>Ga0335081_10018683_pt1 | contig 11210 bp, 6 predicted proteins | sample Lox_Sample_35_FD_206713 | JGI IMG/M metagenome (GOLD analysis project Ga0335081, IMG submission 206713) | Soil microbial communities from Loxahatchee National Wildlife Refuge, Florida, United States - Lox_Sample_3.5 | ecosystem: Environmental > Terrestrial > Soil > Wetlands | place: USA: Florida...
TGTGATCATCAATTCACCCTCGAACCCCAGCGGATCGGTGCTCGATCGTGAGGAGTTCGAGAAAATCCTGTGGCTGACCTCGGCCCGCGGCATCCATCTGCTCACCGACGAATGCTACTGCAAGTTCCTCTATGACAGCGAGCCATTCTCCATCGCATCCTTGCCCGGCGCGAAGGGAACGGTCATGGTGGCGGGGTCGCTCTCCAAGACTTACGCGATGACCGGCTGGCGTATCGGCTTCGGCCTGGTGCCGGCCACCGTCGCGGGCGCCATGACCAAGCTGCAGAGCCACTCGACGTCGAACCCGACGTCGATTTCGCAGAAAGCCGCGGTAGAGGCGCTGCAAGGGCCGCAGGAATCGGTAACCGCCATGCTGGCGGAGTACCGCAAAAGACGCGACTTCGTCGTCGAGCGCCTGCGAGCCATTCCCGGCGTCACGTGCTCCGAGCCGCGCGGGGCGTTCTATGCCTACCCGAACTTGAGCCCGGTGATCGGCAAGGATGGAATCCAGGACACGCAGCAACTGGCCGAGCGTCTGCTGGCGGAGGCGCACGTGGCTGTGGTTCCAGGCGAGGCGTTCGGCACGGATCGCCACGTGCGGATTTCCTACGCGACCTCGATGCACGAATTGGAGCGCGGGCTCGACCGCTTGCACCGCTTCGTTGTGAAAAACTCATAGTCATGCCGAAACCAGTTCGCCTCCAGCCTTCCCTGCGCGAGAAGGTTTGGGGCAGGACTTGCCTGGAGCCGTGGTTTCCTGATTCCGCGACGCCCATCGGCGAGGCATGGTTCCTCGCCGAACGCGAACTCCCTCTACTGGTCAAGTTGATCTTCACCTCGGAACGCCTCTCGGTCCAGCTTCATCCCGATGACGGCGAAGACGGACCGCGGGGCAAAACCGAGATGTGGCACATCCTTTCGGCGGAGCCTGGGGCAACTATCGCGCTCGGGTTTCGCGAGCCGATTACGCGGCAAAGGCTGCTGGAGGCCGCGCGCTCGGGCGAGATCGAACGGTTGGTCAACTGGATTCCGGTGAACGCTGGCCAGACCTATTTCACGCCGGCGCACACCGTGCATGCCATCGGGCCGGGCATCGTACTGTGCGAGATCCAGCAGAATTCCGACGTTACGTACCGGCTCTGGGACTACGGGCGGCCGCGGCCTATCCACGTGGAGCAGGCCGTGCCGATCGCGGACCTGGGGGTGCATCCCGGGCCGGTGCTGCCGGTGGCGATTGGCGAGCGCCGCGACCTGCTGGTGCGATCGAAGCACTTCGTCACCGAGATGGTGCGCGCACCGTTTGTTCCCACTGTGGAGACGTGCCAATTGTTGATTTGCGTGGAAGGCGCGGGGACGATTGGAGAGGACGCAGTAAAGGCTGGCGACGTCTGGCTGTTGCCCGAAAGCGGGGAGATGCCGCCACTGCGCGGCGACGCGCGCTTCCTGCGAACCTGGGCGCCATCACCTGCCGTCTGACAACCGCTCTGCCGCGTACCTGTTCTCTCGGTCTCTCCTTTCTCGTGTTCCTCGGCGCCTTTGCGTCTCGGCGGTGAATATTTCACTCCGCTCGCAGCGCCGACATCGGATCGACCCGCGTGACTCGCCTTGTGGCGCCCCATACCGCCACCGCCGCAAAGGCTGCAAGCAGGGCGGCCGCCGCGGCGCAGGTTTGAGCGTCGATCGGTTGCGCGGAATCGATCAGGTGCTGCAGGTACTTTCCCAGCGCTATGGCGGCGACAATGCCGGCAGCCAGGCCGAATAACATGGGCAGCAGGCTCTGGCGCAGCAACATCAACCGGACTCCCGGCGCCGAAGCACCCACCGCGATCCGCACGCCGATCTCGTGAGTGCGTTGGGCGATCGAATAAGACGCAACGCCATAGATGCCCAAGAGCGCCAGCAACAGCGCCAGACCGCCGAAGAACAGGACGGCAGTAGTGTAAAAGCGAGGGCGCGCCAGGTTATCGCTGAGGCGCTGGTCGAGAGTCTTGACGTCGTAGACCGGAACCTGACGATCGACCTGCTGCACCACATCGCGGCAGATGGAGAGATAAGGCTCGACGTCTCCCCGCACGCGGGCGACGAAGGTCACGAAACCGGGAACCAACTGTTCAGTCGGGAAGAAGATCTGGGGAAAGTCAGCGGCGGAAGGGCCATGGGCCTTGGCCGTGCGGACCACGCCGACAATGGTAACGGCCTTGGCGTTGGGCGGCCACTCCGAGCTAATCTTCCTGCCCACCAGGTGGAAGCCCGCGCCCACGCGGCGGGCGAATTCTTCGTTCACGATCACGACGCGCTCGGAAGTGGCCTGGTCGGCGGCCGTGAACTCACGGCCTTCGATGAGACCGGTCCGCATCGTGCGGAAATAGTCGGGGGTCACCGCTATGGTGCTGGCGAGGGAAGACTGGTGGCCCGAGTCGAGCTTGAAATTGCTGCCCATGCCGAACTGTTCGATCAGAGGCATGAACTGTATCGCGGCAGCGGAATCGACGCCGGGAATGGAGCGGAGGCGTTGCAGAGCGTCTTTGTAGTATTGGCGCATCGTGTGATCGGCCTCCCAACGCGTGCCGGCAAGTGAGACGTTCAGAGTGACCACGTTGGCGGTTCGATACCCGAGGTCGGTTCGCAGGAGATGGAGGAAGCTGCGGCTCATAATGATGGATCCGGCCAGGAGAACCAGCGTGAACGCGGCTTGAAGAACGACCAGCGCCGCGCGCATCCGGCTCGCGCCAGAGCCGTGTGACCCGGACTGGCTGCGCAGCGGATCCATTGCCGGTTGCAGCCGGCCGATGAGAAGCGCGGGCAGCACGCCGAAGACGATCCCGGTCAGCAGCGCGACTCCGACCGTGAACACCAGGACGCGGGAGTCAAGGATCGTGTAGCCCTGCGAGGCCAGCTTGGCAGGCTGCGCCATGGCGGCGAGACGTGCCGCCCAGTGTGCGATGCCGAGTCCGGCGGCGCCGGAGGCGAGGGTGAGCAGCGTGCTCTCGGTGATCAACTGCTGCACCAGGCGGGCGCGGCTCGCGCCCAGCGCGCCGCGGATCATCAGCTCCCGGCGGCGCTCGGCAACGCGCGAGAGCAGCAGGTGAGCCACGTTGGCGCAGGCCACGAGGAGCACGAAGGCCACCACGCCGAGAAGCACGAAAGAAGCCTGGCGGACGGTGCCGGCGAGTCTCTCCTGGAGCGGGATCAGGCTCGGATATGGACTGCCCTGCCGGGTGAAGGAGTCCGGATTCAGCCGCCGCGCCTGCGCTTCGAACATGGCTCGCGCTTGCGTTAGCGAGACACCCGGCTTCAGACGCGCAATGGTGTCTCCAAAGAACACGCCCTGCTTGGGCAGGCGTTGGTAGTTGAAGATGGTGGGCGTCCAGACGGCCGTCTTGCCGGGAAAGTCCAGTGCCGGCGGCGCGACGCCGATCACCGTGAGGGGCGCGCCATTCAGATGGATCGTGGCGCCGAGCGCGCGCGGATCTTCGCCGAAGTACTGCTGCCAGACGGAATGAGCGATCACGGCCACTCCGTCGTGGCCCGCGATATCCTCACCGGCGGTGAAGCCGCGGCCGAATACTGGCTCGCTTCCCAGGAGAGTGAAGAAGTTGGCCGAGGTTTCGGCGATTGATAGCCGTACGGATTGTCCCGCCAGTCCCAGGTTCATTTCCGTGGGATAGTAGGCGGCCGTATCGGCCGTGTATGGACTGCTGTCGCGCCACCCGTAGAACTGCGACCGGCCGGCAAGAGGCGGGACCGGCGGCGTCTGCACCTGCACGATGCGTTCCGGCTGGCGGAACGGTAGCGACCGCACCAACAGCGCATTCACCACGCTGAACACGCCGGTGGTAGCGCCGATCGCCAGGGCCAGGGCCGTGAGCGCGAGCCCCGTTACCAGGGCGCGGCGGCGATAGACTCGGGCGGCGTAGCGCAAATCCTGCCGGAGCTCGCGGGCGATCTCGGCGGGAAGCGTCATGGCGAGATCGGCGAGCGCGCGCAGCAAAAACGCGATACGCGAGGTGCGTGTGAAGGCTTCCCGATATTCGTCCGCGAACTGGCGCACGAGCGGCGCTTCGAATTCCTCGCGGAAACGGGCGGGGTAGAGTCTCAGGAAGACACGATAGACGCGGCTGAGGTCGACCATGGTGGCCCCTACGCGAGTTCCGGCAGCCCGAGGGTATTCTCCGCCAAACGGACAAGCTGCTGGAGGCGGACGGCTTCGGCCTGCACCACGCGGCGGCCCAGCGCCGTGATGCGGTAGTAGCGGCGTCGCTCGTCGTCGAGGTGGAAGTCCGGGCGCTCGTCGGATTCTTCAATGAGGCCCTGCTCCATCATGCGGCTGATCGAACCGTACAGGGCGCCCGAGCCGAGATTGAGTTTGCCATCGGTGCGGCGGAGGATCTCGCGCTTGAGCCCATATCCGTGACGCTCGCCTTCGCTGAGAGCGAGGAGCATGTGGAAGACCGGGAGTGGGAGCGGGAGGAAGTCTTGCGGGGTCAGTTCGCCAGGTTCTGCCATACTAGATCAGATTATGACATAGTAATCCAGGAAGTCAACCCTCTGGAACCACCAGCTGCCCTCGATCTTCCGGGGAGCCACCGACGATGATCTCAACGGCAACTCGGCCCAGCTTCGACGAGCCGCCGGGCCGACGTTCTGCCCCGACAGACAAAAACTCAGCGCCGGCAACGCAAGCAGGGTTCTCTGTGTCATGGTGGACTCGCCGAAACCCAGGTTCCGAATTCTCCCATGATTGCGCAGTCGTTTCCCGGATGATGCCCCCACGGCCGATCCCTTCCGCCACCTCTGTGCCCCCGAGGCTTAGCTTTATTTCTGTATTCCGCTCCGTCTTGGCGTCGGGGTGCCCTCTGGACCCGGCAAATCATCCTACGCTCCCATTTATGCTAGTCCCGTGCCCGCCCGGTTTATTGCGCTACGGAGGCGCCGAAGCGCCCGGGCGCAATCGCTCTCGCGGAGTTTAATTGGCGCCTTGTCAGGCGGTCGCGGAACTAGCCGACAATCGAGAACGTGTTCACGTCGGCCGCCCACAAGCCCAGCGCAGTTAACAGGAGGCAGAGGAGTTGTTTCATATCCGGTTGTTATATACCATAGGCCCCATGACGCGTTCGATCGTTTTCACACTGGCGCTGCTGCTGGCAGGCGCCTTCGCGTTTCAGGGACCGCCGGCCGCTCCTCCGACGGACCGCGTCGCCGATGCCTTCGCCACAGGATGGATGCTCACCGACACAAACGGTGACGGAATCGCTGACTTCATCAATGGCAAGATTGTCGTGCCCGCTCATCCCACCGCCGCCGAGAACGCCGCAGCCGCGGAGTTGGCGGCACGGCTGGGATTCGGATCCACCGGGCTGACGCCGCCCCTGGTGATCACCGCCGCTGCAGACACCCATGACGGGCCACGCATATGGATTGGTAAGGATGCGCTACCGCCTGCGGCGGCTTCTGGTCTGGCGCCGCTAATATCCGGTCTTGAAAAAGAGGAAGGCGGCGTATTTGCATCCGGCGGTAACCTGGCGATTGTCGCCAACGACGACGCGGGCCTGCTGGCCGCGGCACAGGCTTATGCGGCGCGAGCGCCGTATCAGTGGCGCGTGCCCGGCGAGAGATTGTCCGCCATCACTGAGGTGGTGGGCTCCGGCACAGAATTGTCCGGCGTGACCTATCTTCACGGCAAGGCCAGTGTACATCGCGCGTTTCTGACGGGCGGCGCGGCAATTTCGCAGGCCGCTTTGGAGACAGCGCTTGCGTCGGCTCGGCTCGCAACGGTGCACCAGTTGGCGGTCGTTGGCGGCGCATCCGCGACCAACCAAAAGGCCGAAGCTGCGCAACCTCCTGCTACGGCGGCGCCTACCGGCGGCGGGGCCGGCACGGCAGCCGGAGGCGCGGAAGGCGCTGCGCCCGCCGCGCCGACCCGTCTCGATCTCGCCACCCTCTACACCAGCCGTGGCCTGTTCGGCGCGTCCGGCCGCATTCCGCTGCCGGGTTCTTTCAATGGCCACCTGTACGTCCCTGCCGGCGCCGCCGGGACCGCCGTCGCCAACCTGGCCGCGCGTCTTGGCCTCGAGACCACCGGCATCAATCTGCCGCTGGCGACGCCCATCGATGGCGCGGCCGTCCGCGATGTACGCACCAACGCGGTGTTGGCGGGCGATGCCACACTTTCGCAAGAAGCCGAGAAGCGGCTGCGCGCCAACGACACCGTCGCCTCGCAGGCTGAAACGCCGCTGGCCGGTGGCGAGGGCGAATTGCGCGTCATCGACGACGCCTTCGGACGCCGCGCCGCCATTCTGGCTCGCGGCGATGAGGCCGGCTCCGCCGCCGCGCTCGGCCTCCTTTCCGACCGCTTCCCCAATCTTTGGGAACAGGGCAAGCAATATCTGTCGGTCGAGGAAATTCGCTACGACCTGCATAAGTTCTTCTCGCTTCGCTCCAGCGCCGGCCAGGCTGCTGTGGCGCTCTACCATCTGGACCAGTGGATGAAGAAGATCGAGAGCGCGGGAATTAAGGATGTGAAGGCGGAGGTCTACACGGACCTGGCCGATCCCGGGCTCGCTGCTTTCGTGCGCCAGCAGATGCAGCAACAGCTTCATGTCTCCAACGCTGCCGTGACCACCGGCAGCCTGCACGCCGGAACCCGTTGCTGCGATCAGAACCCCAACCTACACCTGCAATCGGCCGCGGCTCCATTTCAACAGGCCGCGCCGACCTTCGCCGAGGACATCGTGATTCCGTGGGAAGGCAAACGCCTCATCGACGCCGTCGAGCGTGCGGTGCCCAAGATCACGGCGGGTCAGGAGGTCAAGCTGGTGGCGCGGGTGAGCGAGGGGCCGGATCAGCGCCGCAAGCTCACCGCGCAACTGAAGGACATCCTAACCAAGGCAGGCGCCGCTGGCAATTCCGAAGTCGAAGTGCTGTGCGCGTTCAAGCAGGGATATAGCTGGCTGATGGACGAGGTCGCGCCGGCGCTCACCGGCAAGCCCGTGGCGAGTATTCGGATCGACTTCGCCAAGAACGTGGACCCCACCAGCATTCGCGCCATGCAGTCGGAGGCTCGCTGGGTGCAAGAGCTCTATCCCGTCGACGAGATGCTGGCGCGCAAGCTGAGTCTCCCGCTGGAGAAGATCACGCTGAACGAGATCGACGAGCCCACAGCGCACACGCCGACGTATCGCGTGCACGCCCTGGATGCGGCCGGCAAGGAGATTCTGACGCGCGATTTTTCCGTCACCTCGGTCATGCAGCCCTACAACGGCGTCATTCCGCGCTACGAACAGGTGCAGGTGGATACGGGGTGGGTGCGGATGGAGGCGGCGTCGAAAGTGCTCCTCAACGAACGCATCAAGACCGACATCGAGGAGTTCTGGGACCACTACCAGACCAAGACGCTCCCCAGGGTCTACCAGTTCATCATGGCGCAGGCGCACGGCGACCTGCGCACGGAATTCTCTCCGCCTTTCGATACGTTGAAGCTTGACATCCACATGAGCGAGCCCGACTACAGCTTGGACCTCGACCGCGAGCGCATCTCCTCGCTCGAAGCGCTGCAGGAGGACACGCTGTACTCCACCGATGTGTTCATGAGCATGATGGGAAACCTGGAGTCCGGGCGCCCGTTCACGTACACGGGGCGCGTTCTGCCCATCGTGCATGGTTCCGAAGACGGGCAGGATGGCCACGTGCGCATCGAGGTTTATGGGAAGCCCGCCGCGAATCCTCTGGTGCGCCTCACCTGGACCGATGCCAAGGGCCAGCGCCACAAGCAGGAACGCAACCTGCCGGCGTTGACCGGCGAATTCCAGCCGCGGCTCATCCAGGCGCGGGTCAAGGCCGGTGAGGCCGGGGTCGAAAGGCTGACGTGGATGCTCCCCGCCGATTTCGCCGAGGACAAGTACGACGACTGGCTCAAAGTGGAGGGCCAGGACCAGGTGGACCGCAGCATCTTCTCCGCGGAGCAGGCCCGCGGCCAGTTGCACTGGCTGGAACAAATGCACGCGGCCGGCCTGTATCGCGACGAGCTGGCGTATCCGCATCTGCGGCAGATGGCGGTGGAATTCGATCTGCCAATCCCGCTGACGGCGAAAGTAGACAGCCCGGCGCCGCGCGAGTTCGTCAGTTGGGCGGTTACTCCGCCGGCCACGCCGCGGCCCATGATCTCTGACGTGAAACCGATCAGCGGCACGCCGTTCGTGCAGTGGAACGAACCTATCAGCCCCGCCGAGAACGCGGCCATCCTTGCCCGGCTGGCCACCTATCCCGGCGTCAATGTTTACTGGATGGGCCGCAGTTACCTGGGCATCAATATCTGGGCCGCGGACATAACACTGCCCACGCCGGCGTTGCTTCGCTCGTGGCCCAAGGAGTCCACGCTGAAAGCCGCCATCGTTTACTCTGGCCGGCAGCATGCCAACGAAGTGTCGAGCACGAGCCACATCGACAGGCTGGCCGAGGAACTGGTCACCGATCCGGCGAAACGCGCCATGTTGAACAAGGTCAACGTGGTGCTGCATCCCATCACCAACCCGGACGGGGCGCAGCTTTCCGTGGACCTCGCGAAAATCACGCCCGACAACATGCTGCATCCCGGCTATCACGGCGCGCTGAGCGCCGACGTCTCCGCGGGACAAGGGGAAACCGATCCCATCTACCCGGAGTCCCGCACGCGCCGGCAGTTGATCGAAGCCTGGCAACCGGACGCTTTCCTGAATCCACACGGCTACCCGTCGCATGAGTGGGTGCAGCCGTTCTCGGAATACACCGCCTGGGTGCAGAGCCGGCAGGGCGCCAACGCGGGACGAGCCTGGTGGATTCCGCGCGGCTGGTTTACGAGCCTGGGGTATGTGCGCGACGATACGCATCCGTATAGCAAGGTGATCGCCTACGCGCTCCAGGACCGCATTGTGGAAGCCGAGCGCAATGTTCCCGGCTTGCTGGCACTCGAAGAGCGCATGAATAGCCGTTATGAGCGCTTCGGCCAGCGCTGGCAGCCGCGCGATATGTTCCAGCCCATCGTCAACGGTATCCGCATTTACATGGGGCTGAAAGGCTCGGGCGGCCGCGGCGGAGCGGCGGGCGGCGCGGGAGGCGACGCGGGTCCAGGCGCCGCGACGCCCGGCAGCGGCGGCGTGGCCGGCCTATCCAACGACGTCACCTGGGACGCAGGCTATACCGAAGCTCCGGATGAAACGGCGCACGGCGAATACATGAAGCTGATGGCCTCCGCTGGACTGGCATTCGATTACGTGCACCTGAAGTACTTGGTGGATGGCGACCTGCGCATTACCCGCACCGAGCGGGAGGCTGCTGGTGCGGTGACCTGGCGCGTGGAACGCGCGCGACCCATTCTGCCGCCTGGGACGCCAGCGCCGGCGCGGACGGTGGACCAATAAGATCAGGTCATCTCGTCCGGCGCAAGAACTGGTCGAGGTCGAGGGATTTGCAGGGGAAACGCAGTCCTTCTTGGGCGATTCTCGTCAGGTCCCCAAACTCAATATCGGCCGATTTTATCGGGCCTATGTGCTTCAGCCTCAGTGCGACATCAGCCATAGTTGATGGCCCTCGTTCGCGTTATGCGACCCTTGGCTCCAACGAGCATTCTGCCAAAGGGCGGTGTTCGCTCACGGCAATGGTCGGACGCTGAGCTTGCGGCGCCGGAGACCAGCCTCGTCGACCACGCCCACCATCATGCCACATCGCGTCGCGCGTCACTCACCTCAGATCGAACCGGCGCCGCGCAGCATCCCGGCCAACGGTCGCGCGGAAAATTCGGGGTGCCCTGCAACGTTCACCAACGGGTCGCGGACGAGTTATCCAAAGACATCTGTACCGGGCATCACGCGTCATTCTATCGTCGGCATTGGAACACGGGCCCAAAGAGGAGCCGTGTGCCATCGCCCGGAGATTCAGATGAAAACCGCTGCCCGCCGCATCATCAAGGTCGTCATCGCACTGATCGTGCTAGCCAATATCCTTTATTGGATTCCTTCCACACGGCTCTTCGCGCTCCATGCCATGGGACGCACGTCATCGTGCCCGCTGGACAAGGCCATGCGCTCATTCGCGGTCCTGTCGAAGCGGGTGGCTATTGAAAAGCAACTCGATCACGACAAGGTGCTACTGGAGAAGGACCCGGCGGGCTATCATCTTTGGAAAACTTCCATGGGGCTCTACTGGGTTCCCCAGCGCAACGATGGAGGTCTCGCCTCAAATTTAGCGGAGCAGGCGACCCAGGTGTACGGCGATCGGGAGTACGGGGTACATCCGGGCGATGTGGTGTTCGACTGCGGGGCCAATATCGGAGTGTACACGCGCGTGGCGCTGCAAGCGGGCGCGAAACTCGTGGTTGCCGTTGAGCCGGCGCCGGAAAACGTAGAATGCCTGCGGCGCAACTTCGCAGCCGAAATCGGTCAGGGCCGCGTGGTTGTGGTGCCGAAGGGCGTATGGGACCACGACGATGTCCTGGTCCTTCGGGAGGACGCCGGCGATTCGGCCCGCGACAGCTTCGTTGGGAGCTTCGGACCGGCGCTGCGTGAAACCCGTGTACCCCTGACTACCATAGACCGTCTGGTGGAGGAACTGCGCCTGGACACTGTCGGCTTCGTGAAGATGGATATCGAGGGCGCCGAGAAGCGGGCTCTCTGGGGCGCCAGAACCACTTTGCAGAAGTATCACCCCCGCATGGCGATTGCGATGGAGCACCTGCCTGATGACCCCGTCGCGATTCCGCAGGTTGTTCTCGCCGAAGCCCCGAGCTACCGCATCGTGTGCGGGGATTGCCTTGACCAAGGATCCAGAGTGCGCCCGGACGTGCTCTTCTTCCAGTAGAGCAGGCTCCTTCACTTTCTCGCTGTCCCCAGCGACGCCTCCAGCGCGATGCGCACCAACTGGCTCCTCGTCCGCACGCCCGCCTTCTGAAACAACTGCTGCAGCGTCGCCTTCACCGCGCTCTCCGACACCCTGAGCTGGGCCGCGATCTCTTTGTTCGTCAGTCCTTCAAAAATGCCGCGCAATACCTCCTGTTCCCGGTCGGTGAGCAACTTGCGGAACCCCGCATCCTCGCCGTGCCGCACTCCATCGGCCATGAGTTGGATCACTTTAGGATCCACCCACATCCCTCCGCCGGCCACCATGCGAATGGCCTCGGCCAGCGCTCCCGGAGAACTGTGCTTAAGGAAGATGCCCGAAGCGCCCAATTGCAGCGAGAT
>Ga0335081_10018684_pt1 | contig 11210 bp, 10 predicted proteins | sample Lox_Sample_35_FD_206713 | JGI IMG/M metagenome (GOLD analysis project Ga0335081, IMG submission 206713) | Soil microbial communities from Loxahatchee National Wildlife Refuge, Florida, United States - Lox_Sample_3.5 | ecosystem: Environmental > Terrestrial > Soil > Wetlands | place: USA...
ACACGAATTGGTGGTGCCGAGGTCGATGCCGATGACCTTGCCCATGGTCCTTCCTCTCAAAATTGCGGCAGGCCGGCCGGGCCATTTGGCGCCCGAACGGGTTTCCGCGGCTCATCCGCGGACCCCCCTCTCCAGCCCCCTGGATACGCTTTTGCCGCATTTGCGCGGCTCATGGCTCATATAGGAGGGCCGCTGGGGCCTGCAAGCTAGCCGCTTGTGAAATCGAGCGCTGGCGAACTTGCCGCAAGGGTTAACTTGGCCGGGGAGCAGCCGGCGTCTTCGCTATGAATGGAGAACGCTAGTTCTGCCGGGATCATGCCGGCTAGGCAGCCCGCCCGCGAATAAGAAAGCACACGTGTCGATGCCGCACCGCTTTTTGGCCTACTTTGTCACGCTCCTCATCGCCTTTGCGCTGCAGGCGCCCACTTTTGCCGCAGGGGCGGCCTTCCCGACCGGCTCGCGGATTGGGCTTGAGCCGCCGCTCGACCTCAAGCCGAGCACGCGGTTTTCCGGCTTTGAGGATATCGACCGTAAGGTGGCTGTGACCATCCTCGACCTGCCGGCGGCCGCCTATCCCGGGCTCGACCACGCGGCGACCTCCGAGCAACACGGTCTCAACGACGTCAAACGCGAGAGCTTTGGCTTCAGCAGCGGCACCGGCCTCTTGGTGACGGGCAGCATCAATGCCGGCGGCGTGACCGTGCGTAAATGGATCCTGCTCGCCACGGCACCGGATAAAGACCTCACCGCGCTGGTCAGCGTCGAGGTGCCAGAGGCGGCGCTGGCCATCTATTCCGATGCCATCATCCGCAAGGCGCTTACCAGCCTCACGTTCCGCGCCGCGCCGATCGCCGAGCAACTGGGCATGCTGCCGTTCAAAATCGGCGACAGCGCCGGCTTTCGCGTCATGAAAGTGTTCCCGCCCAGCGGCGCGATTCTGATCGATGGACCGGGCGCAGATATGAGCGCGCAGCCTTATGTGATCGTCTCGATCGGCCGCGGCGCACCGGAGCGGCCGGACGACCGCCCGCGCTTTGCGCGCGATTTGCTGGCATCGACGCCGCTGCATGACATCCTGATGCAGTCGGCCGACGCGATGCGGATCAATAACGCCCCCGGCTTCGAGATCAGGGCCCAGGCGCAAGGACCCAAGGGTGAACCGGTCATGGTGGTGCAATGGCTGCGCTTTGCTGGCGACAGCTATGTGCGAATCGTCGGCGTCGCCGGCAAGCAGGATTGGGACGCGCTGTTCACGCGCTTCCGCACGCTGCGCGACGGCCTTGACCTGCGCTGAGGCCGCAGCGCTCTAGAACTTGATCGTGCTGCGCACGCCGGCAACGAAAGCGTTGCCGATAGCCACGGTCGGATCGTTCGGATCGGGGACACTGCCGCCAGGGTGCACGATGTATTGCAGGTCGGGCTGTACGATCCACCAGGGCGCGATCTGCGCCTGGTAGCTCACCTCGAATACCATTTCCTTGTCGCGGATCGGATAGGGCGGCCCATTGATCGCGAACATATCCTGGTCGAGCGCCGCCGCGTCGCTGGAAATCTTGGCGTAGGACACGCCGAAAGTCAGGACGTCGTCCGCGCGGCCCGGCAACAGGCCTTTGATCCCGGCGCCGGCATCGGCGTAGAACGAGACCAGATTGCGGTCGGAGGGCGCAGCCCCGCCGCGCGCAAACAGGTTGAGGCTCGTCTTGTCGGCGCGCCACACCATCTGATCGGCGATCGCGTAAATGCCCCAATCGCCTTTGTGGTAGAGCGGCCCGTTCGCGGCCGGATCGGCCAGTGAAACGGCCATGCCGACAGCGCTGACGCCGAAGTGCTGGTCGGCGAAGTCAGTCGTCGCGTACCAGCCGCCGAGCTTGTAGACACCCGGCAGACCTTTTGCGTCCTTGGCTTGATTGACCGCGTACTGTAGCTCGCTCATCCATAGCGTGCCGCCCGAGAAGCTGAACGTCGTGCCGTAACGATTGCAGGCTTGCGGATTGTCGTTGCAGTTGCCGCCGGCCGGATCGCCGGAGAACACCGCGGTTTGCCAGGTGATCTGATCGGTCGGTTTGACGGCGACGCGCACGCCTGGGGTCGCCAGCGGAAAGGCCGGCCCGCCGCCGAGCATGTTGGCCGAGGCCAGGCTCGCCCAGCCGAAGGTGCCGTTGATCAATCCGTTCGCCGTCGGGCTGTTGAGAAATTCATCGTCCGCCGCGATTTGCCCGATGCGGATCGACAGTTTGTCGTCGAACAGGTTCTGCTGGAAATAGGCGGTGAACAGCCGCGTGGTCGCAAGCGCGTCGATATTGCTCGGACCGCCGATCGAGCCGACATTGTCGACGGCGTCGCGGCTGGTGCTGCGCAACTGATAGACGGTGACATGCGTGGTGGCGCCATTCCAACCGATCAGCTTCTGCAGGTCGGTATCGACGGAAAACTCGAAGCGCCCCTCGTAACTCGCCTGCCGATTGATGCCGCCCGACAGGACGCCGAAGAGTTCGTCGATGGAAACGAGGGTGATGTCGATGCCCTTGTCCTTGAGCGCGGCGCGCGCGCCACCCCAATCGCCAGTCAAGGTGTCCTGGTCCCAGATCGACGTTGGCGCCTTGGCGTTGTCCTCGGCCTGCGCCGCGCCGACGCAGACCGCCAATGCGACCGCCCCGGCGACGAGCCGCCGCTCCGATCCCCTCTTCCATCCACTCCGCATGCCCACCCCGATTACTGCGATTCGGTAAAGCCATCACTTCGCCAGTTCGGCAAGCTGGCGTTCCGCGGCGAAATGGGCGGCGCGCACCGCCGGATCAAACAGCGACCATGGCTCGGCGAGTTTGAGCGCCGGCGCCGCCAGTGCCGCTTGCTGACGATAATCGCCATAGGCGTCTTCGACCTCCGCATAATCGTCCGCCGCTGCCGCCATATCGATCCGCCGCAACGTCAGCACCAAGTCGCGCACCGCGTCGCGCGCGCGCGCCCGCTCGCTCAAGCCGCCGTTGACGCTGGTATCGGAGCGCTCGGGAAAATTCTCTCCCAATTCGCGCCACTCGGTGCCGACCGTATCGACGGCGAGCGCGATCACGTCCTTGTTGCGCGCCGGGATCGCAGTATCGAGAACGCTGACAAACTCGGCAATCTCGTCGAGCTCGTTTTGCACCGTAGCGCGGACGATCGGCTCCTTGGCGTCGCCGACCGCCTCGAGATAGGCGACGAGATCCGATTTCTCGCCGGCGCTGAGCCCGAGATCGAAATGGCGGTCGAAATAACCGACGACTTCGGCGTAGCTGTCGAAGCGCCCGTCGTGGAAATAGGGCGCGCTGAAATTGGCGTTGATCAGCGTCATGGTCTTGAACCGGCCGCCGCTGCCGATGTCGTGCACGCGATGATCGACGAAAGCGGCATCGGGCTGATGACAGCTCGCACAGCTCATCGCCGCGTCGTGGCGGAACGGCTTGTTGAACACGGCTTCGCCACGGTGTGCCGCTGCCGACGCCTCGCCGGTCAGACGCCCGCCGGGGCCGAGCTTGGGATTGGGCAGGAACGCGATTTCCTTGATGTAGTTCTCGAGGCCGTCGAGCACCTGCGTCGAAGGCTCCGGCCCGGCGAATTCGTTGACGATGGCGTTGCGGATGAACTCGCGTAACGAGGTGAAGCGTCCGTCATGGGCGTAAGGTGCGAGATACTTGGCGCCGCGCAGACTCGGCGGCGTCACCGGATCGAACACGCCGTTGTCGGCCTTGGCATTGAACAGCGCGCCGCTGACGTCGAACGTTCCCGGCCGGCTCGACAGGCCGGGAATGAAGAGCTTGGGATTGTTGTGGCCCTGCTGGTGGCAGGACTCGCAGCTTATTCCGGCCTGGCGCGCGACGCCGCCGAGGATCGCCGAGGAGGAAAACAACATGTCGCCGAGCTTGAGCAAATAAGACTTCTTGCCGCCGGCAAGTTCGGACAAGAACAGCTCGTTGGGCTGCTCGAGCGGTTCTTCGTTGAGCTCGGTGCCCTGCGGCAGCACGGCTTCCTTGGCGGTGATCGGCGTCGCCCGCGCCAGCGCCGCGCCAAGCGCAACCGCCGCGACGACGCCGAAGACGGGGGTCAGGGCGCGCCGAAGCGGCGGTTGCGGGCGGGCGGCCATCGGAGTTACTACCCGACCGCCGGTTTCTTGAGCTTGAGCTTGACCGCCGATGTCTGCAGCAACACGGCCAGTTCCTCGCCGGCCTTTTTCAGCGCCGGCTGGTTGACGCTCTTGAGGTCCTTGACCTTCACCAGCGCCTCGACCTCTTCGATCTTGTCGAGAATGCGCTGGTCGAGCTTGGGGTCGCTCTTCTTCAGGCTGGCGTGGAACGCGAGCTTGTAAACCGCCTCGATGCCTTCGTTGTTCTGATACATGTCGTCGAGCGAGGTGCCGGCATAAGGCGACTCACCGCCCTTGGATTTGTTCTCCCCGATTTCGTAAGCGAGTTTGGTCGCGCCATTGAGCAAGCCTTGCGGCGTGAATTTGAAATTCGGTGCATTAAGCTCCTTGTCGAACGCGGCCAGATCGGCGACGAGCTTGTCGGTCGGCTCCTTGATCTCGGCGAGCTTGCCGGAAAACAGCGCCGCCTCGATGGCGTGATAGCCCTGCTTGGCGTCCGGCCAAGCATCGATCGCTTCGTCGAGCTTGGGGAAGAATTCGCCGGTGATCGGCTCGGCGGCTTCCCAGCCTTTGCGTGACTTGATCCAGGCCGCCTGCGCCGCCTTGACGTCGCCGGCCTTGACCGCCGCCTGCAACTCCTTGGCGCCGGCAAGCGCCATGGCGATGCGCTCGACCGCGAACGGCTTGTAATCGGCGGCGCCCTGGGCGAGCGCATCGGCCGCCTCAACGCGGCCGCCGAAAGCGATGAGCGCGAACAAAAACAGCGCGCCGGCGATGCGCACGGCGATAGTCGTGGTGGTTGTCGACATGAGTTGGCCCCGCGAGTTGAAAATTTTTGTCGCGAGATAGTTCTTGCGTTCGCCGCAGCGAGTCAAGAAAAAACGCTTTAAAATCAATAGTTTATAATTAGTCTAAGGCGAAACTGCTGCTTTCAAATTATTCCAAAGAAAGCCTTGGTGCTAAGCGTTTGCGCGCGCGGGCAAAGCGCAAGCGCGCGCGAAAAAATCGCCGATGTGTCGAAAAGCGTGTTGTTAATTCGCCGGCGGCGGATTGTCGTTGGCGGAGGCCGGCTGCGCCTTCGGCGCGGCCTTCACCACCGCGACCATCGCCGGTCGCAGCACGCGATCGCCGAGCATGTAGCCGGCCTGGATCACTTGCGCGACATGACCCGGCGGCAAATCCGGCTTCTCCATCTCGAACATCGCCTGGTGGAAATTCGGATCGAATTTCTCGCCGGCCGGAGAGAATTTCTTGACGCCGTGTTTGTCCAGCACCTTGAGCAGCTCGCGTTCGGTCAACTCGACGCCTTCGACCAGCGCCTTGACCTTGGCGTCGCCGTGCTCGCGCACTTCCGGGCCCATGGCGTCGAACGCGCGCTGCATATTGTCGGCGACTTGGAGCACGTCGCGGGCGAAACTCGCATTGCCATAAAGCCGCGCGTCGGCAACCTCGCGCTCGGTCCGCTTGCGCAGGTTTTCCATCTCCGCCAGCGTGCGCAGCAGCTTATCGCGGTATTCAGCGGCCTCGCGCACAAGTTCGGCCACCGGATCGGGCGGCGCGATCCCGGCGTCCGCGCTATCGGGCTCGGCGGCCGCGGTATCCTGGCGAGCGGTCGGGTCCGTCATTGGGCGTTATCCATGCATTTCGTCGGATGCGAGGGATATCAGGGTTCGCGGGCCAAAAATCAAGCGTGGGTGGACAGCATTTGGCTGACGATCCGGGCGGTATAATCGACCATTGGGATGACGCGGGCGTAATTGAGCCGGGTCGGCCCGATCACGCCGAGCACGCCGACGATGCTGCCCTTGCTGTCGCGGTAGGGCGCAACGATGGTGGACGAGCCGGATAGCGAGAACAGCTTGTTCTCCGAGCCGATGAAAATGCGCACCCCGTCGCTGCGCTCGGCGCGGCCGAGCAGATCGATCACCTCGCGCTGGGTCTCTAACGCGTCGAACAGCGAGCGCACGCGTTCGAGATCTTCCAGCGCATGCAGGTCCTCGAGCAGGTTGGCGTGCCCGCGCACGATGAGTTTGCGCTCCTCGCTTTCCCCGCCCGACCAGCTGGCGAGCCCGCCGGCGATGATCCGCTGCGTGAGCTGATCGAGCTCCGCTTGTCCGGCGACCAGCGCCGCCTCGATCTCCACGCGCAGCTCGGCGAGCGTCTTGCCGCGGATGTGCGCGTTGATGAAATTCGCCGCTTCAATGAGCGCCGAGCTCGGCAGCCCAGGCGGTACGTTGAGGATGCGGTTCTCCACTTGGCCGTCTTCCGCCACCAGCACCGCCAGCGCGCGCTCCGGCTCGAGCTGGACGAGTTCGATGTGCTTGAGCCGCGCATTCGGCTGCGCGGTCAAGACGACGACGCCGGCCGAATGGGTCAGGCCCGATAACGTCTGCGAGGCTTCGGTGAGTACGTTCTCCAGCGACTTGCCATGGCCGGCCGCCGCCACCTGCGCTTCGATCGAGCGGCGGTCGCTCTCGCTCAAATCGCCGATCTGCATCAACGCGTCGACAAAGAAGCGCAAGCCGAGCTCGGTGGGCAGCCGGCCGGCGGACGTATGCGGCGCGAAAATCAAGCCAAGCTGCTCGAGGTCGGACATCACGTTGCGCACCGAGGCCGGCGACAGCGTGATCGGCAGGAGCCGCGCCAGATTGCGCGAGCCGACCGGCTCGCCGGTCGTCAGATAGCTCTCGACGATCTGGCGGAAAATTTCGCGCGAGCGCTCGTTGAGCGCGGCGAGAGTCACCTGGTTTGCGCCGATCGGGATATCGTGGGTTGCCACGGCCTTTGCTCCTGCCACCCGGCAACAATGGCCGTCGCGGCGGACTTGTTCAAGCCGAACATATGGTTATGGTGTGCGGCCAACGCCACGGGAGCACATGCGATGCGGCCGAGCCGCCGACAAGTCGACGAATTGCGCAGCGTTTCGCTCGAACGCAGTGTGGTCAAATATGCCGAAGGCTCCTGTTTCGTGAAATTCGGCGACACCCATGTGCTGGTGACGGCGAGCCTCGAGGAGCGGCTGCCGCCCTGGCTCAAGGGTCAGGGGCGCGGCTGGATCACCGCCGAATACGGCATGCTGCCGCGCGCGACGAGCGAGCGCACTCGCCGCGAAGCGACCGCCGGCAAACAGGGCGGCCGCACCGTGGAGATTCAGCGGCTGATCGGACGCTCGCTGCGTTCGGTCGTCGATCTCGCCGCGCTCGGCGAACGGCAAATCACGGTCGACTGCGACGTGATCCAAGCCGACGGCGGCACACGCACGGCTTCGATCACCGGCGCCTGGGTCGCACTATCCGACTGCCTGACCTGGATGAAGGCGCGCGACATGCTCAAGGCCACCGTGCTGCGCGACCACATCGCGGCGGTGTCGTGCGGCGTCTGCAAGGGCACCGCCGTGCTCGACCTCGACTACGCGGAGGATTCGGAGGCCGACACCGACGCCAATTTCGTCATGACCGGCTCCGGCCACATCGTCGAAATCCAGGCCACCGCGGAGAAGATTCCGTTCAGCGAGGATCAATTCCAGGTGCTGCTCGCGCTCGCGCGTAAGGGCATCGACAAGCTCGTCGGCTTGCAGAAGCTGGCGGTGGCGTGAGCCGCAAGCTGACAGGACCGGTAGTGATCGCCACGCATAATTCCGGCAAGCTTGCCGAGATGCGCGAGCTTTTGGCGCCTTACGGCATCGAGGCGCAATCGGCCGGGGAACTCGGTCTGCCCGAGCCCGAGGAAACCGGCACCACGTTCGCCGAGAACGCCCGCATCAAGGCCATGGCCGCCGCGCGCGCGACCGGTCGCGCCGCCTTCGCCGACGACAGCGGCCTCGTCGTCGACGCGCTCGACGGTGAGCCGGGCATTCATTCGGCGCGCTGGGCCGGGCCCGACAAGGATTTCCGTTATGCCATGAACAAAATTCAGACGCTGTTGATCGAACGCGGCGCCAAGTCGGCTGAGCAGCGCCGCGCGCATTTCGTCGCCGCACTCTGTTTGGCTTGGCCGGACGGCCACATCGAGGACTTCGAAGGCCGCGTCGATGGCGTCGCGGTATGGCCCCCGCGCGGCGACAAAGGTTTCGGCTACGATCCGCTGTTCAAGCCCGACGGCTTCACGCGCACCTTCGGCGAGATGAGCGCCGAGGAAAAACATGGGCTGCCGCCGCAGGGCGAAGGGCTTTCGCATCGCGCCCGCGCCTTCATGAAACTGGCGGACGCATGCTTGCGCAAAGGTTGAACGGTTCCCGATCGTTACAATTTTAATCACTTCTGCGGCTGCGGCCGCATTGGCGCTGGCCGCAAGGTCGCGACGCATCTACACTCGTTAACATGTCATTAACCACGGTCTCGCCTTTCGCCGTCTACGTGCACTGGCCGTTCTGCCTGTCCAAGTGCCCCTATTGCGACTTCAACAGCCACGTGCGCCACGGCGGCTACGACGAGGCGCGCTTCGTGCGCGCAATCGAAGCGGAGCTTGCCGCCACCGCCGCGCGCGTGCCCAGCCGCACGGTATCGACGATCTTCTTCGGCGGCGGCACGCCGTCGCTAATGCAGCCGGCATCGGTCGCCGCGATCCTCGACGCCATCGGCAAGCACTGGAGTGTCGCGCCCGACGTCGAGGTGACGCTCGAGGCCAACCCGACGAGCGTCGAGGCGACGCGCTTCCGCGGCTTCCGCGCCGCCGGCGTCAACCGCGTCTCGCTCGGGGTGCAGGCGCTCGACGACGCTGCGCTGAAGGAGCTCGGCCGCCTGCACACGGCGCAGGAAGCGCTCGACGCGGTCGCCGTGGCGCGCGCCAATTTCGAACGTTACTCGTTCGATCTCATCTATGCGCGGCCGCGGCAGACGCTTGCCGCCTGGCAGGCCGAGCTCAAGCGCGCCATTGCCGAAGCCGCCGAGCATCTCTCGCTCTATCAACTGACCATCGAGGATGGCACGCCGTTCCATAGCCTGCACAAGGCCGGCAAGCTCGCCGTGCCCGACGAGGATCGCGCGCGCGATCTTTACGACCTCACGCAGCAAATCTGCGCCGCGGGCGGCCTGCCCGCTTATGAAGTCTCCAATCACGCGCGACCGGGCGCCGAGTGCCGGCATAATCTCGTTTATTGGCGCGGCTACGAATATGCCGGGGTCGGCCCGGGCGCGCATGGCCGGCTCAATATCGACGGCCGGCGCTATGCGACGGAAGCCGAGAAGCGTCCGGAAACCTGGCTGATGCGCGTCGAGGCGAAAGGCCATGGGCTCATCGTCGATGACAAGCTCGCCGCCGGCGAAGTCGCCGACGAATTCCTGCTGATGGGTTTGCGGCTTGCCGAGGGCATCGATCCCGAGCGCTATCGCGCGCTCGCCGGCCGCACGCTCGATGCCAAGCGCGTCGCAATCCTGCGCGATGAAGGCGCGGTCGAAACGACCGCCGACGGCCGCCTGCGCGTCACGCCGTCAGGCTTCCCCGTGCTTGACGCGGTGGTGGCGGATCTCGCTGCCTAGGTTCCCGGCGCGAACGATTTCGGCGCCGGGCTGATCACCTGGCCGCCCGACGGCGTCACCCGCAGCACCGCCAACCCGCGCTCATTGGTGCCGTCGGGGCGGAAGCGAAACACGCCGTCGATGCCGGCAAAGCCCGACGAGTTGGTCAGCACCTGCTCGCTAAAACGCGCGGCGCCTTGCGTCTTCACCAGGGCGGCGACCAACGCGACCGCATCATAGGCCAGCGTCGCCGTGCGCACCGGGTCTTGCCCGTAGCGGCTGCGGTAGCGCTGCGCGAAACTGCGGAAACCGGCCGCGTCCGGCGCCGCGTACCAGCCGCCCTCGAGCGACTTGTCGGAGAAGATGCGCGGATCGTCCCACAGACCGGTGCCGAGCAGCTGCAAACGCTTGAGATTGACGCCGGCGCCGGCCAGCGCGCGCACCACCTGCGGCACCGCGTCGGCGCCGTCGGGAATGAAAATGGAATCGACACGCGGGGCCGCTTGCGCCACCCGCTGCACCGGCTCGCCCAGCCGGTTGGGGTCGGCCGCGAATTTCTCCAGCGCCAGAATGCGGCCGCCGCGCCGCGACGCTTCCTGCTGGAAGGCCGCCTGCACCACCGAGCCGTAGGCGCTGTCCGGCACCAGCGCGGCGAACGAGCGCTTGCCGCGCGAGACGGCGTAATCGACGATGCGCTTGACGTCGGTCTCCGGCAGGAAGCTCAGCAGATAGACGCCGCGCGTCGCCACGCTGACATCGGTGGAAAACGCGATCACCGGAATGTTGCGCTGGCGCGCGACCGCGCCGACCGCGCGCACCGCTTCCGCAAACAGCGGGCCGATGATGATCTCGGCGCCTTCGTCGATCGCCTGCTGCGCGCCGGCCTGCGCGCCCTGCGGCGTGCCGCCGTCGTCCTTCACCAGCAGTTGGATGTTCGGGTTCTTGAATTCGGCGAGCGCCAGATCGGCGGCGTTTTTCATCGAGGCGGCGGCAAGCCCGGCATTGCCTTGCGCCGATAGCGGCAGGATCAGGCCGACGCGGATCTGCCCGGCGCCGAGCGTCGCCGCCGGTTGCGGTGCGGCGGCGGCCTCCGGCGGCGGCGAGCTGGAGAAGAATTGCGCATTGTTGCCGGCGCAGGCGCTGAGCACGGCGGCTGCGGTCGCGACCCCGAGCGCCGCGCACAGGCGCCGTCGCCCGCGCGACACTACCCCCTCTTCAGCCCGCCTCCGCGGCATAGCGGTCCCCCAGGTGACAAATCAGTGTCAGGTCGGCGCGACTATCAGCCATTTTGTCCCGCAAAGTAAAGCCGTGGAATCGAAAGGGAATTTGCCACGATGACGCGCCTTGCGCCGGCGTCTAAACTCGCCGTCATGGCTGATGACAAGAAAACCCCCGAGCGCGGCCGGCCGCGCCGTTACGCAATCGGGGCCATGGCCGCCGACGTGCCGCCGCTAGCGGCCGGGCTTTATCTCGTCGCCACGCCGATCGGAAACCTGCGCGACATCACCCTGCGCGCCCTCGAGACGCTCGCCAGCGCCGATGTCATTGCCTGCGAGGACAGCCGCGTCACCCGCAAGCTCACCGAGCACTACGGCATCGCCACGCCGCTCACCCCCTACCATGAGCACAACGCC
>Ga0335081_10018686_pt1 | contig 11209 bp, 7 predicted proteins | sample Lox_Sample_35_FD_206713 | JGI IMG/M metagenome (GOLD analysis project Ga0335081, IMG submission 206713) | Soil microbial communities from Loxahatchee National Wildlife Refuge, Florida, United States - Lox_Sample_3.5 | ecosystem: Environmental > Terrestrial > Soil > Wetlands | place: USA: Florida...
CGTGAAGCTCACGCCCAACGTCACCGACGTCACACGCATCGCTGTGGCCGCCGAGCAAGGCGGCGCCGACGCCATTTCCCTGATCAATACGATCAACAGCCTCATGGGAGTCGATCTCGATACCTTCGCGCCGCGGCCCACCGTGCGGGGCAAAGGGTCGCACGGCGGATACTGCGGTCCGGCGGTGAAGCCGATCGCACTCAACATGGTGGCGGCCTGTGCCAAGCGGGTGAAGATTCCGGTGAGCGGCATCGGAGGCATCGCCACCTGGCGTGACGCGGCCGAGTTCATCACCCTGGGAGCTCGATCGGTGCAGGTCTGTACGGCGGCCATGCACTACGGCTTTCGGATCGTGGAAGACATGATCGACGGCCTCAGCGCCTACCTCGACGGCAAGGGCTTCGCCAAGGTGGGCGAACTCGAGGGGCGCGCCCTCGAGAGCGTGACTGATTGGGGCAATCTCGATCTCAACTACAAGATCATCGCCCAGATTGATGCCGCCAAATGCATCGGCTGCCACCTCTGCTACATTGCCTGCGAGGACGGCGCCCATCAGTGTATCGAGGAGTATCCTCACCTGAATGGGGATCACGCCGGGGGCAATGGCAACGGCAGGATGCGCGTGCCTCGCATCATCGAAGAGGAGTGCGTGGGCTGCAATCTGTGCGCGCTCGTCTGCCCGGTGGAAGGATGCATCACCATGAAGGAAGTGGATACAGGCCAGCCGGCCGCCTCCTGGAACGAGCGCGTGCGGCGGCAGCAGCGCGAAGCAGGAGTTGCCTATACGCCGTCGCTCTGGGGAAATGACTGAGGCCCGGCGAGAGCGCCCAGGGAAGTAGAGCTTCATTTCATTTTTGGAGTGGCGTCATTGTGCCGGAAGAGATAGAATGACATATTGACCATCTAGGTGTTTGACTGCAGAATGGCTGAGTAATGGCTAAACCGTGTGCACAGTGCCGTTCAAGGAGTACCCGTCCGACTCACGGTTGGAAGCATCATCTCGTCAAGATCTTCGGCTGGCGCCTCCGCCGGTGCGCTCGTTGCCGCCGGCTGAGGTTGATTCCCGCCGCCGTGGTGCGGGCGGATCGCGCGGCTCGAATCGCTCGTTATCGCGAGCAGCGACGACTTGCCGAGTTAATCCCCGTCGAAGCGCCCGCGCCGATTCTCGTTACTCCGCCCGTTGCGCCGCTCGTTACACCCTTGGTGGCGACGGCATCGGTAGTTGCCCCCTCGGCGGTGGCCAACGATGCCGACGCTGAGGATAGACGGGAGCGGAGTTCGTCTTGCCCTTACTGCGGCACCGCCAAGACGCGGCCGTCGCCACGCACCTTATGGGATCATCTGCTGCGCCGAAACCGGATGATGAGGTGCGACGTCTGCTGGCGGCGGTTCCCCCGGAGAAAAGTGCGACAGACTACACAAGTAGCGTAGTTACAATCGACGGCGGGGAGAAGAATCGGCGTCCTGAAACAGGCTTTCCGAAGAATCCGTCAAGTCGGGATCTCACCTGCGAGTCATGCCCAACCCAGCTCCTCCCTCCGTGACGCGGCGCATCGCCCAATCCACTACCATCGTCATGGCCAGTGTCCTGGTGAGCCGGGTGCTCGGCTTCTTTCGCGAGTGGACGGTAGCGCATCAGATCGGCTCCAATGCGGTCACCGACACGTACTACGCCGCGTTCACCTTGCCAGATTTCCTGAACTACCTCGTCGCCGGCGGATCGCTGAGCCTGACCTTTATTCCCGTCTTCGCGCAATACGTCGCCGACCAGCGTGAGGACGAAGGCTGGCACGTGTTCTCGACGGTGATCACGTTCATGGGAGCGGCGGTGGCCGGCCTGGTTCTGGTGGTGGAGGTTTACGCTCCTCACCTGGTGACGTTGATCGCGCCCGGCTTCAACCCGGCGGAGAAGGCCCGGCTGATCTTCCTCACGCGGCTCATGCTGCCGGCGCAGCTTTGCTTTTATCTCGGCGGCATTCTGAGCGCCGTGCAGTATGCCAAGGTCCAGTTCGTAGTTCCGTCGCTGGCACCCGTGATCTACAACCTCGGCATTATCGGCGGCGGCGTGCTGCTTTCCTCGCGCCTCGGGATCACCGGCTTCGCAGTGGGCGTGCTGGCCGGGGCGCTGCTGGGGAACCTGGCGCTTCAGGTCTACGGCGCTACCCGTGCCGGCGCGCGCTTTCGTCCCAACCTCGACCTGCGGCATCCGGGGTTCAAGCTCTTTCTCAAACTGGCGATTCCGATCATGCTGGCGCTGTCGCTCGTCTTCACCGACGACTGGATCATCCGCTGGTTCGGGAGCTATCTCGTCCCCGCGTCCATCACCTGGTTGAGCTACGCCAAGAACCTGATGCGAGTGCCACTGGGAGTGGTGGGCCAGGCTGTCGGCGTGGCGTCGTTCCCATTTCTGGCTCGGCTCTATTCGGAAGGGAAGTTGGAGGAGTTGAACCGGACCCTCAACTCAACTCTGAAAGGATTGCTGCTGCTGATCGTGCCGGTCTCCGCGCTCAGCATCGCCCAGAGTCGCCCCCTGGTCTACCTGGTATTCTCCCATACACGCCTGCATGGACCAGACCTCGAGGCCACGGCGGTCACCCTCGCGCTCTTCTCGCTGGGCATGTTTGCCTGGGGCGCGCAGAACATTCTGGCGCGCGGCTTCTACGCCACGCGCGACACCCTGACTCCCGCCGTGGTCGGCACGCTCCTCACGTTGGCGAACCTGCCCGTCTACTGGCTGCTGGTGCGCCGTGCCCAACACCTGGGCCTGGCCCTGGCGAGCTCGATCGGCATCATTGTGTACACCATTGCGCTCTTTGTACTGCTCAACCGGCGCACCGCAAATCGCGAGGCCGGCGCGCTTCTGGTCTTCTTTGGTAAGATCAGCGCTGCCTCCGTCGCCGCCGGGTTAGTGTCGTTCCAGCTCGTTTCCTGGCTCGAAGCGCGTGTGAACTGGAAGACCACTCACGGCGCTTTCCTGGTGCTGGTGGTGGCGAGCCTGGTGGGTTTCGCGCTGACGGTGGTTTTCGCGTGGCTGCTGCGTATCCGCGAACTCGATGGCTACCTGGCTCGGCTTCGGAAGTGACGGGGTGGCTTCTTACGCGAGCATCATGCGCATCGGTTGCAAGCTGCGGGTGAAGGGATTGAGAACCAGGCCGAGATTCTCCAGGGTGACCATACCAAGGAGAGCCTCGTCACCCGGCTCGCCGAGAATGACTGGGGTGTGACCGTCACCCTGCGGGAGCGTGATGTGACATTCGGAGACTTGGCGCTCGATCCGTGTGCCGTCGGCGAGCGAAAACCCTACAGAACGCTTGGCGGTGAGCCCGATCGACCGCCAGGTATTATTGGGAAGCAAGGTGTAGGTTGCCCCGCTGTCTACCAGGAACTCTAACTTCTCCTGCTGCCCGGCGGGGCCAGTTACCGTGCCCTCGACAAAAACTAGGCCCATTGCATCACCTCCACCATCGTACCGATTATATCGAACTTCGCACCGCCGACCTGATTCACTTACCGACGCAAAAAGTGGAGAAAATGACTCCAAGCACGTCTTCGACCGTGGTGGCGCCAGTGATCTCGTCCAGCGCGTGGAGCGCGTCGTAGAGGTCGAGCAACAACAGTTCGTGCGGGACCTGCTTCGCCGCGGCCTCACCAGCGCGTTCGAGGGCGGAGAGGCAAGCTTTCAGGAGTTGCTGGTGGCGCAGGTTGGTAATCAACTCCCCGTCCGAGCCTGCTCCGTGCGAACCCGACGCCAGGTCCAGGATTCCTTCTCGCAGCTCCGGCAAGCCGTCGCCGGTCAGCGCGGACGTCCAGACGACGCGCATGGCCGTGGTGCTAGCGGTGGCTTCGATGGCCTCCGAGTCGCGGGTGGTGAGGGGTTCGATCTCCGTGGCCGACATTTGACGGCCGAGGTCCGACTTGTTGCAGGCCACCAGCAGCGGCCCCAGCGGACGCAGCTTCGCCAGCAGTTTCGAATCTTCTCCCGTCCATGGTTGCGACGTATCAACCACGAGAAGGCGCAGATCAGAGTCTGCAATGGCCGTGAGGGTTTTCTCGATCCCTAGCGTCTCTATGACGTCCGTTGTCTCCCGGACCCCCGCCGTGTCGACAAAGCGCAGGGGAATGCCGCCGACGTTGGCGCTCTCGGCCACCAGATCGCGCGTCGTTCCCGGCACGGGTGTGACGAGGGCTCGCTCTTCGTTCAGCAGGCGGTTAAACAAGCTCGATTTGCCGACGTTAGGGCGGCCCACGATCGCCAGGCTCAACCCCTCGCGAACGATCCTCCCGTACGCGTAGCCTTCCACCAGCGTCTCGAGGTCGCCTCGGATGCCGCCGAGACTGGCGAGGATCGTGTCCCAGCCTTCCACCGGCACATCGTCTTCGGCGAAATCGATCCCGGCCTCGAGGCGCGCGATCAGGTCCACCATAGCTTGTTTGTGCGGCTTCAGGCGGGCGGAGACGGCGCCCTCCATCTGTTGCGCTGCCACACGCGCCTGATAGAGCGTGCGTGACTCGATGAGGTCGCGAATGGCTTCGGCCTGCGTCAGGTCGATGCGGCCGTTGAGAAAGGCGCGCAGAGTGAACTCGCCCGGTTCGGCAGCGCGCGCGCCACGCTCCAGCGCACTTTCGACGAGATGCTTCAGGATCACCGGAGAGCCGTGGCACGCGATTTCCACCACGTCTTCGCGAGTGTAGGAGTGCGGGCAAGGAAAGCAGGTCGCCACCACCTGATCGAGCGTGCGGCCCGAGGCCGTATCGCAGAACTCGCCTAGCGTAGCGCGCCGCGCTTCGAGAGGAAGGGAAGGGAAGCGAACCAGGCCGGTGGCGATTTCCATCGCGCGATCGCCGGAGAGCCGGACTACGCCGATCCCACCCCGGCCAAGGGGCGTGGCAACAGCCACGATGGTGTCTTGGGTCGGCATTGCCCGGGAAGAGAAGAAGTCAGGAGACGGGAGCAATGATGAATTATGAACTATGAATATTATGAATTATGAATGGATGAACAAAAACAACGACACGACCTGGTCCTTATCTTCAGTTCATGATTCATCATTCATAATTCATCATTTCCTTTTTTCTCCTTTTTCTCCAAAGCTATCTTCGGCGGGAGCGGGGTGGGGGAGGCGCAATCCGATCGGCCATGCCGGCGGGAAGGATCACCACTTTGCGCTCGGCACCGAACCCCTCGCTGGCCGTACGCACCTCGGTCCGGTCGCGCAGCGCGAGGTGGACAACGCGCCGCTCGCGTGGATTCATCGGGCCCAGCGGAAACGGGCTGCCGCTCTCCACCACCCGATCGGCCGCCACTTGGGCCATCAACCGCAGCTCCTGGATGCGCTCCTGGCGCCAGCCCAGGCAGTCGAAGGTGATCTTGCCGAACAGATCCTCCTCCAGCCGGACGGCTTTCAGGACCACGTATTCGATAGCGTTCAGCAGCTCGGCGTGAGCTTCCAGCAGCAGGTCCGAATCGAGGCCGGAGAAATCGACCATCACTTCCGGCGACTCCGGGCCGTCTTCTCCTGGCGGGATCTCGCGGATCTCAAACTTCAGAGCGAAGCGCCCGAACACGATCACCTGCCGGACAAGCGCCTCGATGCGCGGGAGGTACGCCGCTATCGGTTTAGCGATTTCCGAAGAAGGTTGGGTTTCCATAAGGTCTTAAGCTTTCCCGGCGCCGGCCCGAGCGACCGCAACCGGCGCCGGCTTGGCCGGCATCATGCGATTGATTGCGGCCTGCTGGGCGATCCCGACCAGATTGGCCACAAAGTAATAAAGGTTCAGCCCGCTGGCGAGACGGAAAAAAATAAACCCCATCATCAACGGCATCAGAAGCATCATGGTCTTCTGCTGCGGGTCCGCCGTCGGCATGGGCGTCATTTTCTGCACGACGAACATCGAGATGATCATCAAGGTGGGGAGAATCGGAATCGACATCCCCAAGATATGGGAAGTGTCCGGCTGCGAAAGGTCCTTGACCCACCAGATCCAGGGGGCGTGGCGCAACTCAATGGGAAGGTCGAGCACGCGCCAGAAAGCATAGAGAATCGGCAACTGCAGCACCATGGGAAGGCATCCGCCCAGGGGATTGATGCCGTGCTCCTGGTACACCTTCATCACTTCCTGATTCATTTTCTGCTTGCGCGGGTCGTTCAGCTTGTACTGTTTGTAGCGATCCTGAATCCCCTTGATGATGGGCTGCACGCGCTGCATTTCCTGGGCCGAGCGGATTTGCTTGATCTTCAGCGGAAACATCGCCATGTTGATCAGCAAGGTGAGGATGATGATCGCCCAGCCCCAATTGGCGACCCAGTGTTCGTAGATGTAGCGCAAGGCCAGGAACAAAGGCTTGGCGATAATGCCAAAGAAACCGAAATCAAGCAGGCCGTCGAGCGGCGGCTGCACCGCGTGCAGGACGTCCAAGTCTTTCGGCCCCACAAACATTCGAAAGTCGAGCGGCTTGCCGTCGGGATTCAATAACCCGCCCTCGACCACGTTGGGGGTGGTTTTGGGATTGTTCCAATTCAAGGGAGTCCAAGGTTGCTTGTCGATCCGGAAGGCATCGGCGGCCGAGTTGGGTATGAAGATTCCTGCGAAATAGCGGTCTTCGAGGCCGGCAAAGGTGAGCGGGCCGGCAAGCATCTGGTCCGCACTCAGCTTCTTTTCCGCCACGGTCTTGATGCCGTTGGTCCCGTTGTAAACGGCCTGCTCGAGGGTCACCTGCTGCGCTGGCGGAAGCGAATGGTCGCCGAGCCCTCCCGTCCACGACACCGCGGCCGGCAGGTTGTGCTGGCCATCGGAAACGCTCACCTGGACACCCACTTCGTAGCCGCTGCCGAAGTTGAATTCCTTCCGCACCTGGACCTTGCCGTCGCTGTAAACGAATTCCAGGTTGACGGGAGCATTGAGCGTACCTCCCAAAGCCTGTACCCAAGTTTGGCCGTTGTCACCGCCGGTGGACGGCTCAACTCGAGCCCGAGTAGCCTTGGCGACGTACACCGCCGAGTTCATTTTGCTGCTGAGAGCCTGGTCCATCGCCAGAGTGAGGCTTAGCGGATAACCGAGGCTTTCGCACGCAGCCTGATTCACCAGGTCCAGGGGTTGCTCGTTGGCGTCTTTGTATTTCTTCAGCACCCAGCTCCGCACCACGCCGCCCTGGGTGGAGAAAGTGACGCGATAGAGATCGCCCTCCACCACGACCGTCTCGGGTGCGGTCCCTTCGACGACGGGCAGCACTGGCGCCGCACTGGTGGCGGCGGGCGCGGCCGGCGACTTTGCTTCCTTCTCCGCAGTGGCCGGCGCCGGGGCGGGCTGGCTCGTGGTCGCGGTCTCGGCCGGGGCCTTGGGCGGTTCCTTAACCAGCACGAAGCGCCACAGCAGCAGCACCACGAATGACAGCGCAAAGGCGATCAACATCCGAACTTCACGATCTTCCAAGAAAGCCCTCTTTCATTCTTTGCCTGTGTGATTGAAAAGCTCTCAGCCGTCAGCTATCAGCCATCAGCAAAAAGTGAGGGCTGATAGCTGGTGGCCGACGGCTTTCTTCAATCGCCCAATCACCCAATGGCCTTACGGGACCGGGTCGCAGCCGAAGCTGCCTCCCGGCCGGCAGCGCAGGAGCCGGCGCGCAGCCATTCCCAAGCCTTTCTTCATCCCCCACTTCTCGATTGCCTGGTAGGCATAATTCGAGCAGGACGGAAAATAGCGGCAGAAGGAAGGAAAGACCGGAGAGAGGCAACTCTGATAGAAGCGAATTAGCGCGAGAGCCAATGTCTTCATGGTGCTTGATCCCGACTCGCCTCCCGGCCCCGAGGGGCGCCCTCGCCGGGTGGCCTACGCGGGAACAGTCTCACAATCTCCTTTGCCAGTTCTTGAAACGAAACCTGTGCCACCGCCGGCCGCGGATTCAGCACCACGTCCCAACCCCCACCGATTGCTGCTTGGTTCAGCCGGAACACCTCGCGAAGCCGACGCTTCAGTCGATTGCGCAGCACCGCGTTACCCAGCGCGACCGGGGTCGTAATCCCCATGCGGGTGTGCGACAGACCATTGGCGCGCCAGAAGACCGTACACAACGACGAACTCCGACGCTGCCCCTCGTCGTAAGCCCGCCGGAAATCCGCCCGGCGCAGCAACCGAAGGCTCTTGGGAAAGGTCGTCGACGAGGGCCCCTCCTTCACGGAGCCAAGCGATGACGGCCCTTCTGTCGCCGCCGCTTCAAGACGTTGCGGCCGCCGGGCGTCCTCATGCGAATGCGAAATCCGTGCGTCTTGGCGCGACGCCGGTTATTGGGCTGAAAGGTACGCTTCAAACTCTTGGCTCCCTGATCGAAATGTCGCGATGCGCCTGAACTATTAAGATAACCCAGCCTTCGGGACCGCGTCAAGCCGATTCCGTGCGGTAATGACGAGGGAACAGGGAATAGGGAATCCGCGCTTCACTCCTTTCGCTTCGGCGTCACTGCCCGGACGCACCCGAGTGATGTAAGACCGGTCGCCGATGGCTTGCATCTGAAAACCGTAACTGTGATGGTACGGACGCGAAGGCGGAAGGAAGAACGTATGGGAGTTGGGAGTCGTTGAGTGAGTCCAGCGCCGCGGTGAGGGCGAGCGACATGTTGAGAGCGTCACTGGGTGTCCGTACCTCGTGCGGGAATCATCGGGAAAATCAATAAGACGATACTCCTCATGGCCCCTCGCGACAAGCGGGAGAGGCGGGCCGGTGCCTGTTTTCCAAGGGCTGCTAATACTCCAGAATTTACTTGACTCGGTATGCAATATCTGCGAGTCTTGAGTGGGCAGATTTGAGGATTTAGAATCTCAAGGGAGGAACATGAGAGCGCATCTCCAAGAAGCGGAGAGTTTCAGGCCGAGGCGGGGCGGTGATTGTTGCGTCCAGTCCGAAGGCGCAGTCGGAGCGGCCATTGCGCAGTCGCCCACGTCACGGCCTTCACGGCGCTCCCAACGCTTTCCGATCGAGACAACAATCCACTACCGGAAGGAGGGGGATTCCCGGTGGCAGGAGGGGCGCACGCTGAACATCAGCGATTCGGGCGTCCTCTTCGGAGCCAGGCAGGCCCCGAGGCTCAGAACGGCCGTGGAGATGACCTTCTCGTTGCCCGTGGAAGGTGGCAAACGCGCCGGCGGCCAAGTGATCTGCCACGGGGAAATCGTGCGCAACGTACCTCCTGCCCGGTCGGGGGATTTGCCTCGTTTTGCCGCCACCATTGTGCGATATCGTTTGGTGCGGAATACGCCGCGACATGAGCATTGATCCCGCCCTACCACAAAACCCTGCTGCCTGTCATTGATCGCGGTTTGCCAGCAGGCCGTAGTGGATGGCAAACAGCGCCAGTTCTAAGCGCCCCTCAACGCCCAGCTTGTGGGATACGGCGATTAGTTCCCGCACGACGGCTGTCGTGCTGATGGACAGCCGTTGCGCGATCTCGTGGTCCGAGTATCCGCGCACCACCGTCGCCACAAGGTCCAGCTCACGAGGGGTTAGGCCGAACTTATTCTGCGATCCTATACTGCTCGATTCCGTCATGGGACTCCATACTGTCATCACTTGATTTCCCTCTCGCTTTGCTTGGAATCTAGCGGCCGCAACACCTTCGGGTGCCCGCCGCGCAAAACCCATCTCTACCCGATCGTCGTCTCCAAACTACCACCACCAACAACCGCTTTTGATAACAGAAGTATGACAAGACTGTTTCAGATGCACTTATGGGTCCAAAGGCTTCCGCGTCGATGGAAGCCGTCGTGGATTCGTTCTAAGTGTATGAGGAAACATGAGATAGATTTATGCCAGGCTGACCATTCAGGGAAAAGGCGGGCTCGGAGGAAGGGGAAGGCAGTATCCGAACGGATAGCCCGACTATCCGTTTAGGTTGATCGGCACACGCTCCCCTCGAAGGAACACATGCCCCCTAAGACAAAAGGCGCAGTCGGTCCGCCACTGCGGCAACAGGCACCCGTATTTCTTCCTTGACAGGCGGCAAGCGTCTAATATAGGCTACAGATAGTCCCTTTTGAGGTATCGGACTCCTGCCTCGAGTGATCACACCCTCGGCATGAAATAGCTTTGGGACGTCCTTATGTCCGTCGTCCGTTGCGGCAGAATCCTATTTTTCTCCGCGAACCACGGACGGCCCGGCGTCTTTGACGACGTGGGAAAGAGGCTGAGAAATTGCAAGCGCCGCGAAACCAAAGGCCGGAACCGAAGCCCCACGAGACGGAGGCGTCCGCCTCGGACATTGGCATTGGGAGTTCTGGTTTCGGGCTTCGGGATTCGCGGAATGATGGTCCGTCGTCTTCTGCGAACCCCGAATCCCGAACCCCGGACCCCGTGTCTTCCCCTAAGCCCAAGCGCAAGTACACCGTAAGTGAGAAGTCGCGCGCGGCGTCGCTCCGCAACCTCGTGCTGGCCAACCAAGCTCCCCACTGGCTGAAGTACCGCCGCACCGACCGCCGTGATGCGGCCTGCTACAAGGCCCTGGAAAAAGCGGTGGCCGAGATGCGCCGCTTCGACTCCCCGCACTACGGCTTGGGCTTCAAGCGTGGCACCTCCTGCGCTTCGTTGCTGCGCAGCCTGGCGCTGGCGGGCGAGACGCGGGAAGAGTACGAGGCGCATTTGGAACGGATGCGGAAGGCGTTCGCGCCGCTCAGCGAGCCGGACCGGAAGCTGGTGCTGGCGGCGGCGCAGGCGGTGTGGCGGCGGCTGCGGGTGTTCGGGGGACAAGGGCGGTGGGAGCTTTACGCGGTGGCTGGCATCCTGGCGGAAATGATCGCGGAGCGAGAGGCCGAGGCAGAGCGACGGGCGGCGGCCGAGCGGGCCGGAGAAAAGGTCGAGCCGGTGGATCCGTACCATGATCCGTTCGGGCACGAGCGCGCCCAAATGCTGGGAATCCATTTGATCGGACTGCTGCAGGAGGACGGGGTGGAGAAAGAGGCAGGACGGTTGAACCGGCGCATCCAGATGTTGCTGGCAGCCCTGGGGCAGGAACCGGAGCCAACGGAGGAGGACGGCGTGGCGGCGTCCGCAGAGACGGACGATGAGGCGGAGCAATCGGCGGCGGTGAACGGTAACCCGCTCGGCCAGCCACAGAGACTAGCGGCGACGCTGAATCTGCAGCGCGAGCCGCTGAAGGCCCCGAGCCATTGGCGGGACGCCTCCGGCGCAGGGCCAGGGGCCGAACCGGACGCAGCCGGCGGGA
>Ga0335081_10018687_pt1 | contig 11209 bp, 7 predicted proteins | sample Lox_Sample_35_FD_206713 | JGI IMG/M metagenome (GOLD analysis project Ga0335081, IMG submission 206713) | Soil microbial communities from Loxahatchee National Wildlife Refuge, Florida, United States - Lox_Sample_3.5 | ecosystem: Environmental > Terrestrial > Soil > Wetlands | place: USA: Florida...
AGCCTCCGCCAGCCTTGCATTGCCGGCGTAGTTCACCGTTACCGCGGTTCCGTCCCACGCCAATCTTTCGCTGCGCTTTCGGCGCGAAGCGCATGGCTTCCGCATCCAACGAATTTCCTGGGCGGCCACAGCGTCCCGAAGCTGGAAGCGATCTTGAGCGACCCGTCAAGACCCGCAGTGACGCCAGCCGTACTGGTGAAGTTCCCGTCTACGACAACACGCGTCCTGGTCGGGAAGGCCCCGTAGTAATCAAGAAGGTCCCAGGCGGCGCAGTGCGTGGTCGCCCGGCGGCCTTTCAGGACACCGGCAGCACCCAGAGTAAAGCGCCAGCGGAGGGGCATGAGCGCTGCTCATCTCCGGCGTCAGGACTTGCCTGGGAAACACGAAACAGCCGATTCTCAAGCGCTTCGACGGCACCGGCTCTTCCTCCGAGTTGCTCTGATCGGGGCTCATGATGTTCTCCAATATCCGAGTCCGCAGGCGCGTGGCCATTGAGCGAAACGCCGGAAAGACTAACCTGCTTCCGGCGCGTGTGATTTATGTAGCGCGAATCGGCGCAGGCGGTACCACGATGTCAACCAGCCCGGTCGCCACGTCGAAGACGAGGCCGGAAACGAGCCAGTTCGCCGGCAATCCCGGAAGAGCCCGAAGCGTCGCGACGTCCACTACAACCGCTCTGCGGGGGTCGGCGACCGATTTGGCCACGAGTTCACCTTCCTGGATCTGAAAATAGCTCGTCAGCAGTGCCGGATCGCCGGCGAGGCGCGTGATGCCACAGTCCGTGTGCTGAAGCACGATCAGGTGAAACTCTCCGCCGCCACCCGGAGTTTCTGCGGCAACCTGACCGATTCGTCCGAGTAAACCCAATTGCTCCAGCAAGCCCGGGGTGACTCGCCCACCGATGTTCCGTATCACGACAGCCTCGCCCGGCTTGATTCCCAAGACATGAGCAGGGTCCACGCGCATATCCGCGCAACCGATGATGATTGCCTTTACGTTTGGGAGTACGCGTGGAAGCGAAGGCATCAGCGTGCCAGCCGCAGATTGTTGCGCAGCAAAGTCCTTGTTTCGTTGCAAGATTGAATCGAAAGTTTTCATGTAGATTCCCAAGTTGTCCCGCTACCGAGATGGGTCATTTGGAGCGGTCCTGTTTGGAGAGGGCGGTGCCGTTGCCGACGGCCGCGTGCTGTACCCACCCTCATTCAGTCTAAGCGTACAAAGTCGATTCCAAAAGAGCGTTCCCGGACAGAAACCCGCGATTCCCGCCATCTGTGGCGGAGCGATCTACGGTGCGGCTGGCGATCGCACGCCTGCGCCGCGAGCGTTGCACGGAATTGCGATCGGCCGCCCGGGCGCCGCAGGAAGACCACCATCATGCGGGCCATTTGAAGCGCGGCCGAAGATCCCAAATCCTCTTCCACCAGGCGAGGGCAAGATCCATACCCGCCGTGACGCCGGCCGATGTATGGATATTCTCCTGCGGGCATGGGCGGCAGCAAAGTTCCCCACCGAGATTATTTCCGACTGCTTGCCTACGGCTGTTTGACGAACCTTTAAGCTCCTGTGAAAACCGGGACTTCGACGGGATCTTACGTGCTCTTGAATCGCCGTTTATCGGGATTTTGGCCCGTCAAAGGGGAGCCTCCGTTCCAGGCTGCTGGCAGCCTTGCCCAACGCCCACATCGAGACCGCGCCGGAACGGGCGCGAAGTTCAGGCGCTGAACCGCCGGTGCGCGGTACGTTATCCTCTAATTTATGCTCAGCCAGAAATTGCGCGATGCGGGTGTGGTGGGCGCGGGCGGGGCCGGCTTCCCGACGTACGTCAAAGCGCAGTCGCAGGTGGAGTTTATGATTGCCAACGGGGCCGAGTGCGAGCCGCTCATCCACAAAGACGCCGAGCTGATGAAGCATTTTCCGTCTGAAATCCTGGCCGGGATGTCGTCGATGATGGTGGCGACCGGCGCCAGGAGCGGCAAGTTCGGCATCAAGACCAAGAACGCCGAATCGCTCGAGGCGCTCCGGCACAGTCTTCAAAACGACCGTATCGAGTTCGTGATGCTGGGCGACTTCTATCCTTCCGGCGATGAGTACGAACTGGTCTACACCGCGACCGGCCGACTCATCCCGCCGGCCGGAATTCCGCTGCAGGTGGGATGCGTGGTGAACAACGTGGAGACGCTTTACAACGTTCATCTCGCCGAGCAGGGCGCGCCGGTCACCACCAAATTCCTATCGGTGTGCGGCGCGGTGAAGGAGCCGAAATCGTTCTGGGCCCCGGTCGGAACTTCGTTCCGTGATCTGCTGGCGCTGGCGGGCGGCGCTACGGTGGCGGACTTCGGCATCTTCGTGAGCGGCATCATGATGGGAACGCTCACGTTCGACCTGGATGAGGTGCTCACCAAAACCACGGGAGGCCTGATCGTGCTGCCGCGCGACCATTACCTGATGACCCGGCGAACCCGCTCGCAGCAGGAGATGAACCACATCGGAAAGTCGGCCTGCGACCAGTGCAGCTACTGTACGGAATTCTGCCCGCGCTACCTCCTGGGATACGAAGTGCAGCCCCACAAGGTGATGCGCAGCCTGGGTTTCACCACAACCGGCGCGGAGATCTGGAACCAGTGGGCGGAGCTGTGCTGCGCCTGCGGCCTTTGCACCCTCTACGCCTGTCCCGAGGATTTGTACCCCAAGGAGGCCTGCGACCAGGGAAAGCGGGACCGCCACGGCGCAGGATTGAAGTTCGTCCAACAGAGGCCGGTCGAGGTGCACCCCATGAAGGAGTACCGGCGTGTGCCGCTTAGCCAACTGCGGCGCCGTTTACAGGTGGAGGAATACGAGCGCGAAACCCCGTTCCGGGACTTGCAGTACCTGCCCGGGATGGTGCGGATCAAGATGCGCCAGCATGCCGGACAGGCCGCCACGCCGGCCGTAGAGCAGGGCCAGAAGGTGAAGAAGGGGCAGGCCATCGGACGCGTGGAGGCAAGCAAACTGGGCGCCGACGTGCACGCCAGCATTTCGGGAAAGGTGCGCGCGGTGACCCCCGAGTTCGTGGAGATCGTGGCATAAACAATGGCTGACAACTCACTTGGATTGATCGAACTGACCAGCATCGCCGCGGGGTTCCAGGCCTGCGATGCGATGCTGAAGGCGGCGAACGTAGGCCTGGTACTGGCGCGCTCCATCTGCTCGGGAAAGTACATGGTGATGGTACGGGGCGATGTAGCGGCGGTGCAGGCTGCCGTTTCCGCGGGCACCAGCGCGGGCCATTTTTCGGTGATCGATTCTTTCGTTATCCCCAACCTGCACGAATCCATCTTCCCGGCGATCAGCGGAGCCTCCAAGGTGGAAACTATGGAGGCCTTGGGAATTCTGGAATCGTTCTCGGTGGCCTCGCTCGTCGAAGGCGCCGACGCCGCGGTGAAGTCCGCCAACATCCAACTGATCGAAATCCGCCTGGCAATGGCACTTGGCGGAAAGGCTTTCGTGACGATGACCGGGAACGTGGCAGCGGTGCAGACCGCGGTGGATGCGGGGGCGCAAATCGTCGGGCAGAAGGGCATGCTGGTGAACAAGGTGGTGATTCCCCACCCGCGCCCCGAGTTGCTGACCGAAATGATTTAGCCGGCCACCGGTCTACGCGTGCACCATGCGCTTCTTATCGTCAGGATCGCTCCCGTCGGTCCCGATGCGATTGCATCGGTCGAGCCAGAACCGCTGCATCAACAGGTCGTGTTTAATCGGGCGCCTCTTCACCTTGCCCTTCACCAGGTCGAAGTCGACGTTCTCCATCACGAACGTCTTCGGCCTCTTCGCGCCTGCCAGGCTGAGCGAATTGTCCTCGGTATCGCTGCCCTGCACGAAGTAAGCGTAAACAGGCACGGGGAACGATCGCAAAAGCGACGACATGTCGATGTACATGGTGTCGAAGGCCCAGATCTCCGTGATGTTGTCTTTGTATTTCCTGATGCTCTTGAGGATCGACGAGATGGGTCCGTACGCTCCGGAGTGGCCGGCGATGATCAACTGGCCGACGCCGGGCTGTTTCAACAGCGGAAACTCGGGAGCTCCGAAGACCCGGAGCGCTGCCATGATGTGGTCCAGGTGCTCGTCGATATTCGTTCCCAGGTTGCCGAACTCCCTGCCGGCTTTTTTCCCCAGAGTCGGCGCGACCAGGATGAAGGGCTTTCCACTGGCCTTCAGACCTTGACGCAGCGGCAACTGCGGCAGGTTCCAGTAGTCGCGAATGGTGCCGGTTTTGTCCCAGATTCGGACCTTGTCGCCGTGCATGTACAGAATCACATTCAAGGAGTCGTCGGGTTTCACGCTCGGTGGAATATAGACGCCTGTGATCTGGCCGAAAGGGCTGTCAGCCGGATTCATTTCCTTCGCGAGAAGGCCGCCGACTCCGATATCTTCCTGTACATAGATGGTGATGGTTGGAAACGTCGTCTCTTTGACGCGCCCAGCCTCCCGAATGATGCCCGCAAGGACGTCGCCGAACCCCGGGCCGGCGCCGGCCGCTTTCGTCGCGACTTTTGCGCGCGGTGTATGTGTGCCGTCGGCCATTGATTCCCCCTCACTCAACTACTGATTGGGGGGCGGATTCGGATGTGCGATCGGTAATCTTTAACAGACGCAATTGGTGGAGTTCTTACAAATCGGCGCGGGACAGGGGCCATGGCGGCGAGCGTACGTTCCACGACGTGGGCCGGCTCTTGCGGGACTCCAACGCGCCGTGAGGGCCTCGCATCCGGTACCATCGGTTTGCCCCGAGTCCTACGAAATCCCCAAAGGTCGGGCAGAATTCCGGCAGGGAATTCATCTGAAATTTCAATTTAAACTTTCAAATTTCATACGGAATAGCCCCGATTAACGATTGGCAGTAAGCTGCTAACGCAAAAGTGCAGTAGATTGCCGCCGTTGGCCCGTGATATTCCCTAGACGCATGGGGGTATTAGGCCGCAAAACGAATCAAAACCTCGGAGACAGGCCGGGAGTTCCTCTGACCCATACCCTTTTCGGACGGACTCTTTTGCGTCGCTCTTTGATCGCCAACAGCATCATCATTGCCGGAGCCCTGGCGGGCCTCACCGTGCTATTGGTGATGATCCTCCAGAGGCCCTTCGAGCGTGAGATGGAATTGCGGGCCTCGAATTTGTCGGAATTCTTCAGCGCCCAAAGCGAGTCGGCGCTTTGGAACGGCGACCGCGAGGAGTTGGCCCGGCTGGCGCGGAACGCGATTGCGGCGAGAGATGTTGTCTACGTTCGGGTGACGGACCGGAACGGAACGGCGGCGGAAGTGGCGCGCGACGGCATGCCTCTCACCAGCATTCCGGCTATCGACGCGGATTCCGCCGAACACAAGGCAATTCGCGTGTTCCGTCCGGCGGGCGGAGCATTCCCTGTGATCGAGGCCTTGCGACCGGTACCCGGCGCCAATGGATCGGAGAAATCATCCGGTACGGTCCAGGTGGGAGTTTCCACAGCGGACTCTGACGCGCTCCGGGCGGGCGCCACTCGCGACGCCATGGCGGTGATCGGGGGCGTGCTGCTGCTCGTGGCGCTGCTCCAGTTTCTGCACTTGCGGCGCTTCCTGCGGCCCCTTCAGAGATTAGTGCTCTTCACCAAACGGTTGGAGAGTGACGACCTGGAGCCTCTGGCGCACATCGAGCGCGACGATGAGATCGGCGAACTGGCCGCAGCTTTCAACCGGATGGTGCAGCGGCAGAGGGAATACCGCGAGCGTGTGGAGACCCATACACGGGAACTGCACGACCAGGTGGACGCCAAAGAACGGGCTCGCGCCGAACTCGCCGACGCGCAGCAACACCTGATCGAACTCTCCCGCCAGTCGGGCATGGCCGAGATCGCCACCGGCGTTCTTCATAACGTCGGCAACGTGCTCAACAGCATCAATGTTTCGGCCAGCATTGTCGCCGAGAAAGTCGCGGGGCTTCGCGTGGATCGGCTGGCCGCGGTCCTCGAGATGCTCCAGGACCATCGGAGCGACCTGATCGAGTACCTCGCGGCCGACTCCAAAGGTACGCGGGTGCTTCCCTACCTGACGAAGCTGGGGGAACATCTCCAGTGGGAGCGCAGCGCCGTGCTGCGCGAAATCGAGTTAATGCGCGACCACGTGGCCCATGTCAAGGAGATCGTGGCGACCCAGCAGAACTACGCCAAGGTGTCCGGCGTGATCGAAGAGCTTTCGCTTGCGGCACTGGTCAACGATGCGCTGCGGATCGTGGAGGCCGGAATCGAGCGGCACGGCATCCGGATTGAAAAAGCCTTCGAGGAAGTACCGCGAATCCCCTCCGACAAGCACAAGATCGTCCAAATCCTGCTCAACCTGTTTCGGAATGCCAAGCAGGCGATCAAGGAGAGCAAGAGCGTGCGCCGGGTGATCCGCGTAGCGGTCCGTGCCGATGGTCCGGACTCGGTTCGAATCGAAGTCAGCGACACCGGAATCGGCCTCCCCCGCGAAAACCTGAGGCGCATCTTCGCGCATGGATTTACCACGCGTGCCGACGGGCATGGCTTCGGCCTGCACTCGAGCGCGCTTGCCGCAAAAGATCTTGGCGGATCCCTATGGGCCGAAAGCGACGGCCCGGGCGCGGGGTCTACCTTCATACTCAAACTTCCCTTCAACTTCGCCGAACGCGCAGCGAAAAGGAGCGTAGCATGAAACCCAGAGGCTTGATCGAGCCGAACCACCGCATTCTGGTGGTTGACGACAATCGCGCCATTCACGACGACCTGCGAAAAATTCTGGCCTCCGACGGGAGCCACGACCTCGATCTGCAAACCGATGAGAGCATCCTGTTTGACGCGCAGCCCGTACCGGTGACCAATTTCGAAATCGATTCGGCCTATCAGGGTGAGGAGGGGCTCGAGAAGCTGCGCGAAGCGGTAAGCGCGGGGAGGCCGTATGCGCTGGCGTTTGTGGATGTCCGAATGCCCCCGGGGTGGGACGGGGTGGAAACCATTACGCAGTTTCGCAAAGTGGATCCCGATCTTCAGACCGTGATTTGCACGGCATATTCCGATTACTCCTGGAACGACATACAACGCCGGCTCGGTCACGCCGACAGCCTGCTGATTCTGAAGAAGCCCTTCGACAACATCGAAGTGATTCAACTGGCGCACGCGCTCAGCCGGAAATGGCTCCTCAGCCGACAGGCCGAAGCGCGCATGGTGGATCTGGATCTGATGGTGGCGAAACGGACAGCCGAGCTGCAGGCCGCCAATGAACTCATCCAGAAGAAACTCCAGGAGAAGGCGGAAGCGGAAGAGGCGTTTCGGGTGGTCTTTCAAGCCAGCCCGATCGGGATCACGCTCATGGATATGAACGGGCGCTATCTCGACGTGAACCGGGCCTTCGAGGCGCAATACCAGGTGACCCGGTGCGAGATCGTGGGCAGCGACGTGGTGGAGTCGGGGTTCCTGGATCAGGTCACCCTCGATGCGCTGCGCAACGAGATCACCGAGTTCGGCGCGATCAGCGGCAAGGAAGTGAAGTACTCTCCGCGGTCGGGCGGCACGCGGACGGGGCTGCTGTGGGCCCGCACGGTTGCCATCGGCCATGTGCCTCACCTGTTGGGGTTCCTGCTCGACATCTCGGAACGGAAACAGATGGAAGAGGAGCTGCAGCGCGCCCGGGAGGCCGCCGAAGCGGCCGCCAAAGCCAAGAGCGTGTTCCTGGCGAATATGAGCCACGAAATCCGAACGCCTTTGAGCGGCGTCCTGGGATTGAGCTCGCTGCTCGATGCACAGGACATTCCGCAGAACGTGCATTCTATGGTCCGGCTGATCCGGCAGTCGGGGGAGATGCTCGGAAGAGTCATTGACGACGTCCTGGATTTCAGCAAGATCGACTCCGGCCGCCTGGAACTCGAATGGGCGCCGTTCTCGCTCGAGGAGTGCCTGGAGTGGAGCATCGGACTGTACCAGAAGATCGCCCTGGAAAAGAACATCCGCATGCAGTTCGACTACGACCGGCGGATCCCCAAGCTGCTTCTCGGCGACTCCACACGCATGAAACAGGTGGTCGCGAACCTGATCAGCAATGCCGTAAAATTCACTCCGTCCGGTTCGATCCGGGTGAAGGCGGAGCTGGTCGGCGGCGGCGCCGAGCCCGGCGGGGCATGCCGCATTCGCGTGGCGGTCACGGATACCGGGATCGGCATCCCGCCCGATCGCCTCGACCGGCTGTTCCATTCGTTCACGCAGGTAGACCCTTCCACCAACCGGCGATACGGCGGCACCGGCCTGGGACTCGCCATCTCCAAGCGGCTCGTGGAGATGATGGGCGGCGACATTCGCGTGGAGAGCGCTCCGGGCGTTGCCACCACGTTCGAATTCACGGTGCTTCTGTCCGTCGCCGAAAGCCTCGCTCCGGCGCGCGCGGCAGGACTGCCCACTGCCGCCGGAATGCGCATCCTGGTCGCGGAAGATAACAAGGTCAATCAGGTGGTGGCGCTCCACATGCTCAAGAACATGGGACATCAGGCCGACCTGGTGGACGATGGCGAGGCGGCCATCCAACAGGTGCAGTCTCACCAATATGACCTGGTGCTGATGGACGTGCAGATGCCCGGGATCGACGGGCTGGAAGCGACTCAACGCATTCGCACTCTCCCGCATCCGTGCTCGGCCATTCCCATAGTGGCACTCACGGCGTCGGCCACGACGGAGGATCGGGAGACCTGCCTGGGAACCGGAATGAACGACTACATCAGCAAGCCGCTGCGCCCCGATGCGCTGGGTGAATTGTTAAACCGTTGGAATCCCCACAAACCACATGCAGTCAAAACGCCGCAGGGCGCGAGCGATGGCCAGCAAGGAGCCAAGCCGGACGCCGCGGCGCATGCAGGCGTCGGTTGTTTGATACTGGACAGCGATTCACACCCGCCGATCCAGCCCGTCGCCTGAACTACGGAAGAGAGTAGATATGACAATTGATAATCAAACCACGCTGACCGAGTCCACCGCCGTTCGACCCGACTGGGTGATGCCCGAACATCTCCAGAGGCTGGCCGCGGCCGATCCCATGGTCGTTGATGAGCTGATTGAGACCTTCGTCGCCGACACAGCCGAGAGGCTTCGGCGGCTGCGAATCGCCTTCCAGGATGACGATTTCGCCCGCGTCTCGCGCGAAGCTCACAGCATCATTGGCAGTTCCAGTCTGATGGGCGCCGGCAATATGCCCACGCTGTGCCGCCTGGCGGAGGCGGCGGCTTCCCGCCGCGTCGGCGAGACTGTCCAGGAGTGCATCGATGCGCTGGACCGCTCGTTCGCCTACGCCTCACAAGCCATGCAACTGTACGCCGCGCTGCAACGCACGTGCCACCCGACCGGTGGTGCGAAACCTTCATCCGAATGGAGTTGAGATGGACGACAACCTGGTAAATCGGCGCAGTAACCCTGCCGGTGCGCGCCGCCCGCAGGCCCCCAAACGCGTCTCTACTGGCGCAAGGCGGAAGGTCCTGATCGCGGACGACGATCCGTTGTATCAGTGCGTCTTGAGGTCCGGACTGAAACTGTGGGGCTACGACGCAGTGACCGTTTCCGACGGCGACAGTGCTTTGCGCGCGCTGCTCACGCCCGATGGCCCGAAGCTGGCGATTCTCGACTGGATGATGCCCAAACTTCATGGCCCCGAAGTGTGCCGTCAGGTGCGCGCCGCCAGGCCGGATCACTATGTCTACATCATCTTGCTCTCCGCCAGGCAGGAGCCTGCCGACGTCAATGCGGGTCTGGAAGCCGGCGCTGACGACTACCTGGTGAAGAAGCCCGACGACCTGAATGAACTGAGAATGCGCTTGCGCGCGGGGGACCGGGTATTCGAATGGGAGGAGCGGAACCGCGTGATCGCGGAAACTGCTTCCGACGGCATCGTGACTTTCGAGCACGACGGCCGGCTGTGTTACGCCAACCCGGGCGCGGGCGCGATCTTCGGATACGAGCGCTGCGAGCTGGAAGGCATGGACTTTGGAACGCTGATCCCGGGATTCCGGGATCAACTGGATGCTTCTGCGAAGGAAAATGGCAGCGACGAAAGGCTCAGCCAGGCCAGATCGTGGGCACCTTTCGAAGTCGGGGGCCGGCATCGAACCGGCCGGGAGCTGGTCCTGGAAGTGTCCGTTTCGGAATCGATGGACCGGTACCCGAAACGCGTCACGACAGCGGTGATTCGCGACGTTACAGCGCGGCAGCTGGAGGCGGCGCCGCAGGAGTTCCGCAGAAAGCTGGAAGCCGTTGGCCAACTGGCGGCGGGTATCGCGCGCGAACTCCGTACGGCCATCTTGGCCGCCGCCGACAACATGCGTTTCGTGGCGCAAAGCCAGACCGCGATGCACCGGTTGATGGATTCGTACCGGCGCCTGTACGAAGCCTGTGAAAACGGAGATTCCCCGGCGCCGGTCATGAGCGAGATCGACCTCCTGACCAGGACTTCGAATTTCCAGCGCCTTCGGCAGGAGACCCCGGTCACGATTGCCGACGCGCTCGAGGGAGTGCAGAGGGCCGGCGAGATCGCGGCAGCGTTGGAAGAATTCTCCGGATACTCGAGCTCCGCGCGGACCTCGAACGATCTCAATCACCTTATCGAGGTTGCCCTGCTGATCTCCCGAAGCCGCTGGACAGACCTGGCAGAGATCCATCTCAACCTGGAGGAACTCCCTCCGGTGAACTGCATGGCGGGCGAACTTAGCGATGTGATTCTGAACCTGATTCTCAATGCGGCTGATGCGGTTTCCGAGTCGCTCGCCGGGTCTGACAACACCAAGGGGAAGATCTGGATCAGTTCCCGGCGGGACGGGCGGTCCGTTGAGGTTTGTGTTCGGGACTCGGGTAACGGCATCGCGGAAGAGGACCGGCCCAGAGTCTTTGATCCATCCTTCACCGGGCATCGAAGACCGGGGAGGGGGCAAGGGTTGGCAGACGCCCGTACGATTGTCGCGGGCCGCCACAACGGCACCATCGACTTTGAGACGGAGCCAGGCAAAGGAACCTCATTTGTACTCAGACTGCCCATCGAGGAAGCCAAGCCGGCGGAATTGCCGCAGGTGGAATTGGCGCCGGTGGTATTGGCGCCAGTGGAATTGCCGACAGCGGAATTGCCGCCAGCAGGATTGGCGCCGGTCGAATTGGCGCCGGTGGAATTGCCGACAGCGGAATTGCCGCCGGTGGAATTGGCGCCGGTGGAATT
>Ga0335081_10018688_pt1 | contig 11209 bp, 12 predicted proteins | sample Lox_Sample_35_FD_206713 | JGI IMG/M metagenome (GOLD analysis project Ga0335081, IMG submission 206713) | Soil microbial communities from Loxahatchee National Wildlife Refuge, Florida, United States - Lox_Sample_3.5 | ecosystem: Environmental > Terrestrial > Soil > Wetlands | place: USA...
GGCTCTCATTGGAAGCTGGCGTCAGTTCCGTAAGCTGGGCCGTGCAGTCCGAAGTGCCGGAGTAAAATGCGTGCGGCCAAGGCCGCCGGATCCGTCCATCCAACTAACTGCCGCATCTGCCCGAGCATGTCGGCTTGCTCGACAATGAGGGCCCGCTTGCCCTTGAGCTGATCGAAAGGTTTCCCGGTTCGAATCCAAGCGGGGTCGGGCGGGACCGCCTGAGTGTCGATCAGGCGGTCAAAGAACGTGCAACGAATCCAGCCCTGAAAACCTGAAAAGGCGGGCGGCGGTTCAATTCCGTCCCCCGGCAACCGTCCTAATCTAGAAGCCGGCAAAGATGGTGGCCGCTGCAGAATTCGAATCTGCGACCTCCGCTGTGTGAAAGCGGCGCTCTAACCAACTGAGCTAAGCGGCCTCGACCGTAGGAACGAGCTTGGTGTGATGAGCTGCGATCACTTCTGAGCACCAACTGCCCACCAATACCGTCCGATCTTATCTAATTCCGAGTCCAGTCCGCCACCTAAGTGTGAAGCTTCCGGCCCTCGCTATCTCCTTGAGTACAAAGCGAATCTTTTTGCAAGAAACTTCATTTTAAGTACCAAAAGTACACTCGTGGGTGGGCAGTTGGGTGGGTTCTTTTAGCGTATTGCAGCCGTCTGTTTGACGATGAGGCCGACCTCAGGCGCGGGCTCCTTCTGGGAATCGGCATTGACATAAAGCCCCGGCGCTCTCGCGGGCGGACCTGCACTCGGCGCGTGAAGCTCCCGTTCCAAACCGGTCCAGTCTGTTTCGCCCGTTCTCCGTCTTTCCGACAACCCGTCAATCTGCTCTTCCTCGATGACAACCCCAATGGCCGTTTCAGATGGGGTTTAATACGGTTTTGATGCAGCGGGTGAGGGCCGCACTTGTCTGGATTTTCCGTAGCTCCCGCGAGGGCACTTCGCAGCCAGAGCTTCAGTCGCGCGTTATTGTCTCGCGCAAGGTTACGAGCGAGATTGGCGGTCACGGCCGGAAGTCGGTACCTTACGATCCGGTCACGCCAAAAAGTTCGTCATCCCTGTTCGCAGTTTTCGAATCAGCTGCGACCGGCTTGCGTTCCGGCAACTTGCGCGGCATGGACCTGCCGAATACCTTTGCCAACGCGCGAACGAGATTCCAGTTGAAACGGCGGTCATCCTGGCGCGCCAACCTTGCCCATGCAGAGACGTTCATCACGGGAATCTGGAGATTCCATGTTTGAAGCTCCTGCAGCGCGTCTAATTCTTCGGGACTGATCGGCGACCATTCCACTACGACCGCGTGATAATTCTCTGCATTCAGCTTTTCGAGCGCCTCGGCCAGGGTGAATGCGATCTCAACGCGATAGTGGTGAGTTTCGAAGACAGTTCTTCGGCTGATCAGGCGTTCCCCTTCAGCATCGACTAGGAGAATCTTCGGGATGACACATTCAAGGACGAGCCCTTCGAGTTCGAGGTTTCGTTGCCGGCCACTGTTGAGCATGGCCTGAACGTGAGCTGGAAGCGGATCACCGCGTCCCTGATACGCAGTAGCCGCCATCGCAGCGAGATCGTACAACTTTTGTGTCGGGTCATCCTGTGTCTGCGAACGGTAGACGTCTGTAAGTTCGGCTTGGTTGAGGCCTAGCACTGAACGCATGATGTCCTCGGCCCGTTTCTCGGGCGTTGAGGCTCCGTCATCACTTGGAAGCCGCTGATTTTCGTCATTCATCGGATTTGAGGCTCCTTTCGTGGCTTTGGCTGCGTGGACGAATCCTTTTTACATGCCCGGCGAATCCGTTTCTTTCTATTGACGACTTCCGGAACCGTGATCCCGAGATCCTCTGCTAGTTCCTGGTTCAGGGGCGCGTCACCGCTACATTCGCAGATCGCGACGACTGTCTCCTCGAGGTCAGTCCTGCCGTGGATGCGCAGCATCATTTGATCAACGGCTTCCTGCTGCTCAAGGTGGTGCTCTGGCCGGACGGCGAATAGATCAGATTCCTCTGGCGGACCGGCGTTACGCCGATGCCGTCGGACATGATCGATAAACTTATTTCTGAGCACGGTGCATAGAAATGTTTCAAGCTTGCCGCGGCTTGGCGTCCAGCCCAACGCTGTCGGGGAGGTCAGGAAGTCCAGCAGGGTCTCGCTGACTAAATCGTCGGCCGACACGGCGTCAAACACACGCGACTGGTCGCGAGTGACCCAGCCAGCCATCGCGCGAAGTCGTTTGTAGACATCCGGCCACGGAACACGTTCGAACAGATTATCGTCCGCCGTCTCAGGCCTCCCGGCTGGGATCAGCACAGCCGCCCTATTCCTATTCGAACAGATTCCGGGAATTTGTCCACATCGCGACCAAAAAATCACTTTTCGTTCGTAAGCCGATTAGTTGCACAAAGAGTCCAATCCCGGCTGGAGGACAAAAGTTGAAAACACCCGAGGACGGCGCAAGAGAGAAGAGATTTCTGGACTTAGCAAGAACCGCGCAAACCCGGATCTTCGAAACTGTTGGCGACAGTCCAGCCGAGGAAATCCTCGCCTACATCATCAAGGCGGACGAGAAGTTGTGGGAGGCAATGCAGTCCCAGTTGGCCGAGCACGGTGCGCTGGCCATGATCAAGACCCTGATAAAGAAGACGCCGCACGTCATTGACGACGGTGCCCAGCTGGACTTGTTCCCGAATATGCCCCGTCTAATTACCTTCAAGAAGAAGAAGGTTGATCTTCTGAAGGCCACGGCCGCAGAGCTTGAATGGTACGGCGACTGGTGGAACCGTCGACTGGAGGGCCTTGCTAAACGCACCGAGGAGGATCTTGCGATCTCGGGTGAGGTCGAGCGCTTGAAGCGGACACTGAAGAAGTACGATCCAGCGGGCACTGTCGAATCCGCTCTTCAAACAAGGAATCAGCGACTGGAGAAGGCTCGGCGAGATCGAGAAAACAGGAGAACAAGGAAACGTTAGAATGTTTGACTTGCTCACAGCGATCCAAGTGGACGTGGGCCGCGATCCACAGCAGGACTGAAGGGAAGGTCTTGGAGGGCTATGAACGACCACAAAATCGGTCTAACCGTGTTCTTGATTAAGCCTGACCAGGTTGCGGCACTTGAAAAAGCACTGTTGACTCTTGGTGGAGGTCTGATTCCCCTTACAGCTCCTTTGGACGGCGTTTTCGTGCCTCTTGCGTCTTTTGGCGCGGAGCCCAAGTGGGTGGAAGCAGTGCAATCGGTCATTCAGGCGCCGATTACCGTAGACATGCATAGCAAGTCGCCAGCGGGACTGCTGGTCGTCAAGCGCCCTGCTGGAACGTTCATCGTCACATTCGGTCACGGGTGGATGAAGCTTGAGGACTCGTGGCTAGAGCGTGACTTCGGCCGACGGGTGGCGCTGAACGCTATTCCTAAGGATCAGGTAATTGAGATCAAGGCTGAACAGGTGTTTGCCAGATGGCACCTGGCCAGTGAACGGGCGCCGCGGGCGTCTTCGGTAGACGAGTTTGGAGTCGAGTTCGATCGGGATCTTGTCTCCGTCGTCGAAGGAATTCCGACGCTCAAGCCGTCTTTGGGCAAGTCCGTTCGAGGCGGAACCAGTCTTCGCCTGAATCTACCCATCGGCGAACTTGCGTCGGTATTGGATGAAGGCGCAACTCTCTTTGCCAGCGATGCTTACAAGAAGGATTGGCCTGACATCGACAATATCAACCCGGTGAAAGACTACCTTCTGATCGGGAAGGTCGAGCATGCTCTCGATGAAGATTTTGCGAACGGGCAGGCAAGGACTCGCATCGTCATGTTCACACCCTCGCAGAGGAAAGACGAAACGATAGTAGCAGATTCCTATGTTTATGGGCGCCTGGCCGCTTCCGCCCCTACTAGTCCCTACCTAATGTTTGACAGCTGGCTGGGCTACCTTGCGAAGAAACAGCTCAAACCCAGCATCGCGGAGGCAAAATCGTCTCCTCTCCATATCCTCGACGAGGATGGTAACGACATCAAAACGTGCAGCGTCTTCGACTGCTTCGGTTACGAGGTGGCGGTGGGCGGCTCCGTGTTCGTTTTGGCGTCGGGAACATGGTACGAGGTCGTTGACGATTTCGTGAAGAGGATCAACGGGGCGATCAAAAAGATTTCTCATCAGAATCCCGTATTGCCCGCGTGGAACGGAACGGACGACGAGGGCGCTTACAACATCGCCTGTGGGAAGGCGGGGCCGTGCCTTAACTGCGACGCAAAGACAATATTCTATGGAGGAGGGCTCTCTCAGTTCGAGTTTTGCGATCTCGTGCATCTGCAGGGAAAGACTCTCTACTTCGCAAAGATCGTCTCGAAATCCAGCGGCATGAGTCATTTGATTGAACAAGTCCGGCGCACTGCACAACTACTTTTCAGCGTGGATGACGGCTACCGAAAGAAGCTAATCGCCCTTTTTAAGAAACATCATCCTACCGCAGATGTTGAATGGCTGAAGTCCCGACCGCGGCAAGGAGATTGGAATCTTTGTATGGTCTCGCTCGGCAAGCCCGCGACCAAGCTTCCATTCTTCGCCAAGTGCGGGCTGGTAAAGCTCCGGAAAGACCTCGTTGAACAGGGCCACGCTGTGTCGTTTATCAGCGTCTAGAGGGGTTGAGCCGACGCATACATATCCAGGCAGAGTGCCGACGCTCCCTTTCGAAACGGCCGTTCGGTTCCCACAAAGGGAGCTGCAGCCGCCGTCAGACGGTTCGCAGGCGTGCTGTGAGGTCCGTTTTCGCAGAAGGCCGGACTGATGGTTTACGAAGGGCCTTATTTCATGCCTAGAGCAAGGATTTTACCCGCTTTCAAACTTGATAGAGCGCGATTACGTCAGCGCTCATGCTGGCGGCTCGCCGCGGCGTAGCGATCCAGTAGAGCGATGATGCTCGGCAGGCGGAACTCCTTCACGTTATCCGCTTTCGCCGAGGTAAAACAGGACCCGGCCTTGCCCGAGCATCTGGCGCACAAGCTGTTGCAGGTGCAGAGCCCGGGCTTCAAGAAAGAGCCGGTCTTTGCGGGACGCCAGCGGCAAATTGTCGAACAGGAAGTTGATCGGATTGTAAGGGTGGTTGTTGGAAGATGAGCAGCTCATTGCTCTCGTGATGCCCGTAGAAATCCCACATCAAGTGCCCCACGGCCTCGGGCAGGCGGACGGTGCCGGTCTCGCCGAGCACGTGATGGAGGCTCTCCACTTTCGTCGTGGAGCCGTGGCTGAAGCCATAACCGATGATCAGGTGTTCTTCCGGCTTTTCGTCGGCGTAGTCGCGGCATGCCACGAGGAAGGTGTTGCGGTTGACATGGTCGGAGAAACGCGCGAGCTTGCCATGGCGTGCCCGAAGGATCGCCTTGCGCGTGCGCGGCAGCTCATCGTCGTAGCAACTCGAGATCGGCTTCGGTTCGAAACAGCCAAGTACGGCGATTTCCGAAATCTCGAGTGCTATTCGGCCGACGGCATCTTCAAAGGGCTGCCAGTCGATGCCGGCGCTGACGTGTCTACCGGAATGGTCCATTTGATGCATGATGACCGTTCCTATATTATTCCTGAAAGTCGCAGTCTACGGGCATTCCGGCAGGCTCAGAAGATTGTTGGGATGTTCGCCGTCGGCCGTCGTCTTCAGGTACTTATTCCCGTAGCGGCTCACAGCGACGATTACCCAGACCGTCTGCCCGTTGACGGATACGTAGAACTGCCAGCGTCCATCTTCGATTCCAGCGATTGCCTGCTCTTGCGAAAGTTTCCACCGCGTTCCGTCTGGGTTTACTCCACCGACGTAAAGGATTCGTTCATGTGGATTGGGGCGGTCGCTCTTGTTGATACATCCGATTTGAACCTGTTGTGCCATTCCATCGCCTTTCTGCGAGATACCCTAGCGGGCCTGCACTGCCAATGGTAGCACATTGAGAACAAAAGTTCGCAATACATTGCCAACCCTAAATGCGCTTGCATACCCCATTGCAAAGGTTCAAGATAGGAAGTTGGTAAATATGGACACCGTGGGCAAGCGAATTCGTAAACTGAGGGAAGCAAAGCGGCTTACGCTCGATCAGCTATCGGAGCGCACGGGTATCAGCAAGGGATTTCTCAGTGATGCCGAAACTGGCAACCGCAACGTGAGTTCGCAGAACTTGCTCAAAATTGCGAACGAACTCAACGCCTCGTTGGACTACTTGCTGCGCGGCGCTGACGTGGCCCCACCTAACCCCGAGCCGCTCACCATCCCGCCGGAACTGACCGAGGCGGCCCGAGATCTGGATCTTTCGTTCGCCCAAACCGAAGCGTTGCTAGCGGCGCATCGATCTGTCGTTGCCCGGAGATCCAACGAGGGACTCCGAACCCCATCCGTTGACGACTGGAAGGAGATGTACAAGACGCTGAAGAAGTTCCTCGTCTAGCGCCCTATGGACCGGTTGCACACACAAAAAATCTGGAACATCGCTTCCGCTTTGAGACTGGCGCCGAACCGCCCGCCAGCAGAGGCAATCCTCAACTACTGCGAGGACCGCGCCAGTGCGATGCTGGCGGACTTCCCAGCGTGTGCGTCACCTGCAGAGCTGCTCGACATCATGGCGGCGAGCCTCGGCACATCATTCGTGGAAGTGCATTCGGATGACGAACTCTTTGCTCTGCAGAAACGGTACGTCTTGAGCGGCGAGTTGGGTTTCGCCGCGCTCGACAAGGAACTCGAAGGAGACGTTTACGGAGTGACCTATCAAAGGATGGTGGCCTGCACCGGGGAGCGCCCGTTCGTATCTGTAATCGACTGCCGGGGAAGCAAGGCTCTACGCTCGTACTTCACGAAGTGGCACGAGATCGGACACCTCCTGATCCTAACCGACCAGCAGAGGAGCACTTATAAACGTACGCACGCTCGCGGCACAAGCAAGGACCCAGAAGAGACCCTGGTCGATGTGATCGCGGGCCACATGGGGTTCTTCCCTCGCTTCCTGCTGCCCGAAATCGGGGCTGAGGTTACATTCGCTGAAGTGGATCGGATCAAGCTTAAGCTCTATCCCGAAGCCAGCTTCCAGTCATCTACGATTGCCTACGTTAAGAACCACCGACTATCGTGTTTACTGCTCGAAGCAATGCCCGGGCTGAAGAAAGACGAAGAAGCCGAGCTGGTCCAAGGCTCCTTCGGTTTCCTCGATCCACCGACTCCGAAGTTGCGTGTGCAGATGGTGGTGTTGAGCAAAGCCGCGAAGGAAAGCGGCCTCTATATCCCGAAGAACTATCGTGTTCCGGAATCCTCGATTATCCATAAGGTGCATACCGGAGACCAGGACCACGGCGTAGCGGCGGAATGCCTCTCATTATGGGAATCCTCTGACGGCAAGCAACTCCAGCGATTGCCAATTCAATTGGAGGTGAGGAAATTCTTTGACTCAGTACTCGCTCTCGTCACAGTTCGCGAACAGGTGTCCGGCACACGAATTTCACAGAGAACCGGGACGGAACTGCAGGTGGCGAATGGGTAAGCCAATGGGTACGCCTCCTGAAGGACATCGTCAACGCCTTCGCGAGCGGTTCTTGGCTCACGAACCCGGCGCGCTCGCAGACGACGCGCTGCTTGAGCTACTGCTCTGCTATGCCATTCCGCAGCGCGACGTCCAGCCAATTGCCAAGCTGCTCATCCAGAAGTACGGCAACCTCTCGTCCGTGCTATCGCTCGATGCGGCCGCACTCTGCTCCGAAGAAGGGATCAAGCAGGCTACGGCGGTTCTCCTGAAGCTCGTTGACCACATCAGAACCAGCGCTGAGCGCCCGGCTGCCAGCAAGAAGAAGGCAAGTAGCGAATCCGGGCAGGAGAGCCTCTTTATCGAAGCATGGCACCCCGCAACCAACGAAGCCGAGCCTTCACCGACGGCCAAGGCTGGCCCGCCGCCGTCCATGCCGAAGCCAAAGCCTCGAGGTGTGGAGGTCTTTTCCAAGTCGCTGATGAAGGAGACCATCGAGTTCCTCCCACTGCTACCAGATACAGCGGACCTTGATGAACTGCGGGAGTTTGTCCGGCCCCGCTTCCATTACAGTTCCGAGACCACTCGCAGCCGGAGAGTGAATTATGTACTGAAGAGGATGTTTCCCAGAGGAACGCCGGACAGTGCACTAATGCAGTTCGCGCGGCTGTACGCGGGCCAGCAGGAACTACGCGACGTGGCTTTCCACAGGTTCTGCCAAGCCGAGCCGCTCATGGAGAAGGTGATCGATGAGTTGTTCCTCCCCGCGATTGGTGCCGGAACGGTAAAAAGGGAGGCGCTCCGAGCATACCTGAAGGACCTGTTCCCCGACTCCAGATCACTTGACGACTGCAGCCAGGCCATAGCGGAGGCCCTCGTCACCACCGGCATCGCCAGGTCAGATCGGCAGGGCATCTACTTCGCCTACCGCGACATCGCGCTGCCTTCTTTTGCGTTCATCGTACACACCGCGTTCCCTGACCCCGGAATGTACAACCTGGCTTCGATTGAGTCGAACCCCGCCGTGCGGCGCATGTTCTGGAATCCAGACCGAATCCTGACCAGCGTTTACGAACTCCGAAATCGTGGTTTGATATCGAAAGTCTCGGAGATCGACTCCGTGCGGCAGTTTACCACTAAGTACGATCTGGCCGGAGTGGTGGGGGTTCTCAAGGAATCGCAGGTGCGCGCATGACCGATACCGACATCATCCAGGCACTCCGGGAGAAACTGCACCTGGAAGGTGGTCGCCACCTGTACGGCGTGTTGGGAAGTTACCAGGCGCTGGAGGCATTCGCGAAGAAGCTGCAACAGGCAAAGGATACCGGCGGCAACAAATTTCCCAAACCGCTGCACGTCAATCGCGGCATTCTTGACTCGATCCCGGACGACGAATTCAAGACGCTGGTGGAAGACGAGGCGAGGGTGCCGGAGCCGGTTCGCGCACACGTTGCCCGAGCATTTGAGCGGTTTCTTCGCAAGAATCTAGAGGCGTCAGGAGTATTGGTACTTAACGGTCTGGAGTTGCTCTTCTCCTACCAGGTCGAATTGACTCTTTTGAGGACCATTGCCGCCGACGACTTCCGCGTGATCTTGCTTTTGCCTGGCAAGCGGGCTCACGGCAAGATCATCATGTTCCCCGAATTGGAGGAGGGCGCATACTCCCTCCCCACAAACCTGATCGCTGACAATCACCTGTGGGAGCTTATTGCGTAGCTGAAGAGGAGACAACCCAACCATGCCAACTGCTGAGAACCTGTTCACCGCACGCAAGAGCCTGGATGAAATCTGCACGACGCCGGACAAGATCATCTCTGTGTACTCACTGGAGAAGCACGTATGGCTGGACTCTAACTCCGAAGAGGCACGCAAGAAGCGGCAGCCGGAGTTGCAGACCATCGAGGAGTTTCAGCTCGATCCCGTGAGGCCCTTCCTGACGGACATCCTGCGCCAGATGGCAGCGCCCTACAACAAAGAGAAGCGCGACAACCCTATTGGACAGGGGTACTGGATTCAGGCTGAATTCGGGTCCGGCAAGTCGCACCTCCTGTGCTGCCTGGCCGCGCTCGCACTGGGCGGCCAAAAGGGTTGGGAGATCGTCGACCAGAAGGAGAAGAAAGCCGGCCGCGGGAAGCGCGAATCCCTCTATCGTTTCTGGGAGGAGGGCATCGAGGGCAAGAGCGGTGGGGCCAAGAAGGGCATCTTTGTCATCGTGAAGACCCTCGTTGGTTTCGGCGGTGGGACGGTTGGCCTCGCTGAACAGGGGAAGCGGCTGGTCGACTACATCGTTGATGCCGCCAAGGAACAACTCCAAGCAGAGGTTGGTAAAAATCTGTCCCTTTATCCGGTAGAAGTGCTTGCCGACCGGTTCCTCAAAGAGGATGTCGACCGCTACCGGAACGATCTGAAGAAGTTCCTCCGTGATCCGAAGTTCTGGGAGCCAGAAGAGTTTGAGGATGTCGACAAGTTCATCGCGGACATTCAGGAAAACAAATCGCCGGAGTACAAACGGAGTCGCGGCAACAAGCTGTGGCGCTTCTACACAGAGTATCTGAAGGTGCAGCCCCAGATCGCGATGGAGTCCGAGGATGTACTGAAGCACCTGGTCGAAGTCATCATGGCCGAGGGGTACAGTGGCGTGCTGCTCGTTCTTGACGAAGTTTCCCTCTTCATGAAGGATCGCAGCGAGGACTTAAGGGTAGACGACGAGCGAACGCTCGTGGTGCTTTCGAACAGGTTGGCGAAGATCCACAACTTGCCAGTCTGGACCGTGTGCGCGGCACAGCAGGCAATCGAAGGCAAGATGGGCGTCAAGAACATCATCGCCGATGACCGGCTCAAGCTCGTCAAGCTCCTGGAGGAGGACAAGGACTACTACAGCATCGTCCTGGCCCGTGTCCGGGAGATCAAAGACCCCACCGCCATCAGCAATTACTACGCGCACTACAAAAAGGGCTTCACTTGGCCAGCAGCCATCGGTGAGACGGAATTCGCCCATTTCTTCCCGTTCCACAAACCGGCTATCGAAGTGCTTCGCGCCGTCACTTATGAACTGACCACAACCCGCTCGGCGATTCACTTCATGCACCAGACGCTCAAACACCAGATCAAGGTGAAGGGCAGTGAACTGGTTCGACTTTGGGAGCTGTTCGATGAGGCGGTGCGATACGAGGAAGACCCAAGTGGCGTTCACGCCGGGATCACCAGCATCAAGACCAAACGAGAGGCGGAATACAGGGCCTATGAGGCCTGCAAGCGCCAGATTGAAGCAGTGACATCCGGCGCGCTCAAGGTCTACCGGGACCGGGCCGTCAAGACCATTCAGACTCTGTTCCTTTACCACGTAGCTCGTACCCGGCAACAAGGTCTCAATCCGGAAGAGATCGCTAATTCCGTGCTGATCGAACGGCAACCGGACTCCACTGCCGACGAAAACATCCAGCATTACGAGTCGCTCGCCGAGAACCTGAGAAAACAGGTCCGTCAAGTCGCCCAGGCATTTGACGAGGGCGGGAAGCCTCTCTATCGCTTCGAGCCGGTCGTCGCCGGGATCGATGCGAAGGCCGAGTTCCAGAAAGCACGAGACGAGGCAGAATCCAACAAGGCCACTCTTCAACAAGCCTGGTCGAAGCTGTTGACGCTTGGGGAATGGCCGGTGCAGACACGCCAGATGAAGATCGATGTCTCCAACGGTGTGCGGTCGATATTTCGTGAACTCCATGCTGGCTGCAAGAAGTACACT
>Ga0335081_10018689_pt1 | contig 11208 bp, 8 predicted proteins | sample Lox_Sample_35_FD_206713 | JGI IMG/M metagenome (GOLD analysis project Ga0335081, IMG submission 206713) | Soil microbial communities from Loxahatchee National Wildlife Refuge, Florida, United States - Lox_Sample_3.5 | ecosystem: Environmental > Terrestrial > Soil > Wetlands | place: USA: Florida...
ATTCGACGCCGAAGCCGCCCGCCAAGCGCTCACCGGCCAAGTCAGATGTCGTCCGCCTGGAAGACCTCGAACCTCGCACGGAGGTTCGCGGCGGCAACCGGAAGCGCGTCTTCGGCGAGGATCTCCCCTCCACAGGTCCCAAGCGGCGCGGCGACTAGCCACCGGATCAGTCACAAGAGCACGATCCAGCTGAAGCAGGTCGGCGACCAACTGGAAATCCCCTCCCGTTCCCGGCATCTTGCCTCACATGCCTGCCGCGGAACCGGTCATACCTCTCCAACTTCTTACGATGCTCGGGGCACCCCACGCCCGTAACCACGGCCGCGCCGCCACCGCGCGATCGACCGACGGTCCTGTCCCCTTCCTGGCAGCGAGCCGGTGAGCACCCTGAGCCCCGAGCTGGTGGCCGCATTCGCCGACCGGTACCAGCTCGAGCGCGAACTCGGCCAAGGCGGGATGGCCACGGTGTACCGGGCTATGGACCTCAAGCACCAGCGCATGGTCGCGATCAAGGTCCTCCGGCCTGAGCTGGCCGCCGCCCTCGGCAAGGAGCGCTTCCTCCGGGAGATCACCACCACGGCCAACCTCCGCCACCCCAATATCCTGCCGGTCTTCGACTCGGGAGAGGCGCGGGACCCCGGAAGCCGGGGCGACGCCGCAGGGCGTTCCTACATCTACTATGTCATGCCACTAGTGGAGGGAGAGGGTCTCCGCGATCGTCTGTCGCGAGAGCACCAGCTGCCGGTGCAGGAGTCGCTCGAGATCGCCCGGGAGGTGGCCGACGCCCTGGAGTACGCCCACGGACGGGGGGTGATCCATCGCGACATCAAGCCCGAGAACATCCTGCTCGAGCGGGGCCACGCCGTGGTGGCGGACTTCGGGATCGCTCGAGCGGTGACGGTGGCCGGGAGCGATCGCTTGACCGAGACCGGGCTCGCCGTCGGCACCCCAGCCTACATGAGCCCGGAGCAGTCCGTGGGAGAAGCAGTCCTCGACGGGCGGAGTGACCTCTATGCCCTGGCGTGCGTGCTGTACGAGATGCTGGCCGGGGAGCCCCCCTTCAGCGGGCCCACCGCGCAGGCCGTGATCGCCAAGCGATTCCGGGATCCTCCGCCCGGCGTACGGCGGCTGCGTCCGACCGTGCCCCCCGCCGTGGAACAGGCGCTGCTCACGGCTCTCGCAAGAGCCCCAGCCGATCGCTATCCGAGCTGCGCGGCGTTTGTCGAGGCCTGGACCAGCACGGAGGCCGGCTCGTCCACGCCGCCGTCGGTAGCGGTCCTTCCCTTCACCAACCTGAGTCCCGACCCGGAGAACGAGTTCTTCGGGGATGGCATCACTGAGGACGTGATCGCTCAGCTCTCCAAGATCCGCTCACTCAAGGTCATCTCGCGGAGCTCCGCGATGCGCTTCCGGAAGAGGGAGCAGGCGCTCCGGGAGATCGCCGCGACGCTGGGCGTCACCTCGCTGGTCGATGGCAGTGTCCGGCGCGCCGGCAATCGGGTTCGCATCGTCGCGCAGCTGGTCGACGCGGACACCGAACGGCAGCTCTGGGCCGAGACCTACGACCGGCAACTCACCGACATCTTCGCGATCCAGACCGACGTGGCGCTGCAGATCGCCTCGGCGCTCGAGGCGGAGCTGCTCCCACAGGAACGGGCCCGGATCGATCGAGAGCCGACGGCGAGTCTCCAGGCCTATCAGGCGTATCTCAAGGGGCGCTTCTGCTACAGCCGGTATACCGAGGAAGGCATGCAGAAGGGGATCGAGTTCTATCGGGAGGCGATCGAGGCAGACCCGGGCTATGCCCTGGCCCACGCAGGGATGGCGCTCGCGTACGCCGAAATCGCCGCTGGGGCGAGTGGAGGCGGCATGGAGCCGCGGCTGGCGTACGTCAAGGCCAGGGAATACGTGATGCAGGCGCTCGCGCTCGATAACGACCTCGGCGAAGCGCATGCGGTGCTGGCCTTGCTCAAGTTCACGCACGACTTCGACTGGGCGGGCGCCGAGCAGGAGTTCAAGACCGCCCTCGAGCTGAGCCCGGGCGGGGCCGACATCTACGATCACTACGGCTGGCTCTGCGCCGCGCAGGAACGCTACGAGGAGGCCCTCACCCTGGTGCAGCGGGCCCAGGAGCTCGATCCTCTCACCCATCGAGCTGACGTCGCCTCGACCCTCATCAGGGCCGGGCGCTACGAGGAGGCCATGCGAGAGGGGGTGCGCGCCGTGGAGTTCGAGCCCACCTATGCCCGGGCGCACTCCACGCTGGGCTGGGCCTACCTCAAGCTCGACCGGGTGGCGGAAGGACTGGCCTGTCTGGAGGAGGCTGTGCGACGGGCCCCCGGGAATGCCCAGTACCTGGCGCAGCTCGGCCAGGCCTACGCGTTGAGTGGCCGGGTCGCCGAGGCGCGCGACATCCTGCGGAAACTCGAGGAGGAGGCGCGAGAGCACTATGTCTCTCCCTATCACCTCGCATACGTTTTTACCGGGCTTGGTGAGGCCGATCGCGCGATGGACATGCTGGAGAAGGCGTACCAGGAGCGGGCCGGCAGTGTCTTCGGCGTAAAAGGGTCCTTCCTGTTCGTCCCCCTGAGAACACACCCCAGGTTCAAGGCGCTGCTCAGGAAGATGAATCTGACGTAACGCGGGTTATCTTCCCTCCGATCTATGTCCGAGTCCGAACTCGACCGGCTGACCGCCGCCCTCACGGATCGCTACCGCCTTGAGCGCGAGCTCGGGCAGGGCGGGATGGCGACAGTCTACCTCGCCGAGGACGTCCGGCACCAGCGTCGGGTTGCGGTCAAGGTGCTCCGCGCGGATCTGTCGGCGGTCGTGGGCCTGGACCGGTTCCTGAACGAGATCCGCCTCACCGCCAATCTGCAGCACCCGCACATCCTCCCGCTCTACGACTCCGGCAGCGCGGACGGCCTGCTCTTCTACGTGATGCCCTATGTCCAGGGGGAATCCCTCCGGGAACGGCTCCGGCGCGAGAAGCAGCTCCCTATCGACGAGGCCGTCAGGATCGCGCGCGAGGTAGCCAGCGCGCTCGAGTACGCGCACCGGAAAGGGGTGATTCACCGCGACATCAAGCCGGAGAACATCCTGCTGCAGGACGGCACCGCGCTCGTCGCCGACTTCGGCATTGCGCTGGCCGTGAGCCAGGCCGGTGGCGCGCGGCTCACCCAGACCGGCCTCTCCCTGGGCACGCCCTACTACATGAGTCCCGAGCAGGCGACGGGCGATCGCCAGATCGACGCGCGGAGTGACATCTACGCGCTTGGGGCCGTGCTCTACGAAATGCTGAGCGGCGACCCGCCCCACACCGGCTCCACCGCCCAGGCGGTCATCGCCGCAGTGGTGACCGAGGAGCCGCGGGACATCGCCACCCGTCGCCCCCGCCTCGCGCCGCACATCGTGGAGGCGGTGCATCGGGCGCTGGAGAAGCTCCCGGCCGACCGCTACGCCTCCGCGGCGGAGTTCGCGAAGGCGCTCGAGGGACCAACGCAGGCCACCGGCCGCTTTGCCGCAGCACCGACTCGGCGTGGCGCGCGTCGGGGTTGGCGGCCGGTGGCCCTCCTGGTGGCGGGGGGCCTGCTCGGCCTCGGCGCCGGGCGCCTGCTGTTTCAGCGGCCACCGGCCATGCAAACCCGCACCCGTCTCACCTTCAGCGGCGATGCCAGCTCCCCGGCGGCGACCCGTGACGGGCACTGGCTGGCGTACGTTCGGGGCAGCTGTCACAGCGGCGGCAGCGACTGCGATGGAGACGTGGTGGTGCAGGAACTGCCGCGTGGCGCCCCCAGCGCGCTGCTCAGCAACGCCAGCGATCTGTCCATCGGGGGGTGGAGCCCCGACGGGACCAACCTTCTGGTGAAGATGCGTTCCGCGGGTGGCGACGTAGGGCTATACGTCATTCCCCGCCAGGGGGGCGTGGCCCGACGAGTTGGCGGAGACGCGGAGGTCTACGGCTTCCTGGACGACCGCACCATCGCTTCCGCTCCCCGGGGCGCGCGAGCCATCACCTTCACGGACCTGGCTTCCGGGAACGTCCGTGACAGCGTGGTGATCGGCAATGGGGACCTGCTCTACCAGGGCATCGACTGCAACCCGGTGAACGGCTTGATCCTGTTCACCGCCATCCGCGGCAGCGACTTCCTGCAGGGCGTGGCCACTCCCACCGGGAAGATTCTTGACTCTCTCAAGGTGCCCGGCGGGGGCGGCTGGGACGTCGATGGGCATCACGCCATCCTGTTCGAAGTCAACGCACAATCAGTCGGCCGCGTGGTCAGGGTGGCGGTGAGCGCGCAGGGACATTTTGGCCCCCCGGTTGAAATCATGAGCGGCATCCGCCAGGACGGGTTCACCGGCTGGGCCATGACGCCGACGGGGATGGTGTACGGGGACGCCGGCCGCACGGCGGATGTCTGGTTCTTCGACCTTCATGGCACGGCCCGCCGGCTCACCCACGGCTCGACCTGGTACAACGGCCCCGTCATCTCTCCCGACGGCCGAACCGTCGCCTACGTGAAGCAGGATGCCTGGGGTGCCAATGTCTACAGCGTCCCGTCGCTGGGCGGGCGCGAGACGGCCCTGACCGGGGACTCGGGCATCCGGCAAGTGGTGCGGTGGCTTCCCGACCAGCGCCGGTTGTCGGACGTGGTTCTGGCCGGAGCCAGCGGGCAGATCAGCCAGGAGATCGTCGACCCGGCCATCGGCCGAGTGCACACCCTCGGAGTGGCGCCGGGACTCGTCATCACGAACTGGTTCAGCGACACCGCCGCGCTCGCCCTGCAGATCGGGACGCCGAACACCGCGGCGATTGTCGACTCCGCCGGGCACGACCTTCACCGATTTCAGATCCCGGACTCGCTCGGTACCGGCCTCAGCTACGTGGCGTCGCCCGATGGGAAGAAGGTGGCGATGGTGCTGAAGCACGCCCGGCAGTCAACGCTCTACGCACGGGACGTGACCGACGGGACGATCCACCTCCTTGGCCCGGTGAGCCAGAGCGATTCGGTCACGGTGCGGCTCGCCCGCTGGGCCCCCGATGGGTTCATCTATTACACCAGGACCAGCGGCATGGCGCCTACCGAGGTCTGGCGCATCTCCGACAGGGGCGGCGTGCCGACGCGCTACGGCGCACCGCCCGCGGGTTGCGACGCTGGATCGGTCAGCCTGTCGCAGGATGGCGAGTCCGGGGCGTGCATCGTCTACGACAACCGTCCCGACCTCTGGCTGATTCAGCCGCGTTAGCCGCCCAAGCCCTCCAACCACCCTGACCCGCTCATTCGAGCGGAATGCGCTTCGCGTTCACCGCAAGCCACTGATCGAAGGTCTGCAACTCAGGATTGAGGGAACGGGCGAATGCCGGGTCCCGCGGCTTGCAGAAGTCGGCGTTGAAGTCCCGCTTGAACTGGAACATGTTGCCGAGGTCGTCGGCCCCGGGAAAGCCGAAGCCGCGGTAGACCTCCGGCGGGACATCGTTGTAGCGGACCGACCTCCCCAGCGCCCGGCTCAACTTCTCCGCCATCTGCGCGCCGGTCAGGATTTCCCCGGCGACGGCGATTTCCTTCCCGATGAACTCGGATCCCCGCTTGAACACCCCAAGCGCGCACTTGCCGATGTCCTCCGCCGCCATTCCGGGCAGCTTCTTGTCACCCATGGGCATGGTGAGCAGGAGCTGTCCGTCCGGCCCGGGCTTGGGACCGGAGCCGAAGTAAATGAAGTTGTCCCAGTAGAAGCTGGTGTTGTACACCGTGACGGGAAGGCCCAGATCGGTGAAGAGGTGATTCGCCTCGCCCTTGGCGTCGAAGTGCGGCACCTTGTACTTGCCACCCAGCGTCGGCATCCGGTTATCGCTCAACGGAATCCAGCGGCGCGTATCCTCGAGGGTGGACCAGATGACATGCGCCACCTTGGCCTGCTTGGCGGCTTTCGCCATGAGGCCCGCCTCGGCGAATTCCTTTTCCGGAGAGAAGTGCGCCCAGAAGAAGGTCACGCAAAATGCGCCATGCGCTCCGGTGAAGGCCCGCACCAGGCTGGCCTCGTCGTCCACGTCCCCCTGGACCACTTCGGCACCGAGCTTCGCGAGTGCCTTGGCCGCGTCCGAGCCGGGATTGCGGGTGACCGCCCGGGCCCGGAATGGGGAGCCGGAGTCGCTCTGAATGGCGCGAACCAGACCGCCCCCCTGGGCCCCGGTCGCGCCGATGACGGCGATGATCTTCTTCTCAGCCATGAAGCAACTGCCTCCGTTGTTGCACGCGTTGCGAGCAGACCGCTGGGTCGGCAGAAACGATGGCGGGAGCCCTCTCGTGACGCAATGGGGGCGTCGGCAATCTCCTCGCTCGACTTGAACCGCAGCGGGCCAAGAGACACGAAGGAGCGAGCCTTTCGGCCCGCCCCTTCACGAATCGCGGATCGACCTCGTCGACCTAGCGCTCGACGATGACCTCCAGATACTCCGACTCCACCCGCGTCGCCCCGTTGCCGGAACGATTGTGGCCCGACCACAGCGCCAGCAGGTCGGCAGCAAGCCGCGTCTGGCTGGCGGCGTCCAGCGCCTCGAAGGTCCGGATGGTCGGCCCATACCACCGGCGGAAGAGCTGCACCACATCCGCGGGCGGCATGGGGTAGTCGAACCGGATGATTCGGGGAGTGAGCGTCACCCGGCGCGCACCGGCGAAGCGCTCGCGGACCGCCGCCTCATCCCCCCAGAGCAGCGTGCTCGGCACGCCCGAGGGTGGAGGCACCAGCGCAGTGTGGGCCTTGAGCATGGAACCGATGAAGCCGCCGGGGGTCCAGTTGGCCATCGCGATCCGACCGCCGGGCCGCACCACGCGGAGCAGTTCCCCCGCGACTAGTTCCGGCCGGGGCGCGAACATCGCCCCGTACATGGTAACCACCGTGTCGAAGTGACCGTCCGGGTACGGCAGTGCCTCGGCGTTGGCTTCGTCGAAGCCGATGGACAGCCCTTCAGCCGTCGCCCACAGACGTGCCGCCTCGATCAGGTTCGGGGCGATATCGAGTCCGGTGACGGTCGCTCCCGCCCGCGCGGCGGGGATGGTCAGGTTCCCGGTCCCGCAGGCCACGTCGAGCACTCGCTCGCCCTGGCGGAGCCCCAGCCGTCCGATGAACTCCTTGGCGCCTTCCCGGTACCCCACGGCGATGCGGTCGAAGTCACCGGCGGTCCACACTGCCCTGGTACGCATGACGAGCGGATCCTGATCCGAGATCGTCGGGTGCCTCTCCGGCGCCCCGATGGGTGCCGAGCCTTTCAGTGTCGCCATGGCCGCCTCTCCGTTCTCCGGGTTGATTGTGAGGTTCACACCGGGCAACGTTAGGTTGAGGGGCGCGCGCCACGAATGACCAGGCGTCCGGAACCCATCGCGCGGAGTCCGGAAGCGCGGGAAGCCTGCTCCAGCGTCCGACCTTCCTGCTCTGGCGTCCGTCCTTGCTCGACGTGGAGGCCTCATGGATCCACTATCAGATGTCCTCCGCGTGGTGCGCTTGAACGGCGCGCACTTCTTCCAGGCCGCCGCGTCGGGCGGGTGGGGCGTGGAGGTCACGGCCGCCAAGGAGCTTTCGCCCCGGATTCTCCCGGGCTCGGAGCACCTGATTTCCTACCATCTGGTGATGACGGGTCGCTGCTGGGGCGGACTGAAGGACGAGCCGTTGCTGGCCCTCGAGGCGGGAGACGTGATCCTCTTTCCCCACGGCCACGCGCACATCATGACCGGCCGACCCGAATCCGCGGCTCGGCGTCTACCCATTCTGGCCGTGCCCCGGTTCCCGGGAGAGGCCGAGTTCGGAGACACCACCCACCCCGACGTCACTCTGGTCTGTGGCTTCTTCGGCTGCGATCTGGCGCCGTTCAACCCGCTCTGCGCCTCCCTGCCGCGCCAGCTCCGCCTCCGTGGGCTGTCGGATGGGCTGGTCGGCACCTTCGCAAGACAGGTAGTGGAGGAGACGAGAATGGGCCGAGCCGGCGCCGACTCCATGCTCACCAGACTGGCCGAGCTCATGTTCATCGAGGTGCTGCGCCGCTACCTCGAATCGCTGCCGCCGGAACAGGGGGGCTGGCTCGCCGGCGTGCGTGATCCGCTCGTTGGGCGGGCGTTGGCGCTCCTGCACCAGCGCCCTGGCCACCCGTGGACCTTGGCGGAGCTCGCCACCGCCGCCGCGTCGTCCCGTTCGCACCTCGCCGAACGGTTCACTCAGCTGGTGGGGGTGCCGCCGATGCAGTATCTGACGGAATGGCGGATGCAGGTCGCTGCGGGGTTCCTGACTGAAAGCGGCGCGAAGGTGGCCGCCGTCGCGTCGAAGGTCGGCTACGAGTCCGAGGCCGCATTCAGCAGGGCCTTCAAGAAGGCGTCGGGCGTCTCGCCCGGAGCGTGGCGAAAGCTCCGCCGTTAGCCCTGGTCTCGAGCATCGGCGCGGTGGCCGCGCCCGGCCTCCTCCCGCTCCGGGTGAAGCAGCCCCTCCAGAAAGAAGCCGGCGAGCTCGGCTCGGCCGCGCAGCCCCGACTTCTCATACGCCGCCACGGCGTGCTGGCGAACGGTGCGCTCGCTCCGGCCGCTGCGGGCGGCGATCTCCTTGTGACTCCGGCCCATGAGAAGCTGCAGGACGACCTCCTGCTCGCTCGGCGTGAGCCCCCATTTCGTGAGCTGCGCCGTAATGGCCTCCCCCAGCCCGCTCAGTGGGGCCTGGGCGCTTCGTTGCCAGGCTTCGCGCTCGGCTTCTCGAGCCGCCAGGGAGGCGCGTAGACCCAGATTCTCCACCTGGACCGCGCGCCAGCCGCTCCACAGCCAGGCGGCCGTCCCGAGCCCGGCTGCCACCAGCAGAACTTCGTAGAGAACGTGAAAGGAGATCCACTCCGACGGCCGGTCCAGCACCAGGTCCACGGCGCCGCCCCCGGCAATGGCCAGGAGCAGCACCGCGAGGGGCAGGCGCATGGCTTCAGGCCTCGATTCGTCCATGGCGGGCTCCGGCAGATGACGGATGTAGTGAAAACTTGATTCAGGATCGGTCGCCGCGTCAAACGCCGGATTGTTGCGCCCGTGGGGGGTCCCTATCATCGCCTCGACCCTAACCGGAGCCGTTGATGATCCCCGATCCCTTGCATCCCGCGGTCGTGCACTTCCCGATCGTCCTCATGTTCTTCCTTCCGATCCTGGCCCTGGGCAGCCTCTGGGCGATCCGGCGCCACGGCGTCCGCCCGGTGACGGCGTGGTCGGTGCCCGTCATCGCATCGGCCCTCCTGGTCGCAAGCGCCACGGTCTCCCTCAAGACGGGAGAGGCCCAGGAGGAGAGGGTGGAGAGCCGAGTGGCGGAGGCGGTGGTCAAGTCCCATGAGGAGGCGGCCGAGCAGTTCCTGGTCGCATCCGGCGGGGTCTTCGTCCTTCTGGTCCTCGGTCTCGCGGCCACCCGGGTCGGCAGCGCCGCCCGGATCCTCGGAACCGCCGCCGCGCTCGCTCTCGTCGTGGCCGGTTATCGCGTGGGCCATACCGGCGGCAGGATTGTCTACGGCGCGCCCGGGCAGTCCGGCCTGATGACAGCACCGGCGGGCCAAACCGTTGATGATGACGAGTAACCTCCGGGACCATTCCGGCCGCACCCCTCCTCTTCCGGAGGGGTCGGCGCCGGAGCCTCACGCCGCGATCCGCTCGAACCGGGCCTGGAAGAAGCGGAGGTACTTGGGCTCGTAGCACATGCGGAGCCCGCGTGTGGTCTGGCGCCGATCGAAGATGGTCTTCACCGATTCGGCCACCACGTCCATGTGGGCCTGGGTGTAGACCCGCCGCGGGATGGTGAGCCGCGTGAGCTCGAGCTGGGGATAGTAATGGTCGCCGGTAGCCGGGTTCCGCCCCGCGCTCACGATGCCCCGCTCCATGGCCCGGATGCCCGAGTCGAGGTAGAGCTCGGCGGCGAGGGTCTGCGCCGGGAACTGGTGCTGCGGGATGTGCGGGTAGAACGCCCGGGCGTCCACGAACACCGCGTGGCCCCCGACCGGCTGAACTATCGGGATGTCCCAATCGCTCAGCAGCTCGCCCAGGTAGCGCACCTGCCCCACGCGGGAGCGGATGTGGTCGTCCTGGAGGCACTCCTCGATGCCGATCGCCATGGCCTCCATGTCCCGCCCCGCCATCCCGCCGTAGGTGTGGAGTCCCTCGTAGATCACGATCTGATTGCGGAGCTCTTCGTAGAGGTCGCTGTCGTTCACCGCCAGCCAGCCCCCGATGTTCACCAGGTTGTCCTTCTTGCCGCTCATCCACGCCCCGTCGGTATAGTCGCAGAATTCATGGACGATCGCGGCGATCGACTTGCGGGCGTACCCTGGCTCCCGCTCCTGGATGAAGAAGGCGTTCTCCGCCATCCGGGTGGCGTCGAGAAAGACCCGGATGCCGTGCCGATTGCAGAGCGTCCGGAGGGCCTTCACGTTCGCCATCGACACCGGCTGCCCGCCCGCCATGTTCACGGTACCGGCGAGACTGACGTAGGCGATCTGCTTTGCCCCCTCCCGCGCGATGAGCGCCTCGAGCTTGTCGAGGTCTACGTCTCCCTTGAACGGGGCTTGGCTGGTCGTGTCGTGGGCCTGGTCCACGATAACATCCACGAAGCGCCCTCCGGCCAACTCCTGGTGAAGGCGGGTAGTGGTGAAGTACATGTTGCCCGCCACGAACTGACCCGGCCGGATGGTGCTCTGGCTCAACAGGTGCTCGGCCCCGCGTCCCTGATGGGTGGGAAGGATGTGCGTGTAGCCGTAGCGCCGCCGGACCACCTCCTCCAGGTGGTAGAAGTTCCGGCTCCCGGCGTAGGCCTCGTCGCCGAGCATCATGCCGGCCCACTGCCGGTCGCTCATCGCCCCGGTGCCGCTGTCGGTCAGGAGGTCGATATAGACATCGGCCGACCTGAGCAGGAAGGTGTTGTATCCCGCTCCCGCGAGCGCGGCCGCCCGTGCTTCGGCGGGAACCTGTTCGAGCGGCTCCACCATCTTGATCTTCCACGGTTCGGCCCAGCTCCGCCGGCCGAACTGCTGACCCATCGTCTGGGGGACTTCGTGCATGGACGCCTCGGGCATAAAGATCGGCTCTGCCAGCGTAGTCAGATCCGGGTGAAGAAAGCGCGAAAGGGGGGTTAAGGGCGGGGGACAGGGGACAAGGGAAAGGGGGGAAAAGGGGCGCGAACGTTCCCCGTGACTGGCCACGAGAGGGAAAC
>Ga0335081_10018690_pt1 | contig 11208 bp, 6 predicted proteins | sample Lox_Sample_35_FD_206713 | JGI IMG/M metagenome (GOLD analysis project Ga0335081, IMG submission 206713) | Soil microbial communities from Loxahatchee National Wildlife Refuge, Florida, United States - Lox_Sample_3.5 | ecosystem: Environmental > Terrestrial > Soil > Wetlands | place: USA: Florida...
CAGCCGGCTTTATTGACGTTTGACGACGTCACCACCATGTTCCACGAGTTCGGCCATGCGCTTCACGGCCTCTTCGCCAACCAGAAGTATCCCAGCCTCAGCGGCGTTAATACGGCGCGCGACTGGGTCGAATTTCCCTCGCAATTCAACGAACACTGGGCGCTTTACCCCGATGTCCTCAAACACTATGCCGTTAACTACCAAAACGGCGAGCCGATCTCCCAGGACCTGATTGACAAGATCAAAAAGTCGCAAACCTGGGGCCAGGGTTACGATCTGGGCGAATTGCTGGCCGCATCTGAACTGGATATGCAATGGCACGAGCTCGCTACGGACTCGGCGGTGCCCGAGGTTGATGCTTTCGAAGAGCAAGCCCTGGTGCGCACCCATACCGACTTCGCCAATGTCCCTCCGCGGTATCGCTCGAGTTACTTCCTGCACATCTGGGCCAATGGTTATGCCTCGGGATATTACGCCTACCAATGGACCGTCATGCTCGATGACGATGCCTTTGCCTGGTTCACTGCCCACGGCGGCCTGACCCGCGCGAACGGCCAGCGCTTCCGTGACCTCATTCTATCCCGGGGTCAGACTCAAGATTACGGCGCGATGTTTCGTGCGTTTTACGGGAAAAATCCTGACATAGGTCCGATGCTTGAAGACCGTGGGCTGAAGTGACCCGGAGTGCACGCAGCTCCCCTGCTCAAAGACGTCGCAATCTGCCTCCGATTACCGGGCACCCTGCTTTTGAGCTACGGGGAAAGAGTTCGTTCAGAACCGTGAAAGCACCCAGTAATACATGGCTTGGGTGAACGCGGATGATTTACTGCCGGGCCGCGTTGATTCCTCACAGAATTTCTCGTCTTGGTTCACTACGGCTGCGTCCTTAAGAGCGCAGCCGTGTGCGTCAGAGTCCGGCCGGATTTCTCGTCCGGCAATATCCTTACTGTCACAATCATCGATGGGATTCATAGGTTTTGAGTTGTGGTTTCTGTCCAAAGCCAACCTGTCGAAAGACGAAATTGAGTTTCGCCGGCGCGACATGAAGGTTTTGATTCGGTTTGAAGCTCCTTCGAAAGAGCAACTGACTTCGGTAACGCATGATTGGTTTCATGGAACTTCCTTTGGTTGAGGTTTGATAATTGGCGGATGGTGTAGGGATCGCACCCACGCAGGCCGAAGGCTCTCTCGGTTTTCAGGACCGGGGCATTACTGCTCTGCCAACCATCCGCAGGAATTTATGATTTACGATTTGGCAGGCCGCTGTGATGCCGCCCCACACCGGCTGAGTTTTGGAGACTCGGCGGCACGCTGGTGCGCGGCCTGTTGGTGCCCTCGGGTACCACGTCGCAAACCGACAATGCTAGATCGCAAATTGCAAATGAATTGATTGCGGGAATCGCACCCGCAAGGAAATGTAGTCGACGACGTGAGGAGGCGGAGCCCTGAAGGTGAAAGCCCGTCCTCGATCCTCGTTCGCCTCGTTACCTCGGCGCCTTTTACGGAAAAACAGGACCGGGAGCGTCATTGCGCTCCCGGTCCTAGTCGTTTAACCCCGGCTTGATGTCGGGGTTCAACAAAGAACAAACACCGCTTACCGCTTGCTATCTGACGATACCAACCCACGGTTTCACGGTGGTTCTTTCGGTGTTTGGGGGCACACCTCCTCCGAAGCCCTTAAAATGTAAAATCAGGTTAAAACGTCCTGGCGCGCCTTCCGGCGATTGATAGACAGACCACACCGCTTGAGAGCTTCGGCTCTCTTGCGCCATTTTCAGTTTGTCGCCGCCTGACATCACCTGGATGTCTCGTATTTTTGGTTCACAGTTCGTTACCCTTTCGTCAGTTATCGTTTATATTTCAGTTTCTCAGGGAAAATAAAAAACCCTGCTTACATTTCAGTAAGCAGGGTTGGAAATAGTCTATTTCGATTCTTTACCTGCTTACTCCCGGTCTATCCAAATTAGCTTCGGGCTGTTGCCAGATAGTAACCGTGGATAGTCCCGGGCAGAACACACGAACCGTATAATACCGATTATGACGCGCCCCGAAACCTTTCGGGGCCGATATAACCGGCTTACTCTTGGTTGATATGTCCAAACAGGTTTTCATCGAACGGAAAGACGGTTACCACACGAGAGTAGTTACGGTCAAGTTATATTTTGCAGAAAAATGAATTAACCTTGAAACAACTCATCAAGATACTTTGATGTGTGTGCACGCGAACACTCGAGACCCGCCCGGCAACTTCAGCCCGTTTGCCTCATCGCAATTCCGGATCAACTGATAACTTCTGATTGCTCGCGGACCTCCGCGACATCAACGCAACTCAGTCCTGTCGTTTCCGAAGTCGCCAAAATCCCTCGCGCATGCTGGAATGCGCGGCGCCAACCGAGAACGGCCAGACTGCCGAGGCCCCACATCGCCCACGTCGAAGGCTCAGGAATGACCATTAAATTATTAAAGGCAACGTCACTGGCGTCGCCGGCGCCTGAATTGAAGACATCCATTCCGGTGAGCGAGCCGTTAAATGTGCCGGCCCAACTGTCCGAGCCGGCAACGGCGCTATAGGTGCCGGCGCCGGTAACCGTAATCGCAATGTTAAATTCATTTTGATATTGGTAACCCATGCTCCCGGCGCTGAAGTCGGTAGATCCTGCATCGGTGTAATAATATCCGCTGCCGGTGTACGGATAAGGACCGGGTTCTCCGCCATAAATCCCGAAGGTGATGGCCGCGCCCGAGCCATTTAACAAGTCAATCCCGACTTCCTTGCCGGGATCAATCGCGCGCATCTCAAAGTTGATGGAAATAGTTTGTCCGACGGCCAAAGCCCCGCCGGCAAAAGCGGTCGTGGCGACAACAGTTCCGGCATTTCCGGTGCCCGTGCCAAAGGGAGAACTCCATATTTGCCATCCGGAAAGAGTCTCGCCCGAAAAAGCCGTACCGAAGTAAGCGCCAGCGCCGCCGCCCGTGATGCTGGGAGTGGTCACTACCGTCCAGACGTTGACCGGGTTCGAGTCCTGGTCAATACCATCCGGCGTGTTGCCGGGAGTGGCGGTGGCGGTGTACGAAAAATTGTTGGACGCAGAGGCCAGACCGGCGGCGCCGAGCAGGCTAATAAGAATGAATGCGACTTTTCTCATAATTTTCAGGTTAGGTTGACATTTGATTGGTCTCCATCTGGAGACGCTTGTGGAAAGATTAACAAACCATAACGGCTTTAGCACCACCCTTTCGGGTGGGTGTCCTGTTCGAAATCGTCTCGCAGACCGGAAATCTTAAAAGCGGCGGTCAATTTCAACTTCCTAAGCAGCAATAGATTATAACCCGTCCGTTGCCTGTCGGACGTGTCCGATTTATAAACCGACTGAAGCATTCACGCCGAATGACTTTGTCGTCCGCCACTGCTGCCAGTCGTTGGAGATTGTGAGCGTCGAATCGGAGGAGAGATTCGGCGTCGGCGGCCAGTTGGTTGGGTCAAACCAGCCCCAGCCATTCGGGACCAGGCCGGCAGCGGCCTTGTAAGCCCACATGCTCCAACTAATGCCGTCGTTGTTGTAGTCGTTAATTGAATAGTCGTAACAAGCGGCGCCATTGCCCATGTCGTTCCATTCGCCGATGTAATCCGGAACGTTCCAGGATTTGTGGTTGTTGAAGTCTGTCACCTGGTTGTCGGAGCCCGCCTCACACTGGGCGACAGTGCCGCCAAATTGATATTCGTGCATGGAATAGACAATATTGGTCCAGCCAAAGACGGAGGGACTGGGAAGCATGCTCCAATCCCAACTCCCGAAGGTCCCTTCCATGATAATGATGTGGCCGGCATCTACAGAGCGGATGGTGTTGTAAAGGCTGCTATAAGCACTCCAGACCGCGGCGGTGTTGGATGCCCCCATCGGCTCATTGATCAGATCGTAGCCGGCGATCGCGCTATTGCCATTGTAATGAGTCGCGATTTGCGTCCACAGGTAGGCCGTTTCGTTCTGATCTATGCTGCTGGTCCAGTACAGATTCTGATTTTGCTGGCCGGTGGTGTCGGAAGTGCTTTGGCCGCCGACCACGCCGTGCATATCAATCACCACATAAATACCCCGCGCAGCGCAATTGGTAACGAGCCAATCAAGCACGCCGAACGCATCTGCCCGCCATCCCGCGCTGGTGGAGTTGGTGATGGAATAGAAGTTGCCCCACCAGACAGGCACGCGTACACAATTGAAACCTCCGTTCATGATGTTATCCAGGTCCGTGGTCGTGATCCAATTGGTCTGATAGGTTCTGATGAGGCTCTGTTCGGTAGCGACGCCAAAACGGCTGTCGAGATTCGTGATCGCGGTGTAGGTGTCCGCGATACTGCCACTGTCCAGGGGGCACATCCATTTTTCCATGATGAACCAGCCGCCTAAATTAAGGCCCTTCAGTTGAACGGTGGTGCCGCTGGCGTTGACGATGCTGGTGCCGCTCGTGTGCAACAGGCTGAAAGCCGCAGACGTGTTGGTTGACACTTGCACACGATAGAAGCGGTTGTTTCCGTTAGCCGAATCGTCAACCGACTGAACGGTATTGTTGCCGTAGACCGGATTGCCAAGCGGAATCCAAACGGTATCGGCCAGATCATTTTTGCATTGCACCTGGTAACGGAATCCAGATCGGGCCAGGAAGGAGATGATAACGTTCGTGCCGTCGTAACCTGCGTTGATGGCAAACGGGACGGCTTGGATTTGAAATCCATCAATGTCGCCTTCCGCGCTGCCGGTTCCCGTCCAGGTCACAAGCAAATTCCCGGAGCCATCAGCCAGGGCCAAGGGGAACTCCACATAATCAACGCCGGCGATGAATGTGCTACCGGAACCGTTCCATGTGCTGGTCTGAGTACTTCCATTGACCGTAAAATACGTCGTGCGGCCCGCGGCGGGAACATTCGCAGCGTTATACAGGACCAGGTCGTACGTCGAGTTTGGGGCGAGACCCGAAAGCACGACGGTTTGTGCGGTCCCACCGTTGTAGAGGTAGTCCTCCATGAGAGCATCGTAGGAAGTGCTCGCAAAAGGGGTTGAGCCGCCATAATCATTCACATCGTATCCACCCGCCGATGTGAAGGTCATCGTAACCGGCGAGGCGCCGCCATCGGCATAGATGAGAGGGACTCCACTGCCACTGCTTGCATCTATTCCGTTCCATCGGTCTCCCGCTGCTCCCAGAACCGCCGCGCCCGACATGGTCGGGCCCGGATTGGGGCCGCCGCCCGGACCGGCACTGCTGTTCTCATTAAAATCAACATTAATTAACTGCGCCCCGAGCAGACTGGCACCGAACCAGAGGACACCCGCCGGTAGGACACTTAAATGCAGGAGCAACTTTACAGCCCCGTTCAGTGCTGTGCCTGATTCTTGAGGTTCTTTCACAAATTTTACCTGTAATTCGGCGGACTCGATTTTATGTCACGCGGGTTAGCCGGGAAAACTATCCGGCAACCAGCCGCGCTCAACACAATAACGAAAATTCCATTCGGAATCCGTTTCGAGTTTATAGCTCCAAAAAAACCAGCCGCTCGTGCTTTCAAAACTTAACAACTGAGCGTCCGCATAAGCGCTTTTGACGAGATCGCCCTGGAACCGTGACAGGTCCCGCAAGGAATGATACGGCAAAGCAAGCGACCACTCACCGACAAACGTTGGTAGTTCTTCCCGCTGCATTTGATCCAGGATACCCCTGCGATCCAGCGCCACGACGACCTGTTCTTGCGCCGTGCGGTCACGATCCGCATCGTTGAACGTCTGGTACAAGTGCGTATCAATAAGCACGTTCGTATATCCTGCCCCTTTCATAAAATTCTTCCACGCCATGGCGCGAAACGAGTCATGGAATATTATTGCCACCTCCGGGCCAACGTGTTTCCGCAGCCGCGAATAGGCGTCCTCATAAAAAGCTTTCAGAATTTCAATGGGAATCCGCTCGCTCGGCTCGTTCAGCAGTTCGATGCCAAACAGCGCCGGGTGTTTTCCGTATTTTTGCGCAAAACTTTCCAGAATGCGCAAGGTGTCTTGAATGTTTTGTGGGGCCCGGAACCACTCGATTGGGCCGCGCCTTCCACTGTGATCCCAGCCGTTCTGGCTGCCGGGCGCGCCATGCAAGTCCAGGAGCAGTTTCAACCCGTTTTGCAGGCACTGGTCCAGCGCAAAATCTACAAACCGCTGACATTCCACGTATGGACTCGGCGCTTCCAGCGCCCAATAACCTACCGGCAGCCGGACCGCATTCAGGCCGCGATCCCGGATCCAGCGAAAGTCCCTGGCGGTAATAAAAGTCTCCCGATGCCGCTCCAGCCGGTCCCTCGCCTGGCCGCCTAACGCAAGACAAAGACAGTATTCGTCCGACGCGTCAGTCCCGCGATAAACCTCCGGCACCATCCACTTTTCCAGGACGAGCCACGCCCCCAGGTTCACGCCACGCAATTTTGAAAAGGCGCGATTGCCGCTGCCGACCGCCCCCCGGGAGACAGGTTCGTCGGAGGAATTTTGAGCAAATGTCAGAGCGGACATGCCGGTCGCCGTCAGCGCAAACGAGCCACCCAGGGCGTTTTTCAGAAATTCTCTTCGTTGCATATTCCAACCAGGAGGTTCGCCGGCCCTTAAATATCAATGAATCAAACGCTGCTTATTTGTTGGGAACGGTGGTTATTGAAAGAAACCAGGCCAAATCTGACGACTTGGGATCGGCCGGCACGTTGCATCCGGGCGGACTTTGCGGATTCAGATCGTGAATCATGTTATTGTCAGTCCATTTGTGGATTTGCACATGCCCGTCGCCAAAGGACAACACACTCGAAAAACCGTGCAGCACTGCCGGACTGTTATACCACAACGTCGGCTTGGCCGGATCCAGGGCAAAGTAGCAATCGTCTATGCTCGCCGGATTCTCTTCGACAAAATACCAGATGTCGGCCGGACCGGGTGAACGCAATTCAGTCTGTTTCTTATACAGTTTGTAGGTGTGGTCCCCCCACCACTCCATGCCGCCCATAAAGCAATTCCCCGAATACGTGCGTTCCGAATCCGTGGCGAAGGTGGGCGAGGCCCCATAAGGACACCGGGACAGATCAGCCGGACACTTGTAAACGCCCGGATTCTGCACATACGGATAGATCAAGCCCGCTCTAATCCAATTGGTGTAATAATGACCGGCCGTCATGACGGGCGCCTGCAGGTTTCCCGGACAAAACTGGGCCAAAGACCCTCCGGGTTGGAGCGCAGGATCGGTCAACGGATCCTCGGCCAAATTCGCCGGTTGATACCCCAGACTGCCGATGGGCACCAGACTGTCATTGTTGTCGTTGGCATACATCAGGGCTGCAGCCGATATCTGCTTTTGATTGGCCATGCACAGCATGGCTTGCGCCTTGCGTTTGGCCATAGCCAGCGCCGGCAACAACATTGCCGCCAGGATCGCTATGATGGCAATCACCACCAGCAACTCGATCAAAGTGAAACCCCGTGTCCCGGACTCCCGTTTCTGCCTTGACCCGCCATCGCCGGGCGCCCAGCCCTTGGAAACGGCCGCGCGTAACAACTCTTTTGTATTCATTTTTGCAGTCCTTAACCACGAGGCCGGCACCGGTTTCAAGCCGGTGCCGACCCGGTTGTTTCTTTAACTCAATTTACACTGCCAAGTCATTTTATTGAATCAACAATTTATAGAATCGCTTTGACCCGAGCGTATCTGTCACCGTCTTGGTTGTTCCGTCGCCAAGGACGCTGCCCAGCGCCTGCCAACTGCCACCGGTCAGGCTGCTGCTGGAAAGCACCGTGTAAGTAACGTTAGTCTGGGGGGTTGGGAACTTGAGCAGAATGCTGTTTCCACTGATTGTGCCAGTCAGATTCACCGCCTGGATAGCCGGCACAAACATATAGTAATTTGCATTCTGGCCCGTCACGGAAGTCGCCCGTAACGTTGCCACTCCGCCCAGAGAAACGGTCACCAGATTGCCATTGGCATCTGTCAACGGCACCCAGTCCCAGTTCTGCCAGCCGGGATTGGGGTTCGGGTCGGCAAACGTGCCTAAAAGCTGTGTCGTTTGGGTTGGCGTGCCGACTCCACTGGTCACCCGGCTCAAGGTCATGGTATATGCGCCATTACCCGATGCCAGCCGGCCATAGACAAAATACTGATTCGTCGGGAAGCTGCGGGTATAATTAATCCATGTGCCCGGGTCCCACCATCCCACGTTGAAGTCGTTATAGGTGTTGCCACCATAGACAAACTTTGGACGGAGGTAATCGGTGGCGATCTGCGTGCCGCAGCTCTCATTCGGCCGATAATAGAAAGTCTCGCCGCCGTCGGTGGAGGGTGTATTCAAATCCACGTTAACGATGGCTGCATTGGCCGGATCATTTGACGGGAAGTAGAAATAACTGTTCACTGCGCTGTAAGCCCAGGTTTGAGGTGTGCCGTTGGCAGCCACAGCCCCGGTCGGAATCGGGTTGGTAATAAACTGACCGCCATCGAAGTCAAAGTCTTCCGCTTCAATCGTGAAGTAATTTGTGCCGAAGGTGTCGAAGAGCACGGCGAGGCTGTTGGACAATCCATTCGCATCCGTGGCGCCGATGCTCAGGTTCAGAACCTGATCTTGCGGCACCGGGATGCTCACCGTCCAATTCGTGTTCCCCGTGCCCACCGCGGTGTAGGTGGCCAATGACGAGACATTCACCCCGTTCAAGTAACTGTAAATATGGCTTGTCTGAATCGTGCTGGATAGTGAAAAGACCGAGAAGGTCACGTTCGTGGCCTGCACAAAAACCGGTTGCACCGGCAGACTCAGGTTGCCAATGAATGGAGGTATTCCAAGTGCGCCCGACAGTGGAACCAAGATGAAGAAGGCCGTGTTATTGCCGCCGCCACTGGACAGTTGCAGGGTTTGCAGGCCTCCCGCCAGATTCAGGGACACCAGATTGGCACTGTCACCATAGGTCAGCGGTATCCACATGTATTTGTTCCAATCCGTGCCGTTCTGGATATAGAACTCGCCGAGGTTATTGGTCTCTTGCAGCGCCGTGCCCAGTCCGTTGGTCACCACATTCAGGTATTCACGGCCCACACCGCCCCCGCCCGACATGCGCGCATAGACCTTATAATAGCCGGAGGGATAAACTCGGGTGTAATTCTCCCAATTGCCGCCATTGTTATAGGCCAAGGCAACATTTTTCACATTGGGATCATTTTGAGCCGCATAGAGTGGCAACTGTACATCGGTGGTGTATTGAAAAGCCACGAAACCGTCTGAGCGGACGAGCTCTGAGGAGCCGGCCGGTAATCCGCCGAATGTCCCGTCGGCCAGCCGATACGTTGAAACGTCGTAGGCATATTGACCTGCCAGCCCGTAATAGCTATTGGGAGCATTTGAGGAAGTCGGCGTCGGGTCTTGAAAATATAAGCCATTGGTGAAATCGTAATCCTCAGACGAGACGATAAAACAATTGGTGGGAAAAGTATCAAAACTGACACTGGCAGAGCTAAGCATCCCCACGCTATTGCTGACCGAGATGCTTATATTGAAGAGAGAACTGGCTGTCAGGTTCGGCAGAGTGATGTTCCAAGCGGTGGGAGTTCCACTGAATTGCAAGCTTCCCGATTGGTCAACGCCATTCACCACCACTTTTATTCCCGCCTGCGGGTTGCTGGGCAGGGTTGCGCCTCCATACGCTACGGAAGAAACCGTAAAAGTGAAATTGGTGTTGGCGCCGTTAAAGAACTGCGTGCCGTCCGGCGAAAGGCTGCTAATCACGGATGGCCCCGGTCCATAGACTTGATTCAGAACGCTATCATCCCAGTGGGGTGCTCCGGAACAGTACGATGCCTGAAAGAGAACGAGCCTGAATTGAACATTTCTTGTTCCCGGCGGGGCGACCATATACTGGCCCGGGGCCAGTGTATTTGAAATCACTTCCGATGTCCCGGGATTATTGGGGTTGTTTGGGCTGGGATCTTCATTGATATTGGTTATGGTTGAGATGTCATACTGATTGGTTACCGCAAAGTCTATCCAATTCAAAGTGATATTAGTGGTGGTTGCGGTGATATTGGTTGTCATAGCACCGATACTCACCAAATTGTTTACGTATTGGGGGTCAATTATAGCTGACTTGTAATCAGCAAGTATGTTGTTGGTTGCATCCAGGAATACCACCTCAACCCACCCGTCTTCAAAATACTGAGGATTGCCGGGCATATTCGCCCCAAAGATGCCGGACCCGTTCCCGGAACCACCCTCACTTGGCAGACCCGAAACCCACTGAGAAAACCAGGCATCTGCGGCAAATTGTGATCCTGGGACACAGGCCATCGTCTGATAAGCGTATGAGATGTAGCCTGGTATAGTAGGAGCCGCACCGTTCCCATACAAACCCTGCATCCACAAATTATGTGTTCCACTGTGATTCAGTGTGGTGTTAGGACCCATGCTCCAACTTTCGGTGGTATGCGCGGTCCAACCACTGAAAGTGCCGGTTTCAAGACCGGGATTAACCAGGATATTGTCCGCCTGTGCGGTCAGGCCAAGGCCGGCCGCGACGGCGGTACAGATTAGCGCAATGAACCTCATGCGAAATCTGCCGAAGTGTGCCGTTAAACGGTTTGTGTGGGATTGGGGATACGTTTCAGGGCTTTTCACGCTTTTCATAACTCGAATCAGTTTCTTGGTTTCCGGTGATTCATTGGTAATATTTTGTTTGACATAAAGCACAATAAGTCATACAAAATGTCAAAGCTTATGCAAAAGTATGTTACGGCCTGTAAGATTTGTCAACAATTATTTTACGAAATCGCATCGGCTAATGAAGATTATCATAAATACCGCGCAATTCTCGCTTATCGGTCCCGCAGAGTGTCAGTAATCCTTGCATATTTTTGTCGTCGTGTAAATGATTTTTGGAGGCTTTATGCCTGTAATTCCCGGTTTTGGACCTCCGGTACGTGCGTTGTACCTTGGTTGGCGCGCCAGCCCATCTTTTTGACGCGTAGGTCGTGTCAGACCAGCCATTTGTGTTCTGTCTGGTACGGAATCATAACCGCGAAATTGAACCCTGTACTCCAGTTGTGCAAAACAAACGATACATCATTCTGATCGCCTTAGTCGTTGCGCTGGGCGGCTTTGTGTGGGGATTCGACGCCACCGTTATTTCCGGTGCCGTGCCGTTTATCCAGAAATATTTC
>Ga0335081_10018692_pt1 | contig 11208 bp, 10 predicted proteins | sample Lox_Sample_35_FD_206713 | JGI IMG/M metagenome (GOLD analysis project Ga0335081, IMG submission 206713) | Soil microbial communities from Loxahatchee National Wildlife Refuge, Florida, United States - Lox_Sample_3.5 | ecosystem: Environmental > Terrestrial > Soil > Wetlands | place: USA...
GCTCGCCATTGCGATGGAGTCGCGCCCACGGCCGCCGTATCCTATAGCAAACCTCGTGGCCAGACCCCTCGTGTGCTGCGCGCTCGTCCCGGCCCTGGCCGCGTGCGGATTCCAGCACGGCGAGGCCGCCGACGACGCGCCTGCCGCGCTCGACGCGCGGCCGCTCGACGCGCGGCCGCTCGACGCGCGCCCGGTCGATGCGCGGCCGAGCGACGCTGCCCCGCCGCCGTTCACGTTCGAGCAGGTCGCCTCGGCCGAGGACATGAGCCAGGCCGGCGAGACCATCGCGTTCGGCAAGCCGCAGCTCGCCGGCGACCTCGATGTCGTGATGATCGGCTGGTTCAAGGCGGGCACGCTGGCCTCGGTGAGCGACAGCGCCGGCAACAGCTACGCGATCGCCGCGGGCCCGACGACGATCGCCAGCGGCATGGAGACCCAGGTCATCTACTACGCGTGCGGCATCAGGGCCGGCGCCAACACCGTCACCGTGACGTTCCAGGACGCGAGCCAGGATCCGGACGTCCGGATCGCCGAGTACGGCGGCGTCGCGAGCTCGGCGTGTCTCGACACCTCGGTGTCGGCGACCGGCACGACCACCGCGATCGACAGCGGCGCGCTCGCGACCGCCGCGGGGCACGAGCTGCTGATCGGCGGCGACAAGGTCTACTACCTGACCGCGATGGGCGACGCGAGCTACACGACGCGCACGATCACCGGCTACGGCGATCTCGTCGAGGACCGCGTCGCCGACACCGCGGGGAGCTACCACGCGCTGGCCACCGAGAACCAGACCGGCGCGTGGGTGATGCAGCTCGCCGCGTTCGCGGGTCCGTGAGGCTCGCGCGCCGACACGATCGGCGCGACGCGCCGCGTGTCGACGATCGGTCCTGCCGCGGGCCAGCGCCTACGGGATCTCGTCGCAGCCCATGTCACGGTTCGGGCCCTGCGGGCGGGCCTCGCCGTCGAAGTCGATGTCGAGCGTCGCGCCGGGATCGGCCACGCTGCGCGCCGGCGAGTCCGGCGTGATGTGGAAGTTGCCGTGCGACTCGTTGACGAACAGCGGATCGCCTTGCATGTTGCCGTCGCCGGTCGCGGCGGTGTCGGAGAACAACGTGTAGCTCGCGGGGCAGTTGCTGATCTGCGGCGCGGTCCCGTTGTTCGAGAAGATCGAGTTGGTGACCGGGATGACCTGCCCGGTCGAGCAGGTCAGGCCCGTGCCGGCGGGCGAGGACGCGCTGCCGTTGTCGGCCACGGTGTCGAAGTCGAAGCGCAGGGTGGCGCCGCCGGCGGTCGGCCCCGCGACGACCGCGCCCGCGCTGTTGCCGGCGATCAGCGTGTTGACCACGGTGAGGCTCGCGCCGCTCGACTGGATGCCGGCAGCGCTGTTGTTCGCGATCGCGCAGCGCTCGAGATCCACCGTCGCGGAGCCGTTCGCGTTGACCCCGATCCCGTTGTTGCCGGTGACCGCGACCACGGTGGCGGTGACGGTGGAGGCCGCGATGTCGAGCCCGCCGCCCGAGCCGGTCAGCTTGCTCGCGAACAGCGTCACGGTCGCGCCGCCCTGCACGCGCAGCGCCTCGTGCACCGCGCCGGTCAGCGTCACATCCTCGAACAGCCAGTTGCCGGAGCGCAGCTCGAACACGTGATCGAACTGGCCGCCGTCCGCGGTGAACTGGAACGTCGCCGCGGACGCGTCGGCGTGGCTTCCCGACACCAGGACGGTCCCGCCCATCGCGTTGCCGATGAACGAGTCGGTGTACGTACCGTCGCCGACCCGGATCGCGCGGCGGGTCTGCGTGATCTGCCCGACCGCGTAGCTCACGGTCGCGCACGGCGCGGCGCGCTCGCAGTCCCCGCTGTCGCTGCCGCTCGGATCGACGTAAAGCGCGCGGGCCTGGTCGATACACTCGCCGGTCGACTCGACGCACAGGTCGCTCGGGCAGTCGGAGTCGGACCCGCAGGCGCGGCAGGTCGTCGACTGGAGGTCGCACACCGGCATGCTGGCCGGGCACGCGCCGCACGGGCTCGCGTCGGCCGGCGCCGCGTCGCCACCGCCCTGCTGGATGCTGGCGTCGCCGAGCATCGCCACGCACAGCGGTGGCGACTGGCCGGTGTCGCACACCTGGCCGAAAGGGCACTTGCCGTCGGCCGAGCACGGCTGATCGAAGGCGGCGCTACCGTGATAGCAGGCCGCGAGCGTCACGATCAGCCAGCGCCACCCCATTCCCCCACGATATCAGTTCCAGGTGATCGGGAACACCATGCTCTGCGCGGTCCACGCGATGCCCGAGGCGTCCTTGGCGTGGGGCTCTTCGACGCCCCACATGTAGCGGGATCCGGTCACGACCGTGCCGCCGCCGATCAGCGAGCCGTCGTAGCTGGAGGTCCCGGTGGTCACCGCCGAGCCCGCGAAGATCGGATCGCCGATCTCGTTCCCCGTCCCGTACAGATCGAACTTGCAGGACGTCGTGGTGAACGTGAACGTGGTGGGATCGGTGGTGGTGGGAGGTGGCGTCGCGGTCGGGCTCGGCGCGAACTTCGCGTAGTCCGCGAACGCCATCTCGGAGTCGGAGACCGCGAAGTCCGCTGCGACGGCGAAACCGGAGGTGAGGTTCCGTCGCAGGATGCCGAGCGTCTCCGGATCGAGCTGTGAATCGTTCTTGGTCTCGTACTGCGGGTGCTGGACCTGAACGCGGTAGGTACCGGCGGCGACCTCCATGTCGTACGTGCCGTCGGCGCCGGTGGTCGAACGATCGACGAAGTAGTGGTGGCTGCCGGTCTCCATGCGCTCGAGCACGACCAGGTAGCCCTTGGCCGCGGCGCCGCTCTTCACGACCTTGCCGGTGACGTGATAGAGCGTCGGCGCGGTCTGCGGCACCGTGAGCTGCGAGCACGGGTTCATGTCCTTGGCGCTGTACGTCGGCGACTGCGACGGGCACGCCATCCAGCCGGTCTGCGACGGGTCGACCGCGTAGCGCGAGAACGTCGGGCCCTTCGCGCTGCCGGCGTCGTCATCGCCGACCACGTGGAACACGTAGAGGTACGTGCCGGCGGGTAGCATCGCGGTGCCGGTGAACACGCCCGAGCTGCCATCGAGCGTGAGGTACGGCGCCGTCCAGTCGGTCGACTGGCCGAACCCGCCCCACACCTCGACCGTGGTCACGCCGCTCCACGACGGCGTGTAGCTGAACGTCACCTGCTGGAGGCTGCTCGCGTCCGGCTGCGCCGGCGCGTCGATGTCGGGCGGCGGTGCATCGGGCGCGGCGGAATGGTCGGAGCCGCAGGCTGCGGCAAGCGAGGTGAGGACGAAGCCAAGCAAGGAGGTACGCACGGGCTGACATCGAGCAAGCGCGAGGCCACCCGCGCGCGACGGATCTTGGCGCGATTACGCGCGCGGCGTTGTCGGGCGTCGCCTACACGTTGTCGGTGTCTTCCGACAGCTAGCGCTTGCGGCCGCCGAGATCGCTGAAGTCATCGTCGGTGGCCTGGGTGTCGGCCTGCCAGTCCACCAGCTGCGAGTCGTCGACCGCGATCTCCTTGCCGCGCCAGTCCGCGCTCTCGACCGCGGTCTCGGTCTCGGCCTCCGAGACCTCGGTGCCGCTGCGTCGCGACGAGCCGCGCGCGACCACGCTGGCGATCGGCGCCGACGCCTGCGCCTGCGGCCGGCGCGATTGCGCGGCGCCCGGGCGGCCGATCCCGGTGTTGCCCTGCCGGAACCGTTGCGAGGTCGGCGCGCGGCCGCGCGCGGGCGGATCCTGCGCCTCGAGCTCGCTGATCAGATCGGCGAGCGGCTTGTCGGAGGGCGCCGGGATGCTCGGCCCGGCCGGCGCGGGCGGCTTGGCGGCCGGAGCCGGTGCGGCGATCGTCTCCGGCGGCGGCGGCGCGAGCGGCACGCGCACCGGTCCGCTCGCCGGCTTGGCCGCGACGAGCGGGACGATCTCCTCGGCCGCCTTGCCGAGCTGCCGAGCGGCGATCTCGGCCAGCACGGCCCAGATCAGCTGCGGCGGGACGTGCTCGCACAGGTTCGGCACGCCGATCGTCTCGACCACGAGCTGGGCATCGACCCTGGGCGCGCCCAGGCACGCGGTCAGCAGGCGCGCCCACAGCGGGCGCGGCAGATCGTGCGCGAGCACGTCGGCTGTGACCTGGCGCAAGATGTCGTCCGGGGCACCGAGCCCGAGCTCGAGCGCGCTCGCGAGCGCGTCGCCGAAGAACGCCTTGACGTTCACGACACCACCGAGTTGATCCCTGCACGTGCGACCGCCGCCGCGATGCACGCCCACAGGACGTCGTGCGGGAGATGTTGCGCCATGAGGACCGGCGTCACGGTCTCGAGCACGCGCTCGGGAGTCATCGAGCCGCTGGCCAGTGAAGCGGACAGCACGCGCGACAGCAGCTCCGGTGGAAGGTGATTGGCCAGCACGTCGGGGGTCGCGTGCGCCAGCACGTCGGTCGGATTGAAGATCTGGTTCTCGAGGCCAGACTCGAGCACACGCGCGAACCACGCTTGCCGCTGATCGCTGGACATTCCACGAGGGTACACCGCGTCGATTGTTGCCGTCCTGCGATTTGACCCGATGTGACTTGCTTTGATGCTTCGCGTCTTGCACGGTCGAAACCGATGTCCGATCCGCGCGCGAAGCTGTCATCGGGCACCGTGCTCTACCGGATCGTCGACGGGAAAACCGAGGTGCTGCTCGTCCACCCGGCCGGCAACTACAATCGTCGCGCGCCGTGGGGCATCCCGAAAGGCGCACCGGATCCAGGCGAGGAGCTCGAGGCAACCGCGCGGCGCGAGACGCTGGAGGAGACCGGGATCGAGATCACGGGCGCGCTGGTCGACCTCGGGCACGTCGACTACACGCGGTCGAAGAAGCGCGTCCACGGCTATGCCGGACGCGCCCCCGAGGCCGCTGTGCCGCGATGTGCGTCGTGGGAGGTCGACAAGGTCGAGTTCATCGAGATCACCCGCGCGCGGCGGATCATTCACCCGGATCAGGCGGCGCTGCTCGATAGACTCGAGCGTCATCTCGGCCAGTCGGCCGCCGATGCAAGTGCCGAGAAGACCTCGGCGTGAACCGACAGAGACTGTCGCAAAAGCTGACATGCGAGTCGTTTTCGCTCGACAAATCTGCGCGGCATGGCAACACTCTCGGCCCGTAGTCTCGACTCTCCGGGGACCTCGGGCCCGCCAACCTGCTGAAAAGCGGTAGCGGAGACCTCCCTACCTGGACGGATGGGTTGCCGCACCAACTTCGGTGCGCAACCTGCAAAGAAACGAGGAATCGGCTCGTTCGTATGTCATGCGTCGAGCCGCGCCGGGAATCGGCGGTCCGAGTGCAACGGTTTGATTTGAAACAGCGTCTGACCCATCAGGAGTAACCCGCCATGGCCGCCACCACACATCCAGCTCGTCGCCGGCAGCGTCAACCGCGCCGGACGCCCGCGAGCCATGCGCGGGCTCATCGCAACGGAACGCGCTTCGCCTCCGCGGCCGTGATCAGCTCGCCCGCTCCCGAGCCGACCCCGATCCCGGCGGTCGAGTTCGCACCGGTGCGCGCGGTCAAGGCGATCCGTACGCCGGACTCCGACGATCATCTCGCCGCGTACTTCCGCCAGCTGGCCGAGCACGAGCTGCTCACGCCGGAGGACGAGCGCGAGCTCTCGCAGGGGATCGAGGACACCGAGATCCTGACCTGGGAGCGCGTGTTCGCGCGCGCCGACGTCGCGCGCCCGCTGCTCGCGATGGTCGAGCCCAACCTCGAGCAGCCGGTGAAGTTTCCGAAGCTGCAGAAGGCGCTCGACGACATGCTGAAGTCCAAGCGCGCGCAGAAGGATCCGAAGCTCGCCAAGAAGCTCGCCGCCGCGGCCAAGGACACCGCGATCGAGCTGCGCGCGCTCGATCTCGATCGCGTGCACATCGACGCCGTCGTGCGCGAGCTGTACCGCGCGCGCGCGTCGGCGCTCGCCGGCGAGGCGACCTGGTGGGAGGCCGGCGCGGGCAAGGATGCCGGCGCGTACCTCGACGACGTTCGCCAGGCGTACCGCGATGCCGCCAACCTGCGCGACGAGTTCGTGCGGGCGAACCTGCGCCTCGTGGTCACGATGGCGCGGCGCTACGACCGCGGCGGCATGCCGCTCGCCGACCTGATCCAGGAGGGCAACCTCGGCCTGATGCATGCGGTGTCGCGCTTCGACTACCGCCGCGGGCTGCGGTTCTCGACCTACGCGTGCTGGTGGATCCGTCACGCGATCGGCCGCGCGCTGGCCGACAAGGCCCGCGCGGTGCGCATCCCGGTCCACATGCTCGAGGCGCAGCAGCAGCTCGAGAAGGTCCGCCAGCAGCTGGTCGGCGAGCTCGGCCGCCCGCCGACGCCGCAGGAGCTGGCGCGGGCCGCGCGCGTGCCGCTCGCCAAGCTGAACCAGATGCACCGCTACATCATGGGCCAGCCGATGTCGCTCGACCGGCCGGTCCACGATGACGACGATCGCAGCTTCGGCGACACGATGGCCGATCCCGACAGCGAAGAGCATTCGCCGGCCGACGATCTGACGACCCAGACCCTGACCTCGCAGGTCAAGCGCCTGCTCCATCACCTGTCGCCGATCGAGGCGGATGTCCTCACCAAGCGGTTCGGGCTCGGCGACGACGAGGAGCGCACGTTCCGCGAGATCGGTGATCAGTATCACCTGTCGCGCGAGCGCATCCGGCAGATCCAGAACTCGGCGCTCGACAAGCTGAAGCGCGCGCTCGAGCGCGAGCATCGCGGCCACGTCGAGATGTAAAGTCGGCGCGATGCTTCGCGCCTGCCCTGTCGCACTCGTTGTCGCGGTCGCGGTCGCGGTCGCACCCCGCGGTGCACGGGCCGACGCGCCCGAAGAGCCCTCGATCTGGCTCGGCGGCGGGCTCGAGCTCTTGCCGTTCGGCACGAGCGAGATCGACATCGGCAATCTCGGCTTCCAGTCCGACGCGGCCACCGCGTTCGGCGTGAACGCGATCTTCGAGTACCGGCTCGGCCACGTGTTCACGGTCGGCTTCGCGCACCGCCTGGTGCTCGACGTCCACGACACCGAGACCCACGGCGACTCGGCCGAGCTGTTCGATCTGCGCGGCCGGCTGACCGGCCGCTGGGAGTTCTTGCCGGGCTGGGCCGCGTACGGCGCGGTCATGGTCGGCTACGGAATCCTCTCGTTGCCCAAGACGTCGGATCCGACCCAGCCGAGCCCGGGCACGTCGAAGGGACCGACCGTGACGTTCGCGGCCGGCGTCACGTACAACATCGGGCCCTACGCGCTGGTCTACACCGAGGTCGGCTTCGAGAACGGCTTCGAGGGCTACTCGATGAACGGCACGAGCTACGACTACGAGTACAACTTCCCGCACGTCGAGGCGGGGATGATGTTCGCGATCGGCGACTAGCGCTACACTCGATCATGGCGGCGATCGAGAGCTACGACGACGTGCGCGGCCTCGGCGAGCCCGAGCTGCGCGGGCTGCTCGAGCGCGGCCGCCCCGAGCAGCGAGTGTGGGCGCTGTGGGCGCTCGCGCTGCGCTCGGCCGAGAACGTCGGCGAGATCGCGCGCCGCCACGAGCCCGATCCCGGCGTGCGCCGCAACCTCGCGGTCGTGCTCGCGGGGCACGGCGAGCTCGAGCTGCTGGTGGCGCTCGCCCGCCGCGATCCCGCGCCCGAGGTCCGCGGTGCCGCGCTCGCGCTGTGCGCGCGGCTCGCCGCGACCGGCCGGCTGCCGGTGTCGCTGGTGGTCGAGCGCGCGATGGCCGACGCGCCGGAGGTCCAGATCGCGGTGCTCGGCACGATCTTCGAGCACCCGCCGCGCTGGCAGGTCGAGCTCGCGATCCGCCTGCTCGCGGGCGACGACTCCGACGTGCGCTACGAGGCGTTCGAGGCGCTGCTCCGCGCCGGCGAGCACTCGCCCGCGCTGATGTGGCTCGAGGAGGCGCCCGAGCTCGAGGCCCGGATCGCGCTGATGAAGTGGACCGCGCGCGGCCGGGTCCGGCCGTGCGCCGAGCTGATCGCGAGCGGATCGCGCCGGCTGCGCCGGCTGCTCGTCGAGTCGGTGCGGATCGCGACCTGGCGCGACCTCGGCCCCGCGATCGGCGACGACCCGCACCTGCTGCGCGCGCTCGACAAGCGCGATCCGCAGCAGCTCGCGGAGGTGCCGCTCGAGCCGCTGCTGCGCGCCACGCTGCGCGATCCGGACGATCGCTGGCTCGGCGAGGTCGTCGATCGGCTGGTCGGGCTCGAGCACCCGCCCGAGCTGCCGCCGCAGCTGCTCGATCAGCTCGCCGAGCTGTGCATGCGCCGGATCGCCGACCTCGACCGGCGGCTACGCGACGTGCGCGACGCCCCGGACTCGCCGCCGCGCGACCTGCGGCTGCGCCGGCTGGTCCACGCGCGCGGCCGGCTCGAGCGCGCGGTCGAGGTCGCGATGCGGCTCCGCGTGCACTAGCGCCGGCCCCACAGGAAGCGCACGAGCGCCTCGGCCTTGGGCAGGAACGTCGACAGCTCGGCGTACTCGCTCGTCGTATGAAAGCCGGCGCCGCGCGGACCCAGACCATCGATCACCGGCACGCCGAGCGGCGCGACCGTGTTGGCGTCCGAGCCACCGCCGAGCAGCGCGGCCTCGCCGTCGCCGAGCCCGGCGGCGCGCGCGCACGCCGCGTACTCGTCGCGCAGCGCGGCCGACGCCGCCGTCTTCTCGAGCGGCAATCGGTTCGCGCCGCCCTGCACGTCGGCGCGCACGCCGGGCACCGCGGCGGCGGCCGATGCGGCCGCGTCGCGCAGCGCGCCGACCAGCGCCTCGGCGTCGGCCACCGTCTGGTAGCGCAGGTCGAGGCTGCACTCGGCGCGCTCGGCGACCGTGTTCTTCGAGGTGCCGCCGGTGAACTGGCCGACGTTGACGGTCTGGCCGCGCGCGTAGTCGGTCAGCTGCTGCGCGGCGTCGACGAATTTCGCGAGCGCCCAGATCGCGTTCGCGCCGTCCTTGTGGTTGTTGCCGGCGTGCGCCGCCTTGCCGTGCATCGTCACGGTCATCGAGCCGACACCCTTGCGGCGCGTGATGATCGCGTCGGCCGCGCGCCCGGACTCGAACACCAGCGCGCACTGCGCGCCGCGCGCGGCGGCCTCGAGGTGCGGCTTGCTGCTCGGCGAGCCGACCTCCTCGTCGGCGACCGACACGACGATCAGCGGCAGCGCGGCGAGCGCGCCGACGTCGGCGAGCGCGGCGCACGCGCCGCGGATCACCGACAGCCCGCCCTTCATGTCGAGCACGCCGGGCGCGGTGACGCGATCGCCGTCCTCGCGCCAGGTCTCGAAGTGGCCGGGTGGAAACACGGTGTCGTGGTGGCCGACCAGCACGATCGGCGGCGCGCTCGCGGCGGCCGGCGTGCGCCAGATCAGGTGGTCGCCGTGGCTCGGGCCGCCCGGCACCACGGTGCAGCCGAGGCCGGGCAGCGCGAACGCCTCGCGGAGCAGCGCGCCGACCCGGTTCACGCCGTCGATGTTCGCGGTGTAGCTGTTGATCTCGACCCAGCGCCGGGCGTCGGCGACCAGCTCGCGCTCGCGCCCACGCAGTGCGGCGAGCGCGCCGTCCAAGGTGCTCATGCGGTATACCGTGCCCACTATGACCAAGCGATTCAAGGCCGCGATCATCGGTGGCAGCGGCTACGGCGGCGCCGAGATGGCGCGCCGCCTGCTGATCCACCCGGAGGTCGAGCTCGTGCGCGTCGCCTCGATCGATCACGTCGGCGAGCCGCTCGGCGCGGTGCACCCGAACCTCGACGGCGCGACCGATCTGGTGTTCGAGGATCTCAAGCCGGCCGACGCGGTCGTGGGCTGCGACGTCGCGCTGCTCGCGCTGCCCCACAAGGTGACCGCCGCCAAGGTCCCCGAGCTGATCGCCGCGGGCGTGAAGATCATCGACATGTCGGGCGACTTCCGGCTGCGCGACGCCGCGGCGTACGAGAAGTACTACGGCGTCAAGCACCCGCACCCCGAGCTGCTCGGCACGTTCGTCTACGGCCTGCCCGAGCTCAACCGCGCCGCGATCAAGAAGGCCAAGTACGTCGCGTCGCCCGGCTGCTTCGCGACGTCGATGGAGCTCGCGCTGTTGCCGCTGGCGCGCGCCGGCCTGCTCGACAACGCCACGGTGCACGTCACCGGCATCACCGGCTCGTCGGGCTCCGGCATCAAGGAGTCGGCGGGGACGCATCACCCGAGCCGCGCCAACAACCTCAAGACCTACAAGCCGCTCGAGCACCAGCACGTGCCCGAGGTCGTGCAGACCCTGCAGGACGCCGGCGCCAAGGCGGTGTCGCTGCAGTTCGTGCCGGTGTCGGCCCCGCTGACCCGCGGGATCTTCACGACCTGCCTGCTCGAGCTGCCCGCCGCGATCGACGGCGCCCGGCTCGCCGCGATGTTCGACGAGAGCTATGCGCGCGAGCCGTTCACCCGCCGGCCGAAGCACCGGCTGCCCGAGGTGGTCGCGGTGTCGGGCTCGAACTACATCGAGGTCGGCTTCCAGGCCGGCCCGGTCGCGGGCGGCAAGCGCACGGTCGCGTGCTTCGCCGCGATCGACAACCTCATCAAGGGCGGCGCCGGCCAGGCGATCCAGAACATGAACCTCGTGCTCGGCCTCGACGAGCGGCTGAGCCTCGAGGACACCGGGAACTGGCCGTGAGCGCGGCGCAGACCCTCGTCGTCAAGATCGGCGGCGAGGTGGTCGGCTCCGGCGAGGCCGCGCTGCTCGCCGCGGATCTGCGCGCGCTCGGCGCGGACGCGCGGATCGCCATCGTGCACGGCGGCGGACCGCAGGCCACCGAGCTGCAGAAGCGGCTCGGCATCGAGACCCGGCAGGTCGCCGGCCGGCGCGTCACCGACGCGGCCACGCTCGACGTCATGAAGATGGCGGTCGCCGGCAAGCTCAACGTCGATCTGTGCGCGACGCTCGCCGCCGCCGGCGTGCCGGCGGTCGGCCTGCACGGCGCGTCGGGCCTGGTCGTGCGCGCCGAGAAGCGACCGCCCAAGGTGTACGCCGGCGCCGGCCCCGATCCGGTCGATCTCGGCCAGGTCGGCGACGTGGTCGGGTTCAACCTCGCGCTGCTCGACACGCTGTGGGCGGCAGGCTACGTGCCGGTGATCGCCTGCCTGGGCGCCGACGCCCACGGCGGCGTCTACAACATCAACGCCG
>Ga0335081_10018693_pt1 | contig 11207 bp, 7 predicted proteins | sample Lox_Sample_35_FD_206713 | JGI IMG/M metagenome (GOLD analysis project Ga0335081, IMG submission 206713) | Soil microbial communities from Loxahatchee National Wildlife Refuge, Florida, United States - Lox_Sample_3.5 | ecosystem: Environmental > Terrestrial > Soil > Wetlands | place: USA: Florida...
AGAAGGAAGTGGTGAATGCGCCGCGCTGGAAGCGGTGGATGAAAGAGCGGAATAAATTGATCGTCATCGATCTTAAAGATCGATGATGGTCGATTTAGCGAATTGGGCGAGCTGCGCTCGCCATGGACGGCCGAGGGCGGCCGTCCCCACACGGGCGGTAGCCCTAACACAGGGCAGTGGAGGAAGATGAATGACGACGACGGCGGAAAAGATCGCGGAAAACGTTGCGGAGAAGCTAGCCGAGAAGCGGCGGGCGCTGGGGCGGGGTTTGGATTCGTTGCTCCCGGGGCCCAGGGTGGTGGCGATGGGTCCGGTTGCAGCCGAGCCTGAGCCGGCAATCCTGCCAGAGTTGCAGGGGGCGGCGGGGCTGAAGCGGGAACCGGGGGACGCAGTTGTCCATATCAAGCTCGACCAGATTGACGAGAACCCTTACCAGACGCGACGGGCGTTTGATGACGCGGCGTTGCAGGAGTTGGCGGATTCGATCCGGGTGAGCGGCGTGGTACAGCCGATCGTGGTGCGGCTGTCTTCGACGGGTCGATTTACCCTGGTGCTGGGTGAGCGGCGATGCCGGGCGGCCAAACTCGCTGGCGAGCTGACTATTCCGGCGATCGTGCGGCAGATTTCGAATCAGCAGGCGGCGGAGATGACGATCGTCGAGAACCTGCAGCGCCAGGACTTGAACTGCCTGGAGCAAGGCAATGCGTTTGCGCGCTTGAGCCGCGACTTCGGACTGACGCAAGAGCAGATTGGGCAGCGCACGGGGTGCTCACGCGAGTCGGTCTCAAACTACATGCGCTTGCTGCGATTGCCGGATGAGGTAAAGGAATATCTGGCGGATGGAAGGCTCGGGTTCAGCGAGGCGAGGGTGCTGTTGCAGTTGACGGATACTCGCTCGATTCCTTATATCGCGAAGGAAGCGCTGGACGGAAACATGTCGGTAGCGCAGTTGATAGAAAGAGTGGATCGCGCCAACCTGCCGCAGGAAGCGTTTCCACCGGCACAGGTTTATAAAGAGCAAGATCCCAACGTGCGGGCGATACAGACGGAGATGGAGCGGGTGCTGGGTTGCCGGGTGCGGATCAGCGACCGCAAGGGGCGAGGGAAGATTGTGATTGAATACGCGACGCTGGAAGATTTTGACCGGGTGGTGGAGATGCTGAAGGGATAGTTTCTAGTTTCCGGTTTCTAGTTTCTAGAGGACCAGGAAAGTTAGGAATCAGGGGAGTAACAAGTGGGACGGTGGTAAGGCCGGAGTCACGGTCTCCGGCGGGGAAACGGGTAGAAGGAACTGGTGAAGTGGTAGAAGCCGAGGAGTGGTCACGGTCGAGACCCGGTTGCTTCGAGTTACGGGATGACGCCAAACACGGTGCCACAGCCGCCGCGACAGTTCAGCGATGTACCGCCCCCGGCGGTGCCGTAGAGCGCACCAAATTTACCGAACGCCAGGCCGGCCCCAGACCCCGAGGGGCCCGGGGCACCGAACAGGTCGAACTCAGCCTCTTTCCAAGTTCCTGCCTGATCCTGAAGCCGGAAGAGGGCACCCGCAATCCTAGAACCAGCGGCCGTGCCATAGAGGTTGGATTGGTCGAAAATCAGGTCCCCCCGAAAACCCGAGGCGGGCGCTGCACCATTGAACAGCACACTCTCAGTCCATGCTCCGCCGGATGGCGTCAGCTCAAAAACGGTGCCTTCATCGGAAGTCCCGCCGCCCTCTGTCGTCCCATAAAGATTCCCGGCTTGGTCAAAGATCACGCCGGCTGCCGGGCCGGAATCGCCAGTTTTCGCAATCGGAAACGTGTACAGAATGGTTTCGGTCCACGTCGGTGTCTCCAATTCGAAAACGGTACCACCGGCGTTACCGGTTCCCCCCACGGTCGTCGTGCCATAAAGGTTGCCCGTCTGGTCGAAGATCACATCGCTCTCGGGCAAGAATCCGTCACTGCCATTCTGAGAAAAGCTATGGAGAACTGAATAGGTCCAAGCACCACCCTGGGCCGCTGGCGCCATCAACTCGAAAACAACGCCGCACCCGGCGCTACCACAGCCGCTGCCGCCGCCGCCACTCCAGGCTGTACCGTAGAGGTTGCCGGCCTGGTCAAAAGTTAGCCGCGCCCGCGGATTACTCCCGTCGCTGCCCGAAAAAGTATGAAGTACGGTCTCGGTCCAAGCTCCGCCCGGCGCAGCAGGTGGTGACAGCTCGAACACAACGCCACAGCCATTTGCTCCGTTCGAGCACGTCACCGTACCACCGCCGACGGCGGTACCGTAGAGGTTCCCCACCTTGTCAAACACCAATCCCGCATAGGGTCCGGAGCCATCGCTGCCACCGGTGAAGCGATAGAGAACGGTTTCCTTCCATGCACCGTCCCTCGAAGACGGGGCGGACAACTTAAACACCGTGCCGCATCCCGATGGGCAAATAATGCTACTGCCGCCGCCGAGGAAAGTGGTGCCGTAGAGATTGCCGGCTTTGTCTACGACCAAGGTGGACACAGGGGCATAGCCGTCGCTGCCTGAGGTAAAATTGTAAAGGACTTGGAGTTCCGGCTTGTCCGCCAGGGCATAGCCAGTGAGCGACAGAGCAAATACGCAAAAGGACAGTCCCGCGAACAGAAGCCAGCCGGACATTGTTTTCATGATTTTCTCCCCGCAACGAGGGGGTTGCCAAGCTGAGAGAGCCGCCCGGGAGAGAACCAAAGCATTGTGTGCCCGTGGCTGATGCGTGTCAAGTGAGATTGGCGGAGTGCAAGTACTTGCATATTGACAGGGAAACCACTGGCGACCATAATTCTCCGCACGTTTTGGGCACATCTCCCCCTGTTTGTCTGTTTGCCTGGAACCGAATCCCCCGAACGGCTTGTTGGTTAAGCGTTTTGGCCCCCTCCTGGAGCCAAGATTCGATTTCCGAAGGAGATGCCTGCCATGAAATCCCTCGTCACGTGCGTGGTCGCTGGATTCTTTTCATTTGTTCTTTCGCTGGCCGCTCAGACGTCCGGTAGCGGCGCTGCGGTTGCTCAAGTGCCTCCGGTAATCCAGTTTTCTAGCGTGGCTACGGACGAGGCCGGAAGCGCGCTGAGTGGCCCGGTGGCGATGACCTTCTCGCTCTACAACGATGCACGTGGCGGTGAGCCGTTGTGGAGTGAGACCCAGAGCGTGCCACTGGATAGCACAGGGCATTACTCGGTGTATCTGGGAATTGCCAGGGCGAACGGAGTGCCGGTCAGCTTGTTCGCAACTGGCCAAGCGCGTTGGCTGGGAGTGCAGATCGCGGGACAGGCAGAGCAACCGCGGGCGTTCCTGGTGAGTGTGCCCTATGCGATAAAGGCCGGGGACGCGGCCACGGTGGGGGGATTGCCGCCGTCGGCCTTCATGCTGGCAGCCCCCGGCGGAGGGAGTGCGTCGACATCCTCTTTTTCTTCGCCTTCCGGCAGTGGCGGCAATGCGGCCGACATCGGGGGCTCGGGGACGCAGAACTACATTCCCATCTGGACCGACAATTCGGGCAACTTGGGCGATTCAATTCTGTTTCAATCAAGCGGGAATGAAGTGGGGATCGGCACGAAGACGCCCACGGCCAGGTTAGACGTGAATGGCGGAGTCGTCTCGCGCGGGCCGCTGCAATTGCCCAGCAAGGGCACGGCGACCGCTGCCGGCGGATTCAACTCGCAGACGTTGAACCTGCAGGGATCATCGTTCAACAGCAACACCGGGAAAGCCATCGGTCCGCTGTTTCAGTGGCAGACGGAGCCCAGCGGGAATAACACGCCCACTCCGTCGGGAACGTTGAATCTGCTGTACGGGAATGGCGCGGGCGCGCCGAGCGAGACTGGATTGAACATCGCCAGCAACGGGCAGATCACGTTCGTTTCGGGGCAGAGCTTTCCCGGAACCGGGACCATCACGGGGATCACGGCGGGCACGGGGCTGACCGGGGGCGGCACGAGCGGCAACGTTACGATCGGCATCAATGCCGAATTCCCGAGGAAGTATTACGCGCGACTGGCCGCCGCCAACACCTTCACCAAGAATCAAACGGTGAATGGCACGATGACGGCGACTGCATTTTCCGGTAATGGCGCGGGGCTGACCAAGCTGCAAGGCGCGAACGTGCAAGGCACGGTGGCGACGGCGAACAACGCGCTGAACCTGGGCGGCCTGGCGCCGAGCGCATATCAGCCCGCGGGTTCGTACGCGACCACCGGCAGCAATACTTTCACCGGCGATCAGAATGTGACGGGCAAGGTGGCAGTGACGGGGTCGATTTCGGGCGAAGCGGGGAGCTTCACAGGACCAGTTACGGCGGCGGGCGCGCTGCTTCCTGCTAGCGGGACGGCGACGGCAGGGAAGGGGTTCGCTTCGCAGCCACTGGATTCCGTGGCATCGGCTTACAACAGCATCACGGCGAAGGCAGAGAATAAAGACTTTCGCTGGCAGGCGGAACCGGTGGGCAATGACAGCGGGGCGCCGTCGGGAAAATTCAACCTGTTGTTTGGATCGAACGGCGCGACCCCGACCGAAACCGGGCTCTCGGTGGCCAGCAGCGGGCAGATCAGCTTCGCCTCGGGACAGACATTTCCGGGTGCGGGCACAGTGACCAGCGTAGGCAGCGGAGCGGGACTGGCCGGGGGGCCGATTACCGGGAGCGGAGCCTTGAGCATCGCTACGGGCGGAGTGACCAATGCCATGCTGACGAATCCGGGGCTGACGGTAGCGGCGGGGACCGACCTGACGGGCGGCGGCGCGGTAGCGTTGGGAGGCACCACCACGCTCAATGTGGACACCGCCAAGGTGCCACAATTGAACAGCGCCAATACCTTCACCAGCAATCAGACCATCACCAGCGCCAGTGGAATCGCGCTGCAAGCCACCAGTTCGAAACAAACTGTTCAAGTAGCGACACCGAAGCTCCTGCTCAATGGGATCAGCAATGGTTTGAGCGTGTTCAGCGTCGATCGATCCGGCAATGGGGTTTACGAAGGCGGTCTAACGGTTGGCAATCTTGTGCTTGGCCCGAGCACCGGAATCGTGCTCCAAGCCATAAACACAGCTGGGGCCAATGTCTCGCTGGCAACACAAAGCTTTCTTATTAGTGCGTTTTCGAACAGCGGGGACGCGTTCAATGTCGATTATCAGGGGAATGTCACGGTGGTAGGCAACTTGAGTGTCGGAGGCAGCCTCAGCAAGGGGAGCGGCTCCTTTAAGATTGATCACCCGCTCGACCCGGCGAACAAGTATTTGTACCACTCGTTTGTCGAATCTCCCGACATGATGAATGTGTACAACGGGAACATCGTTACCAACAAGCGCGGTGTCGCTACGGTGGTGTTGCCGGATTATTTCGAAGCGCTGAATCGCGATTTCCGCTATCAACTGACGGTGATTGGCCAATTCGCACAAGCCATCGTGGCCAAGGAGATCAGCCATGGCCGTTTCACCGTCAGAACCAACCGGCCCGGGGTTAAGGTCTCCTGGCAAGTGACCGGCATTCGTCAGGATGCCTACGCCAACGCACACCGTATTCAGGTGGAAGAGGAAAAACCGCCGCAGGAGCAGGGACGCTATTTGCATCCTGAGTTGTTCGGCGCGCCGCCGGAGCGAGCGATTGGAGCTCGTGCTCCATCTGGCGCGGCGCCTGTTATGTCAGGCACGACGGCAGAGTTGGCGGCGAAGTGAGGACAGCGAGTGAGGCAGCAGTGCGGGATCCCGGCGAACCAAGAAAGTCAGGAATCACGAGAGTCAGCGGTGGGATGTTGGCAGCGCTGAACCTCCCGCAACCACGCGCAAACAAGAAATCCGAAGGGCAAAGTGGTAGAGAACTGCTCATCCCGCGCTTCGACCGCCTCTTGACACCGCATAGGTTTGCTATATAGTTCCTGCGCCTGACTTTCCCAAGGCCTGCGAACCCGCCACTGGGGCGGCAATTGGCGTTGGCGGCGTGGGGAAGAATCCCCGGTTGGAGAAGAATCGATGAAAAACTGGTGCTCGGGTATGGGACGGTTGCTGGTGGTGGTGCTGGTGGTGTCGGTGGCTGCGGCGGCGGCCGGGCCGGTAACTCTCAAGTTCAAAACAGAGAGTATTCCGGGAGCGACTCAGACAGATGTTTTTGGAGTGAACAATTCGAATGTGGGAGTGGGATCGTACGTGGATAGCGGTGGCGTGCGGCATGGTTTTGTAGCCAGCGGGGGAAGGGTAACTACGCTGGATGCGCCGAATGCCATGAGCACGTACTGCTTTGCGGTGAATAATGAGGGCGCGATCGTCGGCGATTACGTGACAGCGAGCTTTGTGTCGCAGGCATTTTTGTATCAGAACGGGACCTTTACCGACATTGGGCCGGAGGGAGCGACGGGATCGCAGGCGTTGGGGATCAATGACAGCGGGGACGTCAATGGAAACTTCAGCGATGCGAATGGCGGCGAGCATGGATTCTTGCTGAAGGGCGGCACCTATACCACGATCGACGTGCCGGGGGCGTTATTCACGTTGGGCGGCGGGATTAATAACGCAGGCATTCTGACCGAAGTGTGGATTGATTCGGAAGGGGATGCGGAATCGTCGGTTTACACCGGCAGCAAGTTCATCACGGTGAATGTTCCGGGGGCGGAGAGTTCGTCGGCGAGTGCGATCAATAATGGCAATGACATTGTATTTTCCTGGGAAGACTCGAACGACGGTTATCACGGGGCGGTGCTGCACGCGGGCAAGTTTTACAATTTTGACGACCCGAGCGGCGATCGGACGTATGGGTATGGGATTAATGATCAGGGGATTGTTGTGGGCTCGTACCGGCCGGGCCCGGGGCAGAACAATACGGGGTTTGCGGCGAAGAGGTGAAGACCTAACCACAGAGGACACGAAGGGCACAAAGGAAGACTCGTGCTGCGGTCAGTTTCCTGCGAAGCGGACGACTAGGCCTTTGGGGCCGACGGCGAAGATTTCTCCGGAGGGGCTGACGCTGAGGGCGTTGAGGTTGAGGTCCCAGATTTTCTGCCATTTGGCGGCCGTGGCGCCGGCGCAAGCGGCGTGGGCAGTGCCGAGGGCGAAAACTGCCGAGCTGCGCTCGGCCTGGACGGGCGAGGCGCCCGTCCCCACACAACCTGTGCGAAATGTGACGGCGGAGAAATACCATTGCGGCGAAATGGGGGCGAGCGCCCAGGTGCGGCCGCCATCGTGCGTAATTGCGAGATTGGCGCCGTTTTGATCGGGATGCTGGTAGTCGCCGCCGGCGATCACGCCGTGTTTTGCGTCGCGAAAGGCGATGGAGAAAATGCCGGCGGAGTCGGTTCCGTGGACGATGGGAGTTTCCGTGACGGTCCAGTTTTTGCCGGCGTCGGATGAATGGAAGACGCGAGCGGCTTTTCCTCCGGTAGCAGACCAGACGTTGTTTTCCCCCTGAACTGCGATGCAGGTTCCGCTGGCGGCGAAAGCGCCTTCGCCGGCGATGGCAGGCGGGAGCCTGTCCGGTAAAATCGGTGTCCAAGTCTTGCCGCCGTTTCCGGTGGTGATCAATTCAAACTTGCCGTTCACGGGATCGCCGACGGCGATGCCGTGGTTGGGAGTCCAGAAGGCCATGCAATCGAAGAAGCCCTTGGGATCTTGATTGGTGAATTCGAGGGACCAGGTTTTGCCGGCGTCGGTGGTTTTGTAGATGCGGGACTGGTCGCCGGGGCCGGCGGCAAGGAGATAGGCGAGGTCGGAGCTGAAGGCATCGACATCGCGGAAGTCGAGAGCTTCGGCGCCGGGGACTTGGGCGGGGAGCCAGGTGTGGCCGGCATCGGTGGTGCGGAGATAAGTGCCGTGGGTGCCGCTGGCCCAGGCGACGTTAGGCGCGGGCGTGCTGAGGCCGCGGAGATTTTCGGTGGTGTGGGAGTTTTGGATGGTTTGAGCCACGAGAGAGGTGGAAAGGAGCATGAAAGTGCAGAGACGCATAGTGGTTGGCTGACATGATAGCTTGTTGCGTGATGGCGTTTTCGCGATTGGGAAAAAAGCTTGAACGCAGAGGACGCGGAGGCTTCGCAGAGGGCGCAAAGAACATCGGGTGATGCGATGAAGAATGTTTTGTTGGAGATTTGTTGCGGGTCGATTGATGACGCGATTCAGGCGGAAAAAGGCGGGGCCGACCGGGTGGAATTGTGCTCGGCGCTGTTTTTGGGCGGGCTGACGCCGTCGATCGGAACCATTAAGGAAGCGAAGAGCCGGCTGAGGATTCCGGTGATGGGGATGGTGCGTCCGCGGGGCGGCGGGTTTTGCTATACCGAGGCCGAGATGGCCACGATGGAACGCGATGCGGAAGCGGCGATCGACAGCGGGGCCGATGGCATAGTGTTCGGCATCTTGCAGGATGATGGCAAGATCGATGTGAAGCGAACGAAGCGGATGCGGCAACTGATTGGCAAGCGGCAGGCGGTGTTTCATCGGGCGTTTGACGTTACGCCGGATCCGTTCAAAGCGCTGGAACAACTGGTAGACCTTGGAATCACACGGGTTTTGACCAGTGGCCAAAAGGACACGGTGCCGGAAGGAGTGGAACTGATCGCTAAGCTGATTGAGCGCGCGGGCAAGCGGATCGAGATCCTACCGGGGGGCGGTGGGCTGCGGCCGTTCAATATGCTCGAGATTGTGGAGAGGACGGGTTGCCGTCAGGTACACATGACGGCGTGGGGCGCGGTGAGGGATTCGTCGACGCAGGCGCGTCCGGAGGTGACGTTCGGAGGGGCGCTGCATCCGCCGGAGGACCAGTACGATGTAACGGATGCGAAGCTGGTGCGGGAGATTGCGGAGAGGCTGCGCGGCAAGTAGCGAATCTGAAGAAAGGCTTGGCCACGGATTTGCGCGGATGAACACGGATCTGTAGCCATAGGCAAGACTAAAAGGCGACCTATGCTCTTCTCTCGGTTAAAGACGCCGTTATTTTTAGCCCTCAGCCTGGCCTGCCTCTGCCACGGCATATTGGGTCCGACAATAGCAGAAGCCAAGATCGGAGCTATTCAGGACGATCACAGTTCGTCGCCGCCCTCGAAATCGGTGGCCGATCGTATCGCCTTGCAGAACGCCTTGTTCAAGGAGCAGTACGAAGATGACCTGAGGGCTTCTCCGGAGAGCGAGACGGCCCGAGGCGATTACCGGGATAACGCGATGCTGGATGACTATTCTCTCGGAGCTAGCGCCAAGCAAAATGCTGTCGACCGCTCGTATCGTGCCAAGCTCGATGCCATTTCGACGGAAGGGTTTGCCGAGCAGGACCGCATCTCACACGACCTTCTGCTTCACGTTCTGGATAACCGTATTGCGGACTACGAGCTGAAGGATTATGAGATGCCGATCTCGCAAATGCAGGGCGTCCACACCGGCCTGGCCGATCTTCCCAACTCTGTTCCGCTCGATACGGTCAAGCATTATGAAGACTACATTGCGCGTCTGCACCAGATCCCACGCGCTTTCGAGCAAACCATCGCCGTGCTGCGTCAGGGAGAGAAAGATGGATTGATGCCGGTGCGGATTCTGCTTGACCAAATACCGGCGCAATGCGAAGGCACGATCGCCGAAAATTCGTTCATGGTCCCGACGAAGAAGTTTCCAGCTTCTTTCTCGGCGGAGGACAAGAAGCGTTTGACGGAAGAGATTGAGCGCGCGGTGAACTCGGAGGTGCTGCCGGCGTATCGCCGCTTCGCGGATTTCATCGCGAAGGACTACGCTCCGCATGGCCGCACTACCATCGGGCTGAACAGCTTGCCCGACGGCTCCCGCCGATACCAGCAAGCGATTCGAGAGCAAACCACCACCGACATGCCCGCGGCCGAGATTCATGCGCTCGGGCTGCGGGAGGTGGAACGGATCAACGGCCTGCTCACCAACCTTGCCATCAAAGCGGGTTACAAAGACCTGGCTGGCTTTCGTGCCGCGCTCAATAGTGATCCTAAGTACATACCGAAATCCGCGGAACAGATCGTCGATGACTTCCGACGCTATGTGGGGCAAATGCAGCCACGCCTGCCTGAACTCTTTGGCTTGTTCCCGAAAACGCCGCTGACGGTGGAAGCTGCGCCTGCCTCCCAGCCTCACAATCCCACTCACTACGTGTTTGGCACGCCGGATGGCACGCGGCCAGCTCGGGTGGTGGTTGCGACGTCGAACTATGAGCATCGCAAGCTGTTGAGCGACGAGACGCAGGCGTACCACGAGGGCATCCCGGGCCATCACTTGCAGATTTCCATCCAGCAGCGGCTCACCGGCCTGCCGGAGTTTCGCCTTCACGTCATCAACAACGCATATGCCGAAGGCTGGGCGGTGTATGCGGAGGCGCTGGGCAAGGAGATCGGATTCTTCCAGGATCCGGCGTCAGATTATGGACGACTCAATTTGGAGTTAATGCGCGCAGTGCGTCTGGTGGTGGACACAGGCATTCACTCCGAAGGCTGGACCCGCGAACAGGCGGTGACCTACTTCCGCCAAAGCGGCGCCGGAGACGAGCCTACGATCCAGGCTGAGATTGACCGGTATATCGCGTGGCCGGCTCAGGGGCTCAGCTACCAGATCGGTAAGCTGAAAATTCTAGATCTCCGCGAACGCGCCAAGAAGCAACTCGGTCCGCGCTTCGATATCCGGGCGTTCCATGATGAGATCCTCAGCGGAGGGAGCTTGCCGCTCGATATGCTGGAAGCCCGGGTCGATCACTGGATTCAAGCCCAGCTTGGAAGTGGAGCAGACCAGTAACTATGCGGGCCAAGCACCGAGCAGGCGGCGGACGTCGATCATTTGGCCGAGATGGTGAGAGTTGTGATCGGCGAGGAGGAGGACTTCACGGAGGATGGTCTGACCGTCTCCCCAGGGAATTCTGGCGAAGAGATCGGTCTTCGGATTCTTCACCAGGTTCTGCATGGCCTTCAAGTCGGCACGGAATTTCTTGATGCTGGCGTTCCAGGCAGCGGGCGTGGGCGGAGCGGGCGTCTTCGGCCAGTAGCCTTCTGGCCAGGAGGGCGAGACATGTTTGGCGTTACGGCTGAATTCCAGGATGTCCCACTGGGCCAAGCGAAGGTGTTCGAGCAGCATCCAGAGGGAATGGGGATAACCGGTGGGCTTCTTGCCGCGAAGGCTGGCGGGGATGTTGGCGACAATGGCGTCGAAGGTGGCGTGGGCGTGACCGCCCTTCAGGAGTTCAAGCAGATGCTGGCGAAGGGAGTGGTCGTGGTTGGGCATAAGGAATT
>Ga0335081_10018694_pt1 | contig 11207 bp, 7 predicted proteins | sample Lox_Sample_35_FD_206713 | JGI IMG/M metagenome (GOLD analysis project Ga0335081, IMG submission 206713) | Soil microbial communities from Loxahatchee National Wildlife Refuge, Florida, United States - Lox_Sample_3.5 | ecosystem: Environmental > Terrestrial > Soil > Wetlands | place: USA: Florida...
AGGTAGCGTAGAGCAAGCATGAAGAGCGTCAGCCCCCGCCGTGCTCGCTGATTCCCCGGACGCCTCTCGCCTCAAGCCTGTTCGAAGCCGTGAACGGCAGATTTGATGCTTTTGGCAGAAATAGCAAAAGGCAGCAAATATGCTTGTAGATAAGCTGCCTAGTATCCGACGAGCCGACTCTGACGGAGGCAGGTCATGAACTTAGACCGGGTTATTTCGATTGAAGATTTGCGGCAGCTGACACGCGCATATTTGCCGAGAGTGCTCTTCGACTTTCTTGACGGCGGTGCGGGGGACGAGAACAGTCTGACGCGAAATATCTCCCAGTTCACGAAACTCAGATTCATTCCTCGGTACTTCGTAGACGTCTCCAATCGCGACCTAAGGATGAAGGTCTTCAACCGCATGTATAAGAGTCCTTTCGGTATTGCACCGACTGGATTCGCGGGTTTATTCAGGCCGAAGGCCGACCTTCTCTTGGCTGAAGCCGCCAAGGATTCCGATATTCCGTTTGTACTGTCCGGCGCCAGCTGCTCCTCGGTCGAGTCTGCGGCAAAAACTGCACCCAATCACGCTTGGTATCAACTTTTCGCAGCTAAAGATCCCAAGATATGGCTTGATCTCGCCCGACGAGTTTGCGACGCGGGGATAGAGACTTTAGTCATTACCGTTGACCTTCCCGTACGAGCCAAGCGTGAGCGTGATATTCGAAATGGTTTCAACTTGCCTCTCAAAATCACACCACTCTTGGTGCTGGATGTTCTGCGTCATCCTCGTTGGATGTGGAATTATTTGCGATCCGGCGGCACGCCATTCCTCGAAAATTGGCTGCCCTATGCGGGCCAAGGCGCAACGCCGACCGATGTCGCTATGCTTGTTGATCATCATGCCTACGCTGCTTATTCCTGGGCCGATCTTGAAACTCTGCGGGCTCTATGGCCGGGCACCCTGGTCGTCAAGGGTATTTTGCATCCGCAGGATGCCGTGACGGTAGCGGACCTCGGGGCGGATGGAATAATTGTCTCCAATCACGGAGGAAGGCAATTCGATCGCGCCGTCACCTCGATCGAGGCCCTTCCGGGAATCGTAGCCAGGGTCGGACATAGATTGACGGTAATGGTAGACGGCGGCATACGGTGCGGGGCCGACATCGTTGGTGCGCTGTGTCTAGGCGCGAAATTCTGTTTCGTCGGGCGGTCGACCCTTTATGGCGTTGCCGCGGCAGGGGCGCTCGGCGCCAAGAAAGCGATAGATATCTTGAATAATGATATAGACGTAGTACTGGCTCAGCTCGGTTGTACCTCAATTCAAGAACTCGGGCCTCAACTGATCTTTGAATCATCGGCGCTATATTCGTGAACGACGCGCATGCCGGTTCCCCGGCAAGAATCAGTGTAGCGGCGTTGCTCCTGCGGTTGGCAAAGTCGAACCCTTGAGGCGTCTCCATGGAATCGGGGCAAGGTTGGGTACCATTAGCACCCAGCCCACCACACCTAGCACACTCATCGACCCGGCAAGAACAAACGCCCCGGTGAAGTGATGCGTTTCTTCGACCAGAAGGCCGGTGAGCGCGGGGGCGATTACGCCGGCGAAATTACCGCAGGCATTCTGGACCCCCACCCAGCGGGCGGAGGCTGTCGGTCCCGCGAGGATCTGAGAAATTGCGAAGCAACCCGTGGAAGATGCGCCCGAGAGAACTTCATAGAAAAAAATAGCGGCAAGTGCCCAGGGCTTTGCCGCCACCGCGATGCATACCATGCAAACAACCGTGCCGAGATGCGCTACCACCATCACTGATTTATAGGCAAAGTTCGCATGGCCTGAGCGAACGAAGCGGTCGATGACGAAGCCGGCGATTAGCGCACTCAGAGCGTTGACCGCATAAGCCATGCCAGCAATGCTGGCCATATCTGCGGTCGAGAATCCGCGCTCGCGCATCACATAGTAGGGCAACCATGTCAGCATGACGTAGAATGAATAATTGGTCGAAAACAGCCCCAATGCCGTGCCCCAGAGCGAACGTTGCTTTAGGATTTCACTCAGTGTTGGCCCCTGATCCACCTGGGTCTGGACGACTTGCTTTGGTAGCCGCACTTGTGACCAGGGCAACAACCAGAGCAACGAGAGCCCACCAAAGACGAAGAACTGGGCCCGCCAGCCGTAGTGAACGATGAGGAGTCCTCCACAGTAGGTGCCCACTGCGGGGCCCAAGAGATATAGGCAGGTAATGATACCGTTGGCGGTGGCGAGATCCTTGACCGGTACGACGCTCGCCAACAGTTTCGAAACACACGGAAACCCCGCACTCTCACCGAGGCCGAGCAGCAGGCGCAGTGCGAGGAGGATGGCAAACGAGTGCACTAGGCCGACCAGCATCGTGGCGCATGCCCAGATACAGATCCCCGCAGCGAGAACTCGATGCACCCCTACCCGTTCTGCGACCCAACCCAGAGGTATCTGCAACAGAGAATATGACCAGAAAAATGCTGAAAACAACAGGCCAAGCTCTCTGACCGAGAGACCCAACTCATCCTGAATCATGGGCGCCGCTGTTGGTACCGCGCCTCGATCAACGAAATTGATCAATAAGACTGCTGCCAATAGCCCAACTATCCCCCTGCGGGCCCGCGCGGTTAGTTCAGTACTATTCACCGTGGGTCCATCCTGAGTGGATTCGCGCAGGCCTTCTCTGCGATTCTTGCCAGAAGTTCGACATCCTGGCCACAAGTGTCAAATGCTCCGCGCCCCTCTCCAGATCCTGCCCAACGGCCACTCAAAGGCGCAACGGCGCTTGCGCCGTCTGCATGAATCGGGGAGTTAGCATGATGCTTACGCAATCTATGCATCCGGCCAAGTCTGGATAGGTAGAATTCTTCGGAGGCGTCGCGAATGAACCCCAGACATAAATGCCTCCTTTGGGTAGGTCTTGGGCTCACGCTGGCGACGGGCATGGCGAACGCCGATGAGATCAGCGCGACATCTCTTCAGACCGCGGGCGCGCGGGTACGCCTCGTCTCAAACTTGGCCTTCGTGCCGGCGCCCAATGCGGCGTCAGCCCTCGCGCCCTTCGAGGGCACGCTCGTTCTCACCGAAGTCCCAATGACAACTGTGCCGGCGACCTTCAAATCGGCGCGCGTACTCGGCAAGGAGACCCAGCTCTTTCCGGCGATCGCGTTGTCGTTCTTCACCGAAGGCGGTGATCTCGTGCCCGTCACACAGGAGGTGATCCGCGCTGGGTCACTTCCGACGGGCCGGAGCTACTGGGATGTCATTGTCGAGCCCGGCCGCGTCTGGTCGCAACCAGCGGACGGTGGTTGGTCGCGCGCGGCCTTTCCGTTCGCCCTAGTCAACTCGCTTGAAGGCGAGACCCACAATGGGCTCGCCCTCTTTCTCTATCGCCCGGGAAAGGTCTCGAAGCTGCGGTTCCAACTCGTCCAGCAGACCGCGCCGTATTATGTGACCGACCTGTTCACCGCCGCCGGTTTGGTGCCAGCGTCGTTCCGAGAACTCATTGGCGTCGATCGTGCGGCATTGGCCCGAAGCTACGCCGCTTCGCGCGCTGATCAAGTCCCGGTGTCGGACTGGGATGCTCTCGCGCGCAAGGTCGGCAAGAGCAACCTCGTCGGCTTTGACGGCACGATGAACCCCAACGACATCGTGCTGTCCGGTCTGGACGACGGGACAACCTTCTACCTCAAGAGCTGCAACAGTGCTGCCGGGCCGCTGCCCTGGTGCGACCGGGCCCGATTCGGTGTGTGGTCAGCGACCAAAGCACTGCTTTGTTCGACGGCGTTGCTGCGGCTCGCCCAGAAATATGGGCCTTACGTCTTCGATCTCCGGATCCGCGACTACGTGCCAGCGCTGGCGGCGGTTCCAGCCTGGCATGACGTGCGCTTCGGCGACGCGATCGACATGGCGACTGGCATCGGCGAAGGCAGCATCAGGCGCGACCCGAACGACATCAATGACGGATACCTTGGAGCCGAAGACGCGCATTACCGGGCCTGGTACGAGGCGCGGTCGGTGGATGCCAAGCTAGCGGCCATTGCCGCGGCGAGCCCAGCCTATCCGTGGGGAGCAGGTCAGGTGGCACGCTACCGCGATCAGGACATGTTCACGCTCGGCGTCGCCATGGACGGTCTGCTCAAGGAGAAAGAGGGACCAGGTGCCGATCTTTGGACGTTGGTGCGGCGCGAGGTCCTCGCCCCGATTGGCATTCATGATGCGCCGAGCAACCTGACAATAGAGGGAGACGGCTCGCCCGGCCGGCTCCTAATGTCCATGGGCTATTACCCGACGATCGGCGACATCGTGAAGATAGCTCGCCTCTATCATGCCGGGGGCCGGCACGCGGGCGCCCAAATTCTCTACGCGCCAAGGATCGCCGCGCTGAGCGCCGGCGCCGCACCGCGCGGGCTCCCTACCGGCTATCGCAACCGCTTTGGCGAGACGACCTACTTCAATGCGTTCTGGGAGGAGCGATACGACTCGCCGAAGGGCTGCAAGATTTACGTGCCACGGATGGTCGGCTGGGGCGGCACTTTGATTGCGTTGATGCCCCACGACTTCACGGGAATCCGACTCGGAAAGGCAATGAAATGGGACGATCCTGACGTCATTGATACGACCGGCATGGAAGCCGTCGCTAACCGGCTGACGAACTTCTGCGACTGACCGGCCTAGCTTGCTCGTTCTCGGCTACCGGATGCCAGACCTGGAGTACAGCGGCCAGCCACCATGGCGAGCGGAGGATGTCACTTGCCGGCCTTTCACGTACGGTTTTGGCGGTAGTTGCCCTTTGCGAAACGCTTTTCCTCACGAGTGATGACCTCGAGGAGCACAGCTCGTCCGTCTTCGGTCTGTTGGATGGCGCGACGTATTGCTGGCACTAGGTCCGCCACCCGTGTAACACGCTCGACATAGCCACCTAACCCCTCGCCAATCTTCACATAGTCACCTGAAAGCCTATGAAGATTGAACTTTCGGGAAGCGACTGGCAGATAACCGCTGTCTCCACCGTAGCCACCCATAAGGCCATTGTTCATAACGATTGTCAGAATTGGCAATTTCTCGCGGACCGCAGTTTCAAAATCCATTCCAATCATTCCAAACGCGCCATCGCCCATAACATTTACGCAGAGCCAGTCGGGCTTCGCCAGTTTCGCGCCCATCATGAGCGGGATGCCAAGCCCAAGTTGGGTGGTCTTGCCCCAGGACATATAGCCGTGAGGGACAACCGCTTCATAAAATGGGATCATCTGATCGCGAGGGCTTCCGGCGTCGTGGGTAACAACGGTGCGCGTTCGGTCGACCGTACTCATCAGCGCCGAGATGATCCGATACGGCGTGATCGGTTCTTCGTCCGACTCGAGAATTGGGCGCCACTCAGATAGAAAAGCCCGGTGCAGGGTTGCAATCTCGGACACGAATTGATTTGCGTCGCGCCCTGCTTCACCCCGGCTCCGAATCTCTCCGAGAAGTTGCTTCAACACCTCTTTCGCATCGCCGATCAGCGCCATCGAAACGCTGTAATCCTTGCTGACGTCCCTTTCAGTATTGGTGATTTGTATTAGAGTCTTCCGTTGCGGAATCGGTGTAATGTAATCCGACCGCGTCAAGCTCGTCGCAACACATAAAATCACGTCCGCTTGATCCAGAAATCTATCGACGGCAGTACGGCGAGAAGCACCACCGGCGCCAAGCGACAACGGGTGGTCTTCCGAAAATGCACTTTTACCGTTGAGAGTGGTCATTACCGGCAGGCCGAGCAGCTCCGCGAACGTCCTTAGCTCCTCCCAAGCCTGGGCGTAGAATATTCCTTGGCCAGCTATGATCATCGGCCGCTTCGCCCGCAAAAGCGCCTCTACTACTTCGCCGACATCCCGTGGGTCTGCAAGCGATACCGATCGACGCTGCGGTATGTACGAACCCCCATTTTCACGTGCATTCGCCGCGAGAATGTCTATCGGAATTTCAATCATCACCGGCCCGGGACGCCCATTCCTAAGTTGAGCAAACGCGTGCTGCATCATGGCCGGGATTCGCTCCCCGAGAACGACCTGCCCGCCCCATTTCGTAATATGTTGCAGGTTCGCTCGAGCATCGAAGTTCGGAGCTACCCCTTGTTGGTCTTGTCGATAGCCCGTCGGCAAGTACAGTATCGGAACATTTTCGCCGTAGGCCTGCGCGACGCCGCCAAAGGCATTTTCAGAACCCGGTCCGTATTGCACGGTCGCTGTACCAATTTTTCGACCGTCATGCATTCTTGTGTAGCCATCGGCGATATGAAGCGCCCCCCGTTCCGTGCGAGCAAGAATCGGGCGGATTCCGACCGCAGCGGCCGCGTCGATGATCTCGCTGTGGGGAAAGCAGGTGACAAATTCCACTCCCTCGGCCTTGAGTATCTCTGCGATCACGCGCGCATTGTTCATGATGGATCCACAATTCCTTCCATCGAGATTTGGTTACTCGATAGAGCATTCCGCGGTGACGCTTGAGGGGTTTGAGGAAAATGGACGGAAGGCCGTTCACGTCAAGATTGGAGCAACGTTGCCAAGAAGGTCTTGGCTTGACGACCAAGCGGCCTAACATCGAAGCGCGCCGTTCGGCTGCTTCGCTGCTTCGACGATGGCCCCGCTGGTTGCGCAGTGGGACGACTCGACACTCGCTGGATGTGCGGCGCGAAACGCTCCTTATTTTGGGTTCAGCGGCATGCGCTGAGGAGCAGGAGGAATTATTCGACTGAAACCCTCGCGCCGAAACGTCGCCACAAATCTGCTTGGGGCTTGCCCAAACTCCATTTTGTACGCACGCGAAAATACAGACAACGCTGTGAATCCGCAACAGAGAGATACCTGTGATATTTGGTGTTCGCCCTGGTACAGCAGCTGCCTTGCTCTCTCCAATCTTAGGCGCTGATAGTATTTCATTGGCGGAATTGAAAACCTGTCATTAAAAGCGCGGGTCAATTGTCTAACAGAATACCCGGAGCGCTCGGCAAGATCGCGTAGAGACATTGGGGTTTCCAGCGTGTTCTGCATTAGAGCGACAATCTCCTTAAGGCGAAGTCGTGCTCGTAATCGGAACTGATTCGCAGTGTCATCGCGTGGCGGCGCGAGCGCAAGCAAATGAAGATCTGCCTCAACTTTGCCCGCGATGAGCTCTCCAACTCGCTCACGGGCGACGAATAGAATCAGGCGAACAACCAACGTACCGCTAGCACAGGTCATTATTCTGGATGAGATTGATACAGGCGCTTCAGATACTGAGATTCTTGGATACATGTTCTGAAAGGCTTGCACGGATTCGAAATGCACCGCAGCGGTTTTCCCCTTGAGCAAACCCGCCTCAGCTAATAGAAAGGCGCCGCTATCCACGGCTCCCACCACGGTCCCGTGGCAACTCAGGCGTCTCAGTAGGGCCTTAATGTGTGGGAGCGGCCTACGGCTTTGATCGTAGCCGGCAACAACAAATACGTAGTCCAGCTTTTCGACGGATGTCGCAGCGACAGTGGCTAGCGACATGCCGTTGCTCGCCACCACAGCGTCTCCATCTTCCGAAATGAACACCCAGTCAAACACTTTTCTATCGCCGTATTTGTTGGCCAAGCGCATGGACTCGACCGAGAGGATCGCCCCATAGAAAGGGTACATTTCTACCAGTACCAGTCCGACGCGTATGGAGCTACTGCTGTCAAACGGCATCATCAGACTCCTGACCTACGGCTTACCCCCGATCGAGGCCGAGGAAAATTAGGTCGAACATCAGCGCCAGTTTCGATGCGGATCGCTGAACGACTCTGTGATTGACCGCTCAATCATGCTCGCTCGCGGCCAAACGGGTCAAGATCAGGCTAGGCGACTCTGTCCCAGCTCGCCGCTGGAATGTTGCGTCACGCTCGGCGCATCCGGCCTGTAAAGGGTACCTCCTGGGCCAGTACAAGACTCGCTCGCGCTCCTTCCGCATCGTTCATCAAATTCGGGAGCCGAACTGACGAATCCTCTTGGGTGACGGTCTCGGAATCGTTTGGCGTCGCGTCAGACGGAACCTGCGGTCGTTGTTGCGCTCCGGCGTTCGATGAGCGCCGCATGACGCCACGTACCGCCGCTCTACGCGATCGTGCATCACGCCACCGAAGTGCAACGGGTTCTTCCCTCGTCTGATCGCCCTCTCTCTTGGGCAACGTCAATCCGGCTGGACTGAATTGCAATGCTCGAGATCGTGCTCACGAGAAGAGCCTCATGCTTGGCCAAAAAAGGCAACTTCATGTCCATTAGCGGTAATCCTCGCTGTCTTAGGCGGCTAGAGTCTATCGGCGCGATAAGTGCAGCTGGCAGGCAAGAACTTCCGAGGTGTTGGAGACGCGCGGGCAACTGAACGTACTTTTAGGAATCATCGTCGGCAGAGCTATCTCAATCAGCAGACATGATCGGTCGGCTCACTGACACGGATATTCGGACTTACCTGCACGAGATCGTGAGTACCGCGAATAAGTCGCGTGCGGTCGGCTGCGGTTCGGTGACTGATTCGGCCGTGTCCATTTGCTGATCCGACGGCTCGCGACGGGCTAATACAAGCGGAGGGGGTGATCCGATGAACGTCAATCCACGGCTATCGCGCGCGATCGCGGCCATTCTTGGCGCTGCCGCTGGAACACTTCAGGCCGCAACTCCCGCCGATACGGGCGATGCCGCTACCCCTGCCACTGGCAGCACCGTCGGCGCGGCAACGACCGACACCCTTCAAGAAATCACCGTCACGGCGCAGCGGCGCACCGAGAATATCCAGGACGTGCCGATCTCGATTCGAGCGCTGACCTCGGAGACGCTGACGCAGTTGAACGTAGCGACCTTCGATGACTACATCAGGTATCTACCGAACATCACTGCGGCGAACAACGGGCCCGGGCAGAACGAGGTTTTCTTTCGTGGCCTGAGTGTCGGTTCACAAGCCAGCCAGAGCGGCAGCTCGACGGGCTTGAATCCCAACGTCGCGATTTACTTGGACAATCAATCGGGCCAGCTGCCGAATCGGAATCTGGACATCTACGCCGCCGACCTTAACCGCATCGAGGTGCTGGAGGGTCCGCAAGGAACTCTGTTCGGGGCCGGCGCGGAGGCCGGCGTGATCCGTTACATCACCAACGAGCCGAAGCTGGACGTGACGGAGGGGAACGTCACAGCGGGTTATGGAGTGACCGCACACGGCGATCCGAATACCAACGTGACCGCCGTGCTGAATGTCCCGCTCGTCCCGGACACCTTGGCGGCGCGCGCAGTGATCTACGATGACAGTCGCGGTGGCTACATCGACAACGTGCCGGCGACCTTCACCCGTAGCGACACGGACATCGGAATCCACTATGCGAATTACCCGGCCGTCAACGGGCGATGTCCAGACGGCGGGGCAAACAACGGCTATTGCGTGCCGCCCGGCAGCCCAACCCTCAACAACAACAACTTGGCCCGGAATGCCATCAACCCCGTGACCTACGAAGGAATTCGCGTCGAGGCCCTCTACAAGTTCAACGAGGACTGGAATTTACTAATCACCCAGTCATACCAGGATATGCAATCGCAAGGCGTGTTTTATCAACAGCCTAACGCCTCGGATGGCGCTCCGCTGCAGCCGCTCGAGGTGACACTCTTCAACCCTGCATACAATGACGACCGGTTCGAGAACACTGCATGGACGGTCAACGGCAAGCTCGCCGAGTTGAAGGCTGTCTATACCGGCGGCTATCTCGAACGCAATGCCGATCAGGTCGGCGACTACACGAACTACGTGCGCGGCATCTACGGCAATTACTACCAGTGCTACGGGCCCGGATCGGGCGGCGACGCGAACCTCAAATCGACCTGCTTCTCCCCGAGTGCTTTCTGGCATACGCGAACTCACAACTCCCATCAGCAACACGAGTTTCGCTTGAGCACGCCGGATGATTGGCGGCTGCGTGCGATAGCGGGCGCGTTTTACGAGGACAACAAGCTGTACGGCTCCACCGCATGGGCATACAAGACCATCCCGCCGTGCACCTCGGACGGTCCGCCGGGAGCGCCGGGCAACAGCGGCTGCCTCTCGAACATCGGCACCTTCCCCGGCACGACCGTGATGACTCCCGGCATCCAGCCCTCCGACGTCGCGTATTACGAGGACACGCTGCGCGAGACCAAGCAGACTGCCTTCTTCGCATCCGCAGATTTTGACCTGATTCCCAAGGTGTTGACCGTGACCCTCGGGACTCGCCATTTTCTGTTCGAGAACTCTTATGTGGGCAACGTCACTTCCAGTTTCGGTTGCTTCGAAGCCGGTGCGCTGCCCACCCCCACCGGCTGCCACGATCCCGCTTACAGCTACAACTTGAACGCGGCGAATCTCGCCGATAGCGAGACCGGCTTCCGCAGCCGCGGCAACCTCTCCTGGCACATCACGCCGGACGTCATGGTGTATTACACTTTCTCCCAGGGATTTCGTCCGGGCAGCTTCAACCAAACGGGTGGCGCCCAGCATATCTATGGGCCGGACGGCGTATTGCAGTACGAGATACCGCGGGGGTATGTATCGGACAGCTTGACCAACAACGAGATAGGTTGGAAGACGGAATTCTTCGACCATCGGCTGCAGTGGAACGGGGCGATCTATCGCGAAAACTGGGACAACGTGCAGATCTCGTTCTTCGATCCGGGCCTGCTAGGCAACATTTTCTATAGCACGAACGGTCAGAATTTCGTCATTAACGGAATCGAAACCTCGCTGGTCGCCCGGGTCACCAGTGGGTTGACGCTCCAGTACTCCGCCTCATGGAATCAGAGCCGGCAGACGAATTCGCCGCAACTCTTCGACAACAATCCTCTTAGCGTGAACTACGGCAAGCCGATCACGCAAATCTGCGACGACACAGGTCACAATTGCTCACCGGTGGTCAACCCGTTCGGCCCGATCGGCTCCCCGAGCGCGGACTCACCACCCGCGCAGTTCAGCGTACGCGCGCGTTACGAATGGACTGTCTCCGAGTACGTCCCTTTCATTCAATTCAGCGCCACTCACACGGACCATTCCTTCACTCAGTCTGGTTCGAATCCTTCGTTCTCGTCCGCTGCTTCGGTCAGCACTGCTCAGTTGCGGTTCGAGATTCCGTCTTACTCAACCTTCGAAGTTTCATGCGGCGTTTCGAAGGATCCCTGGTACGTGACTGTGTATGCCGAGAA
>Ga0335081_10018695_pt1 | contig 11207 bp, 9 predicted proteins | sample Lox_Sample_35_FD_206713 | JGI IMG/M metagenome (GOLD analysis project Ga0335081, IMG submission 206713) | Soil microbial communities from Loxahatchee National Wildlife Refuge, Florida, United States - Lox_Sample_3.5 | ecosystem: Environmental > Terrestrial > Soil > Wetlands | place: USA: Florida...
AACGAATCGCGCTACTCTCAAAGTTTGGCCTCACTCCCAAAAATTACGCGTTGGCTACCCTCCATCGAGCCGAAAACACTGATTCTCCGGAGCACCTAGCGGCCATCCTCGAGGTCTTCGCAACTCTTGACTGTGATGTGATTCTTCCTTTACACCCGCGCGTCCGGGAAAAGCTGAAGTACACCAGAAGCCTGCGCTCGGTCGCAAACCTGCTGAAGAATTCAAAGACCCTCCGGGTAATCGAGCCCGTTTCGTATTTGGACATGCTCGCTCTGGAGTCGAATGCGCGTCTGATATTGACTGATTCGGGTGGAGTCCAGAAAGAAGCCTTTTTTGCGGGCGTCCCATGCCTCACGCTGCGAGAAGAAACCGAGTGGCTCGAAACACGAGCGGGAAGTTGGAACCAAGTTGTGGGCACGGCCTCGCAGAGGATCCGGACTGTCTTCCAATCTGAGTGGCAGAAAAATAGAGTGGGAACCCTTGAGCGGCCGGACTGGAAAAGCTTCGGCGGCGGCCAGGCGGCTAAGTGCACGATCAAAACTCTTTTGACGGCCTTGCAATGAGAATGGAACCGGGAGAACACAGATGGGTACGAAAACGGTAGTCGTAACCGGAGCCGCTGGCTTCATCGGCTCACACCTCACGGACGCATTATTGGCAAAGGGGCACCGCGTTGTTGGCGTGGACAATCTTTCGCATGGCTTGCTCTCCAACCTTGAAGAAGCCCGCCAGAACCCACTCTTCTGCTTTCACAAGGTTGATGTCTGTGACCTCAAGTCCTTTCGCGACCTCGCCAAGGGTGCCGACGTGGTGGTTCATATGGCGGCATTTAAGATTCCCCGCTATGGAAAGGCCGAAGAGACTTTGCTGATCAACGCCCAGGGCGGCCAAAACGCCTTGGAAGTTGCCGCCGACAATTCCGCCAAGTTCGTTCTCGCCTCCACATCCGATGTTTACGGGCGCAACCCTTCTGTTCCCTTCTCCGAATCGAGCGAATCAGTCCTCGGATCTTCCACGGTTCCGAGGTGGGGATACGCAGTCTCGAAGCTCTTCGACGAACATCTGGCGTTTGCTTATGCCGATTCCAGGAAGATCCCCGTTGTTGTCATTCGCATCTTCGGTTCGTATGGTCCGCGGCAGGCCTTGAGTTGGTGGGGCGGCCCTCAATCGGTCTTCATTGACAACATTTTGAGCGACCAAGCGATCCCCATTCATGGCGACGGCATGCAAACACGGAGTTTTACTTACGTAACGGATACCGTAAGTGGTTTTGTCGCCGCCGTCGAAAGGAATGACATAAGCAGAGAGATCTTCAACGTCGGCAACACCCAGGAAATCACCATTGTGGATCTCGCCAAAATGATCCATCGCCTGTGCGCATCCGATCGCCCTTTGAATCTCCAATTCACGCCATACGACGAGATCAGCAAAGGAAGAAGGTATGAAGACGTTCGCCGCCGCGTGCCCGATGTAGCCAAAGCAGCCGAAAGATTCGGATTCCGTGCGCGAGTGGATCTCGAAGAAGGACTGAAGATTACAATTGCGTGGCAAAAAGCCATCCGTGCAGCGGAACAGAGTCTAGCGGGCGCGAAAGGATAGGCGCGCAATGCCAACAAAGTCAGAAACAGCGGAACTTCTTGAGGGCCATCGCGAATCGGTGAGGATGGGGTCATTCCAGCTAGCCGAAATGGCTGTCCTTGGCTCCGTTCTTCTGGCAACCACGGGCCACTTGATGATTAAAGCGGGATTGATCGTGGCTGCGCGCGTTATCACTTTGCAGGCTTCCACTCTCTCCCGCCTGGTGCATTATTTTTCTCAACCTTGGGTCCTCCTAGGACTCGCGATCTACGGAATTGGAACGGCATTGTGGGTTTTTGCCGTATCCAAGCGGGACATAAGCCACGTCTTTCCCATCACTGCCTTGAACTACGTGCTCATCATCTTGGGCGGGAAATTCTTGTTCTCGGAAATAATCCCATTGCGTCGTTGGCTTGGAGTCGCCGTGGTGATTATTGGAGTAGCGATGATGCAAAGTGCTGGCCGCAAGGGGACTCGATGACCGCCGCGATTGCGCTATGGGCAAGCATTTTTCTGAATGGCTTGGCTCAGGTCTTTTTGAAGAAGGGAGTTGGGCACTCCACAAGCCAGGGAGGCGTCTCTGCCGCTTGGTGGTTCTCCCTGCTCAAGAACGGATGGGTGTGGGCCTGGGGCCTTTCGTTCGTCGCTGCCACCGCGTTGTGGCTGCTCGCTCTGTCCAAGTTGGAAATTTCTTACGCTTTCCCTCTTCTGAGCTCGAGCTTCATCCTCGTTGCTTTGCTTTCTCGAATCCTCCTCGGGGAAGTTATTTCTTGGAAGAGGTGGATCTCCATTTTTGTGATTTGCGCTGGCGTGATCTTGATCGCGGGCAAATGAGAAACAACGCGATGACGGAAACACCCACAACCATGCATCCTCTCAACATTGGAATCCTCGGCGGGGGCATTACCGGTCTCACGGCCGCCTTCTATCTACTGCGTGCGGGGCATCGCGTCACTGTCCTTGAGGGACGCTCGCAGGTTGGGGGGCTCGCGACTTACTTTGATTTTGGTCCGTTCCGTTGGGACAAGTTTTATCATTGCATTCTGACCTCGGATGCTCCGCTACTCAGGCTGATTGATGACTTGGGGCTCACTCCGGAATTACGCTGGACGGACACGCAGGTGGGGTTCTATACCTCGCGCGGCTTGTTTTCGATGACCACTTCTCTGGATTTCCTCAAATTCCCGGTTCTCACGTTGTGGGAGAAGTTTCGGCTTGGAGTTGGGATTCTCCTCGCCTCTCGCATTCGCGACGGTAAAAAGTTGGAGGCAATTCCCATCGCGGATTGGCTGATCAAAATATTTGGCCGCGGAAACTACGAGAAGATGTGGGGCCCCCTGCTCAAGTGCAAGCTCGGAAGTTGCAGGGAAGAAGCATCCGCTGCCTTTATCTGGGCGACAATTTCACGGCTCTATTCAACCAGAGAAAAGGGCGCCAGCCAGAAGGAACGCATGGGTTACGTTCGCGGCGGCTATCGTGTTGTCTTCGGCCGCCTCCTGGAAGCAATTGCCCGGATGGAGGGAGTTGTTCGAACGGGCGCTCCGGTTCAACAAGTCGAAAGAGATCCCGCAGGCGGGATCGTTGTCCACACATCGGATGGTACACAGTGTTTCGATCGCGTTCTCTCGACTGCCCCAAGCCATATTTTTGAAAGTATCGCGCCGTCTCTTTCTGCTGATTATCGCCAACGGCTGCATGACGTGAAGTATTTGGGCATGGTCTGCGTGGTTCTGGTTCTACAACGAAAACTGAGCCCCTACTATGTGACAAATCTTACCGACGTGGAGGTGCCCTTTACTGGGGTCATCGAAATGACAAACCTGATTTCCGGTGAGGAAACCGCCGGAAAGCACCTAGTCTACTTACCCAAGTATACTGCACCGGACGATCCCCTTTTCGGCGCGCCGGATGAGGAAGTCTGGAAGATCTTTCACGAATCCTTCAGCGCCCTTTTCCCCGAAGTGCGGCCGGAAGACATCCATGCTCGCTTCGTTTTTCGCGAGAAGCTCGTGCAACCATTACCTGTGCTTTACTATTCGCAGCGCGTCCCATCCATCGTCACGAATATCGGAGGGCTATTCCTTGCCAACACGACGCAAATTGTGAACTCCACGTTGAACAACAACGAGATGGTGAAGATCGCACATAAGGCCGTGGCCGAACTGCTGTCTGCGCCCGTTCCAGAGCGCATCGGGGAAGAGGCTATGCCTCCAACAGAAGGCATGTCAGCGATCAGCTAGACGATATTCCCTCGCTCACTTGGGTTTAGGGAGGTGGTAAGTGTTTACCCATATCTGTAAAACCGTTTGACTTGCTCCCCAGCGGGAAGACCAGGTTCTGTGCTAAGCTTATGATACTAAAGGGCATCGCTCCAAGTGGACGGCATAACTCTTGCTCTCAAGAAAGTCTGTAATGGTGTCAGTTCCCAAATCGAAAGTCCCGGAATGCGTATTGTGGGCTGCCGTGATCATCTGCCTGTTGGTGGTTTTCCAGGGCTTCTTCCGTACACTCTTTAGCCTGTGGGGGAAAGACTCTGAGTACGCTTACGGCATGCTAATTCCCTTTGTGGTCGCATATTTGCTGTGGACTAGGAGGCAATCCAATTCCCTCTCTGAAACGCGCTCCTGGATTGCTGGGTTATTCATGGTCCTAGCTGGCTGCATAATTCAGATGATTGCCAGCCGCAGCGGGACCTTGTTACTTTCCGGGTTGGCGCTCTCGGTTACTCTGATTGGCTGCGCAGGATTCCTCTGGGGGAGAAAATATGCGCATTCCGCATCGGCTCCACTGGCCATGCTGATTCTCATGGCGCCTGCCCCATCCTATTTGGCAAATGGCATCACATGGCGTATGCAAGTGCTCGCGAGCACGATCTCGTCAGTGATCCTCCGATTTTTGGGCGTGCCCGTTTATCATGATGGCAACTTGCTGGTGCTCTCCAGCTACGTTCTCGAAGTAAAGGAAGCGTGCAGTGGCTCGCGCTCATTTCTTGCCATTCTTGTTCTCGCATTGGTGCTTGCGCTTCGTGTAAAGCGGAAGTGGTACGGGCGGGTTCTCCTCTTGATAATCGCTCCTGTGCTATCTGTCGTGGCCAATTTGATAAGAATCGTGGGTACCGGGTTAGTCGCCAATAAGTGGGGGACCCTGGCCGCGAATGATTCATTACATTCTGCCTGGGGTGTCGTCGTTTTCTTGCTTGCGGTACTCGGTCTGCTGAAATTCGAAAGACTCTTGAAATGGTCAACCAACGCATACGCCTAGTCATTCTTTGTGTCACCTTCGCGCTTAGCGCGCTTGGGGTGCAGCAGGCCTCGCATTTCCATGCCCAGCAACAACGGAAGATGCCCAATTGGGATGCGGTTTCCCGCGATATAGGAGGCTGGAAGGGGTCTGACGGGTATTTCGATCCCATTTATGGTGACGATCCGGCAGAATCCAGTTTATTGCGGGTGTACCAGAAAGGCAACGAGCCTCCCGTCGTCGCCTATGTGGGCTTCTATCGTGATTTGACCACGGTGCTTGAGGTGCATACGCCAGAACTCTGCTACCCGGCGCAGGGATGGACGATTCTTTCGACGAAAACGTTATCTCCCAGTTCTTTCCGAGGCAAGCCGTTCGTTGCCAAAGAGATCGTGGTGGACAAGTCGGGACAACGTCGCTTAGTGATGTGGTGGTACAACGTCGCTTCACGCCCGTTTGAAAACCGGATCCGCTATGTTTACGCGATGCTGGCGATCTCGATTTTAACTGGACGCACGGATGGGTCTATTATAAGGATCGAAACGCCAATAAAAGAGGCAGGCGACCAAGCGGCAGGCGCTCGAATGCGGGATTTCCAAGACGCATTTCTACCGGAACTGGATAGAGCTCTGCCACAATAAGCTCGTGAAGCGATCCCGGTGAGGTTGATGAGTCGAGAACTGGGTATAACTGAAAGTCAAGCAGTGAAACTTGCTCACATCATGACAGTGGACGTTGAAGATTACTTCATGGTTGAGGCATTTTCGAGTTCAATATCGCGAAATGCGTGGAACAGCTGGCCTTCACGCGTGGTAGCCAATACCCATCGTGCCCTAGATTTACTTGAGAAGTATAAAATAACAGCAACATTCTTTTTCGTAGGATGGATCGCAACCAAGTTCCCCCACCTTGTGCGCGACGTCCAAGCGAGAGGTCATGAGCTTGCCTGCCATAGCTACTGGCATCGCGCTATATATTCGCTTTCTCCAGCGGAATTTCGTGAGGATACGCAAGCGGCGGTGAAAGCGCTCGAAGATGCTGCAGGAGTGCAAGTAAAGGGATACCGCGCGCCAAGCTGGTCGATAACAAAAAGTTGCATATGGGCTCTTGACATCCTTGCAGAAGAGGGGTTCACGTACGACTCAAGTATTTACCCGATCCACCATGACCTCTATGGTGTCCCAAGCGCCAGGAGGTTCTCGCATGATTACATAACTCCGAAGGGACAAGTTCTAAAGGAGTTCCCTCCAGCTACAATTCGGGTGCTGGGTCAGAACCTGCCTGGTTGTGGGGGCGGATATTTGCGCATATTGCCGTTGGCTTATACGCGTCTAGTCTTTCGTAAATTTGAGGAGACTTACGGTCAACGAGTCGTCGTATATTTTCATCCTTGGGAACTCGACCCAGAGCAGCCTCGCGTGCATGATAGATTGAGGTCACGAGTGCGCCACTATTCTAATCTCCGCGGAATGACTAGTCGGCTTGAGTTTCTTTGCAAAAACTATTTATTCACAAGTTTCGACAAGCTTATGAATTCTCCAAGGTCCGCAATTGGGATCCATGCTTCAATGGAAGTACAAAGCCAAGCATAGTTGGGGTTAGCCAACAGTGACCGCGTTCGACACAAGACAAGGACAGAGTGGAAGTATCAGCTCGCTGTTTCGGCGACCCTCATCGATTCTTACCTATCACACGCTCGTCCCAAAACCCTCACTTTATGTTTACAGTACGAGCCTGACCCAGTTTAGGGAGCACTTGCGTTGGATTTCGCAAATACCTTCGTCTTCGCTACTCATTGAGAGTCGACCTGATGTCACTTTTGACGACGGACGTGTATCCGATCATCAATTCGCATTACCTGTCCTTGAGGACTACAAGGTGCGAGCTACTTTCTTCGTCTCTGCAGGGCTGATTGAGAATCAGGCTGATTTTATGAATTGGAGGCAGGTTCGGGAGTTGATATCTCTGGGTCATTCGGTACAGTCGCACGGCTGGTCCCATCTGCTGTTGACCCAGGTCAGTAAATTAACGCTTTACCGTGAACTCGAAATGTCCAAGAAAAAGTTAGAGGATCGTCTCGGAGTCTTGGTGGATTCAATCTCTCTCCCGGGCGGCCGATGGAATGCAGATGTGCTGTATGCGTGCGGCCAAGTTGGCTATCGGCGTGTATTCCATTCTGATCCATGGTTGCTGCCCGAAATGCGAATGAACGTCTTGTTCAGCGGCAGACTAATGATGCGCAATACGACAGACGTGCAGAAATTGGGGCGCCTGCTGACCGGACGAGGAGGAGAAATTCTATGGTTGCGGACCCAACGAGGAATCACAGAAATCGCTCGACGTGTGGTTGGGGACCGTGGGTACCACTACATGTGGCATGCCATAGCACGGTTGGCGAAACTGGCCGACCGCAGGCAAGATCAAGCGGACTCTGTGTCCCATTAGCGGTCGGCCTAGCAGTCAGTACTCGGAGAATACTATTGAGGGTCCTACAGCTGATCAGCAGTGGCGGAATGTACGGCGCCGAAAATATGATAGTTCAGCTGTGCCGGGCTCTCAAAGGCCTCGGTTGCACTCCGATTTTGGGCGTATTCGACAACAGGCACAAACCCAATACCGTGGTTGCGGAAGTTGCAGAGCGACGCGGTCTCCAAGTGAAATTATTTGAGTGCCGGGGGAGGCTCGACCGTAAACTGGTTCGAGACCTCGTTAATTTTATACAGGCGGAGAGCATTCAACTTGTTCACACACATGGGTACAAAGCGAATATCTACGGCTATCTAGCAGCGCGAAGAGCACGTGTAGCGGCTGTAGCTACGTGCCACAATTGGCCGGGGAAAACACTGAGGCTGCGTTTTTATTCATTGCTTGATCGCCTAACCCTGCGCAGATTTGATTTCGTCGGAGCTGTATCGGAAACCGTTCTCAGGTCGCTCATGGAATTTGGGGTACCAGCTGATAAAATTGCATGGATAGATAACGGCGTCGACGTGCTCGAATTTTCAGAAACAAAACGAGTATTGCCAGAGCGTCCTGGCCGTTCAAAAGAGAGACTTGTGGGGATAGTCGGACGGCTGGCACCAGAGAAGGGTATCGTTTTCTTGCTTCAAGCGGCACGGGGTATAGTCGCTGCGATTCCTCAAACTTGTTTCATATTTGCCGGGGATGGTCCAGATCGTCAGCGCCTAATCGAGCTTGCCCGCGATATGGGGATCGAGAAGAACACACTTTTTCCGGGGTGGCTCTCTGACCTTTCCGAATTTTATGCGTCACTGGAAATTCTCGTTCTACCCTCGTTAAATGAAGGAATGCCGTTGGCCGTTCTGGAGGCAATGTCCGCAAAGAAACCGGTGATAGCGAGTCGCGTGGGTGCAATACCCAAAGCAGTAATCCACGGGGAGACGGGGCTCTTGGTTGAGCCGGGCGACGTAGCTGGACTTGAAGCCGCAATGCTTCGACTTCTTCAGAATCCCACGCTTGCTAATGAAATGGGCACCAAGGGTTTTGAGCGAGTCCAAGATAATTTTTCGTATGTTCAGATGGGCAAGAAATATCTTGACGTGTATCAGAAGTTCGCCCCAGGTGAGGCGGAGACGACTGCTACATCAACAGGCTAAAGATCCTCGGGACACCGCACAATGACTACCACCCAAGATATGGCTCCTTCTCCTTTGGCATCCATATGTTCTGATAGTATATGCATCTCTGTTGTCATACCAGTTCGCAACGAGGAAACGGTAATTGGACGATGCCTCAAGGCTCTTGTTGAGAACAAATTTCCCAAAGGGAGTTTCGAAATCATTGTAGTCGATAACGGCTCAACTGACAGAACATTGGAAGTTGTTCGTTCTTTCCAGTCGGTAATTAATCTAAGCATTCTCGTCCATGCCGGTGCGCATATCTCAGCCTTAAGAAATCTTGGAGCCTGCTCAGCAAGAGGTGCAGTGTTGGCATTTCTCGATGCTGACTGTATCACTCCTGAGAATTGGCTGGAGGAAGCCGCTCTTTTGCTTCGAGAGCCGGGTAATGGTGTAGTCGGAGCGCACTACCAAATTCCAGTGGATTCCACGTGGGTCGGACGCATCTGGTATGAAGACCGATTCGCTTCGAAGATTGGTGATGTGTCATATATTCCGTCGGGAAATCTAATTGTCAGGCGCGAAGATTTCGTTCAAGTGGGGGGCTTTGATGAAACGATCCAGACAAACGAAGACTTTGAGTTTTGCCAACGCGCGCTTGCTTCTGGATTATCCGTACGCTCTTATCCGACCCTTCGAGTTTTACATTTAGGGACGCCCCGCAGTCTCCTTTCGTTTTACCGCAAGCAGCGCTGGCACGGAACTCATGTGGTGACGATCTTTCTTCGGGATAGGCAGAGGCGACGGAATCTTCGCCCAATATTACTAGCATGCTATACACTCCTTTGTCTGGGAGGATTATTGGTTGGCTCGTTGACATGGTCCCTAGGAAGGGGCTGGGATGTCGCTATATATTCAGCGGTTCTCCTCGCCTTTCCACTTTTTTTGATTGCGTTGGGAAGTTCTATTCGCCGCAAGAAGCCAAGCGATGTTTTCGCTTTGACACTGCTCTATTTGACATTCGGGATCGCCCGCGCATTCAGCCTGTTGAATTTTACTGCTTGGGCTAACCCGTTGAGACACACGTCGAGAACATCTCCGATCAGAGAAAAACAGCCAAATGCGTGAGCGCACTGACTCGATTATTCTGAGTAATTTAAATTACTGAACTGTAACACTGAGATTGGTTGGAGGATTCGGTTTTTGGACTGTGCTCCCGCCAGCGAAGTATTCGTAAGCACCTATGTCTGTGCCAGCGCCCTGGGGGCGTTCGATCCCGTCCTTATCAGTGCTCAGCGTCAAAGCCTTACCAGCATCGATTGCAGGGCTGGTAGCTTGTAGATGGAAGTCGGGCACTCCCGAGAGACTTGCCAACACCGGATTTGCAATCACGTTCGCAGTGGTCTGAGAGGGAGCAGATCCGCCCCCATACCACAAGTCATTGCTTCCACTGAGAGACCCACCGCCAACGTTGGGGTTCAAGAACGATTCTCCCGAAATCTGATAGGTAAGATTATTGGTCATCACAGTCTTCACCGAAGGGGCGACCGCTCCAGAGTCACTTGTTCCTCGCGACCCGCAGTCGTACAAGGTGTTATTATAAATTTGGACGGCATTTGTCCGAGAACCAGAACTTGCGATGTTTATGCAAGAATAATTTGCACTGCCATCTGCCGGATCGGGACCCGTACCAACATGGTAGACAACATTGTTGTATGCTTCCACGGGTCCGGAATCCGCGTTCACCGTTGCAAAGTTTATGCCGTCGCAGATAGCATCGTGAATCAAATTGTCATGGACATGCAAATCGAACTGATCACTTCCACCTGTGGAATAGAATTGGACTGCCCGACATCCGCCACTGCTCGTGGACTTCGTATTGTTGGGGACGATTGTGTTCCATCCAACGTCGATGTGGTTGCTGTTGGTCGTGAAATAAACTGCATGATAATACTTATCAATCGAACCGGCGGTCGTACCAACATCATGAACATAATTGCCGTAAAATCTCATGTTTGTCGTTGTGTCGGTATGGAAACATGCTGTCTGTCCAGAACCATTTGGACATGCCATGTCGTTGGCCACAATCTTCCACCCGTTGATCCCGCCAGTGTCGTAAGCTGAATCGTGTCCCCTCACAGTGAACCCTGCAACCACCCAATAATCGTTGGCAGCGTGAAAGTTGCTGCCTCGAATGCCGATGCTCTGATCCGTGGGGGTTCCAACAGTGACAACCGCCCCCGGATAGGCTATCAGCGCCTTGGGGTTGGTTGCAGTGCCTGAACCACTATCGCCCAGCCACAAAGTCGCGTTGTAATTGTCCAAGCCTGTGAGCGTAACCCCGTTCAATATATATGCGATATCGCCAGCTGCTATGGTGTTAGCGGCCTTTCGAATTCCAGCCCAGCAAGAGCTAGGAAAGGCACCAGAACTACTGTCGCTACCCGATGTCGATACGCAATAAATCTTGCCTGTCCTAACGGTAAAGGGCACTCCGTTGCTAGTTTGTCCGCCGACTGTGATGACGATATTCCCGGTCTGAGCTGCAGAGCCGAGGGCAAATGCAATTTTGGAATCCGACCAAAGCTTATATGCCGCGACTGTGCCGCCTCCCACTGTGATGAACGAGGTTCCCTGTGTCGGCCCAAACCGCATTCCGTAAATGGTGACTATTGCTCCGTTGTTATTCTCACCTCCGGTATTTGGTCCGCTATCAAGATCAGTATAAAAGATTGCCGGAGGGGCTGACTGCGCAGATGAACTCGGCACCCCTAGAAACACCACCCACGAAAGAAGCAGTAGCAGAACCCT
>Ga0335081_10018697_pt1 | contig 11206 bp, 8 predicted proteins | sample Lox_Sample_35_FD_206713 | JGI IMG/M metagenome (GOLD analysis project Ga0335081, IMG submission 206713) | Soil microbial communities from Loxahatchee National Wildlife Refuge, Florida, United States - Lox_Sample_3.5 | ecosystem: Environmental > Terrestrial > Soil > Wetlands | place: USA: Florida...
TGCCGAGGCCAAGGGCAATGGCTTCGACGTCAAGACGCTGCGCGTCGTGGTGCGGCTGCGCAAGCAGGACATCAACGAGCGCAAGGAGCAGGAGGCCATCCTCGAGACCTACCTGCACGCGCTCGGAATGATTTGACGAGTCGTTACTGCAGCGCGGCGGTGTGGGTCGGGGCCGGATAGGTGATCGTCGGCAAAAACACGATCGCGCTGCCGCTGAAGCGGTCCGCCGTCAGTCCGACGCTCGGATCCGATGAGAAGGTCATCATCACCGAGCTCGCCGGCTTCACCATCAGGGCCGCGAGCGTGGTCATATCCTCGGTGCCGAGCGCGAGCGTGGTGAGGAAGCGGTGCACGCTCGGCGACACGATCAGCGCGCGCAGCCACGGATTGTCGAGCCGCTCGCTGGCCTTGACCGCCGCCGTCGCCAGCTGAATGGCGCGCTGGAATGACGTTTTCGGCCGATCGTTGAGGCCCTTCACCGCGACCGTGGTGGCGCTCTGGCTGATGACTTCGCTCGCCGCGGCATCGGTCGCCGCCGCAGGCGACGGCTGTGCCGCATAACCGAGCGCGAGCGCCGGCGGCACGCGGTCCACGGTAGCGTCCGCCAGCGGGCCGACCGAGGCGGTGGTGTTGGGATCGGCGCTGGCGACGTCGATGCGTGGGCGCAGCGCGGTCTGCACTGCGGCGGTGCCGCTGTCGGGTTGGCCCTGCCAGTAGCCGCGGGCGGTGATGACGTCGCTGGCGGAGGCCGCGGCGACGCGGGTTGGGGTCGGCGCCAGCGGTGCCGCTACTGGTGCGGCCGAACCTCTCAAAGCATCCGGATGGGCAAGCTTGGCTTCTGCCGCGTGAATGAGCTTGGTCTCTGCCGCCGCCACTTTGGTCGCGGCGGCCTTGACGCGCGCCGCGGCGGCTACGGCGACCGCCTTGACCTTGGTGCGGGCCTTTTCGGCGACCGTCGGCCCGGGCGCCGGGGCCGCATCGGCTTCATCGTCGTCCTCGGCCTTCTTGTTGAAGCCGAACAGCCTGGCGAACGGATTGCGGCTCGACGGCTCGTCGCTCGCCACCTCGGTCTGGACATTGCCGACGTCGATGCCGGCGGCGCGCGCCGTTGCGACCGAGTTCGCCGACGGCGTGGCGCCGTGCTTCTGGATGTCGGCGAGCGCCAGCGCGTAGCCGGGCATCGGCTTGCCGTCGGTCGGGATCTGCACGGTGCGGCCGTCGGGGAACACGCGTGCCAGTTCCGGCCGGGTCATGCGCGGCCACATCCGCACGCTGCCGGTGTCCATATGGACGAACGGCGAGCCCGAGGTCGGATAGAAGCCGACGCCGCCGCGGGCGAGCCGCAGCCCGATGACGCGGAGCTCCGAAAGCGGCACGCCGGGAATGTAGAAGTCCATGGCGTGGCCGAGCATGTGCTGGGAAAACCGCGCCACGCCGCTGCTGCGATGGCGCAGCATGGCGTTGGTCTGCGGCGAGCGGTAGCCGCACACGACCCAGATCGGCTCCTTGTTGCCGGCCTCGCGCTGCACCTCCCACACCAGGTCGATCAGGTGCGGGTCCATCTTGGTCGCTTCGCCGCGCCGCCAGTCGCGCAGGAACCAGTTGAGCTTTTCCAGCGCGGCCTCGTCGTACCGGCCGTCGCGCTTATAGGTGATGGTGATGTCTTCGTCGGTGTGGATGTGGTGCATCGAGATGGTGCGCGTGTCGCCTTCGGCGATCGCGTTTTGCAGACCTCTCGATCCCAGAAGGAGAAGCAGCGCGGCCAAGCCGCACGAATAGGCCGCGCGCGCCGCAGTCGGTGTAATGAGTCTCAACCGCGCCCCAACCAATGGCACTGGCCATCTCACCTTGACGCGTTGCAACTTCACCTGCCGCAGCGGCAAGCCGCGGCAGGTATGGCTAACGCATTGTTAATTTGGGAAGGGTTAACGAAGTCTTTGCGTCGCCACCCCACCCCCGACGCCATTAGGGCTAACGGCGCAGTGTGGCAAAAAGTGGCCGATTGTGCGGCCCTGGGGACGGCGCGCCCGGACGCTACGCCATGCGGCGAGGGTGGTTAACGGTCCGGGGCGGATTTTCAGCGCTGATACGAGTTGTTCGTGCTGGTGTAGGTATTGCCCGAGCGGGTTTCCCGGCGCTGGTGGGCCGCGGCATGGCCGCGGACCGGTGCCGGCGGCACGGTGTTGAACGAGCCGAACAGCCGGCTGAAGAAGCCGCCGCCGCCGTCCGCGCCGAAGCTGTTGCCGCCGCCGAACAGCGGGGTGCCGTCCGGTATCGCCAGCGCCTGGCGGCGGGCGGTGTCTTCATGGTGCTCGACCGGGATGTCCGCGACCTTGCGCTCGTCGCCCTTGAGGATCGCCAGGAGCTGGCGGTCGCGGCCGTAGATGTCGTCGCGGAACTGCAGCTTGCCGTCGTCGTCGACGAACGCGGTCTGGTAGGTCAGGTTGACCGGGATATAGGTCGGCAGCTGGATGTCCTGCTCGCCGCCCTGGTCGATCATCTTCTTGATGCGCTCGAGCGTGTAGCCGTCATTCGGCCGCACCAGCGACAGCAGCACCTCGGCGTATTTCTGCGGATCCTGCACCCGCATGCAGCCGTGGCTGTAGGCGCGCCGGTCGTAGGCGAACAGGTACTTGTCCGGCGTGTCGTGCTGGTAGACCAGGAACTTGTTGGGGAAGTTGAAGCGGATGCGCCCCAGCGCGTTCTTGTCGCCCGGCGGCTGCCAGATATGCACGGTGCCGTCGGGATTCTTGCCGACTTTGAGCCCCATGCGGTCGAGCACGGTCGGATCCTGCTGCAGCGCCGGCAGGTATTCGTGGTTCACGATCGACGGCGGCACGTTCCAGGTCGGATTGATGGTGATGTATTTCATCTCCGCCTGCATGATCGGCGTCGGCATTTCCGGCTTGCCGTCGACGATGCGGGTGGTCCACACCGGCTTGCCGTCGTGCATGACGCGCAGCGTGAAGGCGGCGAGATTGACGATGACGTAGGTGTTGCCGAGGTCGTGCGGCATCCAGCGCCAGCGCTCCATGTTGGCGACGATGGTGTCGATCGGCTTGTCGGGCTTGAAGCCGTTGAGCGAGTCGACGGTCTGCGGCGTCAAGGTGCCGGTGACGCCGAGCTGATGCTCCTTCTGATACTTCTTCACCGCTTCGGCGAGCGCCTTGTCGTAGGTGTTGCCGTCGCCGCCGACGCCGAGCCGCTCACGCAAAACCGGCACGCGGTCGTCCTGGGCGCCGAGCTTCTGCGTCGGGCCCTTGGCGATCGGCGTCTTGCCGGCCTCGGTCTTGCCGGCGCGCAGCTCGGCGAGCTTGGCCTTGAGCGCCAGATAGCCCGCCGTGTGCGGCTCGTAGGCGTCGAGCGCCGCCGTCATATCCTTGGCTTCGACCATGGCGGCGAGCACGTCGGCCGGCTCCGGCGCCTTGTCGGTGAAGAGGATGTCGGGGCTGACGCGCGACCAGTGCACCCGGCCGATCGCGGCGTGATGGGCATAGGTGATGACGGTCATGTCGAACTTGAGCTCGGCCTCGGCGAGCTCGGCCGGGTCGCTCAGCGCGGCGAAGTTCGGCACCGGATAGTCGGCCGGGTCGAGACCGTCGCGGTCGACATGGCCGAGATAGGCCATCGCCGCCTTGGCGCGATCGTTCGGCTTGCCGTCGGTGAGCCACAGCGGCGCGTAATCGCGGCCGGAATAGAACGCATCGATGATGGTACGGTCTTTCTTGTTGCCGATGATGCGGTCGAACTTGCCGCTCGACAGATTGTGCAATTGATCGACGATCGCCTGGTCGGCGGCGCTCAAGGCGGGAGCGGCCGGCTCGGCCGCTGGTGCGGTGGCCGTGGCGGGAGCCGCGGTCGCCGGCGTCGCTGCGGCAGCGGGCGTTGAGGTTGCCGGCGGTGCCGCGGTCGTCGCCGACGCGGCAGCCGGTGCCGCGGCAGGCGCCGGAGTGGCAACCGTTGCCGGGGCGGATGCCGCCGGTGCTGCGGCTGGCGCAGGCGCAGCGATCGTCGCCGGCGCAGCAGCCGGTGCCGCGGCTGGCGCAGGGGTGGCGACCGTCGCTGGCGCGGCGGCAGGTGCCGCGGCAGGCACCGGAGCGGCAACCGTCGCTGGCGCTGCGGCCGGGGCAGGCGGTTGCGACTTGGCGGCGCCTTCATTCGGCTGCGCGGGCGCTGGCGCCGCCGCAGGCGTGGCGGCACCGAGCGATCCTACCGTCGCCGGCAGGTCGGGGGAATCGAGCGGCTGCGGGCTCACGGCCGTCTGCACGGCCGCGGTGACGGTCGCCGTGTTGTCCTGCCCGGCGCGCGCGGTGAGCGGCGCGGCCGCGAGCACGAGCGCAACGGCGGTCGAAGCGAGAAGTCGTTCGATGCGGACGGCCGGCATGGCAATTCTCCCCTCCGAGGCTGCGCGACAGGCGCAGTCCCAAGCCGCGCGAAGATGACGGTCGCACCTTGGCATTAGTATGGAGCCTGATGCCCGCGGCGCGGCCACCTTAACGTGGGCCGCCCGGCCTTGTCCTGTGCGCAACGGTGAAAATGCAGGGTCCGGTTGCGATTTTCGGCAGCTGTCGCTCTCATGCCACGGCGTCGCTATCCGTCTCATCCCGCTCGGCATTTAGGCCCAGCGCTTCGAGCTTGCGGTACAAGGTCGAGCGCCCGATCTTGAGCCGCCGCGCCACCTCGGACATCTGTCCGCGGTAATGGGTAATGGCGTACCGAATCAACGCGGCTTCGATGTCTTCCAGCGGCCGCACCTCGCCCGCGCCATCGAGCAGCGGCAGCGCATCGGCCGAAGCGACGGCGGCCGCGCCGGAATGGTCGGCGAACGGCTCAGGCAAAGCGAGCGGTTGATCGAAGTCGGGGGCGTCGGGGGCAAGCGGTTGATCGTTCGCTTCGGCCGCAACGGGATCGTCCGCTGCCGGAGAAGCGACCTGCGCCGAGATTTGCGGAAATTCCGCGAGCGAAACGATGTCGCCGTCGGCCAGCACCACGGCGCGGAACAGCGTGTTCTCCAGTTGCCGGATATTGCCCGGCCAACGGAACGCCGTGAGCAGGTGCAGCGCCTCCGGCGCGATGGCGCGGATGCGCTTGCCTTCCTCGGCGGCAAAGCGCGCCAGAAAGTGCCGCGCCAGGGCCGGGATGTCGGCTGAGCGCTCGCGGAGCGGCGGCACCGTGATCGGAAAGACGTGCAGGCGATAAAACAAATCTTCGCGGAAGCGGCCGGCTTTGACGTCGGCGATCAGGTCGCGGTTGGTCGCCGACACGATGCGCACGTCGACCTTGACGGCCTTGCGCGCGCCGACCGGCTCGACCTCGCCCTCCTGGATGGCGCGCAGGAGCTTGACCTGCGCCGCGGCCGGCAGCTCGCCGACTTCATCGAGGAACAAGGTGCCGCCGGAGGCCTCGACGAACTTGCCGGTGTGGCGCTCGGTGGCGCCGGTGAACGAGCCCTTTTCATGCCCGAACAGAATCGACTCGACGAGGTTCTCCGGCATGGCGCCGCAGTTGACCGCGACGAACGGTTTGGCGCGGCGGTCGCTCGAGCCATGGATGGCGCGCGCGATCAATTCCTTGCCGACGCCGGACTCGCCCGCGATCTGCACCGGAATGTGCGAGGCCGCGGCCTTCTCCGCCATGCGCAGCACCGCCTGCATGTTGGCGCTCTTGGTGATGATGTCGGCGAAGCTCAATGTGCCGGCGCGGCTGTGCTTGATGCGGTTGAGCTCGCCTTCGAGCGCGCTGGTGTTGAGCGCGTTGCGGATCGAGACCTGCAGGCGCTCGACGCCGACCGGCTTGACCACGAAATCGACGGCGCCGGCGCGCATCGCCGACACCACGTTGTCGATGCCGCCGTGGGCGGTCTGCACGATCACCGGTACATTGATGGCGGCCTCCCGCATGCGCGCCAAGACGCCGAGCCCGTCGAGGTTCGGCATCACGAGATCGAGGATCACGCAGTCGATGCGAGAGCCGTCGGCGCCGCCGAGCAGCGCCAGCGCCGCGTCGCCGTTGTCGCGCACGATCGCCTCATAGCCGGATTTTTGCAGCATGGCCTCGAGGAGCCGGCACTGCACCGGATCGTCGTCGACAACGAGAATGGCCATGGGGACCCCGGCTACGCAATGCTACGGCGGCACGCGCGCGGCTGTGCCGTTTCGGGGCACTTTGCGCCGCGAGGCTTAATGGGGTGTTAAGCGCATGCCTCTCCCCGCGGGCGTTTCCCGGGCGCAGCGCAGCACAAAGTGGTGCGCTGCAGACCCGGGATCGTCACAAACTCCAGAATCCGGAAAACAAATCTAGCTTCGCACCAACAAACCCCGCGCCTGCTCGATCGTCGCCCGCGCGAACTCCGCGAGCTGTGCGTCGGAGGCGTTGGCGATGGGGTGGCCGATGACGGCGAATTTGTAGGCCGGCATGCCCAGCACGCGGGCCATCATCTCGGCGGCGCTGGAAAAGCGCGCGGTCATCACGCCGAGCGCTGGGACGCCTTGCCGTTCTGCAGTGATGGCGTCGTGCAGACTGCACGATGAGCAGCTGCCTCAATCGCCGACGCCGGCGACCACCGCCTGCCAGTTCCTGATCTCGTCGACGATCGCCGCGCCGGCCGGCGCGCTGTAGTTCGCCTTGCGCCGATAGACGATATCGGCGACGCCGAATTCGTCGCGCAGCATGCGGTCGAGATGGGCGAAGAAGGCTTGCGTGCCTTCCTTGCCGTTGGAGATGAAGCCGATGGTCTTGCCTTTGAGTGAAGCGAGCCGCGGCGCCGGCTCGCCGCCGGCGGATTTGCGCTCATTGGTCGGATCGAACACGCGCAGGATCATGGGTTTTTCTCCGAGCGACGCTCTACGCTTTTAACTTTTCGCCGGCTCGCAGTCGACGCAGGCGCCGATCGCCGCGGTTACGGCTTTGGTTTTGCTGCCGAACCATGGCGCGATGACGGCGCCGAAGCCGCCGGCCGGTCCGCCGGCGGCGATGACCAGCAGATGATCGGGCGAGTCGAGCGCGGTGTGCACGGTGTCGCCGCGGTCGCGCACCACGGCGCCCTTGCCGACCTCGGCCCATTCGGCGCGGCGGATGCGGGCGCGCTCGTAGATGAACTCGGCGATGTCGCGCTTGGTCCAGCCGGCCTGCTCGATCGGCTCGCGCAATTGCTTCGGGATGACGATGGCGTAGTTGCCGCCGTAGATCGAATAGTGGCGCTGGTTGGCGCGCATCTCGGCGGCGAAGGTTTCCAAAATCTCGCGCGGGTCCTTGGTCCACTCGTTCATGATCTGCCGCGGCGCCATGGCGCCCATCACGGTCACGGCGGAGACGCCCTCGGGAATGCCGCGCACCACCGACAGCGGCTGCCAGGCGGTGTCCTCCTCGTCCTCGGCGATGCAGTAGGAGAATTTGCCGGGGTGGCCGAGCGTGGAGCGGTCGATGCTGCCGGGCCGCGCGTCGAGCAGATTGATCAGCGCGAGCCGCATGGCGCGGCCGATCGCGGCGGTGGCGCGGTCGGAATTGGCGAGCGCGTTGAAGGTGGAATTGGCGCCGATCTCCAGGCGAATGGGACCGTTGATGATGACGAGCAGCGCGGCGCCGCCGGTGCTCGAAGTCACCCCGTGGAGGAGGAATTCCTCCTTCATCAGCGCCTGCCAGGCGGTGGCGACGATGGGGAAGTGCATCGGCAGGCAGCCGGCCATCACCGCGTTGATGGCAAGCTTCTCCGCGGTGATCGGCTGGCTGCGCACCGGCTCGATGCCGATGAGCAGGTCGGGCGGCATCAGCGCCCAGTCGAGGCAGGCGGCGACGGCGTCCTCGGTCGGCGGCACGATCGGCAGGCCGTCGGTCCAGCCGTTGGCGTGGTAGAACTCCTGCGCCGCGGCGAAGTCGTCGACGTCGTAGATTTTGGATGTCAGTTGCATCGGGCCTTCGATCCTGCACGATCGCGGCTAAGGATACATAGAGAGGTATGCAATTTAAATCCGCTTCCGACGATGAGTGGGTCGATGTGGCTGCTCCTGCAGCCACCGCGGCTTAAATTGCACAGTCGCATCTGCGCTGCGGTCTGCCGTGCAGTTTAAGGGAACGTCCGCCTTGGGGCGTGTTGTGTTTTCCGATCTGGGCACCCGCGAGCGCACCGCCTTGCGGCCGCCGCAACTTCGCGCCACATGATGGCGCGTCGAGGAGCACCGCGCCGATGCCGAAAGCCGCCAGGAAGACCGCGAACAGAACCGCCGCCAAACGACCGGCCGGAAAGGGCCGCGCCGCGCCGAAGACTGCGCTCGGCGCGCTGCCGGAATGGAATCTCGCCGACCTTTATGCCGGCCTCGACGATCCGGCCGTCAAGCGCGATCTCGACCGCGCCGATGCCGACTGCATCGCCTTCGAGCAGGACTATAAGGGCAAGCTCGCGACGCTCGCCGCCGCGCCGCAGGGCGGCGCGGCGCTTGCCGAAGCGGTGCGGCGCTACGAGGCGATCGACGATCTGATGGGCCGGCTCGGCTCCTATGCCGGCCTCGTCCATGCCGGCAACACCGTCGATCCGGCGCGCAACAAATTCTACGGCGACGTGCAGGAGCGCATGACCGCGGCGTCGACGCACCTTCTGTTCTTCACGCTCGAGCTCAACCGCATCGACGACGCGGTCCTGGAGGCGGCGATGGCCGATCCGGCGCTCGGCCATTACCGGCCGTGGCTCGAAGACGTGCGCCGCTACCGGCCCTATCAGCTCGAGGACCGGGTCGAACAGCTGTTTCACGAAAAGTCGATGACGGCCTATTCGGCCTGGAACCGCCAGTTCGACGCCACCATTGCCAATCTGCGCTTTGACGTTTCCGGTAAAAAGCTCGCCATCGAGCCGACGCTCAATCTGTTGCAGGACCGCGACGGCAAAAAGCGCAGAAGCGCCGCGCAGGCGCTGGCGGCGACGTTCAAGCAAAACGTCCAGCAGTTTACGCTGATCACCAACACGCTCGCCAAGGACAAGGAGATTTCCGACCGCTGGCGCGGCTTCGCCGACATTGCCGACGACCGGCATCTGTCGAACCGGGTCGAGCGCGAGGTGGTCGATGCGCTGGTCGCCGCGGTGCGCAGCGCCTATCCGCGGCTGTCGCACCGCTACTACGCGCTCAAAGCCAAGTGGTTCGGCAAGAAGCGGCTGCCCTATTGGGATCGCAACGCGCCGCTGCCGCAGGTGCCGACGCGCAATATCGGCTGGAGCGAGGCCAAGGACACGGTGCTGACCGCCTACGGCGCGTTCTCGCCGAAAATGGCGGCGATCGCCGCGCGCTTTTTCGACGAGCGCTGGATCGACGCGCCGGTGCGGCCCGGCAAGGCGCCGGGCGCGTTCTCGCATCCGACGACCCCGTCGGCGCACCCTTATGTGCTGCTCAACTATCAGGGCAAGCCGCGCGACGTGATGACGCTGGCGCACGAGCTCGGCCACGGCGTGCATCAGGTGCTCGCCGCGCCGAACGGCGCGCTGATGGCGCCGACGCCGCTGACGCTCGCCGAGACTGCGAGCGTGTTCGGCGAGATGCTGACCTTCAAGAAGCTTCTGGCCGCGATAGCCGACGGCAAGGAGCGCAAGGCCATGCTCGCCGCCAAGGTCGAGGACATGATCAACACCGTGGTGCGGCAGATCGCGTTCTACACCTTCGAGCGCGCCGTCCACACCGAGCGCAAGAACGGCGAGCTCACCGCCGACCGTATCGGCGAGCTGTGGCTCGACGTGCAGCACGAAAGCCTAGGCCCGGCCATCGAGATCAAGCCCGGCTACGAGACGTTCTGGGTCTACATCCCGCACTTCATCCATTCGCCGTTCTACGTCTACGCCTACGCCTTCGGCGATTGCCTGGTGAATTCGCTCTATGCGGTCTACGAGCACGCCGCCGCAGGCTTTGCCGAGCGCTATCTCGCCATGCTCGCCGCCGGCGGCACCAAGGCTTACGGCGAGCTGCTCAAGCCGTTCGGGCTCGATGCCCGCGATCCGGCATTCTGGCAGGGCGGCCTCGGCGTCATCGAGCGGATGATTTTCGAGCTGGAGGATCTGGATGCGCGTTGAGCGCTTCCTGAGATCCGCGAAAGCTTGATCGGCGGCGCCCCGCGCCACCGCGACGACGTTTAGACGGCCATTCGCAGCTCTGGCGCGGGCTACCGCCTGTCTTGCTATCCGCGCGCCTACAACTTAACGTAATAAGCCGGTGGAATAATCGCGGAGGTATTTCGTTAGGGCCACACGAGCGTGTCCTCCCGCGTAACTCCACCGCGCAAGGACACTATCACCAAGGGAGCGGCGTCATGAAATCAACCACGTTGATTGGCTTTGCGGCTGCGATATCGCTGATCGCCTCCGGCGCGACTGCGCTGGCGCAGAAAAATCCGCCCGGTGTCAACCCGACCCATTACCAGTGCTATCGCGTGGCCGAGAAGGAGCCGGCATTCAAGCCGCGCGAGGTGAAGCTGTCGGATCAATTCGGCGCTTCCGGCGCCAAGGTGCTCAAGCCGATGTTCCTGTGCGCGCCGACCAGCAAGAACGATTTGGCGGCGCGCGATAAGGTCACCCACTACCTCTGCTACGAGGACGAAGGGCCGAAAGCGCCCGACCGGCCGGTGGAGGTCACCAACCAGTTCGGCAAGGAGATCTTGGTCGTCGGCGGCCCGGCGGTTCTCTGCGTGCCTTCGATTAAGACGCTGATCAAGCAATAAAGGCCGGACGACTTTCCCGTTGCTGCATGCCGGTAAGGGGCGCTGTCTCGCGACGGCGCCCGCGCCGGGGCGGCGCATATTGCAAGGCTCGGGTTGACGGGATCGCTTGTTTCGTTTCCCGTGGGCCTGATGGCAAAGCCGGAACAGCCCGACGCCGAAAAAAATCGCCTCACCGCCCGCGCCGCGCGCTATGCGCGGGTCGGCGCCAATGTCGGCGGCGTGGCGGCACGCTATGCGGGACGGCGGCTTCTCGGCGGCGCGCCGGATCGGGCGAGCGAGGCGAGCGCGCTGTCGTCGGCGCTCGGCCGGCTCAAAGGGCCGCTGATGAAGGTCGCCCAATTGATGGCGACTATTCCCGATCTGTTGCCGCCCGAATATGCGGCCGAATTGCAGAAGCTGCAGAGCGAAGCGCCGCCGATGGGCTGGGCCTTCGTCAAGCGCCGCATGGTGGCGGAGCTCGGCCCTGACTGGATGCAAAAGTTCGCAAGCTTCGAGCATCATCCAGCCGCCGCGG
>Ga0335081_10018698_pt1 | contig 11205 bp, 8 predicted proteins | sample Lox_Sample_35_FD_206713 | JGI IMG/M metagenome (GOLD analysis project Ga0335081, IMG submission 206713) | Soil microbial communities from Loxahatchee National Wildlife Refuge, Florida, United States - Lox_Sample_3.5 | ecosystem: Environmental > Terrestrial > Soil > Wetlands | place: USA: Florida...
ACGGTCACGGTATGCTCCAGGCCGAAGGGGCTTCCGATGGCAATAGCCCATTCTCCAACCTCCAGTTTATCCGAGTCCCCTAGAGTCGCTACCGGAAGGTCTTTGGCCTTGATATGGAGGACGGCGAGGTCCGTTCTTGGATCCTGGCCTTTAAGGGTGGCGGTAAACTCTCTCCCATCGTTGAGACGCACTTTGATCTTATCGGTATCCTCCACGACATGGTTGTTGGTCAGAATATATCCCTCTTTATCCACAATCACCCCCGATCCTCCGGTTCGCTGCTTATGGCGATATTCCTTTCCTTTCTCTCGGGGTGAAAAACCGAAGCCTCGGAAGAAATCTTCAAAGGGGCTCCCTTTAAAGAAGTCTTCTCCATACCTATCCCACGGTTTCATGGTAATCGTTTTTTCCGTCGTGATATTGACAACGGCAGGCTGGACTTTTTTAGCCACTTCCACAAAAGCCCTCCCCAGGGACTTGGCCGTTGTCGGTCTTTCCTTGTCCTCTTTGGGATTGGTCAGAGAATTGGCCCGGTCATTATTGATGCAGAAAAAAAGCCCGAAGAGAAGGGCGGCAAAGGCAAACCCCAGACCCACATTTCTGGCCATTTTCTTGTACATCGCAATCTCCTTAAAATCGAGAGTTTAACTTATATAATTAATTTCCCTAGAGTTGTCAAATAACGGGAGGGATCTTGAAGGGGTGATCGTGGATGAAGAAAACTTCGCCGTCGAACGATCATTCGCCCTCAACAGACGCTGGTGCCTTGGGCAAGGAAGATAGCCCATGGAGCGCCCTTGGGTCCCGAAGGCCCCAGGGCTCCCTGTAGGCTAAATCGGTTTACCTTTTTCCAATGCTTGCAACTTTGGGAATCCTTCAATGAATCGAAGAGACTGCTTCATCTCGCCTGTCGGCAATGGGTAGTCATCTTCAGATGAGAAGTTCTTTCATGACCTCCTGAGGGATATCGACCCATCGCTGCGTGCTGACTTCCTGCTCGATCAGATTCATCGGGAAAACAGGAGCGAGATCCTGAGGACCGATCGGCTGTCTGCGCCGAGGTGAAGGGGAAGGAAGGCGTACCCTTCAAAAAGACGAAATTGCAAACGGCAATCATCGGTCTAGGGCCGATTTATTTTGAGAGAGGCGGTCTTCGTCCAAACGGTTAAACCTTGTGTTCCTCCCCATCCTCATTTAATATAAGGGGCAGCACGGAGAGACCCGACGGAAACCGGCCGATTCGGGCTTTTCCTAAGCTAAGTGTTTTGATATAATGGGCAAGAACCTTCCATGAAACTGTCGGTCATCATTCCAGCCTATAACGAAATCCATACGATCGGGGAGACTCTTTCCAGAGTTCTCGGGGTCAACCTCCCGAAAGAGGTTATTGTGGTCGATGACTGCTCCACGGATGGGACAAGGGAGTTTCTCAGGGATTGGAAGGCGGGAGAGAAGGAAGGGCCGAGGGATGAGGTCCGCGTTCTTTATCACCCTCAAAACATGGGCAAAGGAGCTGCCCTTCGCTCCGGGTTCAAAGAGGCGACGGGGGATCTCATCATCGTACAGGACGCGGACCTAGAATACGATCCCCAGGAATATCCCAAACTGATTGAACCGATCCTTGACGGAAGCGCAGACGTCGTTTATGGCTCTCGCTTTCTCGGCACCCCGAGACGCGTCCTCTTGTTCCGACACACCCTAGGGAATAAGCTTCTGACTTTTCTCTCTAACCTTTGCACGGATCTCAACCTCACGGATATGGAAACCGGTTACAAGGTCTTCAAGAAGGAAGTGCTGGAGCATCTTCATTTGAAATCAAATCGCTTCGGATTTGAGCCTGAGGTTACTGCCAAGATTGCTAAGATGAATTACCGGATTTACGAAGTCCCCATCTCTTACAGTGGTCGAGACTATTGGGAGGGGAAAAAAATAAATTGGATGGATGGATTGAAGGCGATCTTCTCCATCCTTCGATATAATTTTTTTGACAGAGAGACCCAAGACATCGTTTACCAGACGCTCCAGAATATGAAGAGGCTCCGGCGTTATAATCGGTGGATTTTTCTGAAATTCCGCCCTTTTTTGGGTAGAAGAGTTTTGGAAATTGGCTCCGGGATCGGTAACATCACCAAATTTCTATTGGACCGGGATGTCGTCATCGTGACCGATGTGGAGCCGAAATATATTACCTTTCTGAAGAATACCTTCGAAAAGTACAAGAAATTCAGGATCGAACGTCTCTATATCCCTGGGGCAGAGATAGAACGCTACCGATCTGACCGTATTGATTCCGTCATCTGCTTTAACGTGTTGGAGCACATTGAGCGGGATGAAACAGCGCTGAGGAATATCTACCAGGTGGGCGGCTCCTCCTTCTGGTTCCATCTCATCCGTGGCTTTATGGAAGTTTGGATCGACATCTGCGCCATTACAGGCGATATGGCAGGAAGGAATTGAGGACGAAGTTGGAAGCCGTGGGGTTTCGAGTCATTTTTTTTGAGTATTTCAACCGCGCTGGAATTCTGGGGTGGTTTTTGAACGGAAAAATACTGAGGAGAAAAAGGCTCTCTTCGAGTCAATTGAGCGTCTATAATTTCCTCGTCCCTTTGTTTAGATTGGAAGCCCTTTTTCCCCTTCCGTTCGGCACCTCCCTCCTCGCCGTTGGAGAAAAACCGAAATGACGGAGATCATCGCCTATCTCGCGCACTTTGTAAAAAAAATAGGGGCTCCGAATTTTTTGGCCATCGGCATTGTCATTATCGTCATTTGGCTCTTAATCTCGGGTTTTAAGAAAGGGTTGAAGAGAAGAGGCGGAAATCAGGAGTCCGACGGAAAGGACCCTGGGGCGTGATGAGAGTGTCCAGGTTTCAAAGTTCAATGGGAAGTTCCCCGGCCTGCCGCTCGGGAACATCGCTTTCGACCGGACTTTACTCCCTGAGCATCCTCCGGGAGAGGAGAAAGGAAACCGTCAGGGCCACCAACATCCCTGACATGGAGAAGAAGAAGAAAAGGAGGATCAGTCTTTCCTTCATCGACGCATATTTGCTCTCCAACATCCCCACATATAGCATCCCTACAGTCTTATCTTGGACGTCACGGATGGGTTCATAGGCCGTGATGTACCAATCGTCCACCACGAAGGCCCGCTTTATCCAAGGCAGTCCCTTTCCAAGAACCTGTTCCTGGACTTCTTGCATCGCTCGAGTCCCAATCGCCCGATTTCCTTCCTTGTCCATGACGTTGGTCGATATTCTCAAATTGCCTAAGAAGATGGTTGCCGTCCCAATCTTTTTCCCCTGGTAGGCCGCCTCTTTGAAGACGATATTCTTAATTCGATCGACCATCTCGTAATTCCGATTGAGCAGCACCCCTCCTGTCAAAACACCCAAAACCTTGCCGTTAAAATCAAGAACAGGAGAAGCCGACTTTAGTACCATCCCGGAGGTCTCTTCCGTTTGGGGGGTTGGTTTTCCTTTGGCGACGGGGATCGGTCCGATCGTGGCCTTTTGGGCTAAGTCCCGGCCTTCCTTCGACAGCTCGTCCCCGGAGAGGATCTGAGTCCCTGAAATCTCTTTTCCCCCGAGAGCCGTCTTAATAAAAGGATCGTCGAGCGCACGGTCTCCCGATACCGAAGGATTATGAAATCTAAAGACGACCACTCCGTTTCGGTCGACCAATGTCAAGAAATCGAGTCCCTCTTCAGCCATCAGTTCCTGAAGTTCATCCCGGAGAGGAGAAATATTTTTCTCTTTCAATCCTCTTTTCAGCACGTGTCTGATCGATGTCCAGCGGACTGTACGATCAATATCCTTAAGCTTGGAGAGGTAAACATATCTGGCTGTATTGAGATCTTCCTTGACTCTTTCTTGTGCTTCAGAAATGATTTGATTAGTGATGAAGTGGTTGACGAAGGTACTGGTTATGACTCCGATTAGGCAGGCAACGGCCAAAAACAGTAGGGCCAATTGAGTTTTTGTTAGCATTTTCATGGCTCTAACTTATCAAAAACAAAGGAAAATGTAAATAGTAAATTTTTTCTTGCTATATTGCCTTTTTTCTGCTAAATATATTGTGAAAAAATTCTCTAGTTTCAAGACGGGAGGGATTGTTCATGAAACCATATTTTGAGAAGATGGCAGATATTGGTAAGGCATTGACTGAGCAACAGATCAAGAGCGCGGAGGGAAATGTTAAACAAATTAAAGAAGTTGAAAAGACAGTTGCAGAGGCCGTGAACAAAGTGAAGAAGGCTGGCTTGACCACAGAAGAACTCAATAAGAGGGGAGAGATGACCGTATACCAGAGGCTTGAATATTTGTTGGATCCTGGCACCTGGTGCCCCCTGCACACCCTGTTTGATCCGATGGACGAAGAATCGGGAACCACTGGCGTGGTGGATGGACTGGGGAGGATCAGCGGCAAGTGGGCTGTCATCATCGGTTTCGACAATAAAGTCATGGCAGGCGCTTGGATCGCCGGTCAATCAGAAAATATTTTGAGAGTGACGGATATGGCAAAACGTCTCCATCTTCCGCTGGTCTGGTTGGTGAATTGCAGCGGCGTGAAACTCACGGAACAGGAAAAGGTGTACGCCAACCGCCGCGGAAGCGGGACGACATTCTTTAGACATGCAGAACTAGAAAAGCTGGGCATCCCTGTTTTGGCGGGGATCTACGGAACCAACCCCGCAGGCGGAGGGTACCAGGGGGTCAGTCCAACCATTCTCTTGGCTCATAAGAACTGCAACATCGCTGTCGGCGGCGGCGGCATTGTCAGCGGGATGAGTCCAAAAGGTTCTTTTGATGAAGAAGGGGCCGAGCTGATCATTGAGGCGACGAGAAAGTTCAAGGCCGTTCCCCCGGGGCGTGTTGAGATTCATTATGACTCCACTGGTTTCTTCAAGGCCGTCTATGAAAAGGAGGAAGGGGTATTGGACGGCTTGAAAGAATACATGAAATACCTTCCGGCCTACGATCCCAAATTCTTCAGGGTTGCCGCCCCCAAGGCGCCCAAGTTCTCTCCCGAAGAGATCAACTCCATCATCGCCTTCAATCAAAAGCTGGCGTATAACTTTGACCAGGCCCTCGCCAGGCTTACGGATAACAGTGAACATATGGAGTTCAGACCCGGCTACGGTCCGGAGGTTTATACGGGTTTGGCGAAACTGGACGGCTTCCTGGTTGGCATCATCGGCAACCGGCAGGGATTCTTGCCTAAGGGATATCCTGAATATGCCCCCTACCCGGGCGTGGGTGGAAAGCTTTACCGTCAGGGTCTGATTAAGATGAACGAATTCGTCACCCAATGCGGAAGGGACAGAGTCCCTATCGTCTGGTTCCAGGACACGACGGGTATTGATGTTGGAGATATCGCAGAAAAGGCCGAGCTTCTTGGATTGGGGCAGTCATTGATCTATTCCATAGAACAGACTAACATCCCCATGATGTGCGTCGTCTTGAGGAAGGGAACCGCTGCTGCTCACTATATCATGGGAGGGCCGCAGGCGAACAATAATAACGTGTTTACGTTGGGGACACCCACGACGGAGATCTATGTGATGCACGGCGAAACCGCATCCGTTGCCTCCTTCGCGAGAAGGCTGGTAAAAGAAAAAGATTCCAACCGTCCGCTCAAGCCCATCATTGACAAGATGAACGCCCTGGCGCAAGAATATTATAATAAATCCAGGCCCGTTTATTGTGCGAAGAAGGGATTGGTCGATGAGATTGTCTCTTTTGCCGATATCAGAAAATATTTGGTCGCCTTTGCGGGCTCTGCGTACCAAAATCCCATCTCCCTCTGTCCTCATCACCACTTGATGCTTCCAAGGCTGATCAAGGGATAGGGAAGGGTCTGTTTGTAGATCTCGATGCGTATCAAGGGCTCCGTTCTCAAGCGGGGCCCTTCCTTTATGTGGCCCAACCCTTCTCGCTTTGTCTCTCAGCATACACCTTCTTAGACAGTTAAATGGGATTTCGGGAACGGGGGACCTGTTTGGGAATCTCATCAACACCGATTGACAGATCCGTCCGGGTCAGTTATATACCCTTACCATAAAGGAGTCTCCATGGCACGAAGTCCCATTAGCCGTAACGGATACAACAATCTCCATAAAGAATTGGAGAATCTAAAGAGGGTTGTCCGCCCTCAGGTGATCAAGGCCATTGAAGAGGCGCGTGCGCATGGAGATCTCAGCGAGAATGCCGAGTACGTGGCGGCCAAGGAGCGGCAATCGTTCGTAGAGAAAAAGATCCGGGAGGTTGAGCAGAAGCTGGCCAATTCGGAGATTATCGATAATCTTAATCTTCCAGATGGCAAGGTAGGCTTTGGTTCTGTCGTGACGTTGGAGAACCTCAATCAGGGAGGGCAAGTTACGTATCAGATCGTCGGGCCCGATGAATCGGATATCTCGTCGGGTAAGATTTCAATCGCGTCTCCCCTGGGCAAAGCCTTGGTTGGAAAGGAAGTGGAGGACGAAGTGAAGGTACAAGCCCCGGGGGGAGCCAAGAGCTACGCGATTTTAAAGATCGCCTGATCCAAAAGCTGCTCACTGGATTTTTCTTTTTCAATCTCTTCTTTCTTCTCCGCATTTCAGAAATTATTAGTTCCAAATTCAACTTTTCCGCGGTAAGACTCTCTCGGCAGTTGTATGTTTTTTTTGCCTTCCCAAGAATATCCAAACCCCTTTTCGGCGTGATCCCTTCTCCTTTTTCCGTCGAAACGGCGGCTTCCTGTTTTTGAGCTAATCCGGTGAGATGTTGGCAATGCAAATCAGTCCTTGCCTCCTAATCGCTGGCTTTTTCAAACCACCGTTCCCATATTTATATTGAGTTTTTTTGAAGAAGGGAGGAACGGAAAATGGAAAGCAAGAAACAGCGAACCATGAATGCGGCAACATCGATGGCAGCGGTCCTCGTTGTGGGGCTGCTCCTCGTGCCTTATTCCACTGCCATGACGTCGGACGGAGAACAGACACAATTGCTCGTGGATAGGGCCCGGATCACACTCAGTGATTTCATGGGCGACTCAAATTACTCGTGGCTGCACGATAACATCAAGAATGCCAAGGGCGTTTTGATCTTTTCCCAGGTGTTAAAAGGGGGTTTCATCTGTGGTGGTTCCGGAGGAACGGGTGTCTTCTTGGCGAGAGATGAAAAAACAGGAAATTGGAGCGAGCCTGTTTTCTATACCGTTGGCTCGGTGACCTTTGGGCTCCAGATCGGCGGAGAGGCCGCAGAGGTGGTGATGCTGGCAATGACTCAGAAGGCCATCGATTCAATGCTTTCAACATCCTTCAAATTGGGCGGGGACTCTTCGGTGGCGCTGGGGCCGGTAGGAGCCGGAGCCAAGGCGCAAGTGGATCTTCCGAGTGTGAAGGCTGATTTTATCAGTTTTGCGAAAGCCAAGGGCCTTTACGGTGGGCTGAACCTCGAAGGAGCGGTCATTGCGGTGAGAGACAGCCTGAACACAACCTACTGTGGAAGGGACGTGAGACCCGCGGACATCATTGCGAAGAAGGAGTGCAGCAACAGGGGAGCAGATCGACTTCGCGAAATCCTGAGAAAAGCGGCCTAGGAAAGTTCCCCTGGCTCGAACGGATTAAGATCAAGGAAGGACGGGTCTGCGACGGCTCTGTTCTTTTTTTGTTTTGCCTTTAAGGCTCATTATGAGGGTGAGTCTCTTTTGCTCATCACGGTCACGGCGGTGGCTTTAAAGGAGGCTTTCACTTCTTTTCCTTCGTTCAACGACAACTCTTCCAGAGAATGATTCGTCACATAGGCGACGAGCGGAAAGCCACAATCAAGATGGACTTTTTGATACAGACCCAAGGAGACGATCTTTACGATTTTCCCGGAAAAAATATTTCTGGCACTCGTTCTCTCTTGGGAAGAGGGGGTCAGAAGGGTCACGTTTTCCGGTCGGACAAAGAGGACGACAGATTCGCCCGAATGAGCATCGCCGACGACTTCAATTTCTTGGTCTGAAACGGAGACGACAAAAGTGCCCCTGTTCTTCTTAACCACGCTGCCGGCCAGAATGGTCTCCACCCCCACAAAGGAAGCAACAAACTCGTTCACCGGACGATTCATTACCTCCTCCGGAGAGCCAACCTGAAGTATGCTTCCTCCGTTCATCACCGCAATTCGATTTGACAGTCTCAAGGCTTCCAGTCGATCGTGGGTGGCAAAGATAACCGTCGTCCGTATCTGCTGAAGGACAGACTCCAGGTCTTCGATCAAAGCATCACGGGTGGGAGGGTCGAGGGAAGCAAAGGGTTCGTCCAGGAGGAGGATTTCGGGTTGAAGGGCAAACGCCCGTGCGAGGCTTGTCCTTTGCGCTTCCCCTCCCGAAAGCGTTCTCGCAGAGCGTGTGGCGAGGTGCTTGATTCCAAAACGCTCCAGCTGCTCCGTCACTTTCCCTTGAATTTCACCTCTCTCCAATCTGCGAATTCTCAAACCGGATGCGACGTTGTTAAAGACGGTTGTATCGAAGAGGAGAGGCTCTTGGAAGACCATGGCCAGTTTCCTTCGATATCCCAGAATGGATTGATTCGTTTCGATTTTCTTCTCCCTAAAAAAGAGCTCGCCTTGGAAGGGTTTCAACAGATAGGATAAAGTTTGAAGTAAGGTGGTCTTCCCCGCGCCATTTGGTCCGATCAGGGAGAGAATTTCCCCCTTTCGGATGAGAAGAGACGGAACGCGAATGAGGATTGCTCCCCCTCGGTTCACCTCAAGATTTCTTGCCTCCAGAATGGGAGTCGATTCCGTCATCGTCGCTTTCTCGTCACATGATTTTTCTTAAAGCGATGGGCTGGCTGTCGCCTATCTTTTGCGTCCTACGCACTCCCTGCTGGTCCCTGCATCCCGGGTCAGGCACCCTGTTCCTCCCCCAATCCGCAATCCGCCTCTGCATTCCGAATTTAGTCTTACCGTGGTCTTTCTCTTTGCTGGATCTGGGTGAGGATCAAATTGATAAAATAGGCAAGGAATAGGAGAATGACACTCAGGGCAATCGCGACATCGAAATTTCCACGACTCGTTTCCATAACCGTTGCCGTGGTTAAAACCCGAGAATAGCCTTTGATGTTCCCTCCGACCATGATGGAGGCGCCGACCTCTGAGATCACCCCTCCGAACCCGGCCATTACCGCAGCCAAAAGGGGAAGCCTCGCCTCCTTAATTAGGATCCAGATCATCTGCAGACGGGTCGCTCCGAGGGCGAGAATCTGGAGGCGAAGTTTCTGTGGAAGTTGCTGAATGGCAGCCAGGGTAATCCCCATCACAATTGGGGTCGCGATGACCGTTTGGGCAATGATCATGGCCGTGGGAGTATAGAGGATTCCAAAAAAACCAAGCGGCCCATTCCTCCAAAGAAAGATAGTGACGAAAAGGCCCACCACCACGGGTGGAAGACCCATGCCGGTGTTGATCAGGCTTACGACAATTCTTTTTCCGAAGAACCTGGATAAGGCGACTGTTACTCCGACAGATATCCCGATCAAGAGGCTGATGAGGGTGGCGATCCCGGATACCTCCAGTGACAGAAGGGTGATCCCCATCACTTCAGGATCGAAGGTTATTAATAACCAAAAAGCCTTCTTAATTCCTTCAAAGATCAGGTCCATCGCCTTACCCCAATTTCGAAATTCGAATATCGAAATCCGAAACAAATTTTACATGACGGGTTCGTCACCCGCGAACGATGAAAATTGATACTGGGTAGGGGAGGCTTTAGCCTCCCTTTTGGGCGACTAAAGTCGCCCCTACCCCCATATAAGACCTTAAAATCCCAACAACCAAATCCCAAATGACAAATAATGAGCAAGCACGAAATTCCAATGACCAAGAACACTTTAGACAAATCCTCCGGACATTGAAAGTTCATTTGGAATTTGGTGCTTGAGGGTTGGTGCTTAGCGTCCCAGTTCTTCTTCCTTTTTGCCGGCGTCGGGGAAGAAGAGGGGAGATCCGAATTTATCCACTCCAAAGGTCTTAATCATCTCCTGGGTTTCTTTGGCGACCATGAAGTCAGCAAAGGCTTTTGCCCCTGCGCTGTTGACCTTGGGCCATTTCGCAGGATTGACCTCAATGACATGATAGATGTTGAGGAGGATGGCATCTCCCTCGACCAGAATATCGAGTCCCAGGGTCTTCTTCAATGCCAGATAGGTTCCCCGATCCGTTAGAGTATATCCCTTTTTCTCAGAGGCAACGCTCAACGTCTGGCCCATGCCAAGACCAGTCTGCTGGTACCATTTTTCTCCTTCAGGGTTAATCCCGGCAGCTTTCCAGATCTCTTTTTCCTTGGCATGGGTCCCTGAATTATCTCCTCTGGACAGGAAAAGAACTTTCCCAGAAGCGACCCTCTTAAATGCCTCTGAAGAAGATTTTACCCCCTTCAATTTGGCCGGGTCGTCAGGTGGTCCAACGACGATGAAGTCGTTATGCATGACGAGTCTTCGATTGATTCCGTAGCCTTCGGCCACAAATTTCTTTTCCGCGGCGGGAGAATGGACGAGAAGCACGTCCGCCTCTCCCTTTTGGCCCATGGCCATGGCCTGGCCGGAGCCCACGGCGATGGTCTTCACAAAATAGTCCGTCTTCTTCTCAAAGATCGGGAGCAAGACGTCGAGAAGTCCCGAGTCCTGGGTGCTGGTCGTGGTCGCGAGGATGATCGTTTTCGTCTGGGCCTGAGCCGGACCCCACGTCATCAGGGTCAGAATGACAGCCAGGCCGGCTAGTACCGCATGAATTGCTTTATCCTTTTTCATCGTTTCCTCCCTGAAAGGTTCTCTAATTCTTCAATCCCTGTTTTTCCCGCCATTCCTTGGAGTTGGCGAAGAACAGGGGGGCTCCGTATTTATCCTTGCCGAAGTCAGCGATGGTTTGCTGTCCTTTTTCCGGCGAGGTGAGCCACTTTACGAATTTCATCGTGTCGGCGTAGTTCACTTTGGGAAATTTTTGGGGATTCACCGGGATCAGAGATATAAAGTTCAAAAGAACTTCATCCTTTTCCACCAGGACGACGAGTTTGATTTCCTTCTGCATGGCCAGGACCGTGGCCCGGTCGATCAGAGTATAAGCCTCCATTTTATCCGTATGGCGCAGCGTGGGCATGTTGCCCTCGGCGCCTCTTGGGCAAGTGTAATACCAGGAACCTTGAGGTTTGATCCCCGCTCTCTGCCAGAGCTCCATTTCGGCCACA
>Ga0335081_10018699_pt1 | contig 11205 bp, 11 predicted proteins | sample Lox_Sample_35_FD_206713 | JGI IMG/M metagenome (GOLD analysis project Ga0335081, IMG submission 206713) | Soil microbial communities from Loxahatchee National Wildlife Refuge, Florida, United States - Lox_Sample_3.5 | ecosystem: Environmental > Terrestrial > Soil > Wetlands | place: USA...
AGCAAAACACGCTCCTCCGGGCTGAAACTGCGCCCCGCGGCAAGTTGTACTCGCAAGCTGCCCAGCGTGTGGCTTGCAATCTTGATGGGCACACTGAACTCCGGCAGGCTCTGCCCGGCCGGAACTTGTGCCCCGCCAAAGGCGCGAGGAACTTCCCTGCCATTGATCACTAGAAACAAACCCGCGCGCGCATAATTCCGTCTCTCACAAAGCAGCTTGAGAACGCGCACCAGGGCGGAAGGGGGATGGGGTGAAGGCTTGTCGCTGGCGATCAGTCCTTTGATCTCGGCGACCACGTTTCTGGGAAGACCATAGGTTTTCAAGGCAGTCTCTGCAGCACTTGGAATAGGACCGGCTAGTGTAACTGTCGCTCCTCAACAGGGTCAACGCTGGCCTTGAAGATGGTGCGCAGAGAACCGAGCCCAAATCGGTGGAAAAACCTACTTGGCTGCAGCAGGCGCGGGCTCCACGGCTGGAAGTTTTGTAGAAGCTGCCACGGGCTGGCGTAACCACTCGCGAATGCCGGGTAGTGCGCGACGCGCTGCTTCCTCCCCAGCGCGCACCAGTTCCGCAGCCCGGTCGAAGGAGTCGTACGCAAAGCCCTGCACTTCGGGCTCAAGAACGATATCGGCGTCCTTCTGCCAGAGGCCGCTCATTCGCGTCTGGGCGATGGAGAAACACTGCCCGATAACATCGAACACGCTGCGTGGCGGACCCGGGTTTACCCAATGCGCTTTCAAATAAACTGCCAGCACGCGCTCGGCGCCCATCTGGCGAAGCGGTGTGGTCGGCACGGAATAGGCAAGCATTCCGTCTACCAGGGTTTTCCCGTTCAAAGTAACGGGCAGGAACATTCCGGGATAAGCGCAACTGGCGCGCACTGGCCCAATCAGATCGCCGGAGCGAAACACCACGGCTTCGCCGGTTACGAACTCGGTCGCAATCACGGCCAGCGGTACCCGCAATTCTTCGAAGGTCTTCACTTTCAGGCAGCGTTGCAGCATTCCGCTCATGCGGTCATTACTGGCAAAGCCGAGGCGCGATACCGTCCAGCGGGCAAAATCCTTGAGACGCACCTGCGCGGCGAATTCCGCCATGTCGTTCGGGGACGCGCCGGCGGCGTAGACCGCGCCAATCAAAGCGCCCACGCTGGTACCGGCGATAAAGTTGACCGGGATTTTTGCTTCTTCCAGAACCTTCAGAACGCCAATATGGGCCAGGCCGCGGGCGAAGCCGCCACCCAACGCCAACCCGATGCCAGGGACTCTAGCGGTGCCGTGCGCCGGAGGAGCGATACGCTCCAAAGCGCGATGGAAGGCCCGAACCGAACGGACCAGCTTCGAGAATGTCCCCACCCGTTCTCACCCCCGTCCGGCGGGGATAACCGGACCCATGAGGCGCAGCAGCTTGCGCTGCGAATATGATGCAGCATATCCGACCCACGGCCACATTCAAGGTGCCGCAGGTGCCAAAAATACATTACAAAGGTAATCTGCTGGGATGATGCGTGAATTCTCCGCCGGCGGGGTGGTTGTGCGCCACATGCGCGGACGGTGGCAAACGGCCGCGATCGAGCCTGCGGGCCGCTCCTCGGCGCGCGGGAAGCCGGTCCTGGCGCTGCCCAAAGGCCTGGTGGATGCCGGAGAAACTCCAGACCTGACCGCCATTCGCGAGGTCCGGGAGGAGACGGGCCTGGAGACGATGCTGGTTACAAAGCTGAGAGATATCAAGTACGTCTATACGAGAAGCTGGGGAGGGGGCGAGCGCGTTTTCAAAATCGTCAGTTTTTACCTTCTGCGCTATGAGTCCGGCAAACTAGGGGAGATTGCGCCCGAGATGCGCATTGAGGTTGCTGGAGCCCGTTGGATTCTACTTGATGAAGCGCCACAACTACTCGCCTACAAGGGCGAACGTGAGGTAGCGGCCCAAGCGATTGAGTACATCAATACCCATCCCGAGATGAGGCGCTTCGAAGCAAGCAGATGAAAATTCAAAGATCGAAGCTGGTTTAGTCTATCGCTGCGCAAAAACAGACAATGCAGTGCCGACTCCTCATGCAATACCGCGAAGTCTGTGACGTACATCACATGGCGTTGTGATGTTATGTCATTCAAAATAAATGACTTATATGCAGATTTCTCTTGACCTGTGGAAGCCTTCGGCCTACACTCAACTCAACTTAATAGGACGCGCGTCGTTGCCATCCTCACCCCCACATCCACTTCGGCGCGCGTCTGCTGTTTTTGACGGACTCCTGCGCTGACTGCCCCGCCCTCCCAAGTTCGAACCGACTGGCACAGACATCCTCGCTCGCTGTGCATTATCATTCTTTCGCCATGATCAAGCACATTCATAAAGTAGCTGTCCTGGGCGCCGGAACCATGGGCTCGCGTATAGCCGCCCATCTTGCCAATGCCGGGGTTCCGTCGTATTTGCTTGATATCGTTCCCCCGGATGCGGACGGCAAGCTCCGCAACAAGTTTGCGCAGGCCGGGCTGGATGCTGCCGTCAAGTCGAAGCCAGCGGCGTTCTTTGAGCCATCACTGGCACGACTGGTCACGATCGGTAACTTCGAGGACAACCTCTCATGGGTAGCCGACGCAGACTGGATCATCGAGGTCGTAGCCGAAAACCTCGAAATTAAGCGCGGCCTGCTCAAGAAGGTGGAAGCCACGCGCCGGCCCGGCGCCATTACCACCACCAACACCAGCGGACTGCCTGTCGGCAAGATCGCCGAAGGCTTTTCGGAGGATTTCCGCCGCTGCTGGTTCGGGACCCACTTTTTCAACCCGCCCCGCTACATGCGCCTGCTGGAGATCATTCCCACGCCGGACACCGACCGCGGCGCCATCGACGCCATTGTTCAATTCGCCGATCTGCGCCTCGGCAAAGGCGTGGTCTACGCCAAGGACACGCCCAACTTCATCGGTAATCGCATCGGCACCTTCTCGGTGCTGAACGCCATGCGGCTTATGCAGGAGTTCGATCTTTCCATCGAAGACGTGGACGCGCTCACCGGTTCGGCCGTGGGCTGGCCGAAGTCCGCCACCTTCCGCACTATCGACTTGGTTGGGCTCGACATTCTTTCCAGCGTGGTCGCTAACTTCCTGCGCAACGTTCGCGACGAGCGTTCGGAGTTGGAAGCGCCGTCGTTCGTCCACCAGATGCTGGAACGCAAATGGCTGGGCGACAAAACCCACGGTGGCTTTTACAAGAAGGTCCGGCACGAAGGAAAAGAAGAACGCCTCGGCCTCGATTGGAAAACGCTCGATTACCGCCCGCGACAGAAGCCTAAGTTTGCCGCGCTGGAAATGGCCAAACAGGTGGAAGACACGGGCGAGCGCCTGCGCATGCTGCTGGCCGCTGATCCCAGGAAGGACAAAGCTGCGGCTTTCTTGTGGACCGCGCTCGCCGACTTGTGGACATATTCGGCCAACCGCATCCCAGAAATATCTGATTCCATCGTCGAAATCGACCGCGCCATGCGCCTTGGCTTCAACTGGGAGTTGGGGCCGTTCGAATTGTGGGACGCTGCCGGCGTAGAGCCCACGGTCGCGCGCATGAAGAAGGAAGGCCGCTCGGTCGCAGCCAATGTAGAAAAGCTGCTGGCTGCAAGCAGGAAGTCCTGGTACTCCGACACCCCGGCCGCGCCTTCCGGGCGCGCTTACTTCGATTTGTGCACCAATAGCGACCGCCCCGTACAGGTGGCGGAGGGCGTGTGGTCCGTTGAAGTCGCTAAGAAAGCCGCAGCTGTGGTGAAGAAGAACGCCGGCTGCTCATTGGTCGATCTCGGGGATGGCGTGGCGTGCCTCGAGTTCCACTCTAAAGCAAACTCCCTTGGCGCCGACATCGTGCAACTGATCTCGCAGACGCTTAAGCCGGGCGGCCCGGGCGATGCGTTCGACGCGATCGTTATCACTAACGACGCGCACAATTTCTCCGTCGGCGCCAACATCATGATGCTGCTGATGTGGGCGCAGGACGAGGAATGGGATGAGGTAGACCTCGCCATCCGCCAATTTCAGGGGATGACGCAAGCCATCAAGTTCTCCCCCAAACCGGTGGTAGTTGCGCCATTCGGCATGACTCTGGGCGGCGGCTGCGAGATTTCTCTGCACGCTGCGACGCGTACGCCTCATGCCGAGCTTTATATGGGATTGGTGGAAGTTGGAGTCGGACTTCTGCCCGCCGGCGGCGGCTGCAAAGAGATGCTGCTGCGCGCCGTCGATGCCGCAAGCTCTGTCCGGCCCGACGGCCGCGGCGAGTCGGTCGAAATGATGGAAGCGATGAAGCGCATCTTCGAAACCGTCGCCATGGCCAAGGTCTCGACCTCAGCTAACGAGGCGCGAAATCTTGGGTTCCTCTCCCCAGGCGACGAGATCGTGATGAACCGCGAGCGCGTGCTGGCCGGCGCGAAAAGCCGAGCCCTGGAAATGGTCCGCGCCGGTTACGAGCCGCCCGTGCCGCGCACTATTGCGGTGCCCGGCGAGAGCATCCTGGCCACGCTCAAGCTGGGCGTTCACCTGATGCGGCAGGGCGACTACATTACCGATCACGAGGTGAAGATCGGCAACAAGGTTGCGGAAGTGCTCTGCGGTGGCCGCGTTTCACCGGGCACACCGGTGAGCGAGCAATACATCCTGGATCTCGAACGCGAGGCGTTCAAATCGCTTGCCGGTGAACGCAAGACCCAGGAACGGATCCAGCACACGCTGAAGACGGGAAAGCCGTTGAGAAACTAATAATCGACGTCTTGGCTAGGCCTTTACCCGCATGATGGGCCGGGTTTTCGAGCGCCTAACCACTTCTCTGAATCCGGCCTTGCGGAAGGATGACGCCAATCCGGTGTAGACGAATGCATCGGCGGTAGTCTTCTTGGTGTCGTGCGGGTATCCCTCAATGACTGTTGCGCCGCTCGTTCGGGCCAAATCCACCGCGGCCCTGAGCAACTCGACGGACAATCCACGGTGCCGGAATCCACGGGCAATGAAGAAGCAGCTCACCGACCACACCGGCTGGTCGTCCACCGGACTGAGAATGCGGCTGTTCCCGAGTCTCGGGTACTGCTCGCGCGGCGCGATGGCGCACCAACCCACGGGCTCGCCATCAGCATAAGCCAGCACACCGGGCTCAACGCGCGAGCGGACCAGCTTGCGGAAAGCCTTGCGATTGCCTTCACCCTTGCCCTGATTCCACTCGGGACGGCTCAAGCGCCACCACATGCACCAGCATCCCGCACAGGCGCCCCGCGGCCCGAACAGGCGCTCCAGGTCAGGCCAGCGCTTCGGGGTCAGAGGGTGAAATGAAAACTCCGCCATGCGCGCAATAGTTTAATGCGTCAGCCTTGCAGCGCACGTGAAACTTGAAAGGTATTCCTAGCCTTCTGCCACGAGGTCGCAGGCTTCGCGGCAGAGCAGGCAATAGTATTGCCCGTCGGCACACAGGCGGACGTTGTCCCAGCCCTGGCAGAGAATGCAAAAGCGGTCGCACTCGCACTGTTTCTCGTCGCGGTCGCATTGCGTGCAGAGGTAGGCCATAGCCAAGACTAGCCCGCTTCTGTCAGTAGCTCAAGTGACCGCGGTCACACGCGGAATCGCGGCATTGACCCCCAAGACGCTGGATGCTAATTTTGAGTGTTGCGCCAGCCTGATGCGTCTCTACTGGAGGGTTGCTCTTGTCATCTGTGGCTGAGGCCAGCCCCACCCTGCGAAAAACTGCACTCAACCCCATGCACCGTCAGATGGGGGCCAAGATGGTGGACTTTGGCGGGTGGGACATGCCGGTAGAGTATCCCGCCAGCGGCGGCGTGCTGGCCGAGCACATGGCTGTGCGCACCGGCGTGGGAATCTTCGACGTCAGCCACATGGGTGACATCCGCTTCACCGGCCCGCAGGCGCTCGAAGCCGTACAGCACATCTCGATGAACGATGCCTCGCGGCTCGTGCCCGGCCAGGCGCACTATTCGGCCATGCTCTACCCGGAAGCTACGTTTGTGGACGATATCATCGTCCACAAGATCGCCGACGATCATTATCTGTTCGTCATCAACGCCGGCACACGGGAGAAAGATGCCGGCTGGGTGCAACAGAACGTCGGCGGTTTCCGCTGCAAAGCGGAGAACGTCAGCGACGATTACACCCAGATCGCCATCCAGGGGCCGAAGGCGCAGGAACTACTGCAGAAGCTGACCGACGCTGACCTGTCGCAGATCAAGAGCTACTGGTTCACCTTCGGCACGGTTTGTGGGCTCAATGACACAATGATTGCCCGCACCGGATATACGGGCGAGGACGGCTTCGAGATCTACGTTCCCGCCGATGCAAAGACGAGCGCGCGCGTCTGGCACGAAGTGCTGCAGGCGGGCAAAGAGTTCGGGGCTATCCCGTGCGGGCTGGGCGCGCGAAACACGCTACGTCTCGAGGCCAAGATGGCGCTCTATGGTCACGAAATTTCGGAGACCATCAACGTCGTCGAGGCCGGCCTCGATCGCTGGTGCAAGCTGGAGAAGCCTGAATTTATTGGCAAGGCGGCACTGGAGAAGATCAAGGCGCAGGGCGTGAAGCGCACGTTGGTGGGACTCGAAATGATCGAGCGCGGCATAGCCCGCGACGGTTATCCGATCGTCGACGATAACGGCAGCCAGATCGGCTGCGTCACCAGTGGCTCGCTTGCGCCATTTCTCAGGAAGAACATCGCGCTCGCCTATGTCCCGCCCGCGAAGTCAGAGAGTGGCATGGTTTTGAACGTGGAGATCCGCGGACAGAAGGTGAAAGCTAAGGTGGTGCCTACGCCGTTTTATAAGCGGCCAAAGAAGTGAGGGGCGTCACGCTGGCGTTCTTGGGAGGGCACGACTTCAGTCGTGCCGCAATGCGGCCCAGTTGACTCCGGCTTTAGCCGCTGAGGTTGGAGGGTGGTCGTTCATAAGGTTGGCGGGCGAGCCTCAGGGGCTGAAGCCCAAGATTACAGTGACCGGTTCCGGCACGGCTGAAGCCGTGCCCTCCCGGTCACGCCGAGAGAGAAAAATGAACTATCCAAGCTCATTGAAGTACACGAAAGACGACGAGTGGATGAAGGTTGAAGGCGACATTGGCGTGGTCGGCATCACCGACTATGCTCAGAATGCTCTGGGCGACATCGTATTCGTCGAACTGCCCAAGGTGGGCGCCGAAATCACTGCCGGCAAACCCTTCGGCACGGTGGAATCGGTGAAAGCGGTCTCGGAGCTGTTCGCGCCCGCCAACGGAACCGTTACCGCCATCAACGAAGAACTGGCGAACGCGCCTGAGAAGGTGAACCAGGATCCGTACGGCGCGTGGATGGTCAAGATCAAGCTGAGGGACCAGGGCGAGGCCAGCAAGCTGATGTCGTCGGCCGATTATGAGAAGTATGCGGCGGAGCGAGGCTAGGGAAATTGGTAATTGAATAATTTGATAATTTGGCAATTGAAAAAAGGGCGCCGCGCCCACTCCCAATTACCCAATTACAAAATTACCCAATTACTCAATCGGTGGATTCATGCGCTATCTTCCTAAATCTGATGCCGAGCGTGCGCTCATGCTGCGCGAGATCGGGGTGCGCAGCATTGATGACCTGTTTGCACCCATTCCTGCCGATTTTCGCGTTAAGGGCGACCTGAACCTGCCGCGCGCTTTCGCGGAGTCGGAAATTGTCGACTACTTTCGGCAGCGGTCGGCCGAGAACGGCGCCGGCTACGCGTCGTTTCTGGGCGCGGGCGCATACCATCACTACCGTCCGGTGGTGATCGATTCGCTGATCTCGCGCGGCGAGTTCTTTACCGCCTACACGCCTTACCAGCCCGAGCTGGCGCAGGGAACGCTGCAGGCCATCTTCGAATTTCAGACCATGATCTGCGAGCTCACCGGCATGGAGGTGGCAAACGCCTCCATGTACGACGGCTCGACCGCCACGCCTGAGACGGTGATGATGGCCGCTCGCATCACGGGTCGACATGGCGCAGTGGTGGCGCGCAGCGTGCATCCCGAATATCGCGAAGTGCTGGTCACGTACGCTCGCCATCAGGGCGTGCCGATTACCACGGTCGGCTTCCTCGAGAACGGCCGCGTTGATCTGAAGGCGCTCGAGCAGGCAGTCACCGACCAAACCGCATGCGTCCTGATTCAGTCGCCGAACTTCTTCGGCACCATCGAGGATGTGGCAGCCGCGGCCGAGATCGCACACCGCAAGGGCGCGCTGCTGGTGGTCATGATCACCGAGGCGGTTTCGCTCGGCATCGTCAGGCCTCCGGTGGAAGCCGACATCGTCGGGATGGAGGCGCAGTCGTTTGGGGTACCTGTCGGGTTTGGCGGGCCATATGCCGGCGTGATCGCGACTAAAGAAAAGTTCGTACGCCAGATGCCCGGCCGGCTCGTGGGCGAAACCCACGACAAAAACGGCAAGCGCGCCTTCTGCCTTACACTGACCACCCGCGAGCAGCACATCCGCCGCGAGAAGGCGACCTCGAACATCTGCACCAATCAGGCCCTTGTAGCACTGATGGCGACGATTTTCATGACCGTCTACGGGCGCGAAGGGCTGAAGGAACTGGCAAAGCACAATCTTTCGAAAGCCGCTTACGCGGCTGCTGAATTCGCAAAGAAAGCGAAAGTGCTCTTCGGCGGAGCGCCGCGCTTCAACGAATTTGTGGTCCAGACCAACGAAGATCCCAAGTCCATCAACGAACGCCTGCTGCAGAAGAAAATGGTCGGCGGACTGCCTCTGAAGAAGTTCTATCCCGAGCTGGGGAATGCCGCCCTGTGGTGCTGCACGGAGACGACAACGCGCGCGCAGATTGACGCCGTGGTGAAGGAGGTGGCGCAGTGATCCGCAAAGCCACCACGCACGTCAATCAGAACGAAGGCCTGATCTTCGAGAAGTCGTCGCCCGGCAAGTACGCGTGGAAGCTGCCCGAGCTGGATGTTCCCGAAGTCGATCCCGCAAAAGCTTTGGGCGCGGCCGCGCGCGCTGATCTCGGCAACATGCCCGAAGTCAGCGAGATCGAGATCATCCGCCACTTCACCCGCCTTTCCACCTGGAACTACGGCGTGGATACGGGCCTCTATCCGCTCGGCTCCTGCACCATGAAGTACAACCCCCGGGTGAATGAAGTAGCGGCGCGATTGGAGGGCCTGGCCGGTGCGCACCCGTATCAGCCGGAGAAGATCGCGCAGGGTGCGTTGCTGATCATGAAAGTGCTCTCCAAGTGCCTGCTGGAGATCACTGGCATGGATGCGATCACGCTGCAGCCAGCGGCGGGCGCGCACGGCGAACTCACGGGGATCCTGCTGATCCGCGCTTATTTGGAATCGAAGGGCAATCCGCGCAAGAAAATCCTGATCCCGGATTCGGCGCACGGCACCAACCCCGCGACCGCGGCGATTGCGGGCTACGCGGTCGAGAATCTGAAGTCGAATTCCGCCGGCATGGTGGACATTCCGTCGCTTATTGCGCAGACCAACGAAGATGTCGCCGCGCTGATGATCACCAATCCCAACACGCTGGGCGTGTTCGAGCAGAACATTGCGCAGATTGCCGAAATCTTGCACACCAAAGGCTCGTTGCTCTACATGGATGGCGCCAATATGAATGCGCTGGTGGGCAAGGCGCGTCCCGGCGATCGCGGTGTGGACGTCATGCACATGAATCTGCACAAGACGTTCTCCACGCCGCACGGCGGAGGCGGCCCGGGGTCAGGACCGGTGGCGTGCAAACAAATCCTGGAGCCATTCCTGCCGGTGCCCGTCATCGCCGTCAAGCCAGACGGCGCGCTGGGCTTCGACTACGACCGCGCACACTCCATAGGCCGCGTGCGCGGTTTCTACGGCAACTTCGGCATGCACGTGCGCGCGCTGGCTTACATCATGGCCAACGGGCCCGACGGCTTGCGGCAGACCACCGAAGACGCCGTGCTCAACGCCAATTACATTCGCAAGAAGCTGGAGGGCTTGTACGATCTGCCGTACTCAACGCCTAGCATGCACGAGGTGGTCTTCAGCGACCGCCTGCAGGGAAAGAACGGCATCAAGACCGGCGACATCGCCAAGCGTCTGATTGACTACGGATTCCACCCCTACACGGTTTCGTTCCCGCTGATCGTGCACGGTGCGCTGATGATCGAGCCCACGGAGAGTGAGTCCAAGGAAGAGCTGGACCTGTTCATCGACGCCATGCGCTCGATCGCCGAAGAATGCGAGCGCGATCCCGGGATGGTGCTCGAGGCGCCGCACACCACGCGCGTCTCGCGCCTCGACGAGGTCACAGCAGCGCGCAAGCCCATCCTGCGCTGGAAGCCGAAGCAGCAGCCGGCTGCCGCGGATTAGCTCTTTTTCGAAGTTACCGCGAAGAACTCGGCCATCTCCTGCTCGACGTTCTTGCTGCCGCACTTGGGGCAGGCGATCCGGTCGTCGTGCTCTTTCAGGGTTAGGACCAATTCGAAGTTTTTGTGGCAGTCGTTGCAGACGTAATCGTAAACCGGCATGGGGACCTCCCGGCACGAAGCTATAAGGACAGGAAGAGTCTAGTCCACACGGCGTTCGCGTTCAAATCTCCGGATGAGCGGGTTAGGAATGATCTGTACCGGCGGGTACCCGGGTTCGTGAAAAGCGAGATCTGATGGCGGCCACTACGACCCGATCTGCGCGCAGAGAGAAGATCTCGACTGGTGATCGTCCGTATTTCTGAACAATCACCAATGTCAGCAGAAGCAGGAAGATGGTAACCGCGAAGTTTTGCAAGCTGTTCAGCGGCCACTGTCCCTGCCAGCTCCATTGCCACCTATTCGAAAAAGGCTGGAGATAGGGAATTGGCCACGTATAGCCCTCTGGACCGCGCGAACCCACGAGGTCGCACAACAGGTGAAGATGGAAAGCCAGAAACGCCAGCCCCGCTGTCTTCCATTTGCGGGTTGCCATAGACGCCGCCAAGACGGAAACGACGATCGCGAACCAAAGCGTATGCAGGGCGTGGTGATATTCAGAAAACCAAAGCAGGGGATGCGCCGAACTTCGGGTGAGCAACTCCGGTATGATCCCGACTCCGTCGATGTCCGGGGCAACGCTGGCCACGGTCACCGCAATTCGTTCCCGCCGATTCAGAGCAGTGACGTTCGCCAACACCCAACCCGCAAGGAAATGAGTGACGGGGCTCATTATGGCTCCGGCGAGGTGCGCTCGCCATTAGTAGAACGAC
>Ga0335081_10018700_pt1 | contig 11205 bp, 11 predicted proteins | sample Lox_Sample_35_FD_206713 | JGI IMG/M metagenome (GOLD analysis project Ga0335081, IMG submission 206713) | Soil microbial communities from Loxahatchee National Wildlife Refuge, Florida, United States - Lox_Sample_3.5 | ecosystem: Environmental > Terrestrial > Soil > Wetlands | place: USA...
GAACTACCCGACCCCCGGAACTACCCGACCCCCGGAACTACCCGGGCACCCCCCGACGATTACTGCTCGTTGCCGCCGGGGAACGGCACCGTCAGCGGCCACACCTGCAGCGCCTGCCGCCACTTGGCGGCGCGCACCGCGCACTGCGAAAGCGCGGTGACCCCGAAGGCGCGGTCCTGCGACGTCCTGGCCTGTTCGATCATCGCGCGCCACGCCTCGGCGTCGTCGGATTCCATCCGCACCGCCAGTGTGGCGGCGTCGTTGACGTTCGCGACCGTCATCGGCAGCTGGTAGCCGGCCGCGGCGACCGGTGGAGTCACCGACCGTGCGGCCAGCATCGCGACCGCCGCGTCGCGGCGCCCCCGGTGCTCGCTCAGCGAATCCGCGACCAGCTCGTTGAGGTCCGGCGTGGAATGCGCCGAGACGAACCCGTAGCCGTAGATGGTCGCGTGCTCGGCGGCGACCGCGGCGGCGAGCGCCGCGTCGTCGGGCGACTTCGGGCCGGAGGTGGTCGGCTCGGCGGATGTCACTGCGCCGACTCTTTCACCGCCAGCGGGACGGTGACCGATGCCGTGCACGACGCGGCGATTGAGCCGAGCAGGCCGGCGCGGTAGCCGGACAGTTTCGCGGCCAGCTGCGAGGCGCTGTCGGCCGAATTGCGCAGCGCCGCGGTCACATCCGCCAGAGACGGCGGCGCAGCCGGGGCGGCGCTGACAGCCGGGCTCGCCGTCGATGTGGACGACGGGGGCTTGCCGGTGGCGCGCGCGATTTCCTGGACCAGCGCCCTGGCGTGGTCGGTCCGTTCGGCGGCGACGGCGCTCAGCGCCCGCGAGTGCGACGAGTCGGCCGCGGCGGCGGCTTTGGCCACGTCGCTGTCGCGCCGGGCCAGGTTTAGCTGCGACTCGAGGTCGTCGACCTTCGGCGGCGTGGGCGGCGAACCACACGCCGGGGCGGCCGCGGAGACGGCCGCCAGCGCGGCCGCGCCGAGCAGGACTCGGCGCCGGCTGACGGCGGGGTTGAGGCTGGGCACCCCGACATCCTGCCATTCGATGCGATGCACCGGCCGGGCCGCCGATCGCCTCGTCGGGGTGCGTGTCAGGCGTATCGTTGATCCCTGAACTCCGCGTTTGCGGAGGGGCACCAGCCGCACAATTCAAGATGAGGAGCTCGCCGTGGCCACGGGGCTGCCGTCGCAGGAACAGGTGTTCGAGCTACTCGATGACGAGTTCGCGCGCGCAGGCTATGAGATCGAGGACGTCGTGCTCGACGGCGCGGCGCGCCCGCCCCGCATCACGGTGATCGCCGACGGCGACAAACCCCTCGATCTGGACACCATCGCGATGCTGTCGCAGTCGGCCTCTCGGTTGCTGGACGACGCCGGCGCGGTCGCGCGCCAATACGTCCTCGAGGTCAGCTCGCGCGGCGTGGACCGGCCGCTGACCACCGAGAAGCACTTCCGCCGGGCACAAGGCCGCAAGGTGGAGCTGACCATGGCCGACGGCTCCCGCCTCACCGGGCGGATCGGCGGCACCGCCGACGGGCAGCTGCGGTTCGTGGTCCCCGAGCGCGGCGGCTGGTCGGTGCGGCACATTCCGCTCACCGGGATCACCAAAGCGGTTGTGCAGGTTGAGTTTTCGTCGCCGAGCCCGCGTGAGCTCCAGCTGGCGAGCGACGCGGAGGCCGGCACATGAACATCGACATGGCCGCGCTGCACGCCATCGAAGCGGACAAGGGCATCTCGGTCGACGTGGTCGTCGAGACGATCAAGTCGGCGCTGCTCACCGCCTACCGCCACACCCCTGGCCACCAGCCCGACGCCCGCATCGACATCGACCGCAAGACCGGCATCGTGCGGGTGCTGGCCCGCGAAACCGACGTCGACGGCAACATTATCGCCGAGTGGGACGACACCCCGGAGGGCTTCGGCCGCATCGCGGCGACCACCGCGCGGCAGGTCATCCTGCAGCGGCTGCGCGACGCCGAGAACGAGAAGAACTACGGCGAGTTCTCCGCACGGGAGGGCGACATCGCCGCCGGCGTGATCCAGCGCGACGCCCGGGCCAACGCCCGCGGCCTGGTGGTCGTGCGGATGGGCGGCGAAACGAAGGGCTCCGAGGGCGTGATCCCGGCCGCCGAGCAGGTCCCCGGCGAGCGCTACGAGCACGGCGACCGGCTGCGCTGCTACGTCGTCGGGGTGACCCGCGGCGCCCGCGAGCCGCTGATCACGCTGTCACGCACCCACCCGAACCTGGTCCGTAAGCTGTTCTCGCTGGAGGTGCCCGAGATCGCCGACGGCTCCGTGGAGATCGTCGCGGTCGCCCGCGAGGCCGGCCACCGGTCCAAGATCGCGGTGGCCTCCCGGGTGCCGGGCCTGAACGCGAAGGGCGCCTGCATCGGGCCGATGGGCCAGCGGGTGCGCAACGTGATGAGCGAGCTGTCCGGCGAGAAAATCGACATCATCGACTACGACCCGGACCCGGCGAAATTCGTGGCCAACGCGTTGTCGCCGGCCAAGGTGATGTCGGTGAGCGTGGTCGACGAGGCCGCGCGGGCCGCGCGGGTGGTGGTCCCGGATTTCCAGCTGTCGCTGGCCATCGGCAAGGAGGGCCAGAACGCACGGCTGGCGGCGCGGTTGACGGGGTGGCGGATCGACATCCGCAGCGACGCGGAGCAGCACCAGAAGCAGCCCAACGCCTGAGACGGTTGCGCTGATTCCGAACGGCTGGCGGGTCAAGCCGAACGTCAAGCTAAACTAGGCCGTGATCCAGCGCGAGACTTCGGCGTCCGCGCATCGACGCACTGAGGGACCGGTGCGAACGTGCGTCGGGTGCCGCAAGCGAGGGCTGGCCGTCGAACTGCTTCGCGTGGTGGCTGTGTCGACAGGGAATGGCGAATACGCTGTGACCGTTGACACAGGAGCTAATCTGCCGGGGCGGGGTGCCTGGCTGCACCCCAACCAGCAGTGTCTTCGCGCAGCGATCCGGCGGCGAGCGTTCGGCCGAGCGTTGCGCATCACCGGTTCACCGGACACATCCGCGGCCGTCGAGCACATCATCGCGCTCGAGGACCCGGGCAACAGAACAGGTAGCGAAGAACATGAGCACACCGTGAAGTCCCGATGACCATGCGTCGTAGCTAAACCCGAGGCGAGGGCTCACCACCGCCGTCGCCTCCAGACAGGAGAGGTAGTGGCAGGTAAGGCCCGCGTGCACGAGTTGGCTAAGGAACTCGGTGTCACCAGCAAGGAAGTGCTCGCCCGGCTCAGTGAACAGGGCGAATTCGTCAAATCCGCATCGTCGACCGTAGAAGCGCCGGTCGCGCGGCGGTTGCGCGAGTCGTTCGGCGGCGGAAAGGCGGCCACCGCGACCGGCAACGGAGCCGCGGGGAAGGCAGCGAGGGCCGCCAAGGCGACCGACGGCGCCGTCGCGACCGCGCCGGCCAGAACGGCGGAACCGAAGGCACCGGCCCAGCCGGCCGTGCCGGCCCAGGCCCCGCAGGCCCCCACGGCTGCGCCGGGCTCGTCGGAAACTGGACAGGCCGGCACCGCACCGGCCCGCCCGAGCCCCGGCCAAACCCCCGGCCAAACCCCCGGCCACACCCCCGGCCCGAGCCACGGCCCAGGCCCCACCACCGGCCCCGGCCTGAGCCCCGGTGCCGCCGCGCCGTCTGCCGGCCGGCCCGGCCCGCGGCCCGGCCCGATGCCCAGCCCGATGCCCAGGCCCGCCGGCCGCACCCCGCGGGTCGGCAACAACCCGTTCTCGACGGCTCAGCCGGTCGAGCGGCCCATCCCGCGTCCGCAGGCGCCCAGGCCGGGCGCCCCGCGGCCCGGCGTGTCGCGCCCAGGCGCATCGCCGGGCAACATGCCTCCGCGCCCCGGCGCGGGTGCGCCCGGCCGTCCGCAGCGTCCGGGCACACCGCGACCGGCCCCCGGGGGCCGCGCCGCCCCGGCAGGCGGGCGTGCCGGTAGCGGCGGCGGCGGTGGACCGTACCGCGGCGGTGGCGCTGGCGCCCCGCCCAGCGGCGGCTTCCGCGGCCGCCCCGGCGCAGGCGGGCGGCCCGGCCAGCGCGGTGGTGCGGCGGGTGCGTTCGGCCGTCCGGGCGGCGCCCCGAAACGCGGCCGCAAGTCCAAGCGGCAGAAGCGCCAGGAATACGACTCGATGCAGGCCCCGGTCGTCGGCGGCGTGCGGCTTCCGCACGGCAACGGCGAAATTATCCGGCTGGCCCGCGGCGCGTCGCTGTCCGACTTCGCCGAGAAAATCGACGCCAACCCGGCCGCGCTGGTGCAGGCGCTGTTCAACCTCGGTGAGATGGTCACCGCGACGCAGTCGGTCGGCGACGAGACCCTCGAACTGCTCGGCAGCGAGATGAACTACAACGTTCAGGTCGTCAGCCCCGAGGACGAGGACCGCGAGCTGCTGGAGTCGTTCGACCTCACCTACGGCGAGGACGAAGGCGGCGAGGAGGATCTGCAGACCCGCCCGCCGGTGGTCACCGTGATGGGTCACGTCGACCACGGCAAGACTCGGCTGCTGGACACGATCCGCAAGGCCAACGTCCGCGAGGGCGAGGCCGGCGGCATCACCCAGCACATCGGTGCCTACCAGGTGGCCGTCGAACTCGAGGGCGCCGAGCGGCTGATCACGTTCATCGACACCCCCGGCCACGAGGCGTTCACCGCGATGCGGGCCCGGGGTGCCAAGGCCACCGACATCGCGATTCTGGTGGTCGCCGCCGACGACGGCGTGATGCCGCAGACGGTGGAGGCCATCAACCATGCGCAGGCGGCCGATGTGCCGATCGTGGTGGCGGTCAACAAGATCGACAAGGAGGGCGCCGACCCGGCGAAGATCCGCGCCCAGCTCACCGAATACGGTCTGGTGGCCGAGGACTTCGGCGGTGACACGATGTTCGTCGACATCTCCGCCAAGCAGGGCACCAACATCGAGCAGCTGCTCGAGGCGGTGCTGCTGACCGCGGACGCCACGCTGGACCTGCGGGCCAACCCAGACATGGAGGCCCAGGGCGTCGCGATCGAGGCGCACCTGGACCGCGGCCGCGGCCCGGTGGCCAGTGTGCTCGTGCAGCGCGGCACGCTGCATGTCGGCGACTCGGTGGTCGCCGGCGACGCGTACGGGCGGGTCCGCCGGATGGTCGACGAGTGGGGCGAGGATGTCGAGGCGGCCCTGCCGTCGCGCCCGGTTCAGGTCATCGGCTTCACGTCGGTGCCCGGCGCCGGTGACAACTTCCTTGTCGTCGACGAGGACCGCATCGCCCGTCAGATCGCCGACCGGCGCAGCGCGCGCAAGCGCAACGCGCTGGCCGCCCGCGCCCGCAAACGCATCAGCCTCGAGGACCTGGATTCGGCGCTGAAGGAAACCAGCCAGCTGAACCTGATCCTGAAGGGCGACAACGCCGGCACGGTCGAGGCGCTGGAGGAGGCCCTGATGGGCATCCAGGTCGACGACGAGGTCGAGCTGCGGGTCATCGACCGCGGCGTGGGCGGCGTGACCGAGACCAACGTCAACCTGGCGTCGGCGTCGGACGCGGTCATCATCGGTTTCAACGTCCGTGCCGAGGGCAAGGCCACCGAGCTGGCCAACCGCGAGGGCGTCGAGATCCGCTACTACTCGGTGATCTACCAGGCCATCGACGACATCGAGAACGCGCTCAAGGGCATGCTCAAGCCGGTCTACGAGGAGCGCGAGCTGGGCCGGGCCGAGATTCGGGCGCTGTTCCGCTCGTCGAAGGTCGGCCTCATCGCCGGCTGCCTGGTCACGTCGGGCACCATCCGGCGCAACGCCAAGGCGCGGCTGCTGCGCGACAACGTCGTGGTGATCGAGAACGTGACCGTGCAGTCGCTGCGGCGCGAGAAGGACGACGTCACCGAGGTCCGCGAAGGCTACGAGTGCGGCCTGACGATCGGGTACTCCGACATCAAGGAGGGCGACACGATCGAGACGTACGAGTTGGTCGAGAAGGAACGCGGCTAGCCATGAGCCGCCCGCACCGAAGGGTAGACGTCTAGTGGCTGATCCGGCGCGAGCGCGCCGGTTGGCCAAGCGCATCGCCACGATCGTTGCGTCGGCGATCGAGTACGAGATCAAGGATCCGGGGCTGGCGGGGGTGACCATCACCGACGCGAAGGTCACCGGCGACCTGCACGACGCGACGCTGTACTACACGGTGATCGGCCGCACGATCGACGACCAGCCGGACTACGCGGGCGCGGCGGCGGCGCTGGACCGGGCCAAGGGTGTGCTGCGCACGAAGGTCGGCGCGGGCACCGGGGTGCGGTTCACGCCGACGCTGATGTTCGTGCGCGACACGGTGTCCGATGCCGCGCACCGAATGGAGGAATTGCTCGCCCGGGCGCGCCGGGCCGACGCGGACCTGGCCCGCGTCAGGGAGGGCGCCGTTCCTGCCGGAGACCCACAGCCCTACCGCGTGGCGGGAGAAGACACTCCGGCAGGCGAACAGCCCCGCCGTGTGGTAGGAGAAGAGGGACAACAGCGGGGGCCCGAGAACCAGCACGGGGCAGGAGACCGGTGACCGCGATCGACACGACTGGGAAAACCCCTGGCGGCCGCGGCCACAACCCCCGTGCGGGGCGGCGCGTCCACGCACGCGGCGCGGCGGAGGTGCTTGATTCGGCCCGCACCGTCAACGTGATCTGCCACGTTCATCCCGATGCCGACAGTGTCGGCGCCGGCTTGGCGCTGGCCCTGGTGCTCCGCCGCGCCGGCGCCGAGGTGCAGGTGAGCTTCGCCACGCCGGCCAACCTGCCGGACTCACTGGCCACGCTGCCGGGCGTGGAGCTGCTGGTCGCACCCTCGCAGATGCGATCCGACGCCGACCTGGCGGTCACCGTCGACGCGCCCAGTGTCAACCGGCTCGGCGCGCTGGCCGACCGCGCCGCAAAAGCGCGTGAGCTGCTGGTGATCGACCACCACAAGTCCAACACGCTGTTCGGCAGCGTGAATTACGTTGACGCCGCGGCGGATTCGACCACCATGCTGGTGGCCGACCTGCTCGACGCCTGGCACAAGCCGATCGACAAAGACGTCGCCCGCTGCATCTACGCGGGGTTGACGACGGATACCGGATCGTTCCGGTGGGCCAGTCCCCGGGCGCTGCGGCTGGCGGCCCGGCTGGTGGACCTCGGGGTCGACAACGCCGCGATCAGCCGGGAACTGCTCGACACCCACCCGTTCGCGTACCTGCCGATGCTGGCGCGCGTGCTGACGACCGCGACGTTGCTGCCCGACGCCGTGCAGGGTCGCGGTCTGGTGTATGTCGTTGTCTCACATGAGGATTGGCGGGTCAACCGGTCCGAGGAGGTGGAAAGCGTGGTCGACATCGTCCGCACCACCGCCGAGGCCGAGGTCGCGGCGGTGTTCAAGGAGATCGAGCCTGCGCACTGGTCGGTGTCGATGCGGGCCCGCTCGTTCGACCTGGCCGAGGTCGCGACCGGGTTCGGTGGCGGCGGACACCAGCTCGCGGCCGGCTACTCGGCCAGCGGGCCGATCGACGACGTGGTGAGCGAGCTTCGGCGGGCGCTTGGCTGACCCCGGGCCGGACGCGGGCACCCGCCGGATCGCCGCACTGGCGCTGCCCGCGCTGGGTGTGTTGGCAGCCGAGCCGCTGTATCTGCTTTTCGACACCGCGGTGGTCGGCCGCCTGGGCGCACTGGCACTGGCCGGGCTGGCCATCGGCGGGCTGATCGTCGGCATGGTCGGGTCGGACCTGGTGTTCTTGTCGTACGGGACGACGGCCCGTGCGGCCCGCCATTTCGGGGCCGGTGACCGGGTATCCGCGGTGTGCGAGGGTGTCCAGGCCAGCTGGCTGGCCCTCGGTCTTGGTGTGCTGTTCGTCGCCGTCGTGCAGGCCGCCGCGGTGCCGCTCGTGACGGCGATCGCCTCCAACGACGACATCGCCGATGCGGCGCTGTCCTGGCTGCGGATCGCGGTCGTGGCGGCCCCGGCGATGCTGGTGTCGCTGGCCGGAAACGGCTGGCTGCGTGGCGTGCAGGACACGGCGCGGCCGCTGCGTTACGTCGTCGCCGGCTTCGCGGTGTCCGCCGTGCTGTGCCCGCTGCTGGTGTACGGCTGGCTCGGGCTGCCGCAGCTGAGGCTGCCGGGCTCCGCGGTCGCCAACGTCGTCGGCCAGTGGCTTGCCGCGTTGCTGTTCGCCAGGGCCCTGCTGGTGGAGCGGGTGAACCTGCGGCCCAACTTCGCGGTCCTGGGCAAGCAGCTGGTGCTGGGCCGCGACCTGTTCGTCCGCACCATGGCGTTCCAGGTGTGCTTCATCTCGGCGGCCGCTGTCGCGTCACGGTTCGGGGCGGCGGCGGTGGCCGCCCACCAGGTTGTCCTGCAACTGTGGAACTTTCTTGCGCTGGTGCTTGATTCGCTTGCCATCGCCGCGCAGTCGCTGGTGGGTGCCGCCCTCGGCGCCGGGCATGCGGCGCACGCGAAGTCGGTCGCGTGGCGGGTGACGGCGTTCTCCGCGGTCGCGGCGACGGCGCTGGCCGCGGTGCTCGCCGCGGGCGCGTCGGTGCTGCCGCAGGTGTTCACCGACGACCGTTCGGTGCTCGCGGCGATCGGGGTGCCGTGGTGGTTTCTGGTCGCGCAGCTGCCGATCGCCGGGGCGGTGTTCGGCCTGGACGGCGTGCTGCTGGGCGCCGGTGACGCCAGGTTCATGCGCAATGCGACGGTGATCAGCGCGCTGGCCGGCTTCTTGCCGCTGGTGTGGCTGTCGCTGGCGTTCGGTTGGGGCCTGGCCGGAATCTGGTCGGGCCTGAGCACGTTCGTGGTGCTGCGCTTGGTGTTCGTCGGCTGGCGCGCGTTCTCCGGGCGGTGGGCGGTGACCGGAACCGGATAGCCGGTCCGGCTTCGCCACTCTGGTACTCCCAGAGCGGGCAGCTTCTCGCCATCCGTTATCCACCGCGCAATGACGCTGAATGAGACGCTGAAGGGTGTCGAAGTCAAAACGGTGCGGCAAAGGTAAGGGAGGGTGAATGTGATGTCGGCCCGAACGGACCTAGACGACGACAACACCCCGGCGATGGGAGAGTTTCCGCGGGCCGGCCACGGGACATTGCCGGTCAAAGACGTCGGCCGGCTCTTGCTCCGCTGTGCCGACCGGCCGGGTCTTGTGGCGGCAGTCAGCACGTTCCTGGCCCGCGCCGGTGCGAACATCATCTCGCTGGATCAACATTCGACCGAGCAGACCGGCGGAGAGTTCATGCAGCGGACCATCTTTCACCTGCCCGGGTTGGCTGCTGCGCGCGACGCTCTAGAGCGTGATTTCGGTGGGCAGGTGGCCGCTCAGTTCGGCATGGACTTTCGGCTGACCGAGGCCTCCAAACCCAAACGCGTGGCGATCATGGCGTCGAAGGACGACCACTGTCTTCTGGATCTGTTGTGGCGCAACCGCCGTGGCGAACTGGATATGTCGGTGGCGATGGTGATCTCCAACCATGCCGATCTGGCCGACCAGGTCCGCCCGTTCGGTGTGCCGTTCCTGCACGTGGCGTCGACCAAGGACATTCGAGCCGAGGCCGAACAACGCCAGCTCGATTTACTGCGCGGGAATGTCGACCTGGTGGTGCTGGCGCGCTACATGCAGATCCTCACACCGCATTTTCTCGACGAGGTGGGTTGCCCGCTGATCAATGTCCACCACTCCTTCCTGCCGGCGTTCGTCGGTGCGGCGCCGTACCGAAGGGCCAAGGAGCGCGGCGTCAAACTTGTGGGTGCCACCGCGCACTATGTCACCGAGAAACTCGACGACGGGCCGATCATCGAACAAGACGTCGTGCGGGTGGACCATCGTCACACCGTCGAGGATGTCAGGCGGCTCGGCGCAGACGTCGAGCGGGCCGTGCTGTCGCGGGCCGTTCTCTGGCACTGCGAGGATCGGATCATCCGATACGGCAACCAGACCATCGTCTTCTGAGGAAAGTCACGCTCCTTGACGCTCCGCTGCCGGCCAAGACGCCCGGTGGCCTCGGCGAGGTGCTCGTGGACGCCGACTTCGCCGTGGCCCAACGCGGTTCCTGCAACGCCTACCGTGGCATCGGGCCGCTACGCCGGCGGAGCGAGCTCGGAGTTTGTTCCTCTGGATAGGGGATCGCTGCCGCGCAGAGCGTATGCGGCGGAACGGATTTGGGCGGGCTGCGTTGACCGCCAGAGCCAAGGGATGGGGGCATCGCCCGATCGCCGAGGCGCTGGCGGCCACCGGAAGGCCTATCAGCACTAACCCGGGACAAAAACCCGATGGCGCGGGCGCATGGACGGATTGGAACCTTTGGGCTGTGACGGGCACCGCCAGTGCGCCGCGACGGAAACCTGGGTGACCAGGCCGACCCGCAGCGCGTCGTGGGCGCCCAGGTAGTCGCCGGTCAGGCTCATCCGGTACGCCAGCCCGCGGCCGACGGCCTGCGGCAGCCGCACCGACATGCCCCACGTCGGCAGGATCCCGACGCGGGCGTGGGTGTCGGCGAACCGGGCCTCCTCGGAGGCGATCAGGATGTCGCAGCTCAATGCCACCTCCAGGCCGCCGGTCACCGCGACACCGTTGATCGCGCCGATCACCGGCTTGCTCAGCGACGGCCATCGCGGCGACAGATCCGGGATCGGGCCGGAGCCGTCGTCCCCGCCCCCCAGCTCTTTGAGGTCCACGCCGGCGCAGAATGCCGGGTCGGCGCCGGTCAGGATCACCACGTCCACGCCGTCGTCGGACTCGGCTGCCGCCAGCGCCGAGAACAGCTTGTCGCGCAGTTCCGCCGACAGCGCGTTGCGCACCCGCGGGCGGTTGAGGGTCAGGGTGCGGATCCGGTCGGCGGTTTCGATGAGCAGCACGTCGTCGTCGGGCACGCCCCCACGCTAGTCACCTATCGTCGAGGCATGTGCCGAAACATCACCGAACTGCGCGGCCTGCAACCCGCCGCGACCCAGGAGGAGATCGAGGCCGCCGCACGCCAGTACGTTCGGAAGGTCAGCGGCATCACACGGCCGTCGGCGGCCACCCTCGAGGTGTTCGAGACCGCGGTCGCCGAGGTCACCGCGGCCACCGGCCGGCTGCTGGCGGCGTTGCCGGCGCGGAAGCAGCCACCGAAGACCGTGCCGCCGCTGCGCCGACCGGAAGTACGCGCGCGACTGGCATGACGACCGTAACGACCCATCCGGGTCTCAAGGAGTGGAGCGC
>Ga0335081_10018701_pt1 | contig 11204 bp, 8 predicted proteins | sample Lox_Sample_35_FD_206713 | JGI IMG/M metagenome (GOLD analysis project Ga0335081, IMG submission 206713) | Soil microbial communities from Loxahatchee National Wildlife Refuge, Florida, United States - Lox_Sample_3.5 | ecosystem: Environmental > Terrestrial > Soil > Wetlands | place: USA: Florida...
CGAGGACGAACACGACGACCGCGCCGGGAAGTGTGGTGCCGACCACCGCGGCGATCGATCCGGCCACTCCGCGCAGTCGGCTGCCGACGATCACGCTGATATTGGTCGAGATCAATCCCGGGACGGTTTGACTAATCTCGAGAGCCGCTAGAAAGTGACGTTCGTCGAGCCACTTCTGACGGGAAACCAGATGCTCACGCAGATAGGCGATCACGCCTCCGCCGAAACTGGTCGCCCCTATATAAAAGAAGACCCCGAACAGCTTCGCCAGGCTGACCTTCGGGGCTTGGGTCGGCGCATCATTCATGGCGGTTGATTTTCTCCTCCTCGGTCTGCACCGTTAGGGAATCCGTAGCTCGGCTGTCCCATCAATTTGTCTCGCGGACCACCGATGCGCAAACCGCAACACTGGCTAAGCACGCGATTGCCGTTCCCGCAAACGTGCCCACTAAAGAAGATGGCTGCCTCGCCTTTTCCGGCGGCGCGGAGCTTTTGGTAGGCCCAGTATAGCCTGCTGGCGGAAAGCGGCTTGCCTCGTTTTTTGCCAAATTCATCGGAATATGGTGCAATTTGAGCCATGGACAAGCACATAAGCAAGCATCCCGAAACGCAGCATCTCGCCGGCGACGTAGTTCATTACCGCGAGTACAAAATTCTGCTGCGGCCCGATCGATTTACCAGTAAACATGGCTTTCTCGAATTTTGGGAGGCAGCGTCCAAGACTCTTAAGAAACTCGGTCTTAAGGTGGACGTCGACCGCCACGCGTTCGACAGCCAGGTTCGGGAAGTGCTGTTTTATGACACCCCGGAGTTTGATCTCTTCAACCACCATTTCATTCTGCGAAAGCGTACCTTCTACGACCAGGGATGGCCCCGCCCCGGCCACGAGCTAGCCTTCAAATATCGCGACCCGGAGCTCAAGCACGCCGCAGCCGTTGACGTGCGTCCGCAATTGGGCGGACACGACGAGATAAAGTTCAAAGAGGAGTTGTTGCTCGAGCGCGACCGCCTGGGCGGGATGCGCAGCGTTTACTCCCATGGATGCGTGCTTACGTCGCCCAACATTGAGCTTGATCGCGGTATTGAGGACATAACCCGCGCTTTTCCGACTCTCAAGCAAATAGACATCCGCCCTAGGACTAAAATGGAGTTGGTCAACAACGTGGCGGTCGAGGAAGTGCAAAATACCATGGGCATGATCCACTTCGGGCACCACTTCAAGGGCAAGACCACCATCGCGATATGGCGGAGCCGGGCGCTGGAAAAGTCACTGTCGGGCGAGTTCGCCTTTCAGTGCAAGTTCGAGCGGCTTGAGGAAGTGCATCAGGAATCGATTGAGCTCTCGGAAGAGTTCTACAAAAGGGTGCAGCTCGATTGCGCGGAATGGATCAAACTTGGTACCACCAAGACCGCGATGGTGTACGGACTCGGCGATGCTGAGCGACTAAAGAACCACGAATGAGGGTGTTCCTCATGAGCCTGGCTGCGCGGCGCACATCCGAATGCCGCGGATCATGTAAAGCACCTGAAAAAAGCGCCCAGGTCAGGATTCGAGTAGGCGGGCAGGAATTTGACCGCGTGATCGCACAGTCAGCACCGTAGATGGCGGATAGAGTCACGGCAGCAATGGCGGATAAGTATTGGGCGGACGTACTAATCAGGCACGTCCCTCATAAACTTATCGTGCGCCTGATTCACAGCCCGGAAACCCTCGCTCCAGCACTAATCCCTGCCGGCTTAAATGTGAGGTGTCGCCTGGTATCTGCATCGCATAACCAAAGTCCCGTTTCTCGAGGTGCTGAGCTCGATTCTGTTCATCGCCCTGATCGAGGTATATCAGCTCTTTCTTTTCTCGACGCTAGGCTTGATCTTCTATCACCCAAGCTCGCCCGCGCAGGTCGAGATCGTTCGCGTGCTGGGCGGCGAGCTGGCGCGCGGGCAGATCGAACAACTTGTAGATGAATTGATCCTGTTTGCGAACATCATCGTCGGCCGACCCACCGCGCCTGCCCCTTCCGGATCATGTCCGTCGCCTCGCAAGCGGCGGCCTGAACGGCGCGCTTCCTAAGGACACGAGCAGGGCTTAAGCGAGGCTTTGCGTCATTACGCCCGCGCCGTCGGGCGCAACGCGTTGTTTGCGGTGCGGCCACCGGCGAGCCAGCGCAGGGAGCGCGCCAGCGCCGCGCAGCCATTCTCGCGTACCCACTCGCCGTGGGCGATGATCAGTCGCTGCGGGTTCCAGGCAAGCGCTTGGCGGAGCGCCGCGCGCGCGGCGCCGCGGTTCCAGAACGAGAGGCGCCACTCGCGTGGAGTGCTGCCGTCCGTACCGACCAATCCGTCGAATTTCATGAGCGCGCCTCGCCAGCCATGCAAGGTCGCCGGATCAAACTTCTGCACCAGATCCGTGACAATGACCGAGCGCGAGGCGCGGTGAAAGAAGACGACCTCTTCCATAGCAAAGCTGCCGTGGAAGATCACTTGGTCGATATCCGTCGCCCACGCGGGATCAGGCACGTCACCCAACTCGCGAGCGAACGTCAAATCGCGACGGCGGCGCGCTAGGCCGGGCGATGCGTAGAGCTTGGCGTCGGGCCACGCCCGCGCCCACTCCCCCAGGAAGAGATGATGTGGCTTGTTCGGCGACACAAGATGGCGGACGGGGCCGAGTGCGTTGATGGCCTCGGCCAGCGGCGGGCTCAACGCGATCGGTGAGCACACCCACAGGCTTCGGTCCGCGAGCCGCACAACGGTCATGCGTGTCGGATACGGGAACCCGAAGAACGAAACGCTCGCCCCGTCCGCGACCCAGATGTCACGTTCGATCTCGTTCAGCATTAAGCCGCCTCGTGACGACGTCGTCGATCTCAATCTACTTATCGATCGCGTAACGGTGATGGAAGCCGCAGAGAACTGGCAGCGATAAGACCTTGCGAAATGGGTATAGTGTCTTCGATAGCGGTCGTTCGACGTTTCATCGCGGTCGAGACCACTTACGACAACGTTCGGGTTTAAGTTTTTGCGGGCAGGGAACAGCACATGGATCAGGACAGCCTAGTAGAAGAGAAATTCGGACCACTTCAGGGAGTAAAAATCATCTCGACCGGCAGGCTTATCGCACAGCCCTTTGCCGCCGCGCTCGCCGCCGAGTTCGGGGCCGAAGTGCTTCAGGTCGAGCAGCCGGGCTCAGGCGACTCGGCCTGGCGTGGTATCGGCATCCGACTTGAGGCGCGCGACGGCGGAGCGCCGGTGTCGGCGACCTGGCTCCAGGAGCGGCGCAACGTCTTCTGCATCAGTCTCGACCTCTCCAAGCCCCGCGGCCGCGAAATCTTTCTGCGCCTCGTCACCCGCGCCGACATCCTGATGGAAAGCTCCAAACCCGGCAGCTACGGGAAGTGGGGGCTTGACGACTCAACGCTGCTCAAAACCAACCCCCGCCTGGTCATCACGCACGTCTCTGGCTACGGCCAGCATGGCGAGCCAGGATACGTCGGGCGCGTCTCATACGATTTTATCGGTCAGGCCTTTGGCGGCACGATGTACCAGACCGGATTTCCCGACAATCCGCCCACGCGCGCCGCGCCGTGGACCGGCGACTATCTGACCGCGTACCTGTGCTTCGGGATGTCGATGGCGGGACTCGTGTCCGCGCGCGCCAGCGGCCGGGGCCAGGTGATCGACCTGGCACAATTCGAGGCCATCCATCGCACGCTCGGCGGCACGATGATCGAGTACTTTCACAAGCAGGTCATTCGCGAACGCTCGGGCAACAAGGCAAATGCCTTCCAGCCTTATGACACCTTTGAGGCGCGCGACGGATGGGTCACGGTCGGCGCCGTGAGCTGGCCCGTCTTTGAACGCGTCCTGAGGGTCATAGGACTCGACCCTGAGGACCCCAAGTGGCGCAAGGCGCAGACCGAGGTCGACTCAATCGAGGGGCTCGAGTTCGACGCGATTTTCCGCGGATGGGTGGCCGAGCGGACCATCGACGAGGTGGTCAGGCTTATGAACGATGCCGACGTGGGCTGCACGCCGATTATGAACAGCAAGCAGCTCGCCGAGGACCCCCATTACATGGCGCGCGGGGTTCATCTCGAGTGGGACGACAACCTTGTCGGCCGGGTTAAGGGCATCGGGGTCATTCCCAAGTTTTCGCTGACGCCGGGCAGGATCTGGCGCGGCACGGTGCGCGTCGGCCACGACAACCGGCGTGTCTACGGAGGTTTGCTCGGACTTTCCGACGAGGAACTGCGCCATCTCGCCGACGAGGAGGTCATCTAGCTGGGAGCCCCGCAGCGCTCGCTGCGTGAGGTCGCTGTTCTTGTCCACGGTTGTGGGCTCGATGATAATCAACGCTCCAAGGCGAGATCCGTCAGCCCGGCACGGCTGACATCGGGAGGGAAGACCAATCATGTCGAATCTAACTGTAGATGTCGGCCACGCCGTATCGAATCAAACGCCTCCGATGGTGGGCCACAACGCGTTCAGTCAGGACCCGGTTCTGGTTGAGGCCCTGGAACGGGAGGGCGCGGGATGGGCTCACGATCACTGCGCGGAGTTCGGCGCAATCGTTGGAAGCGAGCGCGTGGCGGAGCTGGTACGCCTCGCCAACAAGCACACACCCGAACTGCGCAGCTATGACCGGTTCGGCAACCGGATCGATTTCGTCGAGTTCCATCCCGCCTATCACGCGCTGATGGCGATCGCATTTGGGGCTGGAGTTCACTGCTTCGCGTACAACGCCAACCGGCCGGGCGGACACGTGGCGCGCGCGGCGCTGAGCTATCTCTGGAATCAGGCGGAAAATGGAACTGGCTGCCCGACCTCGATGGCCTATGCCGCCATCGGCGGTTTTCAGATGTCGCGCCGGCTTTCGGGCGAATGGCTGAAGAAGCTTGCGGCCGAGGATTACGATCCCGGGTTCAAGCCGATGTCCGAGAAGCGCGCGGTTACGGTCGGCTACGCGATGACCGAAAAGCAGGGCGGCTCGGATTTGCGCGCGAATTCGACCACCGCGCGGCGCATCGGCCGCGAGCCCGACGCCGATATTTACGAGCTGACCGGGCACAAGTGGTTCTTTTCGGCGCCGATGAGCGACGGGTTCTTCACCACCGCGCAAACGCAACGCGGCATCTCGTGTTTCTTCGTGCCGCGCTGGAAGCCCGATGGGAGCCGCAACAGCTTCTTCATCCAGCGCCTCAAGGACAAGTGCGGCAACCGTTCCAATGCGTCGAGCGAGGCCGAGCTGGCCGGCACGTGGGCGGTTCTGGTGGGCGAGGAAGGCCGCGGCGTTCGGACGATCCTGGAGTCGGCGGACTACACTCGCCTGGACTTCGCGATTGGCTCGGCCGCTCTGCTCCGGCAGGCGCTCAACCTCGCGATGTTTCACGCGCAACATCGCGAGGCGTTCGGCAAGCATCTGATCGACCAACCGATGATGAAGAACACGCTGGCCGACCTCGCGCTCGAATCGGAGGCGGCGACGCTGCTCGCGATGCGGCTTGCGGGAGCGCTGGACCGGGCCGAGCACGACGAATCGCAACGCCGCCTGACCCGGATACTGACTCCGGTTGCCAAGTACTGGAACTGCAAGCGTGCTCCAGTGGTAGTGGAAGAGGCGCTCGAGTGCATCGGAGGCAACGGTTATGTCGAAGAGCATCCGATGGCGAGGCTCTATCGGGAGGCGCCGATCAATACCATCTGGGAAGGCACCAGCAACATGATGTGCATGGACGTGGTTAGGGCGATCGGACGCGTGCCGGGCACGCTGGACGCGATAATGGATGAGATCCGGCTTGGCGCGTCCGCCGATCGGCGGATCGGCGCATGGGCTAGCGAAATCGAAACGATCGCCCGTGACCGGGAACTCGCCGCGCAGCAGGCTCGCCGACTGACCGAAATGCTCGCTCTCGGCGTCCAGGCCAGCGTGATCGCGCGTTACTCTTCGGGCCAGGTAGCGTCCGCGTTCTTGGAAACCCGGCTGGAGAAGAGGTCGGGACGAACGTTCGGCACGCTGGAGGGCAGCCACGACCTCGACGCGATCGTTCGGCGCGCGTCGCTAAGCGAAGCGCCCGTTTCGAGGCGCCTGACGGTTGAGGGGCGTGGCCGATTGGCCAAGTCCCTTGATGAGGTTGCCCAGCGCGCGGTCGAAGCAAGCGGACTGGTCCAACACGGAGGCGACGCCCCTCCCGTCAAATAGAAGTTCGCGACCGGATCGCCCGTTCATGTTCAACCTGGTCTGCGGTGCGGCTACTCGGCGAGCCACCATACCGCTCAGTTGGAAGCCGGGTCGACGCGCTCCTGCGTCATCGCGAAGCGCCGGAATTCCGCATCGCCGCGCAGGAGTTCGTCATAAGATCCGCAGCCCTTGACGCGCCCGTTGGAGAGAAACACCACCCGATCGCAGCGGCGCACGCTGCTCAAGCGATGCGCGACGACGAGCACGGTCTTGCGCCTGTGCAAGGCCTCGATCGCTTGGTTCACCGCGGCCTCGGTCTGATGGTCCAGCGCGGAGGTCGCCTCGTCGAATACCAACAGATCAGGCTCGTGATAGAGAGCGCGCGCGATCCCCACGGCGCTCGCCTCCCGACAGCCTCACGCCCCGTTCACCTACCGAGGTATCCAGCCCGCGCGGCAGGACGGCGATCAAGCTCTCCAGTTGCGCCATCCGCACCGCCGCCTCGAGGCGGCGCTCGTCCACGTCCCTCTCCGCGATTCCCAAGGCGATGTTCCGCCGCAGGCTCTCGTCAGTCAGAAAAATCGATTGCGGTACGTAACCGACGCAACGCCGCCAAGAATTGGCATGCTCGTTCAGGTCGATGCCGTCGATAAGAATGCGGCCTGACGTTGGACGCAGCAGTCCGACCACCAGGTCGATCAGCGTGGTTTTGCCCGCGCCCGTCTGGCCGACGACACCGATCGACTCGCCACAGCCAATCGTCAGACAGACGTCGTGCAATGCGGGAGTCTCGGCTTCCGGAAAAATGTAAGTGACGTGATCGAGCTCGATTCGGTCGTGCAGGAAGACGCCGGAGCCATTTCCGTCCGTCTCGGGCTGCCAATCCGCGCCCGTCAGCAGCCGGTAGTCGTAATAGAGGCTGTCAACCGCCGGCCCCGCGCTGCGCACCCGGTTGATCTGCCAGGTGACCCGATTGGCGGCGGGCACGATGCGGAAGGCGGCGTAGCCAAACAGGGCCAGCAGCGGCAGACCCTCGGCGCGTGGCGGTTCGACGCCCGTCACCAGGGCGACTACGGCCAGCGCCCCGCACACGAAAATGGTCTCGGTAATCAGCGGCACGATGTTCTCCAGGGTCTTGCCTATATAGCCGAGGTTCAGGACTTTCCATTGCTGGTCGCGGAACTTGTGGTAGAAGAATTGTTCGCGGCCGAGCGCCTTGATTTCCTTGATGCCGCCCAGCGCCTCCTGCAGGGTTTGCAAGCTCTCCCGGTCCAGGTCGTGGCGCCCGGCGCCCAGCCGCTCGGCCATCCGGCGGGTCAGGCGCAATAACACCGCCAACACCACTACCAAGAGGGTGCCCGCGATCAATGTCACCTTGGGAGCGGTGTACAACAACACCCCCGTGATCGCCGCGGCGGTCAGGATTTCGGAGCTGCCCGCAACCGCCGCCGCCATGACCTCGCCGCAAATCATCTCGGCACATAAGTTGGTATTCCAGATGAGATCGGCGGAGTTGCGGCCCAAGTGGAACGGGTACGGCGCGCCCAGATAACGCTTGAGCATCGCGGACTTCAACGCCGCGACCGATTCGCCGGCTATCTTATGGCGTAGGTATTGGCCGCCGATCACGATCAGGTTCTTGAGTAAATAGTAGAGCGCAATCAGCCCGGTGAAGACCAGCACGCGCTGTTCGGGGCTGGAATGCGGGAAGACGACGACGATTCTCGAAACGATCGGCATCCGCGTCATCTGTGCCGGATCGTTGAGGATCTTGAGTAGCGCGAATACGGCCGCCGCGGCGCCGGCCTCGATAATCCCGGTCAGCACCGAGACCGGGCCTAGCAGCGCCCATTTCCAGCGCATAGCAGCGGGCATCATGGCGATGCCTTTGCGCAGCGTCGCAACGATCGCGCCTGGCGGAGGTTTAGTGCTGGCGCTGCTGGGCTCCGGCATCCCGGCACGGCGACGGGCGGCACTTCGGGAAATCGTGGCCGTAGCGTTCGGTCCTGCTGCACCTGTGGGTTTCATCGCGCGACGCCCGTGCGCAGGTCGCTTTCCTCAGCAATTAGCTGTTCCAGCCGGGCGCCGAATGCGGCTTTCGAAAACCGCGTCGCCACGTGATCGCGCGCTGCCCGGCCCATTCGTGCCACGGCCGCAGGGTCGGCGATTAGCCGTTCCAGCGCGCGCGCGAACGCCGCCGGCGCCGCGGCGCACAGCAATCCCGTCACGCCGTCCGCGACCGTCTCCGCCGGACCTCCGTTATTGACCGCCACCACCGGACGGCCCGCGGCCATCGCTTCGAGCGGAACGTAGCCGAAATGCTCGTGCTCGGCGGTGTTGACCACGCACAGGCATCGCGAAAGCAGCGCCCGGCGCTGACTCTCGGCGATCGAGCGGTGGAAAACAATTTGTTCTTCCAAGCCCAGCGAGCGCGCCTGCGCCTGCAAGCCGGCAAAGGTGTCGCGGCATTCCCGCAGACGCTGGTCGAAGCCGCCCGCGATCACCAACTGGAGACGCTCGAAGACCAGGGGCGGCAGGCGCTCGCGCAGCGCCGCCATCGCCGCGATCGCCAGGCCGATATTTTTTTTGTGCTCGTAACGCGAGAGCGACAAGATTTGGGTCAGGCCAGTGTCCGGGGACGCGCCGTTCAGATTGTCGCGGCCCTCGACGTCCACGCCCGGATACAGCACCTCGGGGCGCAAACCACCGAGGCGCGCAAAGGTGCGTTCAAAGGCCGCCGCGGTGAACTCGCTGTTGACGAGCACGCGATGCGCCATGCCGGTGGTGACTTCCTCCAGCCGATCAATTGGAGCGCGATACCATTGATACCAGCCGGCGCGAGGCGGCGTCAGGAGCCGATCGGGGAAATGGCAGTAAAAGATAATTCGCGCGCTGGTTAACAGCCGCAGCACGGGAATGGCGTGAGATACCAGGTCGCAAACAACCACGTCGAAGCGCTCCGGGCTTATCGCCATCCGGCCAGCGAGGTAAACCATCCGCGTGATTGCGCAGGGCGCGCGCAGATGCTGCGCAACCTGCATCGGCAGCCAGGCGCCGTACACGCGCAGCTCCAGCCCACCGTTTTTGGTTTCGTCGAAACAGCGTTCGGGATCGTAATTCGCGGTAAAGATTGTCACCCGATGTCCCGCGGCGCGCAGATGCGTCGCGGCGTCGAGCACCAACCGTTCGGCGCCGCCGATCCCGAGGTCGGGATGAATAAATGCGACCCGCAAACGCCGATCCATCGCGTCAACCGCGCGCCTGGTTAGGGGCAAAAACCGCCGCCGCCTCCGCCTTCCAGCCTTCTTCCCAGCTCATCGTTGGCAGCCGCACGAGATTGGCGCGCAGGCGGTCGAGCACCGGCGCCGGTCCCGGAAATCCCTCGAACAGTTCGTATAGCAAGGCGGCCAGCTCAGTCGCGTCCCTAAACAGCAGACCGTTTTCGCCCTCACGTATTTGCTCTCTCAAGCAAGGTCCGTAGTCCAGGGCGAGCACCGGCGCCCCCGCGCCAAACAGGTCGGCGATTTTCATCGGCAGGTCCAGGCCGCAGGATGACCGATGGCAGCACAGGCCCAAGTCCGCCGCCCCGAGCAGGAGCGGATAATCCTCAGGCTCCAGCCAGAGCGTGCGGAGATGCACCCTGGCCAAGGCGAGGCCGCGAATTTTTCTTTCGTACTGATCGCGTAGCGGCCCCTGCCCGCTGATCACGATTACCAGATCCGCGAACGCGCGCTTGCCCGCTGCGCGGTCATGGCGGGCGATAAGCTGGTCGCATCGCGCGGCTGCTTCCAGCAACATGGAGTAGTCCTCGTCGTCGGTCCAACTCGTAGGACTCACGATCAGGGCCGGGCGCCGTGCGCCGTCCAGCGGCAGGCCAAAGCTGGAGCCGAGGCGGCGAATCAATGCGTCGCGCGCCGAAGGCTGCGCCGGTGCAAACTGGGCGGCGGGCCGATCATACAGCACCGTCGCTCCCGATATCCCCCAATGCGTGGCCAACTCCGCCCGCATCGCCTGTGAAACGCACATATGCCTGGCGGCACGACGCCCCAGCGTGCGCTCGTACCAGCGTGCCAGCCGCACCGCCGGATGACGAGCGCCCAGCTTCAGGGCCAGCATCGAGTAGCCGAAATTGTGCCAGTCAATGACGAGCTGAGCTGACCGAGCGCGGGCCGCGAGCACGCCAATCAGCAGAGTTGGAATCGCAGGCGGGTTTTGTACCAGGATAGTGTCGAGGCCGGCGATACGAAACAACAGCAGCCACAAGAGCTGCGCAGCTTGCCGGCAGCGCAGTGCCAGCAAAGCGGCGATCCACACAACCTGCGGCAGATGGCGCGGTGCCAGCAGCCGCGGTGGCGGAAGCTCATGCAGACGGATTCGACGGTGATCGCGGACCGCACGAATCGGCGGATTGCCGGCATAACCGATCAGGTCGACCCCGGTGCCGGCTTCGGCGAGCGCGAGGGCATGGTATTGCATCCGTGGACTGCGCCCTAAATCGCCGAGCACCACTATCGCGACGCGCCGGTCATCTTCGAAATTCAACGCCGTGTTTGCCAAAGGTTGATTATCAAGACATATATGGACCGTTGCCTCGACTATCTATAGCGTAAGATCGCATGCTAGCGACAGCACCGGATTGGAACATGGCAATGAGCCCGCGAGGGGGTTTGGCAAGGGCCTTGAACCTGCCCCGCCGGGTGGTGTTGGCCGCCGGCGGCACCGCGGGCCACGTCTATCCGGCCTTGGCGATAGCCGACGCCTATCGGCTTGCGGTGGCCCCGCTGGAGGTGCTGTTTTTCGGCACCGCCGACGGCTTCGAGGCCAGGTTGGTGCCGCACAGCGGATTTCCATTTTCCGTGGTGCGCTGTTCGCCGATGGTCGGGGAGAATCTGATGGGCAAGGCGCGGACCCTGGGAAGCCTCGGCGGCGCCTTCCTCCGCGCGCGAAAATTGCTGCGCGCCACGCGGGCCGAGCTGGTGATCGGGTTAGGTGGATACCCGTCGGTTCCGGTTTTACTTGCCGCGCGCCG
>Ga0335081_10018704_pt1 | contig 11204 bp, 9 predicted proteins | sample Lox_Sample_35_FD_206713 | JGI IMG/M metagenome (GOLD analysis project Ga0335081, IMG submission 206713) | Soil microbial communities from Loxahatchee National Wildlife Refuge, Florida, United States - Lox_Sample_3.5 | ecosystem: Environmental > Terrestrial > Soil > Wetlands | place: USA: Florida...
CAAGTTATTTTGCAGAGGCTCCTTAGCATCTGACATGCCCCAGCTCTACCGTGCTGTCCTGCCGATTCTCGACACACCCGAGGACTCGGAAGACGCGCTCCAAGACGGGTTGGTCCAGGTTGTGCACCATTTCCATGAGTTCGAAGGGCGCTCCAGGTTAACCACCTGGTTGACTCGGGTTGTGATCAATGCCGCCCTGATGCAATTGCGCCGAAGTCGCCGCGTCGTAATGACCTCGATTGATGAGAAACTCGGTCCGGACGCCCTATCTTTGGCCGATACCATCACCGATCCCGGACCTAATCCGGAGGAACTGTGTGCACGGGAGGAATTGCGTCAGATTCTTAAACGAAAGGTGCGGACCTTGCGGACCGCGTACGGCTAGGCTGTGTGGTTGCATGCCTTCAAGGTATCAGCATTAGAGAAGCGGCCGGGGTGATGGGAATCCCGGAAGGGAGTCTGAAATCGCACCTCCACCGAGCGCGCCTGCGGCTCAGGGACGAGATGGGCGCCGGCCTGGGTACTCACAAAACTCTTCGGGCTGCTCGGTCCGACGCTACGACGACCGGGCATTGGCGCAACGCGGAATTGATGGAACAGGTCGCCAAGCCAGCGGCCTACTAGCACTCTATCGGGAGTGACCCGGCCCGAAAATGCTGGGGAGTTAGGCGACACCAAGTTGCCGGGTCACTCACGATAGAGCCGTTTGAATGAAGCCGCTGGCGTTTGCGGCGGACGCGGCCAATTATGGTTTTTGTATGGGTTGGGGGGTAGTAAGAAAGGCGGATTGGGCTGTAGCCTTCGGTAAATGCCTTCCACAAGGCCAGCATGAGACAATCTGAAGATGCGATTCCGTGCCACGCGATGGGAACGCCATGCTGACTTGGCCGCGTACCCAGCGGGCGGCGCGGCGAAGTTACTACTTCGGTAATTTCGAAACTTCGACCGGCCACAGAGTTTTAGCGGGATCGAATTCCAGGTAGGATAGTGGTCGCCATAGTCGGGCTCGCTGTGGATCGACTAGGGGGCGGGACCCTCGATCTCGATGCCGGAGATCGTCTGTTGCGTGTCGCATTCAAATTGAAAGGTTCGGTTGCGCCCGGCCCGATCGTCAGTCCTGCAGCTCGCGCCGACGATTTGTCACGGCCGAAGCAGGCGATGGCCAATCCGCCGAGAAGAGCAAGCGAGGTCAGGGCCACATGGCGGAATCGGACTTGCCCTGCGCTTTTGAGATGGCCAACTGATCCGGAACTTGTGTGATGTCGCATCAGGTTACTCACCGGTGTTTGGCTACTCAGGCTGCCCTACGTGGAAGCGAAGTGAGAAGGAATTAAGAGTCGAGAGCTGAGAGTCGAGAGTTGGAAGACGAGGACATTCTCAGCTTCAAACTTACGACTCTCGACTTTGAGAAGCTATGGCGTCGCAACGAACAAATTCTGGGCGAAAGGCCATTCCTCGTCGATCCACTGCGCGTCGCAACGAAACCCGGTGCGCTCCGCCATGCCGAACATCTCCTCCGCGCTGTATTTGTGCGAACTCTCTGTCCAGATGGTTTCTCCTTCGTGCAGTTCAACTGAGAATCCTGCCCGGCGGATGCTGACCCTCTGACGGGCGGTGGAGCGAAGGTGCATCTCGATGCGCCGTTCGATGGCGTTGTACCGCGCGACGTGCCGGAAGCGGGAGAGGACGAAATCGCCGTCGAGTTCGCGATTGATCCGAGCCAGCAGGTTCAGATTAAAAGCCGCTGTAACACCCGCCGGATCGTCGTAGGCCAGTATCATCCGGGAAACGGGTTTCACCAGATCGACGCCCAGCAGGAGCGCGTCGCCGGGAAGCAGTTCCTGACGGACATTTTGCAGAAAGCGTTCGCCCGGTCCGCGATCGAAGTTCCCGATCGAGCTACCCAAGAACAGCACCAGGAGGCACTCGCCCGACGCGCGCCGGGAGGCGACTTTGGCGAGGCCGTCGAGATACTCTTCCTCCAGCCCGACGATACTGACCGATTTCAAGTCGCCCAACTCGCGGGCGCACATGGCGAGCGCTGTGGCGGAGATCTCGATGGGATGGTAGGTCGTGGGCCCGTCATGGGTCAGCGCCTCCAGGATCCAGCGGGTCTTCTTGCCGCTGCCGCTGCCCAGTTCCGCCACCACTATCCGATCCGGCAGGCGCGCCGCGATTTCTTCGGCGCACCGTTGCAGCAGGCGGGTATCGGCGCGCGTGAGGCCGTATTCCGGAATAACGCTGATCACCTCAAAGAGAGCCGAGCCGACCTCGTCGTAGAGATACTTCGAGGGCAGTTCCTTCTGACCCGTCGTCATGAGGCCGGCGCGGACCTCTTCCGCAAATCGGGCGACAGGGTCCGCAGTGAGAGCAGGCGCAGAAACAGGCATGAGACCCTTTCGAGTTTCGAAAATCGAAACTGGAAAATCGAAACGCAAAGCCGTGCCAAACGGTTTCCGATTTTCGAACTTCAATTGGTGACGCAGCGAAAGCCCGCGTACACGTAAGGGTAGTGCGGCTGGAACCAGTTGCGGAAAGTGCGCCGCAACATGCAAGCAGCGGTTCGGGAGCAGCCACCCTTCATCACGTAATGCTTGCCGTCGAAAAAATTGGCCGAATAGCCGGGATAGAATGGGAACGCCTGAAACCCCGGAAAGGGCTCGAAAAGTGTCGAAGTCCACTCCCACCCATTGCCGACGAGGTCCGCTGGGCCAAAGGCGCTTGCGCCTGCCGGATGGGCGTTCACCGGAGTGGGATCCCACCGATGGAAATCGAAGTTGCCGTATGTGGCCGCGGGAGGTTGGTAGCCCCAAGGGTAGTCACGCTCACCGCCTTGAGGTGTCCCGAAGGCAGCGCGGTGCCACTGGGCCTCGGTGGGCAGCGCCTTGTTCTTCCAGCGCGCGTAGGCGGCCGCCTCCGCATGGCTCACGTAAACGGGCCAGTCAGTAGGAAGCGGGATTTCGTCGAACATAGTGCGATAAAACCAGGCGCCATTGCGCTCGGCCCAGAACTTCGGATGGCGGATCGCATCCGTGGTGATCCAGTCCCAGGCGTCTTTGCCCCAAAGTTCGCGATTCTCGTAGCCGCCGGCGCGGAGGAACTCCAGAAACTCGCCGTTCGTCACCTTGTAGGCATCGACGGCGAAGCCGGGCACGGTTTCGGTGTGCTCTTCAAACTCGTTGTCCCAGCCAAAAGCACCACCTTCCTTCGCCTCGCGACGCGACAGGCCCAGCGTCACTGTGCCCGCCGGTATGTCGATCATCCTCGGCGCGGGTGGCGCGGTGATCGGTGTCAGCAAAGGTGAGGGAGCAATCTTGCGTTCCGGTGGCAACTGGTGGAACATGTAGGCGAGCGTTTCCGCGTGCATCAATCGGTGTTCAATGGCCACCTGCAGCAGGGTTGATTCGTCGATCCCCTGCGCGCCGTTACCGGCGACCGCGTCGCCTTCGAGGTGCGCGTCGAGCTTCTCGCGAACCTCGCGATTGTACCTTCGAATCTCCTCGAGCGCAGGCCAGTCCGCGGGTTGGTCGTCCGGCAGGCCGCCGCCGACGGGGTCGATCCCAAACGCGAGCAGCTTGTCGAACTCAGGATGGAACGACTTCAGGTCGCAGGCATAGGCAGAGAGAAGGTTCCAATCGAAGGCCTCCAGGTGGCCGACGTAGAAAACGATCCGGTGCCGCTCTGGGATTGGGCGCTCGTAAAATGAATCAGGCCGAACAACCTCGAAGAGCCGGTCGGTGAGGCGGCGGGATTCCGCCAGACGAGCCAGCAGGTTCTCCCGGGAAGGCTCAATGCGAGTGTCAAGCATCGGTTTCACGCCCTTTCAGCGTCTTTCGGGATATGATGGCCCCGTGCAATCCGATTGGATGCCTCATGGCGTTTGCCGGATGCGAAGCAGTGTTGTCTCGCTGGTGACTGGGATTCCTGGCTCAAGCGACCATGTTATCGGCTTTTGCGAATCCCTGCAAATCTGAGGCTGCGAGGCACATTCCAGGGCTGCCTGAGCGATGGGACCGGACCGATGGAGACAATCGACACGGACATTATCGAATTTCGCGAGGTCCACTATGCCATCAACGCCGGCCTCCACCTGGTCGCCGGCCTCGACTTGCGGGTGGAGCGCGGCGAGACACTGGTATTACTGGGCCGTAGCGGCTCCGGCAAGACCACCACGCTCAAACTGATCAACGGCCTGCTCTCGCCCACCTCGGGCGAGGTGCTCGTGGAAGGTCAACCGACTACGGCTTGGGACCCCATCCGGCTGCGGCGCCGTATCGGATATGCGATCCAGGAAGTGGGCCTTTTTCCGCACTTCACGGTCGAACGCAACATCGGCCTGGTGCCCCAAATCGAAGGCTGGCCTCCGGAGCAGATCCGCGAGCGAGTGCGCGAATTGCTCGTGCTGGTGGGCCTTGATCAGCAGTTAGGCAAACGGTACCCACGTGAGCTTTCGGGAGGCCAACGGCAGCGCGTCGGCGTCGCGCGGGCACTGGCTGCCGATCCGCCAATCCTGCTGATGGACGAACCTTTCGGAGCACTCGACCCCATCACGCGGGCAGAGATCCAGCGGGAGTTTCTGCATCTTCGCGAGCGACTGCACAAAACGATCGTGTTCGTGACCCACGACCTGCGCGAGGCGCTGCTGCTCGCCCATCGCATCGGCTTATTCGAGGAGGGGCGGCTGATAGGAGTCTATACGCCGGGAGAGTTCTTGAAGGCGACGGACCCCGTGGCCGCAGCATATCTGGCTGCCCTCAGTCCGGGAAATAAACTGTCGGGAGGCAGAAGTCAGGGGTCGGAGAAATGATGAATTATGAATGATGAATGATGAACGGAAGAGGGCCCGTTCCCGTCTTCTGTTCATCATTCACAATTCATCGTTCATCGTTTCTCCTGACTCCTGACCGCTTGTCGAGGTTACCGTATGGAGCTACTGAGATTTTTCGTCAACAATCACACCGAGGTGCTGGAATTGACCATCGAGCACCTGTCGATGGTGGGCATTTCAACATTGCTGGCGGCAACCATCGGGATACCGCTGGGCGTTCTGCTCACCCGCCGACCGGCGCTCAATAAACCCATCCTGGGAAGCGCCAACGTGATGCAGACGATCCCGAGTCTCGCGCTGTTCGGTCTCCTGATGCCGATGCCGTGGATCGGCGAGCGCGCCGACCGCCTGGCCATCCTGGCCCTCACGCTCTACGCGCTGCTGCCCGTCATCCGAAACACGCATGCCGGCATCACCGGGGTGGATCCCGCCGTGGTGGAGGCGGGGCGCGGCATGGGCATGACGGATCGCCAACTCCTGTTCCAGGTACAGTTGCCGCTGGCATTGAGCGTAATTATTGCCGGCGTGCGTGTAGCCACCGTGATCTCCGTGGGCGTGGCGACCATCGCCGCCGCAATCGGTGCAGGCGGCCTCGGCGAATACATTTTCCGCGGCCTCGCCATGGTCAACAACCAACTGATCCTCGCCGGCGCCGTTCCGGCCGCCGCGCTGGCATTGCTGGCCGACTTCATGCTGGGAACGTTGGAGCGCGCGATAAGAAGTAGGCAGTAGGCGAAGGCACCCTTCGCCAGACGAACAACGCTATGGGACAGTACGCCTCGACGGGTAATCCCGCGCCGTACCACCGGCGCTCCGCAGCCTGGGTTCTGCTTACTGCCTACTGCCGGCTGTCTACTGCCTCCTGCCTTCTGCTTTCCGCTTTCTGCCTGCTGTCTTCCTGCGGCCCGCCCCGACAGGATCGCATCGTCGTGGGGTCCAAGAACTTCACCGAACAATTGATCCTCGGGGAATTGATCGCCCAGCAGATCGAGCACGCCACGCGACTGCCAGTGGAGCGGCGTTTCTATCTGGCGGGAAGTTACATCTGTCATCAGGCCATTCTGGCGGGGCGGATCGATATCTATGTGGAATACACCGGCACCGCCCTGACGGCCATCCTGAAAGAAAAACCGCAAGGCACCGCCGCCGAGGTCTTCGATCGAGTCAAGAGAGCCTATCAACGACGCTTCCATCTGGATGTCTTCCCGTCGCTCGGATTCAACAACACGTTCGCCATCGTCATGCGGGGCGACGAAGCGCGACGCCTTCACCTGCACACCCTCTCTGAGGCTGCCAAGTACGCCCCCGAGTGGCGCGCCGGCTTTGGTTACGAGTTCATGGAGCGGCCTGACGGCTACCAGGGCTGGGCGAGGACCTACGGACTCAGGTTCGCCGCGCCGCCGCGCATTATGGATCTCGGGCTGCTCTACCGCGCCTTGGCTGACAAGCAAGTTGACGTGGTTGCCGGAAACTCCACCGACGGCATGATCGCGGCTATGGACCTGGCTGTGCTTGAAGACGACCGGCACTACTTCCCACCTTACGAGGCCGTACCCATCGTTCGTGAGCAAACGCTCGCCCGCCACCCGGAAGTTGGCGGCGTGATCGAGCAACTAGCCGGGAGAATCTCGGCGGAGGAAATGCGACGGATGAACTATGCCGTCGATGGCCAACACCGCGACGTCAAAGAAGTCGTGCGGGAGTTCCTTCGCTCCAAGGGACTTTGAGAGAGTCGAGAGTCTAACTTTGAAAGTCGAAAGGAACAGCTAGCTGGTTCTTTACTTTTCGATTTTCGACTTTCGACTCTCCGACTCTTTTCAAGCACTCGGAAACGCCTGCCCGCCGCGAGGCGAGTACTTCCCCAGCGTATCGTCCAGCGGCTTCGCTGCCGGAGGAGGGCTAGCGACACCGTCCATCAAAATCTGCTTCGGTTCATAGACCTGCCCGTAAAGCCGGCGATTGGCATCGTCGTCAGGTCTCAGCACCGCGCCGTCGAGCGAGATCCCGGCAAAGAGGCCACGGGAACGCGAATAGCTGAGAATCTCGGCGTGCATTTGCACGTCAGTTGCGCCCTCCGCCGTGCGCCCCACCGGCCCCGCTGCCGCCGAGATATCCGCGCCCAGCTTGACACCCGTCTGCAACAGCTTGCGCACGCCTCCCGGGTTCATCACGATGAAAACGATGTCGGTGGCCTCTCCGCCGATCTGAAAGCCGAAGTTGCCTCCGAACAAGGTAAACATCGAGGGCGCCCCCCACGCACCGTTGCCGCCCTTGCGGCATACGAGCGCGCCCCGTCCGAACTTGCCGCCGACGCCAAACGCGACTTTGAGCTCGGAAGGGATAATGCCGACACAGACGGCCTTATCGAGCAAGTCCTGAGGGATGCCTTTTTCCGGCGTTTGCATGATCTCATTGACGACGAAGGTGGCGGACTCGAGTCGCTTCGCTTCCTTACTTTGCCGGCCCGCCAGGGGTGTGGCGGCGAAAGCGAGGCAGAGAACAACACCCGTGAGCTTGCGCATGTTGGTTCCTTTCCTGATCCACCCCTCACAGATCTTACCGAATGTTCAGATGATCTCCACCGCGCCCGCGTTGTTCGCCCGGCAAGGAGGCTTAGGACTTGCCGAACGGCGCTCCGCCGTGGGGCGAGTATTTCGTCAGGGCATTATCCAAAGGCCGCGCGGCAACCGGGGTCTTCACCGAGCCATCAATAAGGATCTGTTTGGGCTCGAACTTCTGCCCGTAGAGTTTCTCGTTGTTTCCCGCGTCCTGCTTGAAGACCGCGCCCTCGAGTGACACGCCCGCGAATAAGCCCTTGGTTCGCGAATAGCTCAGGATCTCGGCGTGCATCTGCGCGTCGGTGGCACCCTCGGCGGTTCGACCAACGGGCCCCGCTGCCGCTGATGCGTCGGCGCCCAGTTTAACGTCGTCGGCCACCAACTTCTTGGCGCCCCTCGCATTCATTACCAGAAAAACCACGTCCGTTGCTTTGCCTCCCAGTTGAAACCCAATATTTGCGCCCCCCAGCCTGAACAGCGCCGGCGCGCCCCATGGACCGTTCCCCCGGCGCCGGCACACCAGCACGCCACGGCCGTAAGTACCTCCAATGCCTACCGCGACTCTTACTTCAGCGGGGACGATCCCGACGCAAACGGCCTTGTTAAAGAGATCGCCGGGAACGGCTTTGTCGGGAGCGGCCATAATCTCGTTCAAAACCGACGTCGCTTTTTCCAATTGCGAGACAGCCTTGCTTTCCTCAGCCGCAACAGCGGACATGCACGTTGCCAAACAAACGATGGCCAGCACTAGTTTGTTCATCTCCCACTCCTCCGGATCGGATTCTCAAGCACGTGCCTCGTTCTTCGTTCTGGTCTATTTTGCCATCATTCGCTCCTGCCGGACACAGGAAAGATGCTGCGCGTCGACTGGCCTGGCGGCGTGGGCGTCCCTACGCGCTCCGCGCCGCGATGAGTGCTTAGTGGCTAGAAGGAAAGCCACATCGCGCTCTTGCTAGCCACCAGCCACTAACCGCCAGCCAATTCTCAATTGGCTTGCTAGATGAGCAGCAGCTTCGGTACACTCGAAGCCTATGCGCGCAATGATTCTGAAAGAGCCCAAACTGGCGGAAGCGGACCCGCTGCTTCCCGCCGACCTCGCCAAGCCAATTCCGCTGGCAGGAGAGATCCGAGTTCGCGTGAGCGTGTGCGGTGTTTGCCGCACCGACCTCCATACCGTGGAAGGCGAGTTGTCGCTGCCCCGCCTGCCGCTGGTCCCCGGCCACCAGATCGTCGGTGTGGTGGACGCGGTGGGCGCCGGCGTGCGTCAGTTTCACGAGGGCGATCGCGTCGGCATCCCCTGGCTTCACTGGGTCTGCGGCAAATGCTTCTATTGCAAGAAGGGCGAAGAGAACCTCTGCGACCATGCGCGCTTCACCGGCTATCACGTCCACGGCGGCTACGCGGAGTGGACGGTGGTGGAGGAAGCGTTCGCCTACAAGATCCCGAAGAATTTCTCGGACCTGGAGGCCGCGCCGCTCCTTTGTGCCGGCATCATCGGTTACCGCTCCTTGAAGCTGAGCGGGGTGAAACCGGGCGACCGGCTGGGCCTCTGGGGTTTCGGCTCCTCCGGCTACATCGTGCTCCAAGTGGCCAAGCACATGGGGTGCCAGGTCTACGTCTTCACTCGCGCCGAAGCGCACCGGCACCTGGCGGCGAAAGTGGGCGCCAACTGGGTGGGCGACTCGCACGACGCGCCCCCCGCGCCCATCGACGGCGCCATCATCTTCGCTCCCGTGGGCGCACTGGCGCTCGACGCCCTGCGCATGATGCGCAAGGGTGGTACGGTGGCGCTGGCCGGCATCACCATGAGCCCCATCCCGGAAATCGACTATCCGCATCTGCTCTACCACGAGCGTGTCCTCCGCAGCGTCGCCAACAACACCCGGCAAGACGTGCGAGAGTTCCTCCAACTCGCCGCCGAGATTCCCGTGCGCACGGAAGTGCGGGCTTTCAGCCTGGCCGAGGCGAACCTGGCGCTGCAGGCGCTGAAGCGCGACGAGATCCAGGGCTCGGCGGCCATCAAGATTGCCGATTGATCCCGCCCGGCGGGATCGGTTGACGATTGCGCATCGATCTTCTAAGCCAGGCTTTCGAGCCGTCCACGTTGCTACCCTCGTCTGGAGGTCAAATCGATGACTAGAGCGACGCCAAAAGTAGCGTTCCTCGCCTTTGGTCTGGCGTTGTGTTCGGCTCTGCACGCCCAGCAAGCCGTCGACCTGCAAAGGACCGACGATACCGTCAGTGTGACGGTCGGCGGCAAGCTTCTCGGCGCCTACTACTTTGGCCCGGACTCTCCCAAGCCTTACTTCTCTCCGTTGCGCAGCGCCCAGGGAACCATCGTGACGCGTGGCTGGCCGATGGTGAAGGACATCCCCGGCGAGAGCCACGACCATCCTCATCACCGCGGGATGTTCTTCGCTCACGGCGACATTAACGGCATCGACTTCTGGGGCGAGGGGACACCCGCCAAGACCGCGCAAACGGCCCATGGCACGTTTTATTCGAGCGAGGATCTGCCCAAAGGGCGCACGGTTTTCCGCAAGCTGGAAGAGGCCACGAGCGGACCCGACTCCGGCCGCCTCCGCGCCGACTTCGATCTGGTCGGTCCTGACGGCAAGAAGATCGCCGAGGAGACGCAGGCTTATACGTTTCGCGGCGACCTGAGCAGCCGGACCATCGATTGCGAATTCACTCTGCGCGCCACTGACGGTTCGGTGAAGATGGGCGACACCAAGGAAGGCACGTTTGCCATCCGAGTAGTGAAGGCACTCGAGGACCCCAACGTCACCATGCTGAACTCGGAAGGCAAGAGGGGTGAGAAGCAGATCTGGGGCAAGCGCGCGAACTGGGTGGATTACTCCGGAGTGGTGGCGGGCGAGAAGCTCGGGATCGCCATCTTCGATAGCCCCGCGAACATCAAGCACCCTACTTACTGGCACGCCCGCGGCTACGGTCTCTTCGCCGTGAATCCCTTCGGCGAACACGATTTCTATAACGACCCCAAGCGCGACGGCAGCATCACCATTCCCGCCGGCGGCTTACTCACGCTGCGCTACCGTGTGTACATCCATCACGGCGACGCCGAAGAAGCGAAGGTAGCCGAGGCGTACGAGAACTACAGGAGCAGTGACCGGTGACGAGCAAAAGAAACCGACGACCGGCAAGCTGACTAGATTGACGTTCTGTAAATAACTGGTGGGCAGGGCGGGGCTTCAGCCCCGCCGCTTCTCAGCCCAGCTCACAAGGGCCTTTAGGCCCTGAAGGCGCATTCACTTCAGGGGCTGAAGCCCCCCGGTCGACCGCCGAATTCTGGCGGGGCTGAAGCCCCGCCCTGCCGACCAATTATTTACAGAACGATGGTCTAGTTGTGTAGGCCATCCGGTTTTCGCTCGCCACACGTCACTCCTCACTCGTCACTTGTCACTGTCCTCGCTGTCTTTCTTTCGCCGCGTCGACGACTTGCGCGTTCCGGACTTGGACCTTGGTGTCCGCTTGCGCGGTTTCCGTGGCGCCGGCGTTTCCGGCCCGGCGACGGGCACAGCTTCCCCAGTTGGCCCAATTGCCTCAGTTGGCACCGCCTCCTCTTCCACCATCAATTCTTCCAGAGCCGGCTGGGCTTCCAACCAATCGACCTCGGGCGTCACCAACTCCGGCTCTTCAATCACTTCGGTAATTGGTTCGGGCGCCGGCCCCACCGGACCGGGTTCAGGCTCGGGCTCGGCGACCGCCTCGGTTCCGACCGCCTCTTCCGGTTCCGCGACCGGCGAGGCGGCCAGCGGAGCTTCCGCAGTGGCAACGATGGGGAAAACGCGCCAGAC
>Ga0335081_10018705_pt1 | contig 11204 bp, 10 predicted proteins | sample Lox_Sample_35_FD_206713 | JGI IMG/M metagenome (GOLD analysis project Ga0335081, IMG submission 206713) | Soil microbial communities from Loxahatchee National Wildlife Refuge, Florida, United States - Lox_Sample_3.5 | ecosystem: Environmental > Terrestrial > Soil > Wetlands | place: USA...
CGGACGATACCACCTTCGAATACATCGCAGGGAGGGAGTTCGCCCCGAAAGGGAAAGCCTGGGAGAACGCGCTCGGGCGGTGGCGGACGCTTCCCGGCGACGAGGGGGCGAAGTTCGACCGTTCCCTCACGATCGACCTGGGGGAGCTCACTCCCATGATCACGTTCGGGACGAACCCCGGTATGGGGCTCCCGATCGGAGACCCCGTTCCTTCACCCGATGACCTCCCCGATGCGACGCAGGCCTCGGCGCTCAGGAAGGCGCTCGCCTACATGGCGCTTGAGCCCGGCAGGCCGCTCCTCGGGCGTCCGGTGGACGTGGTGTTCATCGGGAGCTGCACGAACGGGAGGATCTCTGACCTGCGCCAGGCGGCTTCCGTCCTTCGCGGGCGCACCGTGGCCCCCTCGGTCCGGGTCCTGGTCGTCCCCGGGTCCCTGGCGGTCAGGCGCCAGGCGGAAGCAGAAGGGCTCGACAGGGTCTTCCTTGCCGCGGGCGCGGAGTGGCGCAACGCAGGGTGTTCGATGTGCATCGCCATGAACGGCGACCAGCTCTCCCCCGGCCAGTACGCGGTGAGCACGAGCAACAGGAATTTCGAGGGGCGGCAGGGGAAGGGGGGACGGACGTTCCTCGCGTCACCGCTGACCGCCGCGGCGAGCGCGGTCACGGGCCGGATCACCGACGCGCGGCGGCTCGACGCGGAGGGGGTGCGCTCATGAAGGAATTCACTCGCTGTTCCTCCCGCATGGTGCCCCTCCTGGTCGACAACGTCGACACCGACCAGATTATCCCGGCACGGTTCCTGAAGGTCACCGACAAGCTCGGACTCGGAGAGCACCTCTTTGCCGACTGGCGCTACGGCGCCGACGGGAGGCCGAAGGCCGATTTCATACTGAACGACGCCCGGGCGCAGGGAGCGGAAATACTTCTTGCAGGGGACAACTTCGGGTGCGGCTCCTCGCGCGAGCACGCTCCCTGGGCCCTCGCCGGGTTCGGGTTCCGCGCCGTGATCAGCACTTCATTCGCCGACATATTCGCGAACAACGCGCTCAAGAACGGCCTCCTTCCCCTGCGGCTCGGCGGCGAAGACTACCGCCGCGTCGTCGCCCTGGCGGCCGCGGACCCCGCCGCGCGCGTGACGATCGACGTCTCCTCGCAGACGCTCGAACTTCCCGGGGGTGTCCGGTGCGCTTTCCCCCTGGACGCCTTCGCGAAGACCTGCCTCCTCGAAGGAGTGGATGAGCTCGGGTACATACTCAGATTCAGGGACCGGATAGAGGCATTCGAACAGGCCGCAGGAAGGAGCTGAGCCATGGACATCCAGATATACGACACGACGCTCCGCGACGGCACGCAGAGGGAAGGGATCTCGCTCTCCTGCGATGACAAGCTGCGGATCGCCGCCAGGCTGGACGAGCTTGGCGTGGCCTTCATCGAAGGGGGGTGGCCGGGGTCGAACCCGAAGGACGCGGAGTTCTTTGCGCGCGCTCCCGGCCTGCGCCTTCGCCATGCGGTCATCACCTCGTTCGGGTCCACCTGCCGCGTGGGGGGGAAGGCGGCGGAGGACCAGAATATCGCCGCGCTGATCGATGCGGGCACGAGCGTCTGCGCGCTGGTGGGGAAGACGTCGCTGTTCCACGTCCGCGAGGTGCTCAGGACCACGCCGGAAGAAAACCTCCGGATCATCCGCGAGAGCACGGCGTACCTCACGGGGAAAGGGCGGCGCGTCTTCTACGACGCCGAGCACTTCTTTGACGGCTACAGGCTTGACAGGGAGTACGCGCTGGCGACGCTCCGCGCCGCCGCGGAGGGGGGGGCCGAAGTCCTGGTCCTGTGCGACACGAACGGCGGGACGATGCCGTGGGACGTCGCCGCCATCGTCGCCGACGTGCGCGGCGCCCAGGCCTCTCCCGTCGGCATACACACGCACAACGACGCGGAGTGCGGGGTCGCCAACTCGCTGGCCGCCGTGCGCAAGGGGGCCATCCAGGTGCAGGGGACGATCAACGGCTACGGGGAGCGATGCGGCAACGCGAACCTCGTCTCCGTGATCGCCGATCTCACGCTCAAGATGGGGTGCAGGTGCATTCCGGAAGGGAACCTGTCACGGCTCACGGACACCGCCCACTACGTGGCGGAAATCGCGAACCTCTCCCCGGACAACCACCTCCCCTACGTCGGCAAGTCTGCGTTCGCGCACAAGGGGGGGATCCACGTGGCGGCGATCCGCCGCACGCCCGACTCCTACCAGCACTGCGACCCGGCCCTCGTGGGGAACGCCATGCGCGTCGTCGTGTCCGAGCTTTCGGGGCGGGCGAACCTGGCGAGCAAGTCCGAAGAATTCGGGCTGGGGGAGGTCGATGCCTCGCTGATGTCGAGCGTCCTGGGACAGATCAAGGCGCTCGAAGCCCGGGGCTTCTCGTTCGAAGCGGCGGAAGCCTCCGTGGCGCTCATGATGCGGAGGGAGCAGGACGGGTATGCTCCCCCGTTCCGGCTGATCGACCTGACGGTCAATGTCGAACACAGGGACGGGCGGGGGATATTCGCGGAGGCGACGGTCAAGCTCGATGTCGGCGGCGACGTCATTCACACGGTCGCGGAAGGAAACGGGCCCGTGAACGCCCTCGACACCGCCGTACGGAAGGCGCTCACGCCCGTCTACCCGAAGCTCGGGTCGTTCCGCCTGGCGGACTACAAGGTCCGCATACTAGACGGGACGAACGGCACGGGCGCGACGACGCGCGTCCTCATCGAAACCCGGAACGGCACCCGGCGGTGGAGCACGGTGGGAGCGAGCACCAACATCATCGAGGCGAGCTGGCGGGCGCTTGCCGACAGCATCGAGTTCGGCCTCACCTCGGGAGACGGGGCCGGCGCATGAACGCACGGATCGTGGTCCTCGCCGGGGACGGGATCGGACCGGAGGTGACGGCCTCCGCCCGCGCGGTCCTGGAACGGGTCGCCGCGCTCGGATCCCACCGGCTCTCATTCGAGGAGTGCCTGATCGGGGGCTGTTCCATCGATGAGTGCGGATCGGCCCTCTCTCCCGGCGTGCTTGAAGCGTGCCGGGCGTCCGACGCCGTGCTGCTCGGCGCGGTAGGGGGACCCCGGTGGGACAATCCCGCCGCGGCGGTGAGGCCCGAGCAGGGGCTCCTGGGCCTGAGGAAAGGGCTCTGCCTCTACGCCAACCTCCGGCCCGTTAAGCCGCACCCGGCCCTCGCCGACGCGACGCCGCTCCGGGCGGAGCGGGTCCGGGGCGTGGACATCATTGTCGTGCGGGAGCTGACCGGGGGGCTCTATTTCGGGACTCCGCGGTTGCGCGAGCGCAAGGACGGGCGGCTCCGCGCCGTCGACACGATGGAATACACGGAAGACGAGATACGGCGCGTCGTTGCGCTCGCGTTCCGGCTCGCCGCGCGGAGGCGGAAGAAGGTCACGTCCGTGGACAAGGCAAACGTCCTGGAGACCTCCCGGCTCTGGCGCCAGGTCACGCAGGAGGTGGCTGCGGAGTTCCCCGGCGTCGCGCTGGAGCACATGCTCGTCGACACCGCGGCCATGCGGCTCGTGTCGGCCCCGGCGGCGTTCGACGTGCTGGTGACGGAGAACATGTTCGGCGACATACTGACGGACGAGGCGTCCGTGCTGGCGGGCTCGATGGGGCTCCTCCCTTCGGCGTCGATCGGCGACGGGGGGCCCGGCGTGTATGAGCCGATCCATGGATCGGCACCCGACATCGCCGGCCGCGGGATCGCCAATCCCCTGGGGGCGATCCTGAGCGCGGCCATGCTGCTCCGTCATTCGCTCGGTCTGGAGGAGGAAGCCGCCGCCGTGGAGCGCGCCGTGGACGGTGTGATCGCGCGGGGGATCAGGACACAGGACATCGGGGGCCGGGCGGGGACCGCGGACGTCACGCAGGCGGTGCTGCAGTCGATTGTACTGTCATAGGGAGAGAGGCGATGGGGATGGCATCGAAGTACGTCTGGATGAACGGGTCGCTCGTGGAATTCGAGCGCGCCACGGTCCATTTTCTGACGCCGGCGCTCCACTACGGGGCGGGCGTGTTCGAGGGGATCCGGTGTTACGACGCCGAAGGGGGGCCCGCGGTGTTCCGACTGACCGATCACATGGAACGGCTCATCCGCTCGGCCCGCGTGTTCGGTTTTCTTGCGCTCCCGTACACCGCCGCCGAGCTCGCCGCCGCCGCGCGGCTCACGGTGGCCGCCAACGGCTTCCGGGAGTGCTACATCCGCCCGATGATCTACCTGACGGGGGGAGGGTGGAACCTGAACGTGGACATGGGGGAAGCGGGAGCGGGGATCGCCGCCTGGGAGTGGACGAACTACCTGGGGGCCAACGCCCTGGAGCACGGGGTACGGGCGAACATCTCCTCCTTCACGCGCCACCACCCGAACGTCACGATGACCAAGGCCAAGGTCGCGGGCAACTATGCGAACAGCTTCCTTGCCAAGACGGAATCGGTGCGCCTGGGGTTCGAGGAGGCCATCATGCTCGATCCGGACGGATACGTCGCGGAGTGCACCGGGGAGAATCTCTTCGTCGTCCGCGGCAAGCGCGTGTACACGCCGTCGCTTGCTCCGGTGCTTGAAGGGATCACGCGCGACTCCGTCATTGCGCTCGCGCGCGACCTCGGCTTCGACGTGGGCGAGGCCCGGATCTCCCGCGACCAGCTCTACGGCGCCGACGAGGTGTTTGTCTGCGGCACCGCCTCCGAGGTGGTTGCGCTGCGGGAGATCGACTTCCGCGTGGTGGGGGAGGGGTCGACGGGACCGGTGACGCGGGCGCTCCAGAGGGCGTACCACGCCGCGGCGCGCGGGAAGCATCCCCGGTCCTCCGCCTGGCTCGAGCCCGTCGGCGAACCGGCGGCAACCCCCTTGAGGAAAACGGGAACAGACTAGGAACCAACCACAATACCAGACAAGGAGACCGGCAGCATGGCAGTGATCGATTTCGGCGGCGTCAGGGAGGAAGTGGTGACCCGGGAGGAGTTCACGCTCGCCCGCGCGCGGGAGGTGCTTCGCGACGAGGTGGTCGCAATCATCGGGTACGGCCCGCAGGGGCACGGGCAATCGCTGAACCTCCGTGACAACGGCGTGCGGGTGGTGATCGGCCAGCGCAAAGGGGGGAAGGGATGGAAGGACGCCGTCGCCGACGGGTGGGAGGAGGGCACAACGCTTTTCAGCAGCGTCGAGGAGGCGGTCCGCCGCGGCACGATCGTCCAGTGTCTCCTCTCCGACGCCGGGCAGAAAGATCAATGGCCGGCCCTGGCGCGGAACCTGCGCAAGGGACAGGCGGTCTCCTTCTCGCACGGCTTCGCGGTCGTGTTCCGGGATCAGACGGGCGTCGTTCCCCCCGCCGACGTCGACGTGTTCCTTGTCGCCCCCAAGGGCGCCGGGCGGACGGTGAGGACCAACTTCCAGGCCGGCAGCGGCATCAACTCCAGCTTCGCGGTCTACCAGGACGCGACGGGTCGCGCGCACGAGCGCGCGGTCGCCTTCGGCATCGCCATCGGCTCCGGCTACCTGTTCCCCACGACGTTCGAGAAGGAAGTCCTGAGCGACCTCACGGGGGAACGGGGAGTGCTGATGGGGGCGATCGCGGGACTGATGAAGGCGCAGTACGACACGCTCCGCGCGATGGGACATTCGCCGAGCGAGGCATTCAATGAGACCGTTGAAGAGGCCACGCAGTCGCTCTATCCGCTGGTCGGAGCCAACGGGATGGACTGGATGTTCGCCTCCTGCAGCACCACGGCCCAGCGGGGAGCGCTCGACTGGTCGGCGCGCTTCGAGGCGGCGGCGCGGCCGCTCTTCGAGCTGCTCTACCGCGACGTGAAGGCGGGCGTCGAGACGCGGCGCGTCCTGGAAACGTGCAGCGCCCCCGACTACCGGGAAAAACTGGAGGTCGAGCTGGGGGCGCTCAGGAATTCCGAGATGTGGCGCGCGGGAGCCGCCGTCCGCTCGCTCAGGCCGGAGAACTGGAAAAAGCAGACGCAGTCCCGCTGAGCTTTCCCGGCGCGGCTGCGGTCCCCGTGTGCGCGGCGGCTCTCCCGGCCGCCGCACTTCGGGGGGGCCATATATGGAACGGACTTGACTAGTTCGAAAGGAACTTCTATCTTCCTCCGCAGTTCCTCACCCCGTTCGTTTCCTTCAGTTCTCCCATATCTCCAGGAGGTACCATGAGTCTCGTGGACAGGGCGAAAAACATCATCATGACGCCGAAAACGGAATGGCCCGTGATCGGGGCGGAAGAGCCGAATACGGGGCAGATCATCTCCGGCTATGTGATACCGCTGGCGCTCATTCCGGCGGTGGCGGCAATACTCGGCTACGGGCTGGTCGGCAGGGGGATGATGACGTCGTTCACGTGGGGCATTGCGACGGCGATCATCGCCTTTATCGTCGCCGTGGCGGGGGTCTATCTGACGGCGTTCGTCATCGATTTCCTCGCCCCCAATTTCGGATCGCAGAAGAATTTCGGCCGGGCAGTGCAGCTCGTGGCGTACTCGTACACGCCGGCATGGGTCGCGGGTATCCTGTACATCGTCCCGGTGATCGGGTTCCTGACGATCATCGCGGCGATCTACGGGTTGTACCTGATGTACCTGGGGTTCCCCCACACGATGAAAACGCCCGCCGACAAGGTGGTCGTCTACATGGTGGTATCCATCATCGTGCTGATCATCATCTACGCAATCCTGACCGCGATCCTGACCGCCATCGTCTTCGGGATTTTCGGCCTGGGCGCGTTGTCGATGATGGGGAGCTGAGGCCGGTTCACTCGGCGCGGATGCCCCGGAGGAACTCGGCGCTTTCTTCAGGAATGGCCGTGTTGATGTACATCCCGCTGCCGATCTCGAAACCGGCGGTGCGCACGATGCGGGGAATGACGGTGAGGTACCAGTGGAAGAACTCCCGCTGTCCCTCGCGGGCGGGTATGGAGCGAATGGAGAAGTTGTAGTCGGGATCGTTCAGCCCGTGGTGGAGCTTGGCAAGCACCGTGTGGAGCGTGGCCGCCAGGTCAGTCATCTCGTACTCCTCGATCTCGTCGAACGACGAGCAGTGGCGCACGGGGAAGATCCAGAGATGGAACGGGGAGAGGGCGGCGTATGGGATGAACGCAACGAATGCGTCCGTGGAGGCGATGATCCGCTCCCTGTCGGCCAGCTCCCGGCGGAGCGTCGTACAGAAGACGCACTCCCCGGTCTCGTCGAAGTACCGGATCGCCTCATCCATCCTGTGACGGATCTGCGTCGGGACGATGGGGGTGGCGGCGATCTGCGAGTGGGGGTGCTGCAGCGAGGTGCCGGCCGACTCGCCGTGGTTCTTGAATATGATGATCGCCTCGACGCGGGGGTCCTTCCGGATCTGGATGTACCGCTGCCGGTACGCACCGAGCACGGCGCGCAGCTCTTCCACCGAATAGAGCGCCGGCGAAAGATCATGCCGCCGGTGCTCCACGACGACCTCGTGGAAGCCGACCCCGGACATGGAGCGGAAGATGCCGTCCATCCGCCGGACCCGGTCTCCCTCCTGCGCAAGCGCGGGGAACTTGTTCCCGACGACGCGCACGTTCCATCCCTTTGCGTCGGCCGACCGGTACGTTTCCCCGGCGCTCATCGACTCGTTCCCGGGGCAGAAGGGGCACCGCTCGTCATACCGGGGGAGGGGCGGGATCTCCTTCCGCGGCGCGACGAACTGGTCGGGGCGCCGGGCGCGCTCCTTCGCGATGATGACCCACTCGCGCGTGATGATGTTCTGTCTCAGCTCTGGCATGGTCGATGGTCCCGGCCGTCATTTCGCAGGATCGATCTGGGCCAGGATCTTCCCCGTGTCCGCCTTCTTCACCCACGGCTCCACCTCCGCCGCCGGACCGGTGATCTCGACCGAAACGCTCAGCACTGTCGTCCGCCGCGCGACGCCTCCTTCGGGCTGCTTCAAGTCGACGCGTGAGAGCTGGCGCGTCTCTTTCAGCGAGACCGGGTCGCAATACACGCTCACCCTCTCCGCGCCGTTCTCCACGTTCGACCTGAGTGCGATGACGCCCGGTCGCTCGAACACCACCATGTCCGGGTCGATCACCGTGCCGGGGTTGCTGTTGAAATTCACGCTCACCCCGATCGGCTCCTTCTGCGCGGTGCTCGCCTTCATCTGCAGCTGGCCGGCCTTCTGTCCCATCTCCTGTCCCAGCCGCGCCAACTCCTGGTAGTCCCCCTTTGCCTGGGCCTCGGCCATCTTCTTCTGGTACTCCTGCTGCATCGCCTTCCCCTCCTCCTCCGACTGCTTCTGCGTACCGTACTTCCTGTCGGCGGATGCCCCGGTGAGGCCGTACAGCCCCGTCCCCTGGTTCCGGTAGGCTTCCGCGGGGAGGTTGTAGTGTTCACTTTCGGGCGCATAGCCGGCGGGGATGCCGAATGCGTCAAGCACCGCGACGAGCTTCTTCTTGATGACGGAGACTTCGTCCCTTGTCAGCGACTGTTCGTCCTGCGCCGAAGCGACGCAGATCGAGAGGCAGGCGGCGGTGGCGAGAACGCTCCTGCGGAGCATGTGACCTCCTGGAGATGTGTGTGGGCGGAAAGACCTATGCCGCACCCTGGTCCTGTCCATCCTCCCCCTCCAGCGCAGCGTCAGGGTGGGCGATGAAGAGCTTCGAGCAGAACTCACCCGAGAACTTCCCCTGCTTCCTGCACTGGGCAAGCGTCTTCCGTACCGCGTCCAGGTCGTTTGCCCCTGCACTGAAGCAAAAGTTTTCGAGCGTTGCGCCGCACTCCGTGCAGTAGACGCTGCGGGGCGTCTCCCCGTCGGGTGTCCCGGGTTTCCTGCGGTTCATGGGCTCAATATAGAGAAAAGTCCGTTCATCCGACACATCCCGCCGGTCAGCGGGGCACGGGGCCGGGCATCATGTGAGCGATGAGATACTCGGTCAGGAGACCGTAGAGGTGCCTCGTCGTGCCCGTTCCCTCGAATATGCCGTGCGACCGGTTCGGGTACGCCATCATCGTGAACTGTTTTCCGGCTCGAATGAACGCGTTGATCAGCCGCTCCGAGCCCTGGTAGTGGACATTGTCGTCCCCGGTGCCGTGGACCAGGAGGAGATTTCCCCTGAGGCTGTCGGCAAACGTGACCGGCGACCCGAGCCGGTATCCCTCCCCGTTCCCGGAGAGAAGCCCCATGTAGCGCTCCTGGTACGTCGCGTCATAGAGCCGCTGGTCGGGGACCGGCGCGACCGCCATCCCCGTCTGGTAGAGCGACGGGTAGCGCAGGATCATGTTGAGCGTCATCGACCCGCCGCCGCTCCACCCCCAGATGCCGATGCGCGCGCTGTCGACAAAGGGCCAGGTGCGCACTTCCCGGATCGCGGCGGCCTGGTCCGCAGATGCGAGTATGCCGATCTGCCTGTAGATCGACCTGCGCCAGAGCCTTCCCCGGGGCGCCGCCGTTCCCCTGTTGTCGATGCTGATCACGATATACCCCTGTTGCGTCAGCATCAGGTGCCAGAGATACTGCGATCCTCCCCAGCGGTCCGCCACGGTCTGTCCGGCCGGCTCGCCGTATATGTGCTGCAGGACAGGGTAGCGCTTTTCGGGATCGAACCCGGGAGGGAGCATCTTCCATCCGTCGAGCTGCACGCCGCCGCCGATATCCACGCGGAAGAACGAAAACTCCCCGTGCCTGAGCCTGGCGACATTCTCCCGGAGAGCCCTGTTCGGAGCCAGCACGCGCACGATCCTGTGATCGGGGAGGCTGACGAGGTTGACGACCGGCGGCACGCCGAAACGGGACCATGTGTCTATGGCCCAGGCGCCGTCGGGCGCGATGTCGTACCGGTGGGTGCCCGGCTCGTCGGCCGGCGTGATCCGCTCGACGGCAGGCCGCGCTGCGGCGGAGAGCCGGTAGAGATACCGCTGCGCGGGATTCTCAGGCGAGGCGATAAAATAGACCCATCTCCCCCCGGTGTCCGCGCGGACGACTGCCTCGACGTCGTACGGGCCCGCCGTCAGCAGTTCGGCCGCTCCCCCTTCGCGGTCATAGCGATAGAGGTGCTTCCAGCCGTCGCGCTCGCTCATCCAGGTGAATCGGCGTCCTCCGTCCATCCACCGGAGGTCGTCCACCACTTCGACCCATGTGCTGTCGGTGTCCTCCAGCAGCGTCCTGGTCGACCCTGTCCGCACATCGGCGAGCACGAGCCGGTTCGTGTCCTGGAGGCGGTTCATCCTCTGGAATGCGATCGCGGAGGAATTCCCCGCCCAGTCCATCCGGGGGATGTAATGCTCCGCGGGGTTGCCGGGGAGTTCGATCCAGCGGGTCGGCCCTCCCGTCGAGCTCACGACGCCCACGCGGCACGAGGAGAGCGCAGTCCCCACCTTCGGGTACTGGACGGGGATCGTAAACGAATAGAGGGAATCGGTGTCGTTGATGAGGAGGAAATCCCTGACAGCCGCCGCGTCGAGCTGCCAGTAGGCGATCGACGAGCCGTCGGGGCTCCACCGGAATCCGTCGCGGAGCGAGAATTCCTCCTCGTAGACCCAGTCAAATGTCCCGTTGATGATCGTCGTCGAGCCGTCGTGCGTCAGCTGCACGATCCTCCCCGTGGCGGCGTCCTCGGTGTAAATGTTGTTCCCCCGCACGTAGGCCACGCGCCGGCCGTCGGGGGAGAATTTTGCGAACATGAGTGAGGAAGGAGGGGCGTCGCCGCCGAGCTTCCGGAGCGTCCCGTCGGACATCCCCAGCAGCCAGTAGTCTCCCCGCGTGTTCTGCCTCCAGACGCGCCGGGAATTCGTAAAGATGAGGAGGCGGCTCTGATCGCCGGACCACGCGTACTGCTCGATCGCGACCGGCGTGGCCGAACCCGCGGGCGTGAGCCGGCTGATCGGCACGAGAACGCTCCGCAGGCCTGTCGCGGCGTCGTACCGGACGATTTCCCGGCCGGTCCCCCCGTCGGCGGGCCGCTCGAGCGACGTGTAGCCCTTCCCGCCGTCCACCCACTCGAACGGTCCCGGCGGGTGCGAGGAGAATTCTCCCGAAGCGAATATCCTGTCAAGGGTCAGGAGAGAGGTGTCTGTCGCGGCAGTCCCCGCCGCGAGAAGCATGAGGAGTGAGAAAATCATAAAGCGCTCCGCTGAATGTACTCCGAACCTACCCATTTCATCAGCGACAATCAAGAAGTGCCCGTGTCCTTGCGAGGGGCGC
>Ga0335081_10018706_pt1 | contig 11203 bp, 11 predicted proteins | sample Lox_Sample_35_FD_206713 | JGI IMG/M metagenome (GOLD analysis project Ga0335081, IMG submission 206713) | Soil microbial communities from Loxahatchee National Wildlife Refuge, Florida, United States - Lox_Sample_3.5 | ecosystem: Environmental > Terrestrial > Soil > Wetlands | place: USA...
GTGGTGATGGTGACCGGCAGGACGATCAGCGTCAGCCAGCTCCAGAGTGTGTGGCCGCGGAAGCCCGTCCAGCGCAACGGCACAACGTATCCAGCCAGCACGAAGGCAACGAAGAGAAGGACCGCGGCTCCGAGAGTCTTGCGGCGGGCAGGGCTCATCTCTCCCGAGAACCGCAGCCACAGGGGAACGTCCCCAGGGCGACGGGAAGGAGAAGCAGCTGCATCCAGTCCCAAACCTGGCCGTTCTGCATCAACCCGGTCCACGACCAGTGGCCGGCGTAGCTACCGACGATGATCACGATCGTCACCAGCGCCGCAGCTGCGAGCGCCGCTGCTCGCCACGTGAGGGGTTGCGCGCGCTGAGGAGTAGCGTCGTGAGGACGCTCGTCTAACCGGCCGGGAGAGGCTTCAACGCCGCATCGGTAAGGAGACGATGGCACCGACATGCCGGCGACCGGGTAGCTCTCGACAACGCCTCGATGAAACGCGGACCTCAGCAGCTCGGCGGCGTCGCTTTCGCCCGTCGGGAGTCGGTTCGCGAGGGCCTGGAGTCGGAGAACATCATCCTTGCTCACCTCGACGGACACGGTGGCTTCGTCGCTCCGCGTCATGAGTGCGATCGCTTGGGCAGTAACTGACATGGTGATGGTGCCTCGGGTCGGGTTCGGATGAACGATTCCGATCACAAAGACGCTCTCGAGCCCCCGCGTATTCCATCGTTCTGCGCCGCAAGCGCCAGCCACCAAGCCGCGACGTGGCGACCAGCGCCCGGCGGTCAACCCGACCGAACGCGCGCCGCGTCGACACGCAGCAAGACGCCAGACCACCAGGCGACTGGCCGGGTTGACGGGCGGCGATGCCTTGGCGAGACTCGTCCGATGAGTTTGGTCCGCTCCCGCCGTCTTACCGGGAGGACTCGACACAGAGAGGTTGGTGATGAGCAAACTGAGACTAAGCATCACGATGTCGCTGGATGGCTATGTCGCGGGCCCGGACCAAAGCCAAGAGAACCCGCTCGGCGTCGGCGCGATGGAGTTGCACGAGTGGTTCTTTCCGCTCAAGGCTTTCCGGGAGATGCACGGCGCGGAGGGAGGCGAGGTCAACGACAGCTCTGCTGTGGTCGAGGAACGGAGGGCAAACATTGGCGCCACGATCATGGGCCGCAACATGTTCGGGCCGGTTCGGGGGCCATGGCCGGATGAGTCCTGGCGGGGATGGTGGGGCGAGGACCCGCCCTACCACCATCCCGTGTTCGTGCTCACCCACCATCCGCGCGAGCCGCTCGAGATGGACGGGGGAACCACGTTTCACTTCGTCAGCGACGGGATAGAGTCGGCGCTTGCGCAGGCCAGGGACGCCGCACAGGGACGGGACATCTGGCTGGCCGGGGGTGCGTCGGTGGTCAACCAGTACCTGGCGGCACGCCTGGTCGACGAAATCGACGTCTCGATCGCGCCGTTGATCCTGGGCGCCGGCGCTCGTCTATTCGAGGGGCTCGACCGCGGGACGCTCGAGCTCCGCCAGATCCGGGCCGTCGACGCGCCCGGAGTTACGCACATCAAGTACGAAGTCGGCTGACCGCCTCTCCGGCGTCTCGCGACCGAATTCGCGGCTAGGTCGTCGAGGATGTGCTGTGTTCTGGTTGTCGGGCGGCGGCGAAGAAGTCGATGAGCAGTTGGTTCACCCGCTCAGACTGATCGTGATGTACCTAATGCGAGGCGTGCGACAAGCGCTCGAGGCGCCCGTGGTGATCCCGTACGGGCCGGCGTCGGTGTCGGCCACCCGATTCCGCAATCAACCGGCCGTTCACATGCTGGTCGCCGCCTCGACAATCGCCTCGCGGATGCGCGGGTAAGTCCCGCACCGGCAGATGTTCCGCAGCGAGTCGATGTCGGCGTCGCTGATCTGCCGCCCCTCGGCTTTGATTTCGTTGACGAGCGCGACGGCGGCCATGATCTGACCCGGCTGGCAGTAGCCGCACTGCGCGACGTCGTACTTGAGCCACGCCTGCTGCACCGGGTGAAGCGCCTGGCCGACGGTCGCCGGCAGGCCCTCGATTGTCGTGATCTGGTCGGTCGGCTGGATGTCGCTGACCGGCACCGAGCAGGGGTTAAAAGCCTTGCCGTTGATGTGGCAGGTGCAGGCTTTGCATACGTCCAACCCGCATCCGTACTTCGGGCCATGAACGCCGAGCAGATCGCGCAGCACCCATAGCAGACGAAGGTCACCTGCACAGTCGACGCTCACCTGGTTGTCATTGAGGATGAAGGTGTGGGTGGGCATCAGAATGTCTCCTGCAGACCGTCGGTGGGGGACTGGGGGATAGGTGGCACGGTCGGTAACGGTGTGAACCCGAGCGGCTGGTTGTGATTGATCGGGAAGCTGGTCGGCATGGTCCCCGTCGCCCGCGTGTACGCGTTCGCCACCGCCGCCATCGACGCAGCCACCCCAAACTCGCCGGCGCCGCCCGGCTCGCTCTGATTAGGCGGCATGATGATCACCTGAATCCCGTCCGAGGGCGGATTGTTCGGAGGGCAGTTCCACTCCCGGGTGTAGTAGGCGTTGTCCCAGCTGCCCTCCAGGAAGTAGCCGTTCTGGAGGTGCAGGCTGTAGGTCAGCGCCTGTCCGATCCCGTCCATGATCCCGCCGATCATCTGGGCCTCCAGCCCGAGCGGGTTGATCGGCAGGCCGACGTCGACGGCGTAGGTCACCTTCGTGACTCGCGGTCCCGTGTATCCGTTCTCGACGGTCCTGTTGACGGTCTGTGGCGTGCAGTCGATCTCGGCCACACACGCGGCGTAGCCCTTGTACTCGTGATGGATACCGATTCCCTGGGCGGTGAGTGGCGCCATGCGCTTGCCCCAGTTGGCCGCCTTGGCCGCCGCGTCCAGCACCGCGAGCATGCGGGAGTCCCGCACGAACGACCGGCGGAACTGGTACGGGTCCTGCCCCATGGCCTGCGCGACCTGGTCGACCATCAGCTCTTTGGCGACGGTCACCTCCGGGCTGTAGATGTTGCGCACGCTCGAGGTGTTGAACATGCTGCCCGGCGGGTGGTAGACCTCGTTGAGGAGCTGCGTGACCGGTCCGAAGTTGTAGGGGACGTTGGCCGTGAGCGTGAACACGCTCTGGGAATAACCGAGAAAGTCGCCCTCGGGAAGGTTGCCGAGCGTCGCGCTCAGGATCTCGCCGAGCCCGTGGGTGAAGTCCGTCGCCACGCTCGTGTGGCGCTGGTCGAACGCCAGCACGTTGCTCCCCAGATAGGTGATCCGCACGCGGGAGGTGCACATCGGGTGCACGCGCCCCTGGCGGAAATTGTCCGTCCGGTGCCACATCAGCTTGACCGGCTTGCCCATCGCCTTCGAGATTGCCGCGGCTTCGAACGCCGCGTCGGCGAACAGGTGGCGGCCGAACGACCCGCCGCCTTGGGTCACGTGTGCCGTCACGCTCGATACGGGCAGGCCAAGAATCTGGGCGACGGTTTCCTGGAAGTAGATCGGCGACTTCATCGCCGACCAGATCTCGGCGCTCCCTGGACGCACGTCGGCGATGGCGCAGTTGGTCTCCAGCGGGTCGCCAGGACGGAAGTAGAAGGTGAAGCACTGATCGAGCGTCTGTCCCAGCCCGGGCGTCATCGGCAGCTCGGCACCGGTCAGGTCCTGGAGCACAACGGCGTCCGACTTGCCGGCCGCGGCTCCGGGCGCCCATTGGACCTGGAGAGCGCGAACCGCGTCGATGCACTGCCCGAATGTCGTGGCGCGGACGGCGACACCGCCGGGGACGAACTGTGTGTGCGGGATGATCGCGACGTCGGTGACCCCGTCCATCGCCCCGACTTCCGTCTCGTTCAGGACGGCCAGCGCGGTCCCGTTGATCGTCTGCGGACGGCAGACCATCGTCGGGAGCGCGCCGGGCACGTCGAGATCCATAGCGAACTGCTTTGTGCCGGTCACGATCTGGACCGCGTCGATCCGCGTCTGCGGGGTGCCGACAAGCGTCTGCTGCGAGGTCGGCTTCAGCTGCGCCAGCACCGCCTGCGTGCGCGAGGCCGCTGCTGCGTTGGCCAGGGAGCCGTACGACAGCGACGTCCCGTCCTGCGCCGTGATCACGCCGTTCTTGAGCGCCAGCTTGGGCAGGGGCGTCTCGAGCTGCGTCGCCGCGGTCTGCGCCAGCTGGCCACGCGCAATCGCAGCCGCAACCCGGACCTGGTCGTATAGAACATGCATCGAGTTCGACCCGCCGGTCAGTTGGTTGAACTCGAGCTCCGGCCGCGCATCGGAAAGCGTGATGTTGACCCTGTTGAGCGGCAGCTCGAGCTCGTCGGCGATCACCATCGCGACCGCGGTCGTGATCCCCTGGCCGACCTCGGCGCGTGGAAGCGCGAACGACGCCGTGCCGTCGGGGTTGATGGTCACGGTGATCAGGCTTGCGGTCAGGTTGGCCGCGTCGGTCAGCAGATCCGTCAGATCGTAGAAGTCGACAGGTTGGACCGTCGGCACCGACGCGCTCGCCGGCGGCGCCGCACGCAGATCGGCGGCGGCTACCAGCGTCGGAGCCGCGATTAGATACCCGATGAACCGCCGGCGCGAGATCCCGCTCGTTCCAGCGCGCGCTTCACCGACCTCGACATCGGGCATGGGTCCTCCCTGGGGGCTCACCTGGACGCTGCGAGTCTACGCCGGGACGTAGCCGGACGCGCTGGTCTGTCCCGGGCCGGCTGGAGGGCTGCCTACAGGTGCTGCGGCACAGGAAGGTGACAGATGCGAGCGGCGTCACGAAAAGCCGGAGAGGCGCGGCTGATCCCGGTCCCAGGTCCGCCGCCGAGCTCGACGAAGCCGTCGCGGAAAATGGGGTCTGGGTACCTCGGCACACCGTTCTTGCGCATACATCGAGCGGCGGCGACAAGCTCGAGCTTCTGGCTCTCGGGGATCTCCGCACCGGAGCTATCCGTGCCGGATTGCCCCTTAGCGCACGCCGTCTCGGCCGCCCGGAACGCCGGGGCCTGCTGATCGAGCGCAGACGGAAACACCACCCGGCCAGCGGCGTTGGGATCCGGAAAATCGCGCACGCCGTGAGCGCGCATGCACTTGGAAAACGTGAGCCCCGACGCGTAGCCGGCGGCGTTCGTTGTCATCCTCGGTCGGCTCGACGCACCGCATGCGGCGACGACCGCCGCACAACAGAAGCCGGCGACCGCGACCACGGCACCGCCGGCGCGTCGGCCGGCCACCCCGTTCGCCTGAGTCACGCCGAATCGAACAGCTCGCTGAGGAAATGCGTGATCAGCCAGGTGGCCAATCGCGCAGTGGCGCCTGACAGGTCTGCCGGCGGGTTGAGCTCGGCGATGTCGAAGGCCACGACCCGTCCGCGTCGCGCGATTGCTGCCAGCGTTTCTCGCAGCTCGCGATAGCTCAGGCCGCCCGGCTCCGGCAGGGTCGTGCCCGGCACGAGGCCAAGGTCGAGCACATCGAGATCGACCGACACATACATCGCCTCAGAGGTCGGCAGGAGCTCGTCGACCACCTCTGCCGGACCTCGATCGATGAGATCCAACGAGGTCGCGAATCGCACGCCGAGCTCGCGCATCCCGTCGACCTCCTCGCGCTCGACGTTTCGCAGCCCGAGTGCGGTCACGCCCAGGACGTCCGGGAGCTCGGCGATTCGTCGCAACTGGCTTGCTCCGCTGAGCCGGGAGCCGTCGAGCTCATCGCAGAAATCGGCATGAGCGTCGACGTGCACCATCTGGACCTGACGATGAGCCGCCACGCCGGCCACGAGTGGAAAGCTGATCGAGTGATCGCCACCGACCGCGACCAGCACGCAGCCTTGCCCGACGATCCGGCCGGCCGCCTCACGCATCCGAGCGAAATTGCCGTGGTCGTCCGCTCCCTGAATCACGACGTCACCGACGTCCACCATCGTCACCCCGCGCAGGCGATCGCGGCCGCTCTCGATGTCGTACCAACCGAGCGCGCCGTCCTCCAAGGACTCGCCATACGCGAACTGCTCCCACGACGCCTGTCGGGCGGTGGCTGGACCGAGCTTCTGCCCGGTGCGGTTGCCCGGCTGCGGCGTGCCACCGTCAAAGGGGACTCCGAGGAACGCAACCTGCGTTGTCACGTTCGAGAGGTCCACCGCCGCCGGGACGCCAAAGAAAGTCCGCGCGCCTGTTGTAAGCACCCGACCCGCCCGGTCCCCTTCAGACGAAGCGCCGCACGAACGCGCGTGCCGTCTCGGCGGCCTCCCGCCAACCGTGGTCGATCGTGATCGCGTGGCCGCGTCCGGGCATCTCGACGATTTCGGTCACGCCGTCGTTTCGCGACTGACGTTCGTACGCGGCGTTGGCCAGTACCGGCGGCACCGTGTGGTCCCTCTCGCCGGAGACGATCAGCAGCGGCCCCCGATCCGGGTTCTCGGTATCGACCTTCGCCTCGGTCCACGGGTTGAGGTTGCTAGCCGCTGCCTGGAACAACGGCTCCGCGGACGCTGGGACCGCGAACTCCTCATACAAAGCCTTGGCTTCGTCTTCGTCGACGGCGTTCGCGAACGCGTACCGGAACTGCTCGTAGGTCAGTGGAATCGCTTTGTGACGGTTGGTGGGATTGCCGAGCACGGGGCGGGCGGCGCGCAGCGAGGAGATCGGGAGCGGCAGCACACCGCGGAACGGTGCAGGATCGATCGCCACCGCGGCGGCTGAGAGACCGCGTCCCGCCAGGATCTGGGTGATCAGCCCGCCGAACGAGTGGCCGATGATCACCGGGGTATGGTCGAGCTGGGTGACGATCGACTCGTAGTGTGAAGCGACGTCGCCGATCGACTTGCCGGCGAACACCTCGGGATGGGCGTTGGCCTCGTCGACGGTGAGCGGGTCGTCGGGCCAGCCCGGGGTGAGCGCGACGAAATCGTCCTCTTCGAAGAACGCGGCCCACCGATCCCAGCTAGAGGGCAAGAGCCACAGCCCGTGAACGAACACGACCGGGGTCCGGCCCGACTCCTTGGCCCGTTCGATCTGCTCCGCCTCGTGTTCGGCGATGTTTGTCTCAGGGTTCATCGGTCCTCCATCCGGGATCGGTACGCCCAGTCAGCGATCAGGACGGACCATCTCAGATCGCGTCCCGCCGCGCCCAAAAGTGCTGATGCCGGCCGGAGCTCTCGCCCGGAGACCCAAGCTCGCGAACGGGTTGGCCTTATTAAGCCTCTTAGCACGCTTGGCAATCGTGCCTCGATGCGCCACAGTTCATCCAGAGCAGTAGAGATCAGTCGGTGCGAAGGTGGGAACAATGGTGCAGCGCGCGCCCCCTGCCCGGCGATCGGGACGGGTGTTTGCGCGCTTGCTCGCGCTCGTGGTTCTGCTCGCGGTGGCGGCCGCAGTCGTCGTCATCGTCAGCTCTCCTGTCGGCTTCGTCCGACTCTCGGGCTCGCATCAGCCACGGGCCGCACAGCGCCGGCTGCCTCCGTACTGGACGGTGCGCCCCGGGGATTCGCTTGCGCAGATCTCCGCGGAGACCGGCTTGTCGGTCGAGCTGCTCCAGGCCTACAACCCGACCGTCGATCCGCTGGCTCTCGTCCCGGGACAGCGCCTGAACCTGTGGCGCTACCCGCCGAAGCCCGCAAAGCCCAAGCCGAAGCCGCCGGGACCGATGTTCTGGCTGGTCCGATCGGGCCAGTCGTTCGGCTCGATCGCCGCCAGCACCGGCATCAACATCGTCTCGCTCGAGCATCTCAACCCGAAGCTGAAGCCGGCGACGCTCCAGCCGGGTGAACGGGTGCGGTTGCGTCAGTAGTCGGGGCTTCGAGCCGAAACGCGTGTATTTCCGACGCATGGCGCTGCTCTTAGGGGCCAATGAGCCCTTCACGCGCCATGCAGATTCTGTTCCTCGTATCAGCACACAACAGCTTGAGCCAGCGCGCGTGGATAGCGTTGACCGAGCGCGGTCATGACGTGACGATCGCGGTGGTCGGATCGGCCTCGGCGATGGAGGCCGCGGTGCAGACGCACGCTCCGGAGTTGATCGTGTGTCCGTTTCTCAAGACGCGGATCCCTGAATCGATCTGGCAACGCCATTGCTGCTTGATCGTCCATCCGGGGCCACGCGGGGATCGTGGTCCGTCTTCGCTCGATTGGGCGATCGAGCTGGATAAGGCGAACTGGGGGGTGACGGTTCTACAGGCCAACGGCGAGTTCGACGCCGGCGAAGTTTGGGCGACCGGCACGTTCAGCATGCGGAAGGTTGCCAAGAGCAGCGTCTACCGCCACGAGGTCCGTCGCGCCGCCACGGAGGCGGTCATGGACGCGATCGACCGACTTGTGTTGGTCGGGGGAGCGTCATCGGAACGGGCCGACGCGACGAGTCTGGCGTCCGGGCCGTGTCTGCCGCTGATGACCCAGGAGGTTCGCGCGATCGATTGGACCTCTGACCGGACCGAGCGCGTACTGCGGAAGATCCGCGCGGCCGACGGGTCCCCGGGCGTGCTTGACACGATCGACGGCAAGCACTTTCACCTCTTCGGGGCTCACCCAGAACAGTCGCTTCGTGGTCAGCCCGGAGAACTGCTGGCACAGCGAGACGGCGCGATCTGCCGAGCGACGGTCGACGGGGCGGTGTGGATCACGCACCTCAAACGCCAGGACTCGGAGCGGGTGAGGCACTTCAAGCTTCCGTCCGCCCGCGCGCTCGCGCTTGCGGACGTCGAGCTTGACGTTCCGGAAATCGGCATCGCCGTCGGCGCGCAGGTTCCCGAGGAACACACCTACCGCGAGATTGCCTATCACGAGCATGGCGACGTGGGTTACCTGCGGTTTGAGTTCTACAACGGCGCGATGAGCACCGACCAGAGCGTTCGACTTCGCGAGGCGTACGCGCACGCCCGTGCGCAACGGCACACGAAGGTGATCGTCCTGCTCGGCGGCGACGACTACTTCTCAAACGGAATTCACCTGAACGAGATCGAGGCCGCCGACGACCCCGGCATCGAGTCCTGGCGCAACCTGCACGCCATCGATGATCTGGTCAAGGACATTGTCACGACCGATTCGCATCTGGTGATCTCGGCGATTGCCGGAGACGCCGGCGCGGGCGGCGTTCCGCTGGCGCTGGCCGCCGACTACGTTCTGGCGCGGGACGACACGGTCCTCAATCCGTACTACCAGCATATGGGTGGCCTCTACGGATCGGAGTACTGGACCTACCTGCTGCCCCGGCGGGTTGGCCCGGCCACAACGGCGCGGCTGACGGGGGCTCCCTTCCGCCCGGTCGGCGCGTCCGAGGCGCTTCGGATCGGATTGATTGACGCGGCCTTCGCGGTGGACCTAGAGGACTTCCGGGCGTGCGCGACTGCCTTCGCCGAACGGATCGCCCACGACGGTCTGCACCAGGCGCGCCTGTGCGACAAGCGGCGCCGGCGAGCGCACGATGAGCGCGTCAAGCCACTTCAGGCATACCGCGAGGAGGAACTGGCGCGTTGCCACCAATCCTTCTTCGGACCCGCGTCCGGCTATCACGAGGCCAGGAGGCGGTTCGTCTACAAGCTCACCGCGCATGACGACGCGCGCGAGGAACCAGCCCGCATCGCGGTCCGAACACGCTCGTTTTGACCCCTCGGCGGCGAGTTCGCCGGTCCGCTCAGACCCAACCTTTGCGGCGGAAGTAGAACAGAAGGCCCACGCACGTGGCGAGCATGCTCCCGACCCCGACCACCCAGAACGTCCACTGGTGCGTGATCAGATGAGTGACGAGGTAGCCGAAGTTCATTCCAAAGAACCCGGTGATGAACCCCAACGGCAGAAACACGGTGGCAATCACTGTGAGCTGCTTCATGACGTCGTTCTGACGGTTGCTGACGGTGGACAAATACAGGTCGCTGGCGCCCGAGAGCAGGTCGCGGTAGGAGTCGATCAAGTCGCTGATGCGGATCAGGTGGTCGTAGATGTCGCGGAAGTAGTCGCGCTCGTCGAGCTCCAGGCCGGGAAGCTTGGCGATGCGGTCGACGGAGCTGGCGAACAGATCACGCTCGGGGGTTACCACCTTGCGCATGACAAGGAGCTCGCGCTTGAGGGCAAACAGCCGCTCGAGTTGGTCTTCACTGGGGTTGGCGAGGACGGCGGCTTCGAGATTGTCGATCTCGTTGTCCATATCCGCAAGGACGGGGAAGAAGCTGTCGACGAGGGCGTCGAGGACGCGATACAGCAGGAACTGCTCGCTGTGCAGCACGCGCCCGTCCAGTTGCTCGCGCTCATGATCGAACGGCGGGAGGGGGCCCCGATGGATGGTGATGAGATATTGGCCGCTGATGAACATGTGCACCTCGCGCAGGAGGCCGCGTTGCCGGGCGTGCTGGGAGACCGCGCCGTAGAAGACGAGAAAGACGTAATCGCCGTAGTCGTCGAGCTTGGGGCGCTGTCGAAAGTGCTCGCTGTCCTCCAGCGCGAGCGGATGGAACCCAAAGATGTCACGCAGCTGCGCCAGCTCCTTTTCACCGGGTGATTGGAGGTCCAACCAGAAGAACTCATCCTTCTGGAGGTGATCACGGATGCGCGGCTCGTTGATATGGGTGAAGCACGGCACCTCCCAGCGGTGGTCATCGTCGCCGCTGGGGGTGACTGCTTTGGCCTTCCCGACAGTCATGATCGTCTCCTTGGTAGGCGCTGGCATGGACATTGTCGCGGGCTCGGATTCGAGGTTCAGCGAGCCTCGCCGGCGCGGTGTGGCGACGTGCGCCTAGACCGGCTGGGTGCCCTCGCCCAGTGGACCCAGGGCTCCGGGGACGCGCTCTGATCGATCCGGACGTTCGGCGTTGCCCTCAGTGTCCGCGACGCCTCGGGCCTCGAGGTCGAAGTAGTAGAGCGTCAGCTGGATCGCCGCATAGGGCACGGTGAACGTGTACACGAGGGCGGCGGCGAGGTTGATGAAGTTGAGCGAATGATCGGTCAAAAGCAGCAGTCCAACCCCGAGCAGCGGGCCGGACAGTATCGCGAGCACGTCGACGAGCACGGTGAACCCGAACGTGCGCCACCAGCGACCTTTCACCAGTTCGGAGCTGCGGCGCAATGATTCGGTCGCTGACAGGTCGTCGAGCACGCACGCCTCGGCGAACAGCGACCAGCGAATGAAGCGATGGATCGCGAACGGGATTCCGACGACGGTGATCGTGAGGAGCAGCATCATTCCGAGTTCGATTGCCATGCCCTTGCCCAGCGACCGCCA
>Ga0335081_10018709_pt1 | contig 11203 bp, 8 predicted proteins | sample Lox_Sample_35_FD_206713 | JGI IMG/M metagenome (GOLD analysis project Ga0335081, IMG submission 206713) | Soil microbial communities from Loxahatchee National Wildlife Refuge, Florida, United States - Lox_Sample_3.5 | ecosystem: Environmental > Terrestrial > Soil > Wetlands | place: USA: Florida...
ACCCTGGCCGAAGGCGTCACGATGATGACCAACATCGTCGATTGCGACCTCGACCGCATCCGCATCGGCATGGCCGTGCGCGTGGTGTTCAAGCCCAGCGACGGCGGCCCGCCGGTGCCGATGTTCACGCCCGTGTAGCGCGCCGTCCCCTCACCCTCCCATGCGGCTTCGCCGGGAGGGTGAGGGGGACGGCGGTCTACTTCCGCAACCCCGGCCGCATCGATTGCGTCGTCCGCTGCGTCATGAATTTCTGCATGCCGTGCTTCAGGCCCCTGCGCGCGCCTTCGCCGCCGGTCCTGCCGGTGCCGGCGGGTTGCCAGGCCGGCACCAAGTGGTGCTTGCCGGGGCCGATCAAGTCGGCGCGGCCCATGCGCTTCAAGGCGTCGCGCAGCACGGGCCAGTTCTCGGGGTCGTGATAGCGGAGGAACGCCTTGTGCAAGCGGCGCTGCTTCAAGCCGCGGGCGGAGAAGACGATCTCCGACCCGGCGCGGCGGATCGGGCGGAGCGGGTTGCGCTCGCTGTGATACATCGCCGCCGAGAGCGACATCGGCGAGGGCAGGAAAGTCTGCACCTGGTCGGCGCGGTAGCGGTGGCGCTTCAGCCAAAGCGCCAGATGCATCATGTCCTCGTCCGTCGTGCCGGGATGGGCGGCGATGAAATAGGGGATGAGATAGAGCTCTTTCCCCGCCTCCTTGGCGTATTGGTCGAACATCGCCTTGAAGCGGTCGTAGCTGCCGATGCCGGGCTTCATCATCTTGGCGAGCGGCTCCGCCTCGGTATGCTCCGGCGCGATCTTCAGATATCCCCCGACGTGATGCGTCACCAGCTCCTTGACGTAAGCCGGACTCCGCACTGCGAGGTCATAGCGGAGGCCCGAGGCGATGTGCACTTTCTTGACCCCGGGCAATGCCCGCGCCTTGCGGTAGAGCTCGATCAGCGGCGCATGGTCGGTGTCGAGATTCTTGCAGATGTCGGGAAAGACGCAGGAAGGACGCCGGCAGATGCGCTCCGTCTCCTCGTCCTTGCAGGCCATGCGATACATGTTGGCGGTGGGGCCGCCCAAATCGGAGATGATGCCGGTGAAGCCCTTGACCTTGTCGCGGATCTCCTCGACCTCGCGCAGGACCGAGGCTTCCGAACGGCTCTGGATGATGCGGCCCTCATGCTCGGTGATGGAGCAGAAGGAGCAGCCGCCGAAGCAGCCGCGCATGATGTTGATCGAGAAGCGGATCATGTCCCAGGCGGCGATCTTGGCGTCGCCATAGGCGGGATGCGGCGCCCGCGCATAGGGGAGGTCGTAGATGCCGTCCATCTCCGCCGTCGTCAGCGGTATGGGCGGCGGCGCGAGCCAGAGCTCCTTGTCGCCGTGGCGCTGCACCAGGGCGCGGGCATTGCCGGGGTTGCTCTCCTGATGGAGGACGCGCGAGGCATGCGCGTAAAGCGTCGGATCGTCGCGCACCTGCTCGTATGCGGGAAGCCGCACCGCGAGGCGCGCGAGCGGCAGGTCGCGCAGGTGTTGGCGCGGCGGCTCGGGCGGCGGCGGAGGCGCTTCGGCGACGGCGCAGCCTCCTTCCGCTGCGTGCGGGCGCCGGCCTGCACCGGGCGGCAACAGCTCTATGGGCGCCAGACCGCGGGCGCGCGCCTCTGCCCTGAGCGCGTCGCGATCGCCGGCGGCGGGCTCATCGATGCTATCGGACGGCAGCACGATCCGGTCGGCCGGCACCTCGTCGAGCAGATAGGCGGTGCCGCGGATATCGCGCATCGCCGAGGGCGCCTCGCCCTTGGCGGCGCGATGGGCGATCAGGACGATGGCGCGCTCGGCGTTGCCGTAGACCAGGAGATCGGCCTTGCTGTCGAGCAGGACCGAGCGGCGCACCTTGTCGGACCAGTAGTCGTAATGCGCGATGCGGCGGAGCGACGCCTCGATACCGCCGATCACGACCGGCACGTCCTTCCAGGCTTCGCGGCAGCGCTGCGCATAGACGATCACCGAGCGATCCGGGCGCTTGCCGCCTTCGTCGTTGGGCGTGTAGCTGTCGTTGTGCCGCAGCCGCCGGTCGGCGGTGTAGCGGTTCACCATCGAATCCATGTTGCCGGCGGTGACGCCGAAAAACAGGTTCGGCTTCCCCAGGGCACGGAAGGGCTCGGCGTCGATCCAGGCGGGCTGCGCGATGATGCCGACGCGGAAGCCTTGCGCCTCGAGCAGCCGGCCGATGATCGCCATGCCGAAGCTGGGATGATCGACATAGGCGTCGCCCGTCACCAGCACGATGTCGCAGCTGTCCCAGCCCTGCGCCTCCATCTCGGCGCGCGACATCGGCAGGAACGGGGCCGGCCCGAACCGGTGCGCCCAGTGTTTGCGATAGGAGAAGAGACCCTTGGCCTCGATCATGCGGCATTCTAGAGCAGACGACGAAAGGGTGGAACCAAACAACCCCTCCTTCCCCGCGAAAGCGGGGAACCAGGGCAGGCGAGGGAGCGCTGCAGCTCTGGGTTCGCGCTTTCGCGGGAACGGCGGTCGAAAGGTAATGCCGATTCCACCTAACCGACGGCCGCTCTAGAGCCGTCAGCTATCAGCTGTCAGCCGTCAGCTCGCCTCGTCGCATTCAGCGGTCAGCGTCACTCTCGCACACTGACGATCGACGACTGAAAGCGTTGCTGACGGCTGACCGCCGACCGCTCGTTACCGCTTCACCTCCGAGAATGGCGCGAGCGCGGTGCCGGTGCGGTATTCGGGTGGCTCGAGGATCGCCTCCGTCTTGGTATCCTTGAACTGCTCAAGGCCGTTGCCGCTGATGTTTTGGAATTGCACCTCGAGCACGCGCGGCTTCGACCATTCGCCGTCCTTGCCGTAGCTGATCTCGCCGACGATCGTCTTGAAGCTGTGCGTGCGGATGTAGTCGGCAAGCTTCTCCTGATCGAGGCTTTTCGTGCCTTCGACCGCCTGCGCCAGCACTTCGAGATTGGCATAGGCGAAAGGAGGCAGATACCAGCCGTTCGGGTCGACGCCTTCGGCCGGAGCACGCGACTGATAGGTCTTGAGGAACGCCATGATGCCCGGGAACTGCATGGTCGACGCGGGGATCCACCAGTCGTAGTCGAGGATGCCGTTCAACTGCGGTCCGAGCTGCTGCTTCACCGCGGTGATCTGCAGCCCGACCATGCCGCCCCCGACATAGCGGGCCTTGAGGCCGAGCTCGTTGATCGCGCGCACCATGCCGACGCTGTCGGGCGGGTATGACGCGATGTAGACGATATCGGGACTGGTCGCCTGGATGGCGCGAACGATTGGGGCAAAATCGGTGGTCGGCGGCGGGTAGGATTTGTCGTAGACGATCTTGAGGCCGAGCCCGTTGGCGATGGCGCGGGCGCCGTCCGAGGCATTCTTGGCGTATTCCGCGTCGGCGGCGATGATGGCGATCGTCTTGGGCTTGGGGCTGGCGGCCATGGCGACGTCGAAGAATCCTTGCGAGAAAGCGCGCTTCGGATCGGGTCCCGCCGGCAGCATCGAGAAATACTTGGGATACTGGAACTGGCTGTTCACGGCGAGCGCGAACAATCCAAGGAACAGGCGATCGTGCTGCATCACCACCGGCATCGCCGGCGCCACCATATTGGTGGCATAGCCCGAGACGACGAGGTCGACTTTGTCGATGTCGAGGAGCTTCGAATAGAGAGCCGGCACGGTGGACGGGTTGCTCTGGTCATCGTAATAGACGAGCTTCACCGGGCGGCCCAGGAGGCCCCCCTTGGCGTTGACATCTTCCTGCCAGATTTGCATTCCCAGCAGCGCGGACTTGCCGACCGGAGCCAGCCCGCCGGTCAACGCCATGCCGAAGCCGATCGTGATCGGCTCGGCGGCGCGTGTCAGCGGCGCGAGCGCCAGAGAGAATGCGAGCAGGGCGGCGATGCGCGTCAACCGGTGCCGACGGCCCCTCGAATGCCTCAAGTTCATGGTTTCACTCCCTAAGTTCGCCGCGGCCATGGCGCGGTGTCGCCTCGGCCTTCTGATGGGCCGAGATTGCCTATCCTCTCATGGTCGCGCCCGAAACAGAAGCTTGCTCCCCGCTCGGTTGCCGCCATCGGCGCCGCCGCGCCATGCTGTTGCCGATTGGGGATGAAGGAGCCGAGATGCAGCCCACCGAACGCCTCTCCTATTCGCCGATTATCGGGCGGCCGCCATTGCGCCTGCCCGGCGGCGCCCGCATGGTCTGTTGGGTCATCGTCAATGTCGAGGAATGGAACATCAACGAGGCGATGCCGCGTACCGTTCTGACGCCGCCCGCGGGGGGCGCGCCGATGCCGGACATTCCCAATTGGGCCTGGCATGAGTACGGCAACCGCGTCGGGTTCTGGCGCCTCCTCGACGTGCTCGACCGCGCCAACGTAAAGGCGGCGCTGGCGCTCAACGGATCCTGCCTCAGGAGCTATCCGCCCATCGCCGAGGCGGCGCGCGCGCGGGGTTGGGAATTCCTGGGCCACGGCTTCCACCAGAAGAACATGCAGAAGGTGGCGAACGAGCGCGAGGCCATCCGCCTGACCGCCGACGCCATCGCCGGCTTCACGGGCAAGCGTCCGCGCGGTTGGCTCGGCCCCGGCCTCACCGAGACCTGGGAGACGCCGGACCTTCTCGCCGAAGAAGGCTACGACTATCTCTGCGACTGGGTGCTCGACGACCAGCCGGTGATGCTGAAGACGCGGACGCGGCCCATCGTCAACATCCCCTACACGCAGGAATGCAACGACGTCGCCATGATGCTGATCCAGCACCATCGGGCTGCCGAATACCGGCGCCGCGCCGTCGACCAGTTCGAGCAGCTTTACGCCGATGCGGCGCAGGCGACGCGGGTCATGGCGCTCGTCGTCCATCCCTACATCATGGGCGCGCCGCACCGTGCACGCTACTTTCGCGATGCGATCGACAGGATTCGCCGCCACCCCGACGTGCTGTTCTGGACCGGCGAGCAGATCCTCGATTGGTATCTCGCAGCGCGCCGGGGGTGAGCGTCAGGGTCTCACCACGAAGGCACGGAGGCCACGGAAGAAGAGGTATCAAGACTCCGTGTACTCCCTGCCTCCGTGGTGACCTTTCGCTACCGCATCGACTTGCTAGGTCGCACCGGCGCACTCTAGGTTTGCCCTTCGAGAAGAGGAGCGCCCATGCAGCTCAGCGCGTTTTTTCCGACCCGCGATATCGGCGGCGATCCCGCCAAAATCCGCGACTGGGCGCAAGCCGCCGAGGATTTGGGTTATGCCCATATCGAGGTCGCCGACCATGTCTTTGGGGCGCGGGCGCGCGAGGGCTGGACGCCGCTCTACAACGAGACCGACCCCTTCCACGAGACCTTCACGACGCTCGCCTTCATGGCGGCCGTCACCAAGCGCATCAAGCTCACGAGCGGCGTGCTCATCCTGCCGCAGCGACAGACAGGCCTTGTCGCCAAGCAAGCGGCCGAGGTCGACCTTTTGAGCGGCGGGCGGCTCCGCCTCGGCATCGGCGTCGGCTGGAACCATGTCGAATATCAATCGCTGGACGCCGATTGGAAGACGCGGGGCGCGCGCCAAGCGGAGCAGGTCAGGGTGATGCGCCGGCTCTGGAGCGAGGACATCGTCACTTTCAGCGGGCGCTTTCACCAGCTGCACGAGGTCAGCATCCTGCCGGCGCCGGTCCAGCGGCCGATCCCGATCTGGTTTGGCGGCTCGTCGGACGCGGTGATGAAGCGCGCGGCCGAGATCGGCGACGGCTGGATGCCGATCATGGCGCCCGACGACAAGGGCGCGGCGACGCTCGCCGCGCTCCGCGACCATCTCAAAACGCTGGGGCGAGACCCGGCTGCCTTCGGCATCGAAGGGTGGCAGCGCATGAGCGAGGCGGACCCGGAGAAATGGGCCGCCGGGGCCGAAGCCTGGCGGCGGCTCGGCGCCGACATGGTGCTGCTCTATCCGATGTACCGCTTGACGAGCTTCGAGGCGCAGATCGAGACGCTGCGCCGCTTCAAAGAGGTGGTGCCGGCATAGCGCCGCCGCTCTTATGCGGCGATCTCGACCACCACCGTGCCGCGCTTGTCGCCGCGCTCCACCGCCTCATGGGCGCGCGCCGTCTCCGCCAGCGGGAAGCGCGAGGCCACCGTCAGCAGGCGCCTCCTTGAGCTGAGCCAGCGCGTGATGTCGGACTGGGCGCGGTGGCGCGCCTCGAGCGGCATGCGCGGCAGGATGAGCGCATGGAGCGAGACGTTCTTGAACATGAGCTCGTAGATCGGCAGCACCGGCTGGCGCACCGCGGTCGAGGCGTAAGTGGCGATGCTGCCGTTCTCACGCACCACTTTGAGCGTGGTGGCGAGATTGCCGCCGAACTCGACCTCGACGACATGGTCGACGCCGACGCCGCCGGTGAGCTGCAGCACGCGCCCGGCCACATCCTCGGTCTTGTAGTTGATGACGTGGTGGGCGCCGCCGGCGCGGGCGTGCTCGGCTTTCTCGGCGGAGCTCACCGTGGCGATGACGCGGGCGCCGGCCCAAGCCGCGAGCTGGACCGCGTAGTGGCCGACCGCACCCGCACCGCCCGTCACCAGCAGCGTCCGGCCCTGCACGGGCGCGGCAAGGAACACCGCGCGATGCGCCGTCATGCAGGGAATGCCGAGCGTCGCGCCGGCGGCGAAATCGACGGATTCCGGCAGCTCGGTGACGAGGTCGGCGGCGAGCGCGATGTATTCGGCGGCGGTGCCGAAGGCGCGGCCGCGCTGGCCGTTGTAGAGCCAGACGCGCTTGTCCATGAGCTTGGGATCCGCACCCTCGCCGACCTGATCGACGACGCCGGCGCCGTCGCTGTCGGGAATGACGCGCGGGAACTCCATGCCCCAGCCGCGGCCGGCGCGGCGGTTGCAGTCGGAAGGATTGACGCCCGAGGCGCGGAGCCGCACGCGCACCTGGCCTGGCCCGGCCTCGGGGGTGGGCAACTCGCCCTGCTGCAGCACCTCGGCGGCCGCGCCCTGCCGATCGTACCAGACGGCTCTCATCGCTTCTCCTGTGGCCGCTTCCCAGCGAAATGCTTCTCGACCGCCTTGGCCGTGGCGTCCTTGCGCTTGGCGCTGAAGCCTTCGCGGTTGCCGCGCATCCAGTCCATCGATTGGCTGCGCCAGCGGTTGCGCTCCTCGAAGCGCGGCAGGACGTAGCGGGCGAAGAGCTCGTAGGAGCGCTTGGTGGCCGACCAATCGGCCCAGTTATGCGCGAGCAGCAGGATGGAGCCGAAGCCGCCGGTCTTCTCCCAGTAGTTCTCGAGCACGCGGAGCGCGTCGTCGGGCGTGCCGATGACGCCGCGCCCGCCTTCGTTGATGCCGGCGATGCTCGGCAAGCCGATCGCGGCGCCGCCTTCGGGGTTCACCGAGTAGGCGTAGAGCTCATACTTCTCGAAGCCGGCGCGGACATCGGCGAGCGCCTGCTCGCGCGTCTCGGCGAGGTGGAAGGGCGCCATGATGCGATAGTGGCGCCGGTCCATGACGCGGCCTTGCGCCGCCGCTTCCTCGTTGGCGAGCTGCCAATTGTAGTCGAGGGCGTCGTAGCCGTGCGGGCTGCCGGCGGCGACGCAGAGCATGCCGAGATCGTAGCGGCCGGCGAGCCTGCCGCCGGTCGGCGTCACCGAGCTGGTGACGGCGAGATAGGGACGCGGCTTGGTGTAGGGGCGGAGATGAAGACGCGCTTCCCGCATGGTGTACCACTCGGTCTGCCGCGTCAGCACCTCGCCGGCAAGGAGCCGCGTGATGACGTCGACCGCGTCCGCCATGCGGTCGCGCTGCGTCACCGGATCGATGCCGAGCATCATCGCGTCGGACGCGAGGAGGCCCGGGCCGAAGCCGAACATGGCGCGCCCGCGCGTCTGGTAGTCGAGCTGGACGATGCGGTCGGCGACCATGAAGGGATGGTGATAGGGCAGCGAGATGACGCCGGTGCCGAGGCGGATGTGGCGCGTGCGCTCGGCCGCCGTTGCGATGAAAAGCTCGGGTTGCCCATAGATCTCGTAGCCGCCCGAATGGTGCTCGCCGATCCAGGCCTCGTGATATCCCAAATGGTCGAGCCACTGCATCAGCTCGAAGTCGCGCTCCATGCAGAGCAGCGGATCCTCGTCGTTGGGATGGAAGGGCGGCAGGAAGACGCCGGCCTCCAAGCGGCGATCGCCGGTCATGGCGTCACCACTTGTTGCGGAGCTCGCGGAGCTTCAGGAAGACCGTCTTCGGATCGGGATGGTCGGGGAGATCGGGGAAGGCCTCGCGCAGTCGCTTGATGACCGTGGGGCTGGTCAAGCGGAAGAAGGTGTTGATCTCCTTTTCCTGGCGGAGCGTCGTCACCAGCGGCTTCGCCGGATCCTGCTTCTCCATCGCCGGCAGCAGCGCGCGTGCCGCGGCGTTGTCGGGCTCGCGGTCCAGCGTGAAGCCCAGATTGCGCGCGATGTAATCGTGCCCGGGATAGACCCGCGTCGTCTCCGGCAGCGCCGCCAGCTGGCGGACGAAAGTGTCGTAGAGCTCGCTCGGATGGCCGCCATTGTGGCAATTGCCGGCGCCGGCGTTGAAGAGCGTGTCGCCGCAGAAGAGCGCGGGGACGTCGCCATGCGCCCTGAGGCAGATATGGCTCATGGTGTGGCCGGGCGTGTCGAGCGCCTCGAGCTCGACCGTCTTGCCGATCTTGATCATGTCGCCGGCGCGGAGGCCGCGATCGATGCCGGCGATCCTGTTCTTGGCATTGGCGTGCGCCAAGAGCTTGGCGCCGGTCGCGGCGATCATGGCCGCGTTGCCGCCGGTGTGGTCGTGATGCTCGTGCGTGTTGAGGATCTGCGTGATCGTCCACCCCTTGGCCTTGGCCGCGGCGAGGCACTTCGCGTGGTCGAGCGGGTCGACCGCAAGCGCCTCGCCGGTCTCGGCGCAGGCGATGAGATAGTTGAAGTTGCGATAGGCGTTGGCGGTCCAGATCTGCTCGACGATCATCGTTTGCCCCTCGGATTCCTCGGCCGAGGCGAGTGTAGCAGCATCGACGGCGCTTGCGCGAGGAGCGCTCAAGGCCGGGGAGGCGGCGCCAGCCTGAAGCAGTTGCGCATCCCGCCGCGCTTCTCCAACATCGCTCGACAAGCATAGGCGATCTCAAGCGGCTCGCAGGCGACGGGAGGCCGACAAGATGGGCGAGATCCTCGGATTGGGGCTGACGCATTACCCGCCGCTGTTGGGGCCGGACGAGCGGATGGCCGGCATCTTGGAGAGCACGCTGCGCAGCGCGCGCGTCCCGGAAGCGTTCAAGGATCCATCGTCATGGCCCAGGGCGATGCGCCAGGAGTGGGAGGCGAACCGGGATGCCGGCGCCGCCCGCGAGCACCGGCGGCGTCATCGCGAGGCGCTCGCCGCGGTGCGCAGCGCTCTCGACGACTTCGCGCCGGATTTCATCGTGGTTTGGGGCGATGATCAATACGAGAACTTCCGCGAGGACGGCGTGCCGCCCTTCTGCGTCTTCGCCCTCGATGAAGTCCAATGCCGGCCGCACCAGCCGCGCGCCTTCTTCGACGGCACGAATGTTTGGGGCGAGCCGACCGATACTGTCGTCACCGTGCGCGGCCATCGCGGCGGCGGCGTCTATCTTGCCTCGGCGCTGCTCGATGCCGGATTCGACATGGCCTACGCCTATAAGCTTCGCCACGAGGGCGGGCTGCCGCATGCCTTCATCAACACGGTCCTGTTCCTGGACTACGAGCGGCGCGGCTTCGACTACCCGATGGTGCCCTTCCATGTGAACTGCTACGGCTCGTCGGTGATCTCAAAGCGGGGCGGCGTGGCGCATCTCGAGGGCAGGGCGGCGATGCCGGACCCGCCGGGACCCACGCCCGGTCGCTGCTTCGCGGTCGGCGCCGCGGCGGCACGCGCGCTCCGTCAAAGCCCTTGGCGCGTGGCGCTGATCGCCTCGTCGAGCTGGTCGCATGCTTTTCTCACCGAGAAAAATCATTGGCTCTATCCCGATGTCGCGTCCGACCGCGCGCGTTTCGAGGAGTTGCGCGAGGGCTGCATGAGCCGATGGCGGGAGTTGAGCACGGCAGAGATCGAAGATGCCGGCCAGCAGGAGTTCCTCAACTGGGTCTGCCTCGCCGGCGCCATGACGGCGCTGGAGCGGCGGCCCAGAATCGTCGACTACATCGAAACCCACATCTTCAACTCCGACAAGTGCTTCGCGATATTTCCGCCGGACTGAAGCGCTCCGATCAGCCCTCGGCCGGCGCGATCGCGGGGAGACGATAGCTGCCGTGCAACAGCGCGGGCTTCGGCAGATAGGCGCGGAGGGTGAGCGCGAAAGGCCCGCTGGCCGGTGCCGGGAGCCAGTTCGCGGTTCTCTCGCCGCCCGGATCCTTGCGCCCGATCCAAAGGTCGAGGGCGCCGTTGCTTTCGTGGCGCAAGCCCCGCGTGCGATCGCCGATCGCGTAGCGGCCGAGCGCATTGGGCGTGAGAAAGAATTGCGCCTCGGGGGTCGCCTCGTACATCGTCAGCGACCAGAAGCCGTCGACCGGAATCGCCTGCGGCAGGCTCAAGCGATAGAGACCGTTGCCCTCGAACAACCCGTTGCCGCGATCCCCGGCGGCCCGCATGTACATGGCTTCCGCTGGCGGCAAGGCAGCCAAGCCCTGCACCGCGACGACGGCGCGAAAGGTGAAGTTGTCGCCGAAGTTTCCGAGGTCCGGCCGCGGATAGCTCCAGCCATCGACGAGGGCCAGATTGTGCGCCGATTGCACGATGCCGCGCGCCTCGGCGACGCCCGCGTCGATCGCTTGCGCCTCGGCGCCGCTGTAGCCGGCGCGCGCGAAATCGCCGCTGCGGCAGGCGCGGCGAACGCGCTCGAAGGCGTCGAGCCCGCGCTTGAAGTGCGGCGGATCGCTCGCCAGCAGGCTCGCGGCGAAAGCGAAATAGGCCGGCCAGTCCGAAGCGCGCGTCACATAACCGGAGGGCACCGCCGTGGATGGGCCGGAAAGGGAGAGCCCGCCTTGAACCTGGCGCGCCGCCAGCATGTCGCTCTCGCCGTCGACCAGGATCCGGGCGAGGATCCAAGCATGGGGCGTGGCGATCTCGAGGTCATGCGCGTCGCGCGCCGCCGTTCCGGGAGCGACCAGCCGGTAGCTGCCCGCAGCGCCGCCCAGCGTCCGCGCGCCGAGAACGACCGTGTTGTTCGTATACATGTCGAG
>Ga0335081_10018710_pt1 | contig 11202 bp, 11 predicted proteins | sample Lox_Sample_35_FD_206713 | JGI IMG/M metagenome (GOLD analysis project Ga0335081, IMG submission 206713) | Soil microbial communities from Loxahatchee National Wildlife Refuge, Florida, United States - Lox_Sample_3.5 | ecosystem: Environmental > Terrestrial > Soil > Wetlands | place: USA...
CCAAGAGAAGATTCGGGCTCACCGACCACCGCGAGCTTGGCCTCAACGAACCAACGGGCGTCGGGCTCGGCGTCACGCAGTCGCCCGCGGCGCAGCGATCCAACGCTCGTGGGAACGTGCGTCGCCCCTTGAGCGTCGCTTGCGGCTGCTCGTCGCGGGCAGTCGCGTTCCGACTGTCTCGCTGCGCTGGTGTAACTGGCTGGCGTTCCGAGCGCGTGGCCACGATCGCCGACTACGCCGGCGCCCAGGAGGCGGGCGCACGGTTCAGCGGCCGGATGCGCACAGCGCCCAGGCGGGGCGTCCGTGCCCCTGGATCACCCGTTACCACAGCCAGACGGTTTGTGTGACGTACTGCTCTGGAATGGAGGTGACACCCGGCTGCCAGAGTGCGACGCCGACCTTCGCCTCGGCCGGGCCCCACGCAAATGAAGACGAGCCGACGTCGGTAGCGGTGGCAAGCGCCAATCCCCACGGACACTCATTAACCCCTACCGTAACGGTGACCGATTTCCCGCCATTCTGCACCTTGCCCGGGCCGGCGAAGATCGAGGCGGTCGCCGCCGCGACACCGGCAGGTGAGGCCAGAGCAATGCCGGCTGCAAGAAGACCCGCAAGCGATCCACGCACTAGCGCCTTGCGCATCATAGGACCCCCCTTTTTGGGCGCGTTTGGTGCAGCCTACTTCAATGATTTGCGGGTCGCAAGCGTAGAAAGTTCGATGAGCGTTGCGGAAAGTGGAGTTGTACTGCGCTGCGCCTGCGGTGTTTCTGCCATTGTGGAAAGTTACGGATCCTGGGCGGTGAGCCGGATTGCGCGATTGCAGTGGATGGCGGGGCGCGATCTTCCGTGTCGGGGTCAGAATTGGGTTGAGCTCGGCGTCGAGCTCGCCGCGTACAACGGGCCAGCCGAGGTTGTCCTGTCCGCTTCCGCGGAGGGGATCGATGGCAGCAGCTGCTCGAAGTGCGACGGTCGCGGACACCAGCGACTCGAGCGGCCGGGATCGCCAGCAACCGAGCACTACGCCGAGGATCGGTTCTATGCCGCGCTGCGGCGGAGGATCACAACCACCCAGATGGCGCTCAACCCATTCAACATGTAACCACGGCCCAGCATCCGGCCTCAGCACACCGAGGTCGGGGCTGCGCCCTCCCCTTCGAGACCGTGGCGAACGCCCGCCAGCGGTCGACGCTCAGTGATGTGGTGCTCGTCGCGGGCTTCATGTCAGCCTCCGTTGTTTGTGGGTCTAGATCCGGGATGCCGTCGTCGATTGATCGCGACTCAGGCTCTTACCTGGCGCTGGCGGCTCGTCGCCGATGCGACGTGCGTGACTGGGGGCTCAGCTGCCGGGCCCAAAGCGGGAGCAGGAACGGGAATGGGAATGATCACGCGGATTCGGGCATCCATGCCCGAATCCCGAGAAACCGCCTTCCGCCCTGCCTCCGGCGGCGGGATCCGCATGGTGATCGACGCTTCAAAACTTGACTCGTTCGTGCAGCTTGCGGATCACCAAGCGAAGCTAGAGCCACAGCGACGCGGTTTGATGAGGCCACGCAGGCGCGCCTAGAGCTCCGTCGGTTCGCGCAAGAAAGGTCCCGAGCGCAGTCCCTGACGGAGGGAGATCGCCCCGCCCCCCACGCCTGCGGGCAACCCTGGAATCAGCTCAGCGCCGGCGGTGAAACGTCGAGGGCGTCAAGCGAGGGCCCTCAGCGTGGGGGCGAGCTTGAGCGACCACTGCGGTGATGATCCTTTGTGCATGCTTCCGTAGCCGAGTAGTAGGCCGCGGCTGCCGCGATCTTGGAATCGGGTCGCGGCGCTTAGCCGGGTCCCGACCGCGGGTCGGGCGGAGGCGAGAGAAACTCCGGCGTCGGCACCCATTTTCGGGAATTATTGCGGGCGATCGTGATGCCGGTGTAAATTCTGCGCAACTCGGTCGAAGCAGGCGTGTTTCGAGTGCCGAATCCCCGTTCAGCCTGGGGAGCGGGGAGTCCGTTTCGTTGGGGCGAATCCGGCGGTGAACCGCTCGGGGGCGCTACGCGTGTGAGCCCCCAGGCAGCAGCCGTTTTGCATCAGTCGTTGTCCGCCGATGTCAAGTACGCCTGCGGCGCGTCCGTTGCCGAGGCCAAGGAGGAATTTGGATGAGTCCGTCGATTGCTTCATCCGCCGGCTCTGCGCCTCTTCGGCTGGTGCGCCGCTGGGCGTTCCTGGTGGGGGCGCTGGCGCTGAGCTGGGCCGGGTCCGGTGTCGCCCTGGCGTCCGCGGGCACGACCGCCAAGGTCGTGAGCTACCGCGGCTACAGCGTGGAGGTGCCCGGCAGCTGGCCGGTTTACAACCTGGCGGCCGACCCGACGGAGTGCATGCGGTTCAACCAGCACGCGGTCTACCTTGGCCAACCGGGGTCGCAGGAAGATTGCCCGGCGCACTCAGTCGGGCGAACCGAGGCGATCCTGGTCGAGCCTTCGACCGGAGCCGGCGGGCGCGCGGCGGGAGGCCAGTCCGACTGGGGCCAATTATCGGTCCCGTCGGACGGGGTCACGGTGACGGCGACCTGGCGTCAAGACCCGGCGGTTGTGGAGCGGGCGCTCGGGACGCGCAGCCTGCCTCCCACGCCGAGGTCGTCGGCCTCCGACGCGTCGGCGGCGCCGGTCATCGGCCTTGCCCATGAGGTCCGCGCTCACCTCGCCGGCGCGGTCAGCGACCCCGTCTACACGGGTCTCGGGTTCGATGCCTGCACGGCGCCGAGCGCTTCGCAGATGGCGGCCTGGTGGTCCTCTCCATACCGCGCCGTTGGGATCTACATCGGCGGCACGAACGAGGCTTGCGCGCAGCCGAACCTGACCGCCGGGTGGGTGGAACGCGAGGCGGCGGCGGGTTGGCGCCTGATTCCTACCTACGTTGGCCTCCAGGCCCCTGGGAACTCCTGCGGCTGTGCGTCGATCACTCCGAGCCAGGCTGCCGCCGAGGGGACGGCCGCCGCAAGCGACGCGGTCAATCAGGGCAAGGCGCTCGGGATCGGGACCGGCAATCCGCTGTACTTCGACTTGGAAGCTTACACGCCGGGCGGCAGCACCACTTCGGCGGTCTTGACATTCCTGAGCGCCTGGACCGCGAAGCTGCACGCCGACGGATATCTCTCCGGCGTCTACGCCAGCGCCGCCTCCGGCGTCAGCGACCTCGTCGGCGAGTACGGCGCCCGCTTGGCGGAGCCGGATGACATCTGGTTTGCCGACTGGAACGGCCAGGAGACCACCAGTAGCCCGTTCATCCCCAGCGGGGATTGGAGCAATCATCAACGCCTGCACCAGTACAGCGGTGGCGTCAATGCCACCTACGGCGGGGTCACGATCAACATCGACGGTGACCACCTCGATGGCGCGACCGCCGGAGCGGGTAATGCGACCGGAGCCTCGTCCGACACGCCCACGGCCAGGAAGGGGCCGACGATCTCGGGCAAGCCGAGCGTCGGGCAGACGCTCGTCGAACACCACGGCACGTGGTCGGGCTCGCCGATCTCCTACCGCTACCAGTGGGAGGTTTGTAACAGCACGGGCACCAGCTGCTCGCCGATCCATGGAGCCACCGGCCAGCGCTACAGACTCCCGGCGCCAGATCTCGGACACACGATCCGAGTGCGGGAGACGGCGAGCAACGCCCACGAGGCCGGCAAGCCAGCGGTGTCAGCCCCGACCGGGCTGGTGCACGGTGTATAGCGCCGGCGTCGCCTCCGACGGCTCGCCGTTCGCCGGCAGTGATCACGTGTCCTCGATCGTCGGGATGAGCGCCACCGCCGACGGCCGCGGGGGTCACCTCCGCGGGCATGGTCTACGCCTACGGCGGCGCAGCCGCGTTGGCCTCGCTTCCCGACGCCCACCCACTACCGGGGCTCCGCCCCAGCCCGACGAGGCGTGCTTTGAAAACTTGACCCGAATTTCACGGCCTCTACGGCCAAGGACCCTAGCTGGTCTAGCTAGTCTAGTCTAGACCAGGAGCCTGGTGTCTTTCGGGAGAGACTCAAATATCCGAAATCCAGTAGAACTTTGTACGACACGGTTCATCACCACCGGATGTTTGGCTATTGGCACGAACAGCCGTTTGACATCAAGCTCGGAACCGATCCGTGCGTGATCAGTCGTGTGGCGGCTCAGACTGACACTCAAGATGGTGACGACGTCACGACGTCGTAGAGCTTCGGGCTTCTGGTACCCCAGAGCGTGAGCGCAGGAAGGTTCTCAAAGGTCGCGGTCAACGTGGTCTAGCCGGTGCCGGTGAGCGTGACCGGAGCGGTCACGCTGGCGATCGCGGCGTTCTTGGCGTTATTAGGATCGCGAAGCTCGACGATTATGGCCACCGGGTCCGCGGGGACGACAGCGGCGTTCACAGGGGCCCGGACCTCTACCTGAGCGAGACAGCGTAGCGCGGCCCGGCGCTGACGGCGACACCGGATATCTGGAGCGGGATCGGCAACACGTTCGCCTACCAATTGCAGACCTCGAGCGACCGCGGAGGCACCGGGACGAGCACCGCGGGCGCGACGAGAACGACCTACACCCTCATGGTCTGCATGCGTACGTGCGTCGCCGACAGCAGGCTCACGGGTCCCCATTACAGCTGTACGATCGAAGCGCAGGACAGCTAAGGTGACTCAGACCTCGGCGCGATTCTGCGCATCCAGGAGACCGCATTGGTTGGCTCCTCTGCATCTTCGGTCTGGTTCTCGGAGTATCTCGGCCCGATCATCTCGGCAGCCGCGGAAGGTTCGTTGCTGAAGAGCAACGGCGCCAGGATTGCGGTCCGCAACACTCACGGCCAGACGCTGGCGACCGCGCAACTGCAAGTGGAGTGGAGATGGTCGCCGACGTTGCAAGCGTCTGGGGCCACCGGAATCAGGCACGCGTCCTGAAGTTGCGCCGCGCGAGTGGGATCACGGGCAAGCTCAGCGCTTGGGTGTGACCATGCCCGCTGCCGGCGCCGTCCCGCCGCCGAAGTGCACCGCCAGCGTGGCGCTGCAGAGGGCCGCGAGGTTGAGGCTTCCGGCGACGATGAGCGGAGCGCTGCGTGTCGTCGTCCGCCGCGTGCACTGACAAGATGACTCGTGCCCTGCGGTCCACGAGCAGGCGCGTTTGGCGTCGACCGCGACCCGGGTGGGTGGTGCACACGCGCGCGATACTGCCGCACGCGCCCAGACTGTGATCGCAGGAGAACTAGGCTGTTGAGATGACCGGTGGTAGTGTCGGACACCGACCGTCCGGGCGTCGGTCTATCCGAGTCGAGCGCTTCAATCTACGCATCTTTCCCGATCATCCGCCTCTGAAGGAGATCCTGTGCCGCTAACGCAAACCCAACTCGCGAGCGCCGTCGCAGAGCGCGCGGAGCTGTCCAGGAGCGACGCGAGGAGGGCGTTAGAGGCCCTCGAGGCGATCGTGCTCGAGGAGCTCGGGAACGCGCAGAAGGTCCGGATCGGCGGGCTCGTTCAGCTGACCGTCCGCGTTAAGCCGGCGCAGAAGGCGCGCAAGGGCCGCAATCCCGCAACTGGGGAGGAGATCAAGATCGCCGCGAAGCCGGCGAGCGTGGACGTCCGCGCGCGGCCGCTGGCCCGGGCGAAGGCGGCGCTGCCCTCGGTGCAGAAGGCTCGCCGCCGCCTCGCCGCTTAAAGGTCCCGTTCAAGAATCAGTGAGCGAAGTTGACGAGTGGCTGGGCGTGTCTGGCGTCGCCGGCTCGGCCCGATAAATATAGCGGGAGTGTTTTAGGACGAGCCGGCGGCGCTAGGCATCCGGATGACTCGGGCGCGGCCCGTTCGGGCGAGGCCGGATGCCGAGTGGGCCGTAAGCCCGAGCAGACGCCGTCACAACGAGCGGTAATTCTTGAACGGGCCCTTATGCGCGCAGCAAGCGCAGTGCGGCTTCGATGCGCCGCGGCTCATTGAGCCCGCGCCCGCCGCCGGGCTCTCGCGTCGTTGGCCTGGACGGCTCCCTCCTCGTCGATGAACATCGCAGCGGTCGTGCGGCTGCGTGCGCCCGATGAGCCACTGGGCGATCGGCAGGCCGGCTCGCCCGGGACGAGTCGACTGCGATCAAGACAGTCAGTTCGGGTATCGCGCAATAGCCGATCGTGGACCGCAAAGGCCCCAATCTCAGCCGCCACCGCCCGCTGCCGATCACCTGGCCGGTGACGTCTCTGCGGGAATTATGGGCCTGCGGGCAGGTGAACATGCGCAAGGGATCGTCGGTGGCGGCGATCGTCGCGGTTGCGATCACGATGGCCTGCTCGGCTGGGCTGGTGGCAGCGCTGGTCTGGCGCGGCGGCGCAGGCCGAGCGTCGGCAGCCGCCCGGCGCAGGCCGCCCGCGGTCAGAGCGGTCAGCTCGCAGCTCTTCCCCGTCCGCCTGCGCAGCAGACGCGCAAGGCGAGTGCCTGCGGCTGCCGGCGCTGGGCGCCGGACTCGCGGCGGGGGTGTGAAGGGGGCGTCGGCGGTGGTGGTGATCAGTTCGTCGTCGAGCGGGATGCGCGTACCTCGGTCATTTCTTGGGATCTCGACGGAGTACTGGGCGTTGCCGCTGTTCGAACGCCACAGCGCTTTGCTGGAGAGAGTCCTTTCGCTTGTCAGCGTCCCGGGTGACGGACCGCTGGTCCTGCGGGTCGGTGGGGACTCTGCCGATTCCACATTCTGGGACCCGTCGGCGCGAAGGCTGCCGCGTTGGGCATTCGGGCTCACCCGGGCGTGGCTTGCGCACACTGCCAGCCTGTTGCGTCAGACCGGCGCGCGTCTGATTCTCGACTTGAACCTCATCACGAACACACCTTCGTCTGCGGCCGGGGTCGCGGCTGCAGCGCGCCGGGCGCTGCCGCGCGGCAGCATGTTGGCGTTCGAGATCGGGAACGAGCCCGACTTGTACAGCCCCGCATACTGGCAGGAGACGATCGCGCGGGGCGGATCTCGCCGGTTAGCGCTTCCGCGTGAGATTTCGCCCGACAGCTACGTGCAGGACTACGGCGCTTATGCTCGCGTTCTCGCGCGGGTTGCGCCGAGCACCGAACTTGCGGGGCCGGTGACAGCCTACCCGGGGCTGGATCTGGCATGGATTTCACGGCTGGTTGCGGGGCCCGATCCCCGGCTCGGGTTCGTCAGCGCGCACCTGTATCCGTATTCGGCGTGCGCTGCCAGGGGCTCGCGCGACTATCCGACGATCGCGCGACTGCTTTCCGAGGATGCCACCGCCGGGCTGGCAAACCTGATCGGCCCCGCCGTCGGCGTTGCGCAGCGTGCCCGGCGGCCCCTGCGCCTGACCGAGCTGAACTCTGTGACTTGCGGCGGCGTACGCGGTGTCAGCAACTCATTCGCGACCGCGCTGTGGGCACCGGACGCGCTGTTCGAGCTTCTGGACGCCAGGGTTTCCGGGGTTAACGTGCATGTCCGCGAGAACGCGATCAACGGCGCGTTCGCGTTCCGAAACCGCAGCGTGGTCGCTCGACCGTTGCTCTACGGGCTGATCATGTTCGCGCGCACGCTCGGACCCCGGGCCCAGGTGGTCAACGCTCAGGTCAGTGCGGCGCGCTCCCTGCACCTCAAGGTGTGGGCGGTGCGAACCGCCGGCGGCCAGCTGCACGTGCTGTTGATCGACAAGGGCGAGCACTCCGCGAACGTGCGTCTCGAGCTTCCGGCGGGCGGCACCGCGACCGTCCAGCGGCTGCTGGCGCCGTCGGTCGGGTCAACCTCCGGCGTCACGCTCAACGGCCAGTGTCTCGACCAGAGCGGTCGCTATTGGCTCTCGGTCGCAGGCAGCAGCGCAGCGCTGATGACCGTGCGCCTGACGCGGTTGGACAGATCGGTATCGCGCTCGCAAGCGGGATTGCAGCAGCGGCGAGGATCGAGCACCTGGCGCCGCGCCTGATAGCTTCGCCGTCCTGACGGCTGGGTCCCGAGAATGCAACGCCGCACCACGTAGGCGCCGCGCGGTCCCGGTGGCGCTGCTCGCAGCCGTCACGTCGGTCGCCCTGGCCGGGGTTTGCCGCGGTGATCTGGCCAGCCGCTATGCCGCAGGAAAGCTTCACGCGAACCGGCTTCAATCATCAATCCAGGCCGATACGACCAGGATCCTCGGCTACGAAGGCACGCTGTCTTCTCTGACGGTGCGGCTGGGCGCGATTCAGCGTAGCCTCACGATCCAGCAGCGGCTGCTCGCGGAACTCCAAACGGAGCTGTCACGCGCCCAACAGAGGCTTGTGGCCCTGCAGCTTCAGTACAGGGACGATCGCCGGCTGCTGGCGTCCGAGCTGCTCGCCGACTACGAGTCGCCACCGCCGTCGTTGGTGGAGGTGATCGTCGACTCGCACGGGTTTGAGGATCTCCTGACCCAGATCAACGACCTCAGAACCGTGGCGCGCGCGAATGCGCACATGGTTGCGCTCGTCGCCCGCGCCCGCCTCGCGGTCGCGGCGCAGGCGCGGCGTCTGGCTCAGGTCGAGGCTCGCCGCCGTCAGAGCACCGCAGCCGTCCTCGCCGAGCGCGACCAGGTCGCCCAGCTTCGTTTGTCGATCGTCGAGCGCGAGCTGAGCTTGGCGCGCGACCGCGCCGCGATGCGCAGCCAACTCGGGTCGCTGCGCATGGCGCTCGCCCAGAAGGCCTCGACGCTCGAACGCCAAGCGGCCGCGGCAGCCGCGCAAGCGTCCTCTTCCGCGGGCGGCTCACCGCCGCGCGGTGGCTGTGTCAACGCTCCATTCGTGGCCACGGAGGCGCCGACGGTTTCTTTCCCGCTCCGGGTACCGACTACGCGGTCGGCGAGGAACCGATCATCGCCGCGCGCCTGGATGCGCTTGGCAAAGCCCTGCAGCAACATCTGATCGGCATCTCCGGGTACCGCACGCCCCAACACTCGGTCGAGGTCGGCGGCTTCGCAGAGGATCCGCACACGCGGGGCGAGGCATCCGACACCCCCGGCGGCGTCCCCGAGGCGACGCTCGAGGAGTTCTGTCTCATCCGTCCGTTCCCCGGCCCGCGCGAGGCCGACCACATCAGGAGCGCTAAAGCTCCGCTTGGAGGCGCGTTCGACGCCTGCATCACTGCCAACTCACCAGGATGATCGCGGCCTGCACCAACACCCAAGCTCCGACGCCTCGATCACCGTGCCGAGCCCGCCGCCGGAGGCCGGGCTCAAAGACCGTCTAGCGCGGGACCTCGTTGCAAAGCTGCAGCGGTGCTTACGCCAGCAGGGCTACATGCCCTGAGCTACGCTTGGATCCATCGATCCTGCGGTCGTCTCGATGCCGGATGGCTTCGCCAGACGCCATCGGCGTCGCTCATCTTGTCACCCTTTTACGGTGGTGCGCCGATGGCGTCTGGCTCGGCCCCCGACGCCGAGGCTCCACCCTCCCGCCCAGTGGATCCACGCTGAAACCCCGCTCAAATCATTGAGCCCTGGCTCGAGAATAGGCTCACGTTGCCACCGCCGCCTAGGCCGTGGCGATTTCATCCCTCGGGGCGCACGCCGTGTGCACGAGGGTTTTGCCGGCGTCTGGACGCCCCTGGCGCCGCCGGTGCTACGTCGCGACGAGTGACCGGTCCGCGGGCCCGAAGCGCGGGGCCCGCTGCTCCGCCTCGTTCACCGCGGGAAGCGCCAGCGCCATCGTCGGCAGCAGGCGATCAAGCAAGGCAAACGACGAGCGCTGCAGTTTGTGGATCGTTGAGCGAGAGCCGCGCCGGCTGTGTCGCGGCCGCCCTTCGTCCTGGCCTCCCGAACGAGCGTCGCCGCGGCGTCACCGCTGATCTCCCGTGCCGCCGCGCGCGCTCGATCGGCGGCGATCTCTCGGACCGCGACGCGCGCGGCCGCCCTCGCCAGCGCCACCGCCGAGGTCCATGCTGCCTCGCGAGCGGCGGCTCGCCCCGCGCTCCAAGACACCCAGCTGGCGGCTCGCGCTGCCCCCAGCGCTGCGGACCAAGATGCGCGAGCCTCCCGACGCGCGAGCCCCAGCGCGACAAGCGCGGCCTGCAGGTCGGAGCCGTCCACTACTACAGGCAGAGTGGCCAGCCGTTGGGCTGCCTCGTTAAGCCCCGCCGCGGCGAGCCACGTAGGGGCGTAGGTGCGTACCAGCCAGTCCGGCGCCACCCAGGAGCGCGCCTCATCGAGCCCGTCTTCGGCGGTCCCGATCGTCCGCTCGAGATACGGCCGAAGCTTGCGGGGCCGATCCTCCAAGCCATCGTTGAGCGTCGTGCAAAAAGCGCGCACGACCGGGCTGACGCAGCGGGGATGATCGGTGTGCGGCTCGCCCGCCAGGTAACTGGACGCACTCCATCGCGCATCGACCTTGCCCGGGGGTCGCATGAGTGCCATAGGCCAGCGTGTAACCGGGGCTCATCGACCCTCCTGTGATCAGCCGACGCTGCGGATTGTCGCGCGGCGGGTTGCCAAGTCAAGCGCAACGCGGCGCTGACGCGACGAGCTCGCACGTGGCAAGATTTAGCCGCAATGAGCACGCCAGCGCGAATTCTCGTCGTCGCGCACCGCACCGCCGCGACGCCCAAGCTTCTCGAGCAGGTCCGCACACGCGTACAGCAGGGCCCTTGCTCGTTCGTGTTGCTGGTCCCGCGCCCCTACTGGGATCCCGAGACCGAGGAGGCTGCAAAGGTCATCGAGCTGGCCACACCGCTGCTCGAGGAGGCGGCCGGGGGGCCTGTCGAGGCTGTCGTCGGCGATACCGATCCGTTCATCGCCGTTCGGACGGCACTGGCTGAGTCTAGCTTCGATGAGGTTGTCATCTCGACCTTGCCGCGGCGGGTCTCTCACTGGCTGCGGCTCGACTTGCCAGCCCGCGTTGAACGCCTCGGCGTGCCGGTGACGGTCGTGGAGGCGACCCAGTCAGACCGGGCTTGGGAAACCCGGTGACTGAAGGCACCGCCGACGTCCAGCTGCAGCTCGTCGCGGTCGCGAATCCGGACGGGCTGAATCTGATCCTGGGCCAGTCACATTTCATTAAGACGGTCGAGGATGTTCACGAGGCGCTCGCGGGAGCCGCTCCCCAACTGCGCTTTGGGATCGCCTTCTGCGAATCGTCGGGGCCGCGGCTCGTGCGTCGTTCGGGAAACGATCCCGAGCTGGTGCAACTTGCGACTCGTAACGCGCTGGCGATCGGAGCCGGACACTCGTTCATCGTCTTCCTCCGCGATGGCTTTCCCGTCAACGTGCTCAACCAGGTCAAGCTGGTGCCGGAGGTTT
>Ga0335081_10018713_pt1 | contig 11202 bp, 13 predicted proteins | sample Lox_Sample_35_FD_206713 | JGI IMG/M metagenome (GOLD analysis project Ga0335081, IMG submission 206713) | Soil microbial communities from Loxahatchee National Wildlife Refuge, Florida, United States - Lox_Sample_3.5 | ecosystem: Environmental > Terrestrial > Soil > Wetlands | place: USA...
TCAATAAATTTATGGCATCTAAATTACGTTCTCCCTCTATACATTTGGAACATAACAAAAAGTTCTGTGCATGGGACAGATCCCCCTTTGAGACCCATCTGCAATCGACGGATACACCTCAAACCCTAGTGTCATACCATATCCTACCTTGATCGATGCCAGCTTCTGCAAAAAAGGTTGTTGGCCCCATTTAGAGTGTATCGAGGGGACCACGGACTCTCCCTTTTTTGTTTTTTTTTGGCTTAACCGGCGTGATTCGTATTTTCTAATCTCCGGGACCCCAAAAGACATCGAGACATTCAGTTATTCGAGTTATTGATTGAATTACATAATCGTGGAATTGGATCAAATGGGCCTGGCCATACAAGATGGCCTGGATGTCTGCCATGCCTCGGTGACAGGCCTGTGGTCCATGTCACCGGCTCGGCCGGATCTTGTCGGACTTTTGGCGGACCAAAGGTCTACTTGCTATAGAAACAAATGGGCTCAATCGTGACTACAATAGTAAATGAGATGACATGAATTCACAACCGGAAATTGCAGCTGGACATACACCGTCGAAACCCTTTCATTCTCCCCCATTACCTAGACAAAAAATGATGAGTCAAGACGGCTTGCTTATTCACACGCACTGTTCGTTTATTGGGTCTAATTTCCAGAACGTTGGGCTCTTCCTCCTTGGGAATCAAAAATTGGATATAAGTAGCTGATTTGCGGAGCGGTACCCCCGAGCTAAACTCAGAGATCCTCCACTTCCTCGGACGAGGCGCGTGCACATTTTCTAAATGGAAGGGATTAGAAAGGTTTCCAAAAAGGTGTCTGCTTGAGGCGGTGATGCCCAGAGGCAAAAATACAAATAAAAAAAATATAACAAAATAATTAAAACAAAAAAAAAAAAGATCAAGGCGATCACACGGCAAATCGGCTGAAAAATCCTCCCTGTTTCGACCACGGTTTTATCAATTTTTGCGAAAACCAAGGTATCAGGCCATGGATTTAAGTCTGATTCTGATGGCGTTCAGCACGTCTGCCCTTGGTTATTCAAGGCCGGGAACCTCAACCTTGTCTTCGCAGGAAATTTTCTCTTGTTCCACCTGGGTCAGAAACAGGCCAAACCTCCTCAATTCCCATACGTGCAAAAAGAAAAAGATCACGCCTTCACACCGCGGTTCTGTTAAGTCAGGCCGATGTAATAGACTGTCAGGAGGATCCGGCGTCATCTCAGAAATCTCCTCCCCCCTCCGGACCATGGAACGCACAACTCGATATCACTCCTCTAGATCACCAGGGCACGAGATGTTTTCTCCGGAAGGACATGATTTGCAACACACGCATTCTTGTCTAACTCTTTTGCACCATGCGATGTCGACTGTGGCTGAGTCTGGCCCCCACCATCCTGCTGCAGCCCATTACCTCGGAGAGTCTCCGATTTCTCATCTGACTCCAACTTCTGATGTGCGATCCCGGGATCCACCACATCCGTATCTCTACCTACCTAACTCAACAACAATCGCGGCCTCCGATAGGGACAGTTCAAGGTTGAGATATCTTGGTCCCTATCAAAGGCCAACGAAGCGGAGACGGTCAGCACGAAACAGCCGAATGACATCACTAGGCGAGCGCCATGATAAACGAAGAGTGTCGCATGATTTCGGATCTGATCCCTCACATATATATCGAGCTCATTCTCTGCAATTGCATTCTACCGGTCAATCGTCCCATCCACTCTCCCCAACATTTCGAACGTCTCCATCCTATCCAACATCTGCCCGGGCCGAGTATGGACCTTACAATAGAGCCACAGTTTCTTCATCCCAATATTCTCCCTCCTCCACCCTGCCAGTTAGCCGTAGCCAAATGGATCTCCCAAGTTTCACACCAGTGCATGAATACGCCGTGATCAGGCAGCCTCCAGCACAGGTCCCGACATCTCATCAACTCCGGACGGAGCTCAGACAACTTGGCGAGCCTATGCAAAACCGTCGAGAACCCCCATACCCGTTTACTAGTTATGCCGTCATGTTGGCCGATATCATTACGAATTCACCAATGAAAAAAATGACTCTAGAAGGTCTGTACGATTACCTCAAATTGCATTACCCTCGTCACTTCCCTGGCAATGATCGAACAAATGAAGGCAATGGATGGAAGGTTCAACGCCCATAATGCTCTTCTACTTTACTGACGCCGGTTAGAATACCGTTCGGCATGCGCTGTCCGTAAAACAGTGGTTCAAAAGACAATACCGAACGGACAGTGATTCTAAATTGGATGAAATTAGGCCCAATCGACTAGAGCCTCCACCTATTGACAATGATGACGAGAGTGTGGCACCACCCACCAAACGATCTCCCAGTTCAATTCATCTTCCAGGGGGCCAGAGACCGCTAAAAGGGGGCTACTGGTTCATCCGAGAAATGTACAGAGCCGAGGTTGATGCCGCAATTGCCAAAGACAAGGAAAAGTTGATAAGACCGCCAGCAGAATTAGAGGCTCCCCTGGGTCTGGCCGCCCTTGTTCACCGCATGGCGCTGGAGGACCAGGGGCGACACACACCAATCGTTTCACAATCGCGACGAGCGTCCGAAATATCTGCGTTACCAGGTTTAACCGTTCCAGAAGGACCGCCAGTTGACCCGCTCGACCCAAATCAACGTCGACCACGGTTCGGCTGTCCTCCCCTTTCTATAACCTGGCCCTTTCCCCCAACGTGAAAAGTCCAGGGAAGTTCGGGGGAAGTACCTACGGGGAATCGCTTCATCGTATGTCACAAATCTCGTTTAATCATGTCTTTTAATTTTTTTTTTTTTTTTTTTTTTTTCATAACGGTTATTTTTGGTTTTGGAATTCAGCTGCAAGAATTTTGGATCTAATACACTCGATTATATCTTTTTTTATCTGTTGTCGGTGGGGTCTACTATATCCTTGTCAATTATGGTATCCATTGTATTTGCTCTACGATCTCCGGCACTTGACATATGTATCTTGCTTTTGAATGATATCATTTGGAGTTGGAACGACTTTTACAAGCGGGTGGCAAGCTGTTTTCCGCCGGAAAATATGTGAGGGAACTGTATGGGTATCAATCCGAGGTTGACAATGCCACCGGTGTGACTAATTTTCACTTAGCAGGATGCGACGACATGCCACTTGGGGTCAGTCGGCGGCGCGTGTACATGGTGAAGAATTCACCAATTCCGATGAATCTAAGGGGGCTACCCACTTAAGCATGTATGAAATGGTGCTTTGCTCTCAGAACTGAAGAATTCCGCAATTTCCATGGCGAACCCGGTATCGGATCCTTACCTTAGCAATTCCAATCGCGATGTGGTTAAAGCGGCACTTTAACAATTGCAAAGATGATCAATGAGGCTGTGAAGGATAGTTATTGGAATTGCAGTTCATTTCTTGCTCCCTGGCGGAGATAAGTCTGATTTCTTTGTGTATTTAAAGATGGATAGCCCCACCTTTTTAAATTGAAGAACTTGCGTCGAATATTTTCATCAAGAACATCTATTCCGGATCTCCAATATCAAACGCCATGCCCATCTAGCCCCTTCGCAAGTCTTGGACGCCCTTTCAAATATTTCTGTGGCGCCGTCCAATATGTCTGTCAGCTCCTGTGCCGATACCCAACCTTCAATGGTTTGCGAGGCAGCGACGACAAGGATCGTTGCCATCAAAGATTGTCGGAATGAAAACCAATTGATGTCTGACAAGGTGCGAATCCTCCCAACCAGTTTGAGTGACCAAGCGACCGCTTCTTGTGCCCTAGTCGTGACACTTGCATCGATATCGCTAAGTTGGAAAGTTTCGGTTTTGTTCAATACATCCTGCAAAAATGGACGTGGAATGCAAACTTTTGAAAATCAAATAGAATACCCATTACCACAAATTACCAAAATATTTCAATCTATGAGCACGCCCTAATATCTGACCTTAAGGTCGATCGATGAATACGAATAAGGTCGGTCCACATATTCCCAGGAGACACCTCGCCAAAGAACGGTCCCCTCAATATTCTGAGCATCCAACAATCTGTCAGGTCCATCACAATCTACCTTGTCCGTCATCACATAATCCTCAATATGAACCACTTCGATAGAAGGACAGGTCTTCTGGACTGTTACGAGACCATCCCAAAATGAGAGATAATCCTCAGGACTCTCGGCCAACTCAGGGAAAGGGAGCGTCAACTTCCTTAGAGAGCTAGGCAAACTCCCAAGGATCCCAAGGATTTCTCTAACATGATATTCGCGACTGTCCAGGTTCAAGTCGATCGTCTCCACCGACGCCGGCCATCGCATTTTCGAACCCCAGAGCTCGCCCGACACCACTATGGTTGAAAGTTTCGTACAGGATGACAGCAATTGATCAAACATGTATGGACCGAATTGTGTCCGAACTGTTTCCTTGTCTGCCATTTCGAAAGAAAGTGTCGAAAGCTCGGTGCACATCAGACAACCATTGCTCTCTTTTGTGATTCGAGTTTTGGAAAATATCGACGAATCGACCTTGAGTGTTCGAAGAGTCGGGATCATGATAATCGACTTCCAATGCGATTCTCGAATGATCTGTGAAGTTGCACCCGTCATCGATAACTCTGAGACGTTGGGATACCGTGGCAGGACAATGTTGCAGAGGCTTAGCTGTTCGAGCCGACGTTGACAAACCCACTCGCAAACCTCCAATTTTTCTTCTGGCGGCAGAATGCCAAACCACTTGCCATCTGCGTGTAAAGAAAGTCGTCGAAGTGAACTGCATAACGAGCCTTCGGAACCGTTGAGAAACAGGTGGATCGTGACCTCGCTCAATGGAATTTCAAGAATCTTCAGTGGACAATGAGCCAAATCCATGATGACGCTTCGAAAACGGGGAGGCAGATGGTCTGTGTTGAACCAGGAAAATAATTTGATTTTCGAACTGTGAGACGTGATGAGTTCCCGAAGTTTTTGAACGCATGTACGGGATTGCTCGGAACATAGTTTGATCGAGATTTCCTTGATCACCGACATCAAGTAATCTTTGTCGTCAAGGAGATAGTTAAGAACGGTTTCAGTAATAATGCCATGACCAGTCGGACAGGCAGAGCATTTCATTGCTCCAATAAAATCCAAACTCAAAGATCGGAGACGCATTGGAAAAATAGAGTTCGGAGTCCAATGGTAATGGGCAAGCCAATTAAACTGGAGTAGAAGGTGCAATCGAGCAATTGGACAGTGCCGCAGTGATTCATCGAGGAGCTCCCATACATAGGTCAATGCCTCTGTACGTCGTTCGATCGTCATAGTATGTGGTTGGTCGGGAGGAAACGGTAATGAAAGCCAGAGGAAAAGGAGACAATACCGTAAGGGGTGACAAGTGTGGAACAAGTCCTCGCAGGGCAAATTATGGCACAAAACACGGGGGGTGGGCTCGATCAATTTTCTCCTATTTTAAACATGTAGAATATGTATGTGAAATGAGTGGAGACTGTGCATTATGTGAATATTAACGTCTTATTGGGCCAATATTAATCAATATTTGCTTTACGCATTTTGGTAACTAAAGGAAATCGTAAAGTAAATTTCAGCGCTGAGTCAGCAGGATTTTATATTAACGGTAATGATCATCCTTATCAGCATCCAATGCCACCTTCGATATTTTAAGGGACAGAGATGAAGGATGTCAAATTTAGAGGCCGGTTTTATACATTGCTATCAATCACGCTACAAATAAGGACCAGTCAATCTGATCCCATCCCATTTAGGTGACGAAATATAAATTGCTGTTGGTATGTGTGAATCCATCGACTTCCGATCTCAATACCCCCTATGTAACGTCGCTCCTTTAAAAAACCACGATGTAATCCGTCTCCTGACCCTGAAGATGGACTTCGACAAAAAAAGGACTCATAGAGATGGAAATGTCGGAACGGAAATTAGAAGACTCTGATGCTTCCACTTCTGGAAGGTTCTATTTCGAGAAGGTTCTGGAATATAAAACTATGTAGTTCATTCGCAATCAATACAGTACACAATGATGAATCTAAACTCCAACAGGAATTTTATCATGTTTCCAGTATGTACTGGTTGGCCTAGCATCTGCTGTAGCTCAATAACTTATATATATAAATTCTTGTCATTGCCATCACAATAGGATTGCTTTCACCGCAAAGTGCCACCAGAGAAAGGTAACATTTTATGGGGAGCCAAGATTACTCACTCGTTTGTTGGGAGACCTTGTCCGTTGCCAGCTGCATATTGACGAATTCCCTCCTCCTCTGTCAAAATCGTCGGCATTTATGTCCTCATAGATAATATTATGCATCCTGAGGGACTTTGTCAAAGAGCCTTTGTTCACCTGAGACAAGCTGATTGCTCAGGGTGAAACCACGGTAGGACGCTCTCATCAAAAATGCACACTTCGGCACAAAGCGTTTCAGGGAGAAATTTTCATTATCGATTCCAATACCTGCATGTCACTGCTTGCACCTGCGCCCCTAAGATACATAAATGCAACAGACTCAAACTAGCAAGAAATTATCTCTTGTCAACCTGCACATTGTTCTCCGAAAGCATGCGAAATATGTCACCGGCAAATAGAACCGCCATTGTGCAATCTCCCATGGCCATGTCGGAACGACCAATATGAACCCCTGAAATGAGAACTTTTAGTGCAAGGACTAATTACCAACGACATGACCATCATACAACACACAGGATCCACTCATGCCCGGGCAAGTTGAAAGACGATACTCCATCGTGGACATCCTGGGGAATGAGGCCTCCAGTATTCCCCGAGTGAAGAGCAGCGAACCCTTTGGTAGTGCCTTCTCTACGTCTGTTCTTCCCTTTCTCGTGTTTTGCAACCGGGGATGCGTACCAATCCATTCGTCGCTAACCTCCGCCGGACAACCTATAATATCCATTATTGCATTGCCCGGGGGGGTGGCTGACTCCAGAGGCACGTATTGACAGCTTTTGTATGACTCGCAGCGGAAAATTGCGATATCTCTCCAATACTTGCCACCCCGCGGATATAAGGATTCCACCAGAGTGCATCGATGTAGAGGAATTTTTTCGTTGCCCACGTCGTCGACGTCAATTTGAGAAATTCCGGGCTCAGTAATCCACCATTGAGTGCAAGTGTTATCAAAATCAGCATAGTTATGCCCCGCCGTCAGTAGCAGTGTTTCACTCACGAAAAATGCGGTTGCGAAATGGTATCGTGGCCTTCCGTTGGGTCTGAACTCCCGGACAACAAGACGTGAGATGCATCCAGCAGCCTTTATGATGTGGCCCATCTCGAACCTAACCGGATTAAGTGGCACCAAGAAGATGTGAATCACCCTTGAGGTGGTGTTCCTTTCGTGAATTCCAAATCACCACCATCTTTGATCATCGCTATCAAACCATCAACTTCGCCGTTACAATTGAATTGCAATCTTTCTGAGTCCAAAAGGGTGAGTTGTCTTTCGGTGTATTCTTCGGTAATCCGGTCATAACCTGGTCCCCCTTCGGTATGACTGGTCATATCGTAGGCTCTTGGGCTTCTATTACGAGGATAAACACAAGTTGACCGTCTTGAAAGTCTTTTTCTTGTGCTACTGTTCGCAGTGGTGATTACGCGCTGATGAGGGGGGAACCTACGGAAGCGCAGGGAACCGTGCAGCCTGGGGGGACACTCCTCCAATTTTGTGCTTCCACAGAATTCTTTTTACTTGGGTGCGCTGCAGAGCTGAAAGCGGGAAGTTGCATTGCGCTGAATATCATCAGACTTTGTCGGAGGATGCAACCAAAGGCGCCGATCAGAAATCACTTGGCTTGGATACTGTAATCATGCATGCTGCCGACAGGCGGGACATGCAAATCCTCTCCGTCAGGTAAATGTGCACGAGGACTTCGCCGTGGCGGGGCCAGATCGCATCAAACGCGACAAATGCTTCAGGCGCAGGTCTATAAAGCTTCTGGAGCCAGCCAGGTCCTTTCTCTATGGGCATCTCAAATTCAGAATTCGTATTCAAACCAATTTGACCTTGAACCCCAACCTAAAAACAATTGTCTCCATGACCACAAATTTTGATCCGATGGGCATTGCGATAAAAGGCATTTGTGTTAATCAAAGAGGAAAAGACACTTAAGGTTAGACAGAATGTACTGTATTACGGGGGCCATGTTTCCTGTTAGAAATGACTCCCGCATCTTATCCCGCATCGACGCTTCAGCTAAAGGCACCGCAGGCCAATGATTTTCTGCCACTGTAATAGTTGCATACAGACTCAAGTCATGGATAATTCTGCATAATATGAGCCGTTTCTGATGAAAATGTGATAAGCAGTGCATAAATAGATAGAATAAGCCATGGAATGAACTCGAACCCCAGAACACAACTATTCAACACGAATCGATCCATAATGTCTGACAACAGCGTGCCGGCGAAAATCATTATCAGGTATAAAGGAGACATATCTGACTTCAATTTGCGGTGCGCGCAATTCCAGACGACTGTCGCAGTAACGGGCGGGTTCCGATTCCATCAAAGTCATGACCATGTTCAACTTTTCCGGCTGGAAAGCTACACCCCGCAGAATTGGCAAGAACTCGAAAGGATCCTGAATAAAGAATGCAAGGAGAAGGAAATTAAGGGAGATGAACAGCGTTGGGTCTTCAAATCAGATACTTGCAACAAAACCAGTTGATGATATACTGTAATTGGAAGTGTGGCGATGACAGGGCAAGATGTATGAGTTTGAATTCCATTAAATCCATTAATACTTCCCTATCATATTGCACATGTCGAATTACGCCTCCCCCATGCTGTGTAACTCATCGGTTATAGATTATCTGAATATGCGAAATGAAGGGGGGCTGGCAAAGGGGCTGGTAAAGGTTGAGATTGCCTGTTTGGGCCAACATAAGCGGTGATGCATGTGTTGATGCATGTGGCAATTTGTATTTAAATCAGTGCTTCCATAGCCGTCAAATCAAGCAGTATTCGCTCAATTCAACAGCACAGCAGTTGCCTTGCCATTAATCTGCTGGCGGCAAATGTCATACCGTTTTTTCTTCCACCCAGAGGAAATTGACTTTTGTGGTATAGTCTTGACGGTGTGGTTGAAAGGTAGAAGTTATACTACATCCGAAAGCTAAACTAATCAGAAAGTGAGATACAGAAGTTAAAGATAATAAACGTTCATCATGCCGAGACGTGGATCTGAAAGTCCATGAAAGTTGCAGGAGGGTTTTTACATGGGTACCTGGCGACGTTTGATTCCTGACAAATATCGGCGGAGGCAATCCGAATGGCAGCAATCTTTGGTTTGAACTCGGCGAGTTGGTTCCGCATGAATACGAGCTGGGTCTTGAAGTGAATTCATCTTCATGGGTGGTGGGGCGAAATTTTCCAGCTCGAAGCTGATGGTTCTGGTCGCTTTGCCCCAGCCTTACTTCTCAATCCTTGTTCTCCATGGTCCTGCGGTTCACACAAAATGTTCTCCGCACCGGGTCGGGTCTCAATGACCTGCGTCAATTGAGACAAATCATAACAGAATTTGTTAACCTTAAAAGGGACCTGGTATGCCCTTTTAATTTAAGTGTGGGACTATTGATTGAGATTGCGTTGAAGTGTAGTTTTCCCTCCTGCCAATCGGAATGGGATGGCTAAGAATGTCCTCTGATTGGCCTTCCGTTTTGGGCTGCAAAATTTTTCGGTTCATTGGCTGACAGAGCGTGGGGAAAAGATAGCCTTGACCCTAACCCAGATCCTTCCCGCGGGAAGGATCTGGGTTAGGTGAATGTCAGTGAACGCCCTTGGAGTCGTACGTGGAAGGAAGGAAGGCGAGTGTGCATCGCAAGGGCACAGCGCTCCACAAGGATCGATGTTGGCGCTTGGCCGTGTTTGTGATGAATGCAAGGTTCAGGAGAGTTTGGTTTGCCGAGTGACCGAGTCTCCGATTCCAGAGGTGGAAATTATTATCTGGTAAAGCCGAACAGGATTTGGGACACAGAACGCTTTGTGGGCCATGATTCCGGTTGCATTCATGGCAACCTGCACCGACTTCAGTTACCAATGTGGGAAGAGGTCATTGATGGTGCATGTTTGACAACTGATTTTGATGATGTCATGCCAGTCGACAAATTGCATTTCGAATTGATCATTCCGAATCAGCTTTGGGGAGAGACAAACAGGAGGGATGGTGGTGAATTGGGATAAAGTACGTCATGTGGGGTATGTTTTTGCTGCATTTGAACTTCTAATTTGACAGATCCACTTCCATGACTTCACAAACTTCCCCTTTCAGACGTGCGACATGGGACGGCATGAGTTCCGGAGTTGATTTCTTGAACCCGTTCAGCTCTGAGGCCCAAGAAACGATTCCCGTATGGGATGCCCTGGATCTCAGCCCAGGGAAATGGATGTTGCGGAATCATTGGACGTCGAAGAAGAATCGAGAACAGAAGCTGCATATGATGAAAAAGATGGGAAATTGTGAAAGCGCGGAGGAAGGGGTGGGATATTGCAATTATGGGCCCATTTCTTTTTGGAGGTATCTTTTTGTATTGGGGAATCGAACTGATATTATTATCATTCCTGATAGTCCAATTATAATTATCATCGAGTTCGAGGTCCAGGTTTAATTCTGGAGGTTCCTTCAGCTCCTCAACCCATCGGAAACCTTATAAACAGCCGTCAGGGGGTACCTGATCCTCAGCCGACTGCGTGCAATCATAAATATAAGTCAACACGCCCGCGTGGAACAAACAAAAAATTAACCATCCCAAAATCCTGCGCGACCCGTTACGTATCTCACATATCTCAAGAATCGAACCACAACAGGCGCTTTAAAGGACAAAACCCCGTACGATGCAAGAAGCCAGACCTGTGGCATTTTGCGAGTTTATTTCCCCCATCACTTTCGAACCGTCTTCTAGCAACCAAATTACATTGTCCGATATGCAAGGTCTACAATCCTTTCAACAACAAATCGGCATCCATTCTCCATTAGATCCCGACCGACTACCCTTTTAGAGTTAAGATCTCCCTCTCGGTCCCTTTTCCTTTGACGAGCGTCATCATCAATTCTTGCGAAGTTTTGAGGAGGAAGGAATGCATCGCTCAACAACCGTGGAATGGAGCAGCCGATTCGAGCCAGGGCAGGATGGGTGAAGCATGAAAACCTCACAAGCTCTCTATGCACTTTTACGAAATAGCCGCTTAGTT
>Ga0335081_10018714_pt1 | contig 11201 bp, 10 predicted proteins | sample Lox_Sample_35_FD_206713 | JGI IMG/M metagenome (GOLD analysis project Ga0335081, IMG submission 206713) | Soil microbial communities from Loxahatchee National Wildlife Refuge, Florida, United States - Lox_Sample_3.5 | ecosystem: Environmental > Terrestrial > Soil > Wetlands | place: USA...
CTTGTTGGCGAGCGTCATATAGACGGCGCCCGTGCGGGCACCCCCAGGGGTCGCCCGGGCCCACGGTCCTTCAACGGCAATGGTGGAAGTCCCGCCGCCTTGTGCGAAAGCGGCAGGCGTGAGTGCAAACAGCACAACAATCAGGGCGAGTTTGGAAGTCGAGGAAAGCTTGAACAAGGCACGCATGGTGTTCTCCGCGCATGAGTGAATACTCTCCGCAACGGCGGAGCGAGTTCGAGCGTCAGACGGAGAAAACCGGGGGAGCGCGTGGATCGCCGACCGTACGGTGGATCGGAGGGACGAAGGTCTCGTCGATAGGGTCTGCCACCGCGCCGATCAGCAACCCGGCATAGGCTGGCGGCGCCTGGGCCGGGCCCAAAAGGGCGATGTGGCCCGCACTCTGGCCGGCGACGAAGCAGAACGGACACTGGGGCGCGGGATGGGGCTTTGGGCGGTCGTCGGTCGGCGTCGGCGCGTGCCGTGACGCAAAACTGCAGATCGCAGAGCCATCTGGCCCAAACGCCGCAAGAGCCGACATACCCAGCCCGACGCTGGTCATGAAAACTTGGATCGCCAGAGAATACGCGAGGCAGACCGCAAGCGGGGCGCTCGACCGTCGGGATCGTATGAATTTCCGCAGGCTTGGCATCAATTCAAACCATAGCAGATGCCGCCCGCGCGCGCGAACGAACTCGGCGCCAGGATATCATCGCTTGGACCAGCCGACGCTGCAGACATCCTTTCTACGATCTACCCGGCGTCACGGACATGTACGTGCAGATGTCTGTGTTCCGGCGCTGCTCCCTGCGCATGCTTCTCTTCCTCGACGTCTACCGGAACCATCACGAGCCGCCCGTGACGGACGCCTCGCTCGGCAATGACATGGTCCGCGAAGCGCTCCACCTCCTCGGTCTGGCCACGAAGGACCGACACTTCCATGCAGCTGTCGTGCCAGCCCATACCTCCAACGTCTAGCGGCGGACGGTTGTTGCGCGGCGCTGAATTCGATACAGTTGAGGAGTTGCCGCCGAGCGCTGCTAGGCGATGATGGGGCGAGCCGTTCGATCTAGCTCGCGCGGGCGCTGGCCGGTTGTGCAGGCTCCGTTCTGCGGAAGGACCTTTACACCTCACGAGGCTAAGCTGCCATCGAGGACAGTATCCTGCGCATCGATCGGAGATCATCAGTTCCCTTGCTCGCTGGCGTCGCGCTTGGCGCCATGATGGTCGCGGCCTTGCTCGGCGGCCTCGCCATCGGTCGCGCATCCACACAGGGCCTCCACCCCGCGGGCGTGTTCAGCGCGGCTGCCCCCGCCGCATCGTTCTGCCGCGGCTGGCGTTGAGAGCGCCGGGCCGCCCAGGCACACCACTGCGACAGTTCGCGTGCCGCTGAAAGAGGTTCGAGGGTGACCTGGGGCCTCTCGCTTGGCGAATATGGTGCTATGGCCTACTAATTTGCCTGGTGGTGAGGCCGATGCTCGCGGCGCCCCGATGGGGTGGACGAGCATCCATCAGGGAGGGTTCAAAAATGGCTCAGCCAAAGCTCTGTTTGACACTTGTGGCCGTGCTCGCCGTGTTCGCCGCGCCGATAGCGGCGGCGGACGAAGGGGCGACGAACGGGATGAAGATGAATATGCCGATGTCGGATGCGCCGGCGCATTTCAAGCCGACGCATAGCGCTTACTCCGAGCATCATCTCTTCCTGGTGAAGCTGCTGGCCGTGCCGCTGCCGATCCCTTACGAGAAATATTTCACGATCCGCCTTGGCGTCTATGATGGCGCAGCGCCGCACAAGAAGCTGTCCGATGCCACGGTCGAGATCTATGCGGGAATGCGCCATGGCATGAAGACCGGTTTTGCACACGGCATGAACTCTTCGCCGAAGGTGACGAGCGATGACGGCATCGTCGACGTCTCGGGCATGTATTTCCACATGATGGGCGCTTGGACGCTGAAGGCGACGGTTAAGCAGGGGGGCAAGGAGGACGTCGCCTATCTCCAGTTGCCCTGCTGCGGCAAGTGAGGCGATGAGGTCGGGCGGAGCAATCGCCACTCTGCTATGCGGCGCCTTCTTCGCGGTGGTGCTCGGCGGCGCGGTACGCGGCGCCGCCGGCGACCGCGCACTCTACACCCCCGACGAGCTGGCGGCGATCATGGCCCACAGCCCGCTTGGCCCGCCGCCTCCCGATCCGACCGATGGCGTTGCCGACAACGCGCGCGCGGCAGCCCTGGGCCAGAAACTTTTCTTCGATGGCGGCCTGTCGGTGAACGGCGCGATCTCTTGCGCCACCTGTCATCAGCCGGCACGCGCGTTTACCGACGGACGTGCGCTCGCCAAGGGCCTTGCCGTCGGTACCCGCAACGCCCCGACGCTGCTTGGCGCCGCCGAGAACCATTGGTTCTTCTGGGACGGCAGAGCTGATTCGCTTTGGTCTCAAGTACCCTATGTCATCGAGAATCCGCGAGAATTCGGCAGCGATCGGTTGCATGTGGTGCACGCTATCGCTGAGGATGCATCGCTTCGCCGTGCTTATGAGCAGGTATTCGGCCGGCTGCCGCCGCTCGTGGATAGCGCTCACTTCCCGGCGCATGGCCGCCCCGAGGATGACAAGACCGCGCCCGCGGCGCGCGCCTGGAACGCCATGACGGCTGCCGATCGCAACGCCGTCGATCGGGTCTTCACTAATATCGGCAAGGCGATCGAGGCCTATGAACGCAAGCTCACCGGCGGCCCTTCGCCCTTCGACCTCTATGTCGAGGGGCTGAAGACCGGCGATCCGACGAAGCTTGCCATGCTTTCGCCGGCGGCCAAGCGCGGGCTCAAGCTCTTCGTCGGCGCCGCGCACTGCGACCTCTGTCATTCCGGACCGGACTTCAGCGACGGCGAATTCCACAACATCGGCTTGCCGGTACTGCCAGGCGAAGATCCGGACAGCGGGCGTGCCGCGGGCATCTCGGAACTCACCGCTGACCCCTTCAACGGCATCGGCCGCTTCAGCGACGATCCGTCCGCTGCCAAGGACAAACTCGCCTACCTGCCTGCTCCGGAGACGCAGCGAGGCGCCTTCAAGACGCCATCGCTGCGCAACGTGGCGCTGACCGCACCCTATATGCACGATGGTCGCTTCAAGACCTTGCGCGATGTGCTGGAGTTCTACGCCCAGGGCGAGGCGGCCAGCCAAGGCAGGTTGGTGGGTGCGCGCGAGGGGACGCTCGCGCTCGTTCCGCACTTCACGGCGTCCCAGATTTCGGATCTGGTGGCCTTCCTCGAGCGGCTTAACAGCGCTCCTCCGTCGCTGGCCCTGACCCGGCCATGACGTTCATCGATCGGGCGCACCTCGATCAGCGCGGCGTCGGCGCGGTAACCGCCTTCTCTCGATGTTCACACCGCCTTATGCTGACAAACCAAGGAGGGGACACCGATGCGCTCAGCCTACGCTATCGCCCTATTCGCCCTGCTCTTGTGCCTCGGCGCCGCGAAGGCGAGCGCCGAAACGGTGGATGTCGCCGTCGTCTTTGCCGCCGACGTGTCGCGCAGCGTCGACGATGACGAGTTCAAGCTTCAGCGACAAGGCTACGCCGCGGCGGTTACCGATCCGGGTGTTCTGAAGGCGATCGCTGCCGGCCCCCATGGCGCCATCGCCATTTGCTTCGTCGAATGGTCAGGGCCGGAGGAGCAAGAGGTGGTCGCCAATTGGACCGTGGTGCGCGACGGCGAAAGCGCCGCGGGTTTCGCGTCCACCTTGCTGAAAGCACCGCGCTCCTTCGTCGGCCGCACCTCGATCAGCGCCGCGCTCGATTTCAGCCGAGACTATTTCACGAAATTGAAGGCGGCGGCCACGCGCCGCGTCATCGATGTCTCGGGCGACGGCGACAACAATTCCGGCCGCCCCCTTCTCGACGCGCGTAACGAGGCGGTGTCGGCGGGATTCACCATCAACGGCCTCGCGATCATCAACGCGCATCCCAATCCGGGTTATTTCGCCCATGTCCAACCGCCCGGCGGGTTGCCCGCCTATTACCGCGAGAACGTGATCGGCGGCCCCAGCGCCTTCCTGCTCGTCGTACAGGATTTCACCACCTTCCGCGAGGCGATTACCAAAAAGCTGGTAACCGAGATCGCCGCCGCGCGCGGGCCCACCCGCGCGGCGCGCACGTCCTATTTCACATACCGGGTGGCAACGACCGGACAGCCACAGAGCGGGCAATAGGCAGTTTCGGTCAGCGTTGTTCCGGCAGGGGCCGACCGTAGCAGCAGATCGTACTCGAGGCCCGCGCGGATGTCGTCGTGGGTCGCATCGACGGTGCATCGGTTCCGGATATCGAGCGCCAAGGGGGCGCCTGGGTTCAGGTTCTGAACCTCAAACGCCGCGGCTCTATGGCTTCCGGCCGCGAGCGTCAGGATGCCGCCGAGACTGGCCGTGGTGCTGAGGAGGAAGCCCCTCCGGCTGATGAATCTGTCGCGCATGACCGTCCCCCTTCGGATGCTAGTGCGCCCCTGGTAGCGTCTTTAGCATGCCGTCAGTCGCGACGGCAACCTCGCGCAGAGCGCCGCCGCTTGCGAGTCCGGCTCGTCGGGGGCTCAATGGTATGCATCGCCCACGGCAGCATCCGAAGGAGGCAACGCGATGTTTGCGGTCACCGAACACGTCTCTCGCTCGCCCGGCCACACCACCTTCTATCTCGCTTGCGGCGCGCCCAAGGCGCCGCTCATCGTGTTCGCGCACGGCTGGCCCGAGCTCGGGCATAGCTGGCGCCACCAGCTGCCCTGCTTTGCTGCGCTTGGTTTCCGCTGCATCGCCCCGGACATGCGCGGCTACGGCCGCTCGACGATCCATCCCGACCACGCCGACTACGCGGTCGAGCGCAGCGTCGAGGACATGCTGCAGCTCATCGACGCGCTCGGCTACGAGCGGGCGGTCTGGGTCGGCCACGATTGGGGCAGCCCAGTGGTCTGGAGCCTCGCCAGCCACCATCCGGAGCGCTGCCATGGGATCGCCAATCTCTGCGTTCCCTACATCGCCAAAGGCTTCTCCATCGAGAACCTGCTGCCGCTGATCGATCGCACGCTTTACCCCGAGGGCGAGTATCCCTGGGGCCAGTGGGAGTATATGCGCTTCTACCAGGACCGTTTCGATGCCGCCCGGTCGGCCTTCGAGGCGAATGTCGAGAACACGGTCAAGGCGCTGTTTCGCGCCGGCAACCCGTCGGCGCGCGGCAAGCCGTCACGCACGGCGCTCGTCTACCGCGATGGCGGCTGGTTCGGCGGTACCGGGCAAGCGCCCGACCTGCCGCGCGACGCCAGCGTGCTGTCGCCCGAAGACCTCTGCGTCTACGCGGCCGCGCTGCAGCGGACGGGCTTCTTCGGCCCGGACTCCTGGTACAAGAACCACGCGCGCAACGCCGCCTACGCGGCCCGCTCCGTCAAGGACGGCAAGCTCGACCTGCCGGTGCTGTTCCTCCACGCCGCCCACGATTTCACCTGCGACACGGTCGGATCGCGGCTCGCCGAGCCGATGCGCCGCGATTGCACCGACCTCACCGAAATGACCGTCGAGTCCGGCCACTGGATGGCACAGGAGCGCCCGGTCGCCGTCAACGCCGCCCTCGCCACCTGGCTCGCCCGCCGCCTGCCGAAAGTCTGGCCGGCGTAGAAAAGATTGACCACAGAGGCAATGAGGCAGTGAGGAAAGAACTATCGGCGCGCTTCGCGCGCCAATGCTTTTGCTCTTCTCACTGCCTCATTGCCTCTGTGGTCCATCTTTGAAAGTCCCGTCAGTGCTTGCTGCGAGACTCACGCCGCCGCGCCCGCGGCCAACTGCGCAAATCCCGGCTCGAACACCAGGTTCGCCATCGCCTGGCAGCGCTTGATGAGGCGCGGCTCGTTGGGGCCGTAATCGGCGATCGCGTTGTGCAGCGTCTGCAGATTGTCCCAGACCAGCACATCGCCTTCGTTCCAGCGATGGGCGTAGATGAACTCGCGGCGGAGCTGATGCGCGAAGAGATACTCGAGCAGTTCGTCGCTTTCGTCCGGCGGCAACCCGTCGACGCGCATGGTGTAGCCCGGATTGGCATAGAGGATCCGCCGGCCGGAGATCGGGTGCGTCATCACCATGGGGTGCGAGACCGGCGGCTTCTTCCGCCGCTGCTCCTCCGTCAGCGGCGCCCGCGCGGTCGCTGCGCCTTTGCGCCGGCGCATCATCTCCCAGAACTTCTCGAAGTCATGGGTTGCCGTCAGCCCCGTAAGGCGCCGCTTCATCTCGGGCGGCAGCGCATCGTAAGCCGCCGTCATGCTCGCGAATTCCGTATTGCCCAGCGCCTTGCCATCGCGCCGCGGCACCTTCAGCGCGTAGAGCACGTTGACGAAGGCGATCATCCGGCTGAAGGACATGTCGGTGTGCCAATCCTGGCCGGCATCGGCGAGACCGATCGGACGGCCATTCTCGGTGATGTTGGAGAGCGTCATCACCTCGGGATGCGCCGGATCCTGAAAGACGCCGGAAACATGCACCTCGAGCTCGCCGAAGCGGCGGCTGAACGCTGCTTGCGCGCCGGCGTCGAGGCGCTGTCCGGGGAAACAGAGGACCGCGTGATCGGCGAGCGCCCGCAACACGATGCCGAGCGCGCGGTCGCTAAGCGGCTGCGACAGGTCGAGGCCGGTGACGCGCGCGCCCAGGATCTCGCCGGAGGGGATGACCTCGATCATGCGCTTCTCCTCTTCATCTGCTGCGCGATCGCGATGCTTCGCCCGAGAGCGCGGCGCCGGCCTGGACCTGGCGGGCGCTGAAGCGCTGCTCCAGGGCATAGCCGATGACGAGACCGGCCGCGCTGCCGGCGAGCCCGGCGAACACCGCCTCGCCGCCGCCCACCGCCAGGCTCCAGCCGATATTGGTCAGCATGCCGCCGAGCACCGCGCCGATGCCGGCGCCGGTGCCGCAGAAGCGCGACCGCCCGAAGAAGACCGCAACGATGAGCGGCACGAGGATCACATCCGCACGGAAGGCGAAGGCGAGGAAACTGTAGTTGATGATCAGCTTCATCACGTTGCTGGCGCCGACGAAGAGGCCGAGAATGACCACGGCGACGATGACCGTCCGCGCCACCGCGACACCCTCGCCATCGCGCATGGCGGGGCGCAGGAGCTGCTGGTAGAGGTCGCGCGTCACCATCGTGGCGATGCCCAGCGCCAGCCCGCCGGCGCAGGTGATCACGGTGATCAGGATGGCGCCGATCAGCATGCCGCCGAGGATGCCGGGGAAATAATGCGCGGCGAAGAGCGGCAGCGCTTCGGCCGGACGGATCGCCGGCTCGTGCACCTTCATGAACATGCCGACGGCAACGCCGCCCAGACCGAAGACGGTGGTGCCGATGCCGGCGATGACGGCGCCCAGGCGCGATTGCTGCACGCTGCGGCCGGCGAGCACCGCCTGGACATAGACCTGGGTGGTGAGGACGCCGAGGATGATGCCGATCCCGCTGCCGAGATCCTTCCACAGCCCATTGCCGAAGAGATCGAAATAGCGGCCGGGCAGCGCCGCCTCGAAGCCGCTGACGCCGCCGCCCAGCGCGAGCGCCACGGCGCCGAAGACGACGAGTGCGGCAAAGGCGATCACCAGCTTGACGAAGCCGGCGGCGCCGGCGCTGATCGCGCCGCCGGTAAAGACGTAAAGCACGATCAGCAGCCCCGCCACGCCGATGATCGCGATGGGGGGCCACGGCAGCAGCACCGCCAGCAGCGCGAGCGCCGCAGCGACCTGGCCCGGAATGGTCATGAAGATGCCGATGCTGTCGCAGACGGCGATGAGCGGCCGCATCGGCGTGCCGAAGCTCGTGACCAGAAATTGCGGCAGCGTCTCCACGTTCGAGACGCGCAGCGGCCGAGCGAACAAGCCGGCCAGCACCAGGCAGCCGAGACCGGCGCCGAGCGTGAACCACCACGCCGGAAGGCCATAGACGAAAGCGGCCTGGGCCGTGCCGACGGTCGAGGAGCCCCCGACCAGCGCGCCGACGATGATGCCGGCGACGATCTGCCAACCGGCCCGGCTGCCGGCAATGGTGAACTCACGGGTCGAGCGGACATTCCGGCCCGAGATCAGCGCCACCGCCGCGACGCAGAGGGTGACCAGAAGCGCGCCCAGGATCATTCCGCCGCTTGTCATCGCGCGCCACGCTCCCGGTTCTTGCCTCGCCGAACGTTACGGTCTTTCACGCGCCTCCTTCAACCGCCGTTGGCGGATGGCTGCTACGCACTTCGCGCCAGAGGCATGACCCGCCAAAATTGAAGCGCTCCAATAAATATCGCGCCGTCCCCCATCGCGATCCCAACCCCTTTTCCGCCGTCCCCGCGAAAGCGGGGACCCAGAGCCTGCGCTCCGCCCATCGGGGCTGAAGCTCCTGGATGCCCGCTTTCGCGGGCAAGGCGAAACTTGAGACATGGCGTCGCTGCGATGCTTGGCGGCTGCGACGCCGCGAGACGTGTGCACAGACCAGCGCCTCCACGGGACCCGAGCGAAACGGCGGCGGCACTACGCCGCCCGAACCGTGGCGAGGAAGCGGTCGACTTCGTTGCGCAGCAAGGCCGAATGCTTGGACAGCTTGCTCGCCGATCCCAGCACCTGCTCGGCGGCGGCGCCGGCATCGCGCGCGGTCGTGCTCACCTCGGTGATGCTGCGCGTGACCTGGTCGGTGCCGATCGCCGCCTGCTGGACATTGCGCGCGATCTCCTTGGTGGCGGCACCCTGCTCCTCGACCGCTGTTGCGATCGAGCTCGAGATCTCGCTGACCTCGACAATGGTCTTGCAGATGTCGCTGATGGCCTCGACCGCTTGTCGCGTCTCGTCCTGGATCGCGGTGATCTGCGCGCGGATGTCGTCGGTCGCTTTGGCGGTTTGCGTCGCGAGCGACTTGACCTCCGTCGCCACCACGGCAAATCCCTTGCCCGCATCGCCGGCGCGCGCCGCTTCGATCGTCGCATTCAAGGCGAGCAGGTTGGTCTGGCTGGCGATGTCGTTGATGAGCGCCACCACCTCGCCGATCTTCTGCGCCGCATCGGCGAGCCCCGCGACCGTGGCGTTGGTGCTTTGGCCGACTTCGGTCGCGCGCGCGACGATGCGCGAGGCTTGCTCGACCCGGCTGCCGATCTCGCCGATCGAGGTCGCCAGCTCCTCGGAAGCGCTGGCGACGGTCTGAACATTGGTCGAGGTCTGCTGACAGGCGGACGACACCGCCATCACGCCCTCTTTGGTGCGCTCGGCGGTGCCGGACATGGATTCCGCCGTCAATTGCATTTCGCTCGCCGCGGTCGAGAGCGATTCGACGATGCCTTTGACCGCGCGGTCGAAGCCGTCCGCCAGCGCGCGCGTCGCCTTGGTCTTCTCCGCCTCGGCATTGCGCTTCATCTCTTCCTGCTCGCCGCGCATGCGCTCCATGGCCATGGCGTTTTCCTTGAACACCTGAACCGCCCGGCTCATGCCGCTGACCTCGTCGCGGCGATCGGTTTCCGCGACCTCGACGGCGAGATTGCCTGTCGCCAGCGCCTCCATCTTGGTCTGCAGCGTGCCCAGCGGATGCGCGATGCTGCGGCTGATGTACCAGCCCGCGGCGGCGAGCACGGCCAGCACGGCGAGACCGATGCCGCCCAAGGTCGCGAGCGTGCTCCACAGCGCCGCATCGATGTCGTCGACATAGACGCCGGTGCCGATGAGCGCCTTCCACGGTCCGAAGCGCTTGATGTAGCTGATCTTCGGCAGTGGCTTGCCGCCGCTGCCGCGCGGGTAGGCGTAGTCCACGACGCCTTCGCCCTGCTCCGTCGCCACCCGGAGCATGTCCTGGACATAGGCCTTGCCGTTGGCGTCCTTCAGGTGCGAGCGATCGCTGCCTTCCTCGTTGGGGTCGGCGCCATGCGCGAGATTGATGCCGGTGAGATAATGCACGAAGACGTAATTGTCGCCCTCGAAGCGCATGCTGTGGACGATGGCGCGGAACCGGTTGAGCGCTTCGTCATGGCTGATCTCACCGCGCTTCTCCGCCGCGTCGAGCCCTGACATCACGCCATAGACCATGTCGTCGATCGCGCGCAGCTTGGCGATGCGCTCGTCCATCATTCGGCTGTGCAGCAGCAGCGCGGCGACGAAGGTGGCGACGATCAGCGCGACCGCCGACAAGCTGATGAGGATCAACAATTTCCACTGGATCCTCAAATTGTTCAGCAGGCTCATCCCGCGCACCTCTGTTCTGACTTGTGCGACCCTGTCCGCGCGTGATCGCGCGGGCCAAGCCGGTGTTTCCCGCGGGGAGAATTGGCCGCAATCCTTACCGAATTCTCAAGAAAGGCGATGCGCCGCGCCACGCTGCCATGCACGCTGGAGGAGTAATACCCCTGCCCTGGGCGGCGCCCGACCGGTGCGATATGCATTGGGGATTTCGTCAGCGCAACGATGGCGCAATCGCGCGGGATTCGTTCGAGGCCGCGTCACACGCGTTGTCGCCGCCGTGAAATCGAACGCCACAACTACGGCGCTTTGCGGTGCGGCGCAGCACACCGAGAGCGCGATTGGAACGACGCCGGAAATCGCGGTGTTTCGCTAGGGAAGAGAGAAGCGGTTCCCCGGAGGTCGATTATGCGGACATCGTTGGCCAAGCTGTTCCTGGCGCTATTCCTGCTGACCGGCGCAAGCGCCGTTTTGAGCGCGTGCAACACCACAGCCGGCGCGGGCGAGGATTTGTCGAGCGCCGGACATGCGATCACCAACAGCGCCGAGCGGAACAAGTAGCACACGCGGCTTCGGCCGATCTCACGCGCCCCCGCCGCCCGGCGGGGCTAGCATATGATTTCTAAAGGTAGACCACAGAGGCACTGAGACGGTGAGAACAAAGGCATTGGCGTGCGAAGCGCGCCAACACTTTTTCCCTCACTGCCTCACCGCCTCTGTGGTGAACCTTTTCCTGCTGCGGGCGCTCTGACGTGCGATCTTCCGCCCGGGCCGGCTATGCCTGCTGCGGACGAATCACCGCGCGATAGGCATGCCAGGTGGCGTGGCCCGCCAAGGGCAATGTCACCGCGAGGCCGACGAATCCGGCCGCCATGCCCGCCGCGGTCAGCAGCACCAGCATCGCCGCCCACACCGCCATCGCCGGCAAGTTTGCCATCACCGCGGTCCAGCTCGTCGCCACCGCTTCCACCATGCCGGCGGGACGGTCGAGCA
>Ga0335081_10018715_pt1 | contig 11200 bp, 5 predicted proteins | sample Lox_Sample_35_FD_206713 | JGI IMG/M metagenome (GOLD analysis project Ga0335081, IMG submission 206713) | Soil microbial communities from Loxahatchee National Wildlife Refuge, Florida, United States - Lox_Sample_3.5 | ecosystem: Environmental > Terrestrial > Soil > Wetlands | place: USA: Florida...
AGTTGGAGATCCGCAGCAGCAAACAGGCAGCGCTGCCATTCCTCCGCGCGTTCCGCGTCATAGCTTTTCTTCAGGAACTTGGAAGCCCACTTTACAATTTGGTCCGTGATTTCCGTATCATTGACCGCCTTCGTTCCCAGGACTACGCCGAGAATGCCGACGGCATCGGAGCAGAACGCCGCCGGCAATTCGTCAATCACAACTCCACGGCCCGCCAGCCGCCGCAGACCTTTCTTTAAGGCTTCAATCTCGCCTGCCGCCAGGAGGCCAGCGTCTGCGCCGAAACCCAAAATAGCCACCGCGTGAAAATCCTGCCGCGCCCCCTCCCTGGTGGCCGCGTCCCGAACAAGCGAAACGAATTCAGAGTCCTGGCTGGCGTCACGCAGTAACCACGCACCGAATGCTCTGCTTAGCTCCGTGCGGCTCTCTTCGGACACACGTCTCCGCAGAGCCGCACGGGCATCCGCCAACAGAAACTCTGACGTAGTGGTCACAGAAACCATCTACCCTTTCCGATGCGGCCCAACATTACATCTGGGTTCCATCGGTCCGTGAGCGACAGGTTGCCAAGCGCATTCGCGATCAGATCGGAATACTGGATCGTCACTGGAACTGACGCTGGGAGAAACGTCCGCCAAGAGTGACAGGCAAATGTGAACACCTGTCTGGTCAAGTAGGTCATATCGGTAAAGGTGGAGTCCCGGTGTAGACTCAGGAACACCGGGTGAGGCGTGCCATCTTCGGGCCGCTTCACCTCTCGCGGACCGGTGAGCGATAGCAGCACTTCTCGTTTCCCAAGTTCCAGGTAACGGCCTCTCTCGGGCGCATAGACTCCTTTAGTGCGCCTGGTTTCGTAGTCGAAAGCGCCACTCTGGCTCCGGTCGAAAAGGATGTACGGATGCTCGTCGCTCAGTTGAACGAATGCGTACTCGACGTCATAGTCCCCGAGTTCCTTCAAAAGCCCTTTGATCGACTGCACCTCCTCGCCGCTGAATTTCTTGAATCTTGCGTGGAACACCAAGCGGACATGATCCCTCGGCTGCCAATTCATATCCTGGCGCACTTTCAGAATGGCGGCCCGGAGTGTTTCGAGTAGGGCCGCCTGGTATTCATCCATGGAGACCGCCTTCGAAGAATTGGACAGATGGTAGTTGCCGTCTCCGCTGAAGATGGTCGTAATTCCGACGAACCGCTCCCGCTTACCGAGCCGACTCTCCCCGATGTTGGCGCTGCCGAGGCCGATCACGAGTTCGTGGGCAATCGTGGGATTTGCTTTGAGGAGCCACGGAATCCCATTCAGCTTGGCGTAGCTCGCCAGGCCCATGTTGTTGAGCACGTAAATGAGTTCGTTGTCAGGCTTCCGAGTTGTTTCAATTTCGAATTCCTGAACCGGAATCTGGAGCGTGTGGAAACTGGCCTTGCTGGCGAAGTACGGATTCGCCTTTGGGGCCAGCTCATGGAATGGTTCTTCTATCTGAACGAACGCCAGGTCAAATTTCTGCCCGGAGCCGTGTTTCTCCAGAGCGTTTTGGCAGGCCTTTCGATACGAATCAACCGAGTTGCCATCCGTGAGGAAGAATTCGTATTGGATGTCCTGCAGCGCATACTTCCGGCGGAAGCCTTTCTCGAAGTAGTTTGTTTGACGCTTCGGTGGCCGACTCCGATCGCGCGCTGGCGGCGGCGGTGGCAGTTTGATGCCTTGATCGAATTTGTGCAGGAACTGCTCCACCTGCCCTTTCATCGATTGCTGGCACACCACACAAATTCGCGGCTGGTTCGGCGTGAAGACTTGGGTCGTATACGGTCCGTGCTCCGTCAGGCCCCTGTCATGCCATGTGTCCGTCTTCGAGCCAGTCTGGTTGAAGACATAGGTTGGCCGCGGCGCAGATTCAAGACGCGGAAACAACGCACTGGCGCTGTCGAGAAGGGGACCGAACGTAAACGGCACGCCGGGTGCCATCTCGTGCTGCTGACTTCCGAAGAAGCCGACAATCGTCTTGATACGATCCAATCGAGTGGGACCATGCCTCAAAGCGGCTTGTTTCGCCCGGAGGACTTCGACGACCTTCGGCGTACGTTCTGCGAACACGTGCCGGAGGCAGGCGTCGAACGATTGACTCCAGGGCCACACCTCGCTCGCTTCGACACTTTCGATGCCATCACGCGAATCCGTCAGGCGAACTCGTGAGCCTTCCCGCGATTTGACGCAGCCGACCAGTTCGAGAGATGGTGCGATTCGGACATCGTCGCTGGGTACGCGCCTACGCACGTAAGCTCCCTCAAGGGATAAGCCGTCGTCCATCAGCTCGCGGACCGTCCGGTCGATCATCCGGGTCGTGCGCACGTCCACCACGGCGGCGATCAATGGTTCCTGCCTGAAGAAGTAAACAGGGCGGATCGCCACTTCATACAGAAGTCGAACGCCAAGCCAGTCCGGCGGCGAAATCCCAGGAAGCTGCCGCAGGAGGTCGTCACGGGCAATGAACCGCATCGGCTCGTAGCTCAATACGGTACGTCCCATTCCGGCCAGGTAGGTCAGCAAGGCGTTCCGCACCAGCGCTGCGGTCAATTTCAAGTTTTCCGTCAACCGGATCGTCTTTGGCTTTCCGATCAGAGCAGCATTGGCGGTTACGGAAACAGCCAGGATGCTGTCTGATCCGTCCCTGCGAAAAACGTGAGTCCCGTTGTGCTCGCGTCGAAGTTGCTCCAGAACCTGCTCGCCGTCCTTGCCATAGGGCAAGAGTCCGACGGTCAACTCGGCGTCCGCAAAACGGACGGGTGAAAAGTTCAAAACCTGCGTCGCCACCGGCGTACGCGATTTCTCCATCTCTTCAACTTCAGAACAGTTATTCAACATTTTGTTTGACCATCGCGGCCGGCCCGTGGTATAAAAACACTAAGAGCGTAGGTCGCAATCATGACCCCTCGCTCGGTGTTGCCCTCTGGCCTGAGAAACCGTGGCACCACGAAAACCGTAAAGATTTGGCGGGCCGCTTAGCGGCGGCCCATGTAGTCTACCGCTCCCACCTCTCTCTAAATAAGAATCTCTCCCCGAGTAATGAGCTAAACGGGAAGGCTGTGCAGTCTACATTATAATCGAGTCCAGTGAACTGTGCTATGCAAAAATCAGTTCACTGCACTGTGCTATAAAGAAACTGATGGCCAAGGCCGCTGATAGCTTCTCGACGGGCGACGCAGTCCGGATCACCGGCGTCTCTTTCCGGAACATCGATTACTGGGCCCGCACCAAGTTCATCGCGCCGAGCATTGCGGAAGCCCAGGGCACCGGCACAGAACGCCGATACTCGTTCTCCGACCTGTTGGCACTCCGCGTCGCCAGAGAGCTGAGGGAAGCGGGCGTGTCAACGCAAAAACTCCGGCGGGTTGTGGAGTTTCTGCGGACTCGAAAGACTTTGACTACCCATCCGCTCGCCGAATGCCGCCTGATCATCACTGGCACGGATGTTCACGTAGCGACGAGTCCTGAAAAAATAATGAGCGTGCTGCGAACGCCGGGCCAGACTTCCTTCGCCTTCGTCTTCGATCTCGCACGAACAGTAGACGAGATGAAGGAGGAGATAGGGGGCAGCGAACGAAAGCCTCCTGCTCGTGCGTCTCTCCCACCCGCACGAGCGCGTGCAGCCCGGCGCGCCGTCTAAGGGCTTTCACGTCGAAGATCAGCTTTCCGGGCAAGCGCTCGGCTCTGTAGGCGCGCCCCATTGTTCCGTGAGCGGCTCCGCTGAACCCCTTCCTTCTCCCCGCAACAGGGTAAAATCGTTGGGTTGTTCGGAAAATAAATGGCGAAGAACAAGAAGGCTAAGGCTCCGGCCGACGGCGGCCTCAATGCGGTAACCGACTACCGGTTCCCAGAGGCGACGCGGAAGAACAATCCGCCTGCCAAAATCGCAGCCGAAGGCTACGTTCCGCTGATTCCGAAAGCCGAGTACACGTACAGCCCGCGGCGCCCACCGGAACTCCGTTTCGATCCCACGGGCCGCCGCGACGAGCTGCCCGAGTTGCTGGCCAAGGCAACGAAGCACAAGTTGTCCGAGGCGGAAGCGTGGGCGCTGGCCGAAGCGCTTCGCGTTCAAGAGCCGTGGCTGGAGTGGGCCGGAAAGCGGGAGGCGAAGCGGTTCGCCGTTGACCCGGTCGCGCTGCATATCCACGAGCGGGTAAGCGCGCAGGCAATCCTGAAGGTAGCTGCGCGCGAGGACGTGAACCGCTCACTCTTCGCCGACCCGGAGCAGGAGTACAACGAGGCCGTCCAGTTCTACAAGCACGATGTGGACTGGTCGAACCGCCTCATCCTGGGCGACAGCCTCCAGGTCATGTCATCGTTGGCCCGGCGCGAAGACTTGGCGGGTAAGGTCCAAATGATCTATATCGACCCGCCCTACGGAATCAAGTTCGGGAGCAATTTCCAGCCACTGATCGGCAAGCGCGAGGTCAAAGACAAAGAGACGGACCTCACGCGGGAACCGGAGATGGTTAGAGCGTATCGAGACACATGGACCCTCGGCGTGCATTCGTACCTGAGCTACCTACGGGAGCGTCTTGTTGTGGCTCGCGACCTCCTGGCGGACTCCGGCAGCATTTTCCTGCAGATTGGAGATGAAAACGTTCATCGCGTTCGAAGCATGCTCGACGAGGTATTTGGATCTCAGAACTGCATCGCGATGATAGCGTTCGTCAAGACCAGCAGTTCTACGTCCGACTACATCTCCAGCGCTGCTGATTATTTGCTTTGGTACGCGAAGAAGAGAGAATCGCTAAAATATCGCCCGCTGTTCTTGCCGAAGGCACCAATGAGCACGGGTGCTGAGGCATACCGTCGGGTTCTCACACGACAAGGTGAATCGCGGCCACTCAGGGATGGCTCAGTGCAAGACGACGAGCGAGTATTCAGAGTGGACAATATCACTAGTCAAAGCATGGGCCGCGAGAAAGGCGAAGGGGCTGCTTGCTGGTTCCCCGTCAATGTTGGAGGGCGCGACTACTTACCCAACGAACGGTCGAGGTGGAAAACCAACGAAACCGGAATGCGTCGACTGCTGCAAGCAGAGCGAGTTGATGCCGGCAACGACCGGATCGGCTATATTCGCTTCCTCGACGATTTCCCAGCGTATGCGCTCAATTCAATATGGGATGATACGAGCCTATCCGGCGCAATGGACAAGGCTTATGTAGTTCAGACGGGCATAAAGGTCATCGAGCGTTGCATGCTGATGACGACGGACCCCGGCGATCTTGTACTCGATCCAACATGCGGCTCTGGCACTACGGCGTTCGTTGCGGAGCAGTGGGGACGGCGCTGGATCACCACTGACACGAGCCGAGTCGCACTTGCTATTGCGCGCCAGCGATTGCTGACGGCGACATACGACTTTTTCAAGCTCAAAGATGAGGAAGGTGGCGTAGCTGAAGGTTTTCGATATAAGACAATTCCTCACGTCAAGCTCGGGAGCATTGCACAGAATGCCAACCTTGACCCCATCTTTGCGAAACACGAACCAGTGCTGAAGCTGAAACTCGCGGCGGCTAATGCCGCGCTCGCAAGAGTTTCGGACAGACTTCGAAACGAATTGAAGGCGAGATTTGCGCTGAAGCAGAAACAAGAAGGCAAGAAGGCCATTACCGACGCTGACCGACGCAGGTGGAACCTGCCAGCGAAAGACACGCCGTGGCAGCACTGGGAGGTGCCGTTTGACGTTGATCCGGATTATCCCGCCGATCTGAAGACCGCTGTCGGCGAGTATCGCGCTGCCTGGCGGGCCAAGATGGACGACGTCAATGCGTGCATTGCCGCAAATGCCGATCAGGAAGAACTGGTGGACCAGCCTGAAGTGGATCGCAAAATTACGCGTGTGAGCGGACCTTTCACGGTAGAAGCTGTCCAACCGCCGGAGATGTCTATGGGTGATGCCATCGAGGTGAACACCGGTCAGTTCGCAGGCGAGCCAGACGAGTTGGCAGGAACTTTCGTTATCCGTGAGGTCCAGATGGGCGAGACGGCCCAAAACCTCGAAGCCTACCTGAGCAAGATGGTGGACCTGCTTCGCATGGACGGCGTCCGCTTCCCGGATAACAAGGAAAAGAAGTTCACGCGCCTGGACCCAATCTACGCTACCGGCAGTTCAGCCGGCATCCATGCCGAAGGGCGGTGGGTGAACGTCGGCGAAACCGATGAAGATCCGGAGGGCGAGGCCACGGTCGGTGTGGTGTTCGGTCCGCAGTACGGCCCCATCACCGCGAAAATGATCGAAGAGGTCATCCGGCCCGCCGCCAGGCGCTACGACGATCTGGTCTTCGCAGGGTTCAGTTTCGACGGTGCCGCACAGGCCGCGATCGACGAGGGCCACCCGAAGATGTATATCCACATCGCGCACATCCGGCCGGACGTAAATCCAGGTATGAACGGCCTGCTCAAGGAGCAACCGGGCAGCCAGTTGTTCACCGTCTTCGGCCGCCCGCGTACCACGGTGAAAGGTCCGGACGGCGACGGCATGTACACCGTCGAGATGGAAGGTGTGGACGTCTACGATCCGGTGAACAACAGCGTCGTAGACACTGGCGCGGCGAAGGTCGCGGCTTGGTTCGTGGACGGCGATTACGACGGGCGCACGTTTTGTATCACGCAGGCTTTCTTCCCGGACCGGAGCGCTTGGGAGAAGCTCAGCAAGGCGCTGGCTGGCGTCCTGGACCCAGAGCGGTTCGAGTTGTTCTCGGGCACTGTTTCCCTGCCGTTCCCCGCGGGCAAGCACAACAGCGTTGCAGTGAAGGTGATCGACCCGCGCGGCAACGAGGTGATGCGGGTGCATGCTCTCGGCGGGGACGGGAGGTAGGCGATGGCCCGCAAGAGCGGAAGCACTGTCGTCCAAGGCCAGGAGAAGCTGCCTGTGCAGCCTGTCGATCGGCCCATCCTCTGCAATCCTTACGAAGAGCCGCGCGACCACTGGATCTACGATAAGGAAACCGGAGCGGCGAGCCGCGCCGGGACCCGGCGCCCAGCGAGCTACTGGTACAAGACGGAGCGTACAGGCAGCGCGCAATTGACGCTCACCGGACTCGCGGAAGAGGAACGGGACGATCTGCCGCTCGTCAACGCTCTGCGAGAGGACGTTCGCAAATGGCGCGATGCCGGGTACCCGGGTGCCACCAACGTGACCCGCGACCTGCTTCGTCACTGGGCCCGCACCGACCGCGGACGGCGGTTGTTCTTCTGCCAGATTGAAGCCGTCGAGACAATCATCTATTTGCAGGAGATCCGGTTCCCCGGGAAGGTTGGCATTCGCGGGAATCCGAAGCTCGGCAAAGAGGACCTGAGCCGGATGCTGGTGGGGGAGCGCCCGTCATTCAGCAATCCTGCCCAGGACTTCTTTCCGCGCCTGATCGATCCGGCACAAGATGCTTCCCTGGCGCCGCTGCGCCGGATCGCCTGCAAGATGGCCACGGGCAGCGGCAAGACCGTGGTCATGTCCATGGTGGTCGCTTGGGCATTCTGCAATCGCGGCCAGAACCCCGCGACCACTCTATTTCCGAACGGGGTCCTCATCTGTTGCCCGAACCTGACTGTGAAGGAGCGATTGCAGGTGCTCCGCCCGGAGCGCGCGGACAATTACTACGAGGCGTTCGATATCGTTCCGCTCAAGTACCGCGCGCTGCTGCAGTCCGGAAAGGTGCTGGTGACGAACTGGCACCGCTTCGCGCCGGAATCTGAACATTCCGAGAACGGCAAGAGCTATGCGGTGGTGAACAAGGGGCCGGAAACGCCGGATACCTTTGCGCGCCGGGTGCTGGAAGACCTGTATGACCGGCTGCCCATCATGGTGATGAACGATGAGGGACACCACTGCTGGCGTCCCGCACCCGCCGATGAGGAGTTGACCAGCGAGGAAAGAAAGGCGCTGGAGGAGGAAGCGATCGAAGCGCGCGTCTGGCTGGATGGTTTGGACCGAATCAACAACTGCACCACCAATCCCGCCGCTAACGCCGGCATATCGATCTGCCTCGACCTTTCCGCAACGCCGTTCTATCTGAAGGGCAGCGGGTACCCGGAGGGCAGGCCGTTTCCGTGGATCGTGAGCGACTTCGGCCTGGTGGATGCCATCGAGAGCGGCATCGTGAAGATCCCCCGTCTGCCGGTGATGGACACAACGGGCCGACCCGATCCGAAGTACTTCAAGCTATGGAAAGCGATCAACGATAACCTGGAACCCGGCGAGCGACTGCCCGGCAAGTCGAAACGGCCCAAGCCAGAGGTGGTATACCGCGAAGTCGAAGGCGCGCTACAGCAGATCGCCTCTCAGTGGAAAGAGCGGTTCGAGCAGATGCAGGCCGCGACGCCGGGGCAGGAGCACGTACCGCCGGTGCTCATCCTGGTCTGCGACAACACGGATATCGCCGAGGTCTTCTACCGGAAGATCAGCGGGGAAACGGAGACAGAGACGGTCACCGAAGCAGACGTTACCGAAGTGCTGGGCGAGGAAGAGGAGGAAAACGGGAACGGCAACGGCGCGCCCGCCCCATCGAAACAGAAGCCGGCGAAATCCGGGAAACGCAAGACGACCACGGTGTACGGCAAGGGCGCGATCTTCCCCGAACTCTTCTCAAACACGCCCGACGTAAACCGCACGATCCGGATCGATACCAAATTGCTGGCGGAAGCCGAGAGCGACGATCCGAAAAAGAAGAGGCTGGACGCCGCCGAGGAGTTGCGCCAGGTGGTGGCTACCGTAGGTAAGCCGGGTCAGCCAGGCGAACATGTGCGCTGCGTCGTGTCCGTCTCCATGCTTACGGAAGGGTGGGATGCGAACAACGTCACGCACATCCTGGGAATCCGGGCCTTCGGCAGCCAGTTGCTCTGTGAGCAGGTAGTGGGGCGCGGGTTGCGGCGCATGGACTATGTGCCCGACCCGAAAACTGGCCTGCTCACCGAGGAGTACGTCGACGTCTACGGCATCCCGTTCTCGGTGATCCCGTTCAAGGGGCGGCCGGTGAAGGCGCCCGCGCCCGATGACCGGCCCAAGAATCATGTGCGCGCCCTGCCGGAACGTAAGGCTATGGAGATGCGGTTTCCGGTGGTCGAGGGCTACGCCTTCGCGCTACGGAAGAACCTGATACGGTGCGACGTGGATGGGATGCCGGTGCTGGACATCGAGCCGAATCGGGAGCCGACTGCCACGTTTGTCCGACCGACGGTTGGGTACCAGGAGGGCAGCCCGGCGACGCACAGCAGCCCGTTCCAGTTCGTCGAGCAGGATCGCGAGGAATACTATCGGGAAACGCACCTGCAAACCATCGAGTTCCAGATCGCGCGGCTCATCGTCGACCAGTTGACGGTAGCTGGCGCCGAAGCGAAGGACCGCAGGCGGCGCGTGCTGGCCCTCCAGTCGCGCCATCAACTTTTCCCGCAGGTGTTCCGGCACGTGGACAAATATGTGCGGAGGAAGGTGAACTTCCAGAACTGCCACCCGTGTGAGTTGGGCTTGGAGAAGTACGTCAAGCGGATTGTGGAGCGTTTGCGGGACGCCATCGTTCCGGACGAATCCGAGGGCGAGGCTCCGCTGATGCCGATCACGAATCGCTATAAGCCGATCGGCACCACGGCCGAGGTCGATTTCAAGACCACACGTGCCTGCCACGCCACGATGAAAAGCCATATCGATCAGGTCGTCCTGGACACTTTGGTTTGGGAATCAAGCGCGGGTTTCCGATTGGAGTCGAGCGACGGAGTCCAGTTTTATGCCCGCAACGACCACATGGGACTGACGATCCCGTACGAGTACACGGGCATCGACCACGCATATGAACCCGACTTTTTGGTGCGGCTGCGGAACGACGCGACCGTAGTGTTGGAGATCAAGGGCTTCGAAGACGACCAGACCAAAGCCAAGCACGCAGCCGCGAACCGGTGGGTGGAGGCCGTTAATAACTGGGGCCAGTTGGGTAGATGGGCCTTCCACATCTGCCGGAATCCGCAGGTGCTAGACAAGGAGATGGAATATCTGGCCCGAGCAACAACGCCCGCCGCTGCCGAGGTGCTATCGTAACCGAGTTCCCTCCCCGAGAGCGACATTGCAAGAAACAAGAACTGGTTCTCTCAGCAGAGAGGCTGTAAGTCATTGGTTCCCTTGCCGGTTCGGCAAATCAGCGCGGCGCTCTACGCCCCAGGCCCGGCCGTTCGATCAGCTCAACTCTGGGCGGCATCAGCGCGGCGGGGCATAGTAACCTCGGCGGCTGGAGATCCTGAGACGCTGCCCAAGGAACGACTCGACCTGCACGGTCACCTTGTGGAATTTGCCGTCCAACGTTGTGTTCGGAGGGGAGTATCCAAGAACGTATTCGTATCTGATTTCCTGGCTGATCAAGTCCATCGTCAGCGTTAGTTTTCTTAAATCGCGCACTGCATAGACCCGCCCGCCAGTAGGAGGCAACAGCGTGTCGAGAGTCGCCGGGTCCTGCCGCTGAATCGCGTATCGATTACCCGATCGCTGTGGCTGCCAAACATCGATGCCGTACATCGGAAAATCAACTTCTGCGATTAGGCGCTTCGTTGCCCGTTCCGTATTGCGGCTGTGGTTGTCCATTCCGTCGGTGACGATGAGCATGGCTTTTCGCGGATACCGGGCGCGCCGCATTTCATTGGCCGCCAAATGGATTGCGTCGAAGAGTGCAGTTGAACCTCCGGCTTCAAGGCCATTGATGAACCCAAGCAACCGATCAGCATCTGTGGTAAACGGGACGGCAATTCTGGGCCGGGTCTGAAATTGGACGATGAAGTACTCGTCGGCGGGATTCGCTGCCTTAACAAATTGGCTGGCCGCGTTCTTCAGCAACTCGATCTTGTCGCCCATGCTGCCGCTCGAGTCGAGAACAAGGCCAATCGAAACCGGAACATCCTCGCTGGAACATGATTTGATGGTCTGCTCTCTTCCATCCTCGAATAGATGAAATTGGGAAGCATCGAGCCCAATAATGGGCCTGCCGCGCGGGTCGGTGACGAGCGCATTGATTAGCACGAGATCACTTTCGACCCGGAGGTTAGCCGGTATGGGTCGAGGTGACGCGGTCTGGCCAACCGACAGTACCGGTAAAGCCACTGCCAATAGAACGAAATAATAGACCGAAATCACAAACAGTCCTAACCGCCAGCGGTGGAGTCACCGCCGGGTCGATGCTATGGCGTTGCCGGTGGATTGCC
>Ga0335081_10018717_pt1 | contig 11200 bp, 9 predicted proteins | sample Lox_Sample_35_FD_206713 | JGI IMG/M metagenome (GOLD analysis project Ga0335081, IMG submission 206713) | Soil microbial communities from Loxahatchee National Wildlife Refuge, Florida, United States - Lox_Sample_3.5 | ecosystem: Environmental > Terrestrial > Soil > Wetlands | place: USA: Florida...
GGCTTGGACGATCATCGTCCCGTCCTGCACCACCGCCGTGCGCAGCACAATGCAGGTGTCCATGCTGCCGTCGGCCGCGAAATAGCCGATGGCGCCGCCGTAGAGATTGCGTCGCTCGCTCTCGAGCTCGTCGATGATCTCCATCGCCCGCACCTTCGGGGCGCCGGTGAGCGTTCCCGCGGGAAAGCCCGCGACGAGCGCGTCGAGCGCGGAATGCCGGGGATCGATCCTTCCCTCGACGTGCGAGCAGATGTGCATGACGTGACTGTAGCGCTCGATTGCGAACTGCTCGGTCACCTTGACGCTGCCGATCTCGGCGACGCGACCTACGTCGTTCCGCGCGAGGTCGAGAAGCATCAAATGCTCCGCGCGCTCCTTAGGATCGGCGAGGAGCTCTTCGGCGAGGCGCTTGTCCTCCGCGGGATCGGCGCCGCGCCGCCGCGTGCCCGCGAGCGGGCGAATGGTGACGACGCCGTTGCGCACGCGCACGAGGATCTCCGGGCTCGAGCCCACGACGGAAAAGCCGCCGAAATCGAGGAAGAACAGGAAGGGGGAGGGATTGAGCCGGCGGAGCGAGCGGTAGAGCGCGAAGGGCGGCAGGCGGAACGGGACGGTGAAACGCATGGAGGGCACGACCTGGAAGATCTCGCCCGCGCGGATGTATTCCTTCGCGGCATCCACCATGCGCATGCAAGCCTCGCGGGTCATGTTGCCCGTGGCCACCGGCTTTTCCGCAACGACCTCGGAGGCCTCGCGGCGATAGGGAAGATTGCGCTCGAAATCCGCGAGCACCGCGGCCAAGCGCTCGCGCGCAAGGTCGTAGGCCGCGCGCGCGCTGACCTCGGCATCGGGCCAAGCCGGCGTCACGAGGGTCAGGCGGTCCTGCAGATTGTCGAAGATGCAAACGACTGTCGGGCGGAGGAAGATGCCGTCGGGAATCCCGATCGTGTCGGGATTCGCGTCCGGCAGCCGCTCCATCAGCCCGACCATGTTGTAGCCCATGTAGCCGAAGAGGCCCGCCGCCATCGGTGGAAGCGCGGCCGGGGTCTCGACCCGGCATTCCTCAACGAGCGAGCGCAGCGAGGCGAGGGCGCCCATCTTCTCCGGCACGAAGGCATCGGGCTCGAAGCGAGCGCGCCGATTGATCTCAGCGCGGTCGCCCCGGCAGCGCCAGATCAGATCGGGCTTCAGTCCGATGATGGAATAGCGGCCGCGCACGCTGCCGCCCTCGACCGATTCCAGCAGAAAGCTCATGGCACGGCCGTCCGCGAGCTTCAGCATTGCCGAGACCGGCGTCTCGAGATCGGCGACCACAGCGGTCGAGACCAGGACGGGCCGCTTGTCGTCGTAGGCCCGGGCGAAATCCTCGAAAGCGGGCGATGCCTGCATGAGCGCTAGAAGGCGCGGTCGAGGTTGGATTGCACGGTCTCGACCTTGAAGTGCCCGCGCAGCGCCTGGGTGTATTCCGTGAGGATGTCGCGCTGCAGGGAGCTGTTGAGCTCGGCCGTGAGCTGATCGAGCTCGGTCTTCGACTTCTCGGGATCCGCCGGCACGATCTCCACGAGCTCCGCGACATAGGCGCCGTCGCCGGATTGACCCGTGAGCGCCTGGTGTGGCTTCGCCTTGAAGATCTCGGTGACGAGATCGCGCGGTAGGCCGCCATCCTCGCCGCCCGCGCGGTTGAGGGGCGTCGTCGTCTTGAGCGTGAGCTTGCGGTCGGCTGCGATGAGCTTGAGCGGCGCGCCCGCATTGACGGCGGCCGCGATTTCCTTGACCTCGGTCGTCACGCGCTGCACGCGCTGATCCTGCTGCCAGGCCGCAAGCACCTGGTCGTGGACCTCCGCCAGCGGGCGCACCGCGTTCGGGGTGAGGTTGTCGAGATGCAGCACGAAGAACCCGCCATCAGCGGTGTCGATCACGTCGCTAAGCTGGTTCGGCTCGGTGTTGAAGGCGTTACTGAGGATTTCGCCCGAGGGCGGCGGCAGCACGATCGTGCCGCCATTGATGGTGTGGCCGGTCTGGTCGATGTCCTTGACCTTGACGAGCTTGAGCTTGAGCTCGGCCGCCACCGCGTCGAGATCCTTGCCGCTTGCGAGCGTGTCCTTGACCTTGTTGATCATGTCGCCCATGTCGCGCTCCGCGCGCTCGCGGGCGATCTCAGCGGCGATCGCGGGCTTGACGGCATCGAAGGGCTTGGTCGTCGCGGGCTCGATCGCGACCACGTGCAGGATGTGCCAGCCGAAGCCCGTCTTGATGGGATCGCTGATGCCGTCGGGCCCGAGATTGAAGGCGGTATCCGCGAGCTCCGCGGGCAGGTCCGGCTTGGCGACGGTGCCGAGGTCGGTAGGGCCGGCATCCATTTTCGCGATCTGCTTCGCAACGGTCGCGAAGGTCTTGCCGCCGCGGAGCGCGCTCAGCGCCTGGTCCGCGGTTGCCTGATCGGCCACCAGAATTTGCTCGACGTGGCGACGCTCCGGCGTCTGGAATTCGTCGATCCGCTTCTGGTACTCGTCCCTGACCTCATCGTCGGAGACTTTGCTGGCGTCGGCGAGGTCGTCGAGCTTCAGATAGGCGATCGTGAAGCTGCGAAGCTCGGGCGCCCGGAACTGATCCGCATGCTTGTCGTGGAACTCCGAGAGATCGGTTTCGCTGGGTTCGCCGATATCCGTGATCGAGGCGTAGGGGATGAAGACGGTGTCGGCGATGCGGCGCTCGGCCCTGATGCGGTAGAGCGTGTCGGCGAGCGGCTTCGGCCCCAGGACCCCGTCGGTGACGGCGCCGAGGAGCTCCTCGCGCAAGATCTCCGCGCGGAGCTGCGCGTAGTACTGCGCTTCCGACATCCGGTTGGCCTGCAAATACTGCCGGAAGAGCGCGGGCTCGAATTTGCCGGACGGGCCGCGGAAGGCTGCATTCTCGACGATGAGCTTCAGTAGGGTGTCGTCGGCAACCGCCAGGCGAAGCCGAGCGGCCTCCTGGTTCACGAGCTCGGTGCCGATGAGGACGTTGAGCTGTTGGTCGACGATGCCGAATTGCTTCGCCTGCTCCATGTTGAAACTGGCGCCGAAGATCCGCTGCATGCGCTGGACTTCCTCGCCGACGGACTGCTTCAGCCGCTCGGCGGGAATGGCCGCGCCGCCGACGCGCACGACGGTCGTGTCCGTCGTCGAGCGTATCAGCACGTCACCGATGCCCCACATTCCGAAGCCGATAATCAAGATCGCGAACAGGATCTTGACGATGAGGGAGCCGGCCTTCGAGCGTATCGCTTGCAGCATGTTTCGGGGGCTGTTTTGGAAGCGGGCCCGGATGATAGTGACCGGCCACCCCCCTCGCAACCCGCAAAAATCTGGGCTGCCGGGAAGGCTGGCCTCCACCGTCGCCCCCGTGCTAGAGCGAGCGGAAGGCCTCGATGAGGAGAGCGGATTGCGCAAGCTCGTTGCGGGAAACTGGAAGATGAACGGCCTCAAGGCCGAGGGGCTGACGCTTGCCCGCGCCCTGGTCGCGCGTGCCGCGGCCGGCGATCCCCCGGATTGCGCCTTGGCGGTCTTTCCGCCCGCGACGCTCCTGATGCCCGTCGCCGAGACGCTCCGCGGCAGCGGCATCGCGCTGGGCGCGCAGGATTGCCACGCCGAAGCGAGCGGCGCTCATACCGGCGATGTCGCGGCGCCCATGCTGAAAGATGCGGGCTGCGCCTACGTGATCGTCGGGCACTCCGAGCGCCGCATCGCGCATGGCGAGAGCGATGCCGAGGTGTGCGCGAAGGCTACGGCTGCGCGGCGGGCAGGGCTCATACCCGTCCTCTGCATCGGCGAGAGCCTCGCCGAGCGCGAGCGCGGCGCGGAGCTCGAAGTTGTCGCACGTCAGCTCGAGGGCTCACTGCCCGAAGGCCTCGCGGCGGGCGAGATCGTCGTCGCCTATGAGCCCGTCTGGGCGATCGGCACCGGACGGACACCGACCGCGGAGCAGGTCGGCGCGATGCACGCGCACATCCGGCGGAGGCTTACCGCCGCGATCAAGGCGGGCGCGGAGGCGCCCATCCTCTATGGCGGCTCGGTCAAGGCGGGGAATGCGCGCGAGCTGCTATCCGTCGCCAATGTCAATGGCGCGCTCGTCGGTGGAGCGAGCCTCAATGCGGCCGAATTCTGGGCGATCGCGCAAAGCTGTCCCTGAGCACGTCTAAATCGGCGTTAATTTCCGCGGGAGGGAGCGCAACCGAGCCCGGAGATACCCCTCGAAACGAGGCACTAAGCACTAGCCTTTGCGGGGCGAACCCATTACAAAGCGGCTTCCCATCCGTCCCGCCCCATCGTTAATCCATGCAAACCGTTCTGCTCGTCATTCATCTCATGCTCGCGATCGCACTGATCGGCACCGTCCTCCTGCAGAAAAGCGAGGGCGGCGCGCTTGGCATGGGCGGCGGCGGGATGTCCGGATTCATGACGGGGCGCTCGACCGCGAACCTCCTCACACGCACGACCGCCATCCTCGCGGGACTTTTCTTCCTGACGAGCGTGCTTCTGGTGGTTCTCGCCGCCCATCGGGGCGAAGGAACATTGCCGATCGATCGGGCGGTGCCGGTCCAGTCCAATCAGACGGCACCGGCACCGGCACCGACACCGGCGACGCCGCCTGTCAATCCTGCGGCACCGCCGGCCCCTGCATCGGGCCAGCCTGCGACGCCGCCCGCGGGGGGCACAGCCGCACCGCCGGCTCCTGCGACCGCACCGGCTCCCGCCGAGCCGAGCGCACCGGTCTCGAAATAGCACCCCACTAGCGACTCGCCGGCTTTCGCAGGCTTCCCGGGCGACCTCGCAGCGTGGTCTCGCTGTTGGGCGCGGCAGTCTCAATGGGGTCCCGCTGACGAGAGCCAGGAGAATCAAGGGTTCCCCGCAGCGCATAGCTGGGGTCCGCGGCCGCGGTTGTGTCAGGCCCCCAGCTTCCTATAAACTGAAGTTCCATGACGCGGTTCATCTTCATTACCGGCGGCGTGGTCTCCTCACTGGGCAAGGGTTTATCGGCGGCTTCCTTGGGCGCGCTGCTGCAGGCGCGCGGATTCAAGGTGCGCCTGCGGAAATTCGACCCCTATCTCAACGTGGATCCCGGGACGATGAGTCCCTATCAGCACGGCGAGGTCTACGTCACCGACGATGGTGCGGAGACCGATCTCGATCTCGGCCATTACGAGCGCTACACCGGGATCGCAGCGCGCCGTAGCGACAGCGTCACCACCGGCCGCATCTATTCGACCGTGATCGCGCGCGAGCGTCGCGGCGAATATCTCGGCGCCACCGTGCAGGTGATCCCGCACGTCACCGACGCGATCAAGGAGTTCATCCAGGCGGATCTCTCGGGCGAGGACTTCGTGCTCTGCGAGGTCGGCGGTACCGTCGGCGACATCGAGAGCCTGCCGTTCCTGGAAGCGATCCGCCAGCTCGGCAACGAGCTCGGCCGCGAGCGCGCCCTCTACGTCCACCTGACGCTCGTGCCTTGGATCCCCTCCGCAGGCGAGCTCAAGACCAAGCCCACGCAGCACTCCGTGAAGGAGCTTCTCGGCCTCGGCATCCAACCGGATATCCTGCTCTGCCGCTGCGACCGGCCCATTCCCGAGGGCGCCCGCAAGAAGATCGCGCTCTTCTGCAATCTCCGGGAATCCCGCGTCATCCCCGCGCTCGACGTCGACACGATCTACGATGTGCCCAACGCCTATCACGCCGAGGGCTTCGACCGCGAGGTCTGCGCGCATTTCGGGATCGCCGCGCCGGAGCCGGATCTCCAGCGCTGGCAGGCGATTGTTGGGCCGATCCGCAAACCGGAAGGCGAGGTCAACATTGCCGTCGTCGGCAAATACACGCACCTGAAGGACAGCTACAAGTCGCTCGCGGAAGCGCTCTCGCATGGCGGGATCGCCAACAACATGCGCGTCAACCTCAACTGGATCGACAGCGAGATCTTCGAGCGCGAGGACACCGTGCAGCACCTCGAGGGCGTGCACGGCATCCTCGTCCCCGGCGGGTTCGGCGAGCGCGGCGCGGAGGGCAAGATCCAGGCGGCGCGCTTCGCGCGTGAGCGCAAGGTGCCTTATTTCGGAATCTGCTTCGGGATGCAAATGGCGGTGATCGAGGCCGCGCGCGACCTCGCGGATTTGCCCGGCGCCAATTCCACCGAATTCGGACCCTGCCAGGATGCCGTGATCGGCCTCATGACGGAGTGGATGCGCGGCAACGTGCTGGAGAAGCGCCGGGCCGGCGGCGATCTCGGCGGCACCATGCGTCTCGGCGCTTACGAGGCCGTGCTCGCGGAAGGAAGCCGTGTCGCGGAGATCTACGGCAAGACCCGCATCAGCGAGCGCCACCGCCACCGCTACGAGGTCAACATCAACTACAAGGATCGGCTCGAATCCGTGGGCCTGCGCTTCTCCGGCATGTCGCCGGACGGCGAGCTCCCGGAAATCGTGGAGATCCCCGAGCATCCCTGGTTCATTGGCGTCCAGTACCACCCCGAGCTCAAGAGCAAGCCCTTCGAGCCGCACCCGCTCTTCACCGATTTCATCCGCGCGGCGCGGGACCAGAGCCGGTTGGTGTAACGTCTTCTACTGTGCCGGCTCGCAGGGAAAGGCCACCCAGAGCGCGTCGCGCAACACCATGCCCGCGGGCTCGTCCACGCTGGTCCGGGGCAGGCGCTCGAACTGGCGAGTGAAAGCGAGGATCACGAGATCGGTGTCGGTGTCCTCCGCGAGGCAGAAGAACGGCTTCTCGGAGTGCATGTCGGCATCGCGTTGCACGCCCTCGAGGAAGCCCTGCACGAAGCTACGGCAAGCGGTCAGGAAACCGGCCTCCGTCGTCGTGCACATCGCATAGAGCACGCGGCCCGTGAGCGCGGGCTCGATGCCCGGCTGCGCGGCTGCCGGCGCTGCGGCGAGCGCGCAGGCGAGCGATAAAGCGGTCGCGCTGTGTCCCAGAGTGGACCGCGCAGCGGTCACAGCCGCTGCAGCAAGCGGATGAGATTTACCGCCAGCAGAACGATCAACACCGAAAGAAGCGCGGCAGTGCCTTCCATAGCGTGCTCCTTCGTCGGTCCTTGGGTTACGGGGGCAGCCTGAGCTTCACTGCTCTTTTGGGAAAACACCCCCAGCTAACGCGCTCGGCCGGGCCAAGGGCAGCGTCAAAGTTTGGGCCGCCTCCAATCGATGATTGTGGAATCAATTCTGTTTGTGGCTTTATCGTGGCTGTGCTCTGGCGAGGCGCGCACGACGCTTGATCTCTTGGATCACGGACTGCCGATTGCCTGCCGGTGTACCATACATGCCAGGCGTCCAATGATTGTGGGGCAACTGTTCGCAGTCTGCCAGCGCGGCCATCTCATTGCCGAGGCTTGCGTGACAATCTGCCCGAAAGAGGGGGGCAAAGCTGCCTCGCCATTCCTCGGGTGCCATTGCCTCGAAGCTGTTTAGGTCTCCAATCGCATCTTCATAGCGGCCCATTGCCCGATAGATTAGAGCGCGATGTTGGAATGCCCATGGCGTGGGACGGCGGCTAATGCTCTCATTGATATCGTCGAGAGCGCGGCCAAATTGGCCAAGGACCTCCCAGGCGTCGGCGCGCATGTCATAGCCTGCCGGGTCGTCGGGGTAGCGCTGGAGATATTGTTCCACGAGCAAAAGGAATTGATTGGGATCGGTCCTCAGCAGCCGATAAAATTCACGCATTTCGTCAATGGTCATGTCGTTGACTCGCTTCATCTCGGTAACTCCGCAATTTCGTATTTGCGCTACTCAGGCGATCGGTCTTCCTTGGTCAATTGCGTCGGGGGTCGCGAATTGTGACCGGAGGCTGGGAAGCTTCGGGATCCCGCGGATGCGCAGCATCGACTGTAAAATGCCTCCGAATCGTTCCCACTGGCCCGAACGGCCTGTTCCTAGTAAGCAGTGCCCCATGATCGCACCCCGGACCGTCCACATCGGCAATGTCGCCATCGGGAATGACAAGCCGATGGCGCTCATCGCCGGGCCCTGCGCGCTCGAGAGTCGCGCGCATGCGCTTGAGATGAGCCATGCGCTCGTCGAACTTACGGGGCGTCTCGGACTAGGGTTCGTCTACAAGACCTCTTTCGACAAGGCGAATCGCACCTCGATCGAGGGCGCGCGAGGGCTCGGCCTCGAAGCGAGCCTGCCGATCCTCGCGGAGGTTCGGGAGAAATGGGGTTGCCCCGTGCTCACGGACGTGCATGAGCCGCAGCAATGCGCGGCGGTTGCGGAGGCGGCCGACGTATTACAGATCCCGGCCTTCCTCTGCCGGCAGACGGATCTTCTGGTCGCAGCGGCGAAGACCGGCCGCGCGGTCAACGTGAAGAAGGGCCAGTTCCTCGCACCCTGGGACATGAAGAACGCCGCAGCGAAAATCGCCGACGCCGGGAACCAGAAAATATTGCTGACGGAGCGCGGCGTGAGCTTCGGCTACAACACGCTCGTAAACGACATGCGCGCACTGCCGATCCTCGCGGAGACGGGTTATCCCGTGGTCTTCGATGCCACGCACTCGGTGCAGCAGCCCGGCGGCCGCGGCGGCTCCAGCGGCGGTCAGCGTGAGTTCGTGCCCGTACTCGCGCGCGCCGCAGTCGCGATAGGCGTCGCCGCCGTCTTCATGGAGACGCACGAGGACCCCGACCGCGCGCCCTCCGACGGCCCCAACATGGTGAAGCTCAAGGAGCTGCCCGCGCTCCTCGAGACGCTCATGGAATTCGACCGTCTCGCCAAGGCGAGGCCCCTCGCAACCCAAGGACAGGCATGACCGCCATCACCGACATCATCGGCCGCGAGGTCCTCGACAGCCGCGGCAATCCCACCGTCGAGGTCGAAGTGCGGCTCTCGACGGGTGCCGTCGGGCGCGCGGCGGTGCCGTCGGGGGCGTCGACAGGTGCGCATGAGGCGGTCGAGCTGCGCGACGGCGATCCCAAGCGCTTCGGCGGCAAAGGTGTGCGGCGCGCGATCGAGGCCGTCAATGGAGAGATCTTCGATGCGCTCTCGGGCTTCGATGCCGAGGATCAGCTCGGCATCGACCGCGCGATGATCGCGCTCGACGGCACGCCCAACAAGGCGCGGCTCGGCGCCAACGCGATCCTCGGGGTTTCGCTCGCGGCCGCGAAGGCCGCAGCGGCGGAGGCGAGGGTGCCGCTCTTCCGCTACGTCGGCGGCGTCTTCGCCCGGACCTTGCCGGTGCCGCTCATGAACATCGTCAATGGCGGCGTCCACGCGGACAATCCCATCGACTTCCAGGAATTCATGATCATGCCCGTGGGTGCGCCCAGCATGGCAGAGGCCGTGCGCATGGGCTCGGAAGTGTTCCACGCCTTGCGCAAGCAGCTCAAGGATGCGGGCCACAACACCAATGTCGGCGACGAGGGCGGCTTCGCGCCCAATCTCGCCTCGGCGGATGCGGCGCTAAGCTTCGTAATGAAGGCGATCGAAGCCGCGGGCTACAAACCAGGCACCGATGTGGCCCTCGCGCTCGACCCGGCCTCGACGGAATTCTACGAGAAGGGCAAATATGTACTCGAGGGCGAGGGGAAGACCGTCGATCCCGGCGGCCTCGTGCGCATCTATGAGGATCTCGTGCGGCGCTATCCCATCCTCTCGATCGAGGACGGCATGGCCGAGGACGATTTCGAGGGCTGGGCAGAGATCACGCGGAGCCTGGGCGGAAAGATCCAGCTTGTGGGTGACGACGTCTTCGTCACCAACCCGAAGCGGCTCAGCATGGGCATCGACAAAGGTCTCGCCAACGCGATCCTCGTCAAGGTGAATCAGATCGGGACGCTCACGGAGACGCTGGAAACCGTGGAGATGGCGCAGCACGCAAGCTACGGCGTCGTGATGTCGCACCGTTCCGGCGAGACCGAGGATGCGACCATCGCCGATCTCGCGGTCGCCACCAACTGCGGCCAGATCAAGACGGGCTCTCTCGCGCGCTCGGACCGCACCGCGAAATACAACCAACTCATCCGCATCGAGGAGACGCTGGGTCCGGCGGCGCACTATGCCGGCCGTGCCGCGCTCGCTCGCTAGCGGAGCCGCACGCCGAGGTCGCGGAAGAGCCGGGCCACGCCGGCGTCGAGCCTCTTCGCGGCGGTGATGTCGGCGTCGCCTCCCGCGCGGTTTCCGATCGCGTGCTTCGCAAGGCCGCGGCCATAGAGCGATACCGCTTTTTTGGGATCGAGCTTCAACGCCGCATCGTAGTCCGCAATCGCTGCGTCGTATCTCCGGAGCTTCAGATAGAGGAAGCCTCGGCTGTCGCGCCCCTCGGCATAGTCGGACTGCAGCCGCAGCGCCTCATTGCAATCCGCGAGCGCCTTCTCGAGCTCGCCGATGATAGCGCGGTCGTAGCAGCGTGCATTCCAGGCGTCGGCCTTGCCGGGGTCGAGCGCGATCGCGGCGGTGTAGTCCGGGATCGAGCGCGCGTATTGCTTGAGCGCACCGTAGGCGACGCCGCGATTGAGCACCGCATCGGAGTTCGTGGGATCGAGGCGCATGGCCTGCGTGAAGTCTTGGACCGCGAGCGCTTGCTGATTGCGGTCGCGATAAAGCACTCCGCGATTGTAATACGCGCGAGAAAGCGCGATCTTGTCCGCGTGTTCAGTTCGAATGGCGGCGGTGCAAGCAGCAATCGCGGTCTTGCCCTCGCCGGTACGACAGACATCCGCGTCCGTTTGAGCGCGCGCAGCATTCCCCCAGGCCGCAGCCAAGAGCGCCGCGGCGGCAATCCACTTCCTTCGCATGTGCTTCCCCTCCGAAACCTACGCGCGAGCCTAGGCCGCGCTGCCGAGGCAGGGAAGGCCGGAGCGGACGAATTTATGCTGCAGTGCGAATCGAGGGCATTGACGCCGTGACTCCGGCTGTGATTCGCTTCGACTCGATGCGACTCGTCGAAGACATACGCCGCCGCGCGCGGTCGATCACGGGACCGATCCTCGCAATCGGCCTCATCGTCTACTTCGGCTATCATCTCTTTGCTGGAGATCGCGGGTTCATCGCCTGGATCGAACTCAATAAGGAGCTGGGCGCGGCCAAGTCGACGCTCGGCGACCTCGAGACGCAGCGCGCCGCCATGGAGCGTCGCGTCGCTTTGTTGCGCCCCGATCACCTCGATCTCGACCTTCTGGACGAGCGCTCCCGCGCCGTGCTCAACCTCGCCGCGCCCGACGAGGT
>Ga0335081_10018718_pt1 | contig 11200 bp, 5 predicted proteins | sample Lox_Sample_35_FD_206713 | JGI IMG/M metagenome (GOLD analysis project Ga0335081, IMG submission 206713) | Soil microbial communities from Loxahatchee National Wildlife Refuge, Florida, United States - Lox_Sample_3.5 | ecosystem: Environmental > Terrestrial > Soil > Wetlands | place: USA: Florida...
GCCCGGACGCTGGCCACCCACGCTCTCTCGATTTTCGGCGATCACAGCGACGTCATGGCCACCCGCGCCACCGGTTTCGCCCAGATCGCCTCCAACTCGGTGCAGGAAGTGATCGACTTCGCCCTGATGGCACAGGCCTCGTCGCTCGAGGCGCGCGTCCCCTTCCTTCATTTCTTCGACGGCTTTCGCACCTCGCACGAGGTGGGCAAGGTGGAGCAACTCGATCCCGAAGTGCTGCGCGCCCTGATCGACGAGAACCTGGTCCGCGCCCATCGGGCCCGCGGCCTTTCGCCGGACCACCCGGTGCTGCGCGGCACCGCCCAGAACCCCGACGTCTATTTCCAGGCACGGGAGGCGGTGAACCCCTACTACCTTGCGTGCCCAACGATCGTCGAGAACGTGATGGACAAGTTCGCCGGCCTCACCGGGCGCCGCTACCATCTCTTTGATTATGTTGGCGCCCCGGACGCCGAGCGCGTGATCGTGCTGATGGGCTCGGGCGCGGAGGCAGCCCAGGAGACCGCCGAAGCCCTGGTGGCGCACGACCAGCGCGTCGGCGTGTTGAAAGTCCATCTTTATCGGCCTTTCTCGGTGGAGCATTTCATTCGCGCCCTGCCGCAGACAGTGAAGACCCTCGCCGTCCTCGACCGCACCAAGGAACCGGGAGCCGTGGGCGAGCCGCTCTACGTCGACGTGGTCACAGCACTCACCGAGGCGATGACCGCCGGCAAGGTTCCATTCCGCACTATGCCTCGAGTGATCGGAGGACGTTACGGGCTATCCTCCAAGGAATTCACTCCGGCCATGATCAAGGCAGTCTTCGACGAGATGCTGAAGCCGAACCCCAAGAACCATTTCACGGTCGGCATCCACGACGATGTCACCCACACCAGCCTCGATTACGACGAGGCCTTCTCCACTGAGGACGCCCAAACCGTGCGCGCCATCTTCTACGGGCTAGGGTCCGACGGCACGGTGGGCGCCAACAAGAATTCCGTTAAGATCATCGGTGAGGACACGGAAAACTACGCACAGGGTTATTTTGTCTACGACTCGAAGAAGTCCGGAGCAGTCACCATCTCCCACCTGCGCTTCGGGCCGCGTCCCATCCACTCCACCTACCTCATCAGCCGCGCCAGCTTTGTGGCCTGCCACCAGTTCACGTTCCTGGAGCGCTTCGACATGCTGAAGGCGGCGGACCCCGGGGCCACCTTCCTGCTCAACAGCCCTTACGGGCCGGAAGAGGTGTGGGAACACCTGCCGCGCACGACGCAGGATCAGATCGTGCGCAAGAAGATCCGTTTCTTTGTGATCGACGCTGTCCAAGTGGCGCGCGATGCCGGGATGGGCGGGCGCATCAATACCGTGATGCAGACCTGCTTCTTCGCCATCAGCGGCGTCCTGCCGCGCGACGAGGCCATTGCGGCTATCAAGCATTCCATCGAAAAAACCTACGGCAAGCGCGGCGAGGCCGTAGTCCAGAAGAACTTTGCGGCGGTGGATGCGGCGCTCGACCACCTGCACGAGGTCAAGGTTCCGTCGCGGGCCACGAGCACGTTCGACATCGCCCCGGCGGTGGCCGCGTCGGCTCCCGCGTTCGTGCAGAGCGTTACGGCGCGGATCATCGCCGGCGAAGGCGACTCGTTGCCGGTGAGCGCCCTGCCCCCCGACGGCACCTTCCCCACCGGCACCGCGCAGTGGGAGAAGCGCAACATCGCTCTGGAGATCCCGGTGTGGGACGAGGACCTGTGCATCCAATGCGGCAAGTGCGTCATGGTTTGCCCACACTCCGTGATCCGCGCCAAGATCTACGAACCGGCCGCGCTAGTCGGCGCCCCCTCCACCTTCAAGTCAACTGCGGCGCGCTGGAAGGACTTCAAGGAGATGCGCTACACCCTTCAGGTGGCACCCGAAGACTGCACGGGCTGCACCCTCTGCGTGGAGGTCTGCCCCGCCAAGAGCAAGAGCGAGGTGAAGCACAAGGCTATCAACATGGCGCCTCAGCCGCCGCTGCGGCAACCGGAGCGCGAAAACTGGGAGTTCTTCCTGCGCCTAGCGGAGCCGGATCACGATAAGCTGAGCCTGGGCCTGGTGAAGGATTCCCAGTTGCTGCTGCCGTTGTTCGAGTTCTCCGGCGCCTGCGCGGGCTGCGGCGAGACGCCCTACCTCTCTCTGCTGACGCGGCTTTTCGGCGACCGCACCCTGATTGCCAACACCACGGGCTGCTCGTCGATCTATGGCGGCAACCTGCCCACCACGCCTTACACTGTGAATAGCGATGGTCGCGGTCCAGCGTGGTCGAATTCGCTGTTCGAAGACAACGCCGAGTTCGGCCTGGGCATGCGCCTCGCGATCGACAAACAGGCGGACTACGCGCGCTTGTTGCTGGTGCGGACTTCGGCTCTGGTTGGCAGCGAAATGGTGGAAGCGATTCTCACCGCCGATCAGTCGTCGCCGGAAGGCATCGTGCTTCAGCGCGAACGCGTGCAGGCTTTGAAGCAGAGGCTGCGCGCCTTCGAGACGCTCGACGCACGCGACCTGCTGGCCGTGGCCGACGCCCTGGTAAAGAAGAGCGTTTGGATTGTGGGTGGCGACGGCTGGGCCTACGACATTGGCTACGGCGGCCTCGACCACGTCCTCGCCTCCGGCGCCAACGTGAACATTCTGGTGCTCGATACCGAGGTCTATTCGAACACCGGCGGGCAGATGTCCAAGGCGACACCGCTCGGGGCCGTGGCGAAATTCGCGGCGGGTGGCAAGGACAGACCGAAGAAGGACCTCGCCATGATGGCCATGACCTACGGCAACGCCTACGTGGCGCGCGTGGCCATGGGCGGCAACGATACCCAGACTCTCAAGGCTTTCTGGGAGGCCGAGTCGTACGACGGGCCGTCGTTGATCATCGCTTACAGCCACTGCATCGCCCACGGTTACGATATGATGTACGGCATCGAGCAGCAGAAGGCGGCGGTCCAGTCCGGCCACTGGCCTCTGTTCCGCTATCACCCCGGACTCGCCAAGGAAGGGAAAAATCCTCTGCAACTTGATTCCCGGGCACCGTCGATACCGCTCGAGAAGTACATCTACAACGAGACGCGCTATACGATGCTGGCGCATAGCCATCCGCAGGAAGCGAAGCAGTTGCTGAAACTCGCGCAGGAGAACGTCAATGAGCGCTGGCGACTATACGAGAACTGGGCGAAGATGGGTGTGCCGGAACCGGTGAAGTTGACGAAGTGAAGTTTAGGGTCGGCAGTTGGCAGTCGGCGGACTGTCTTCAAAGGAGTTGAGCCATGATTGACCTCAAGACTACGTACCTCGGTCTGGATCTGAAAAATCCCCTGGTGGCGTCGCCCTCACCGTTGTGTGAGGAGATCAGCAACATCCGGCAGATGGAGGACTCGGGTGCCGCGGCTGTGGTTTTGCACTCGCTCTTCGAGGAGCAGATCACGCTCGAGAGTTCCCAGCTTGATACCAGCCTGGAGGCGGGCGCCGAGAGCTTTGCTGAGTCCTTGAGCTACTTCCCGGACATGACCAGCTACAACCTTGGTCCCGAGGGATACCTCGAGCACGTCCGCAAGGCCAAAGCGGCGGTGGACATTCCCGTCATCGCCAGCCTTAACGGCGTCTCCACCGAAGGCTGGATCAAGTACGCCAAGAAGATCGAAGAGGCCGGGGCCGACGGGCTGGAGCTCAACATCTATTACCTGCCTACCGACCCGGACATGACCGCGGCCGAGGTCGAGCAGGTCTATTACGACCTGGTCGCTGAGGTCAAGACGCGGCTACGGATTCCGCTGGCCGTCAAGATCGGACCCTATTTCAGCTCCATGGGCAACGCCGCGCAGCGCCTGGATGAATCGGGCGCCGATGCTTTGGTGCTCTTCAACCGTTTCTACCAGCCTGATTTCGATCTGGAAAAACTTGAAGTGGTGCCCAACCTCATCCTGAGCACTCCACACGAACTGCTGCTGCGCCTCCACTGGGTGGCCATGATCTATGGGCATATTCGCGCCGACTTGGCGTTGACCGGCGGCGTCTACACCGCCGAAGACGTGCTGAAGTCCATGATGGCGGGGGCACGCGTGGCCATGATGACCTCCGCCCTGTTGAGGTACGGCATCCCGCACCTGGAGATGGTGCGCCGGGATCTGGTGGAGTGGATGGAGAAGCACGAGTACGAGTCCATCCACCAAATGCAGGGCAGCATGGCGCGCAAATCAGTCGCCGATCCTTCCGCGTTCGGGCGCGCCAACTACATGAAGATGCTGAGCTCCTATACCCCCCGAGCCGTTAGCCGAAAGTAGGAAATAGGGAATAGGGAACTGGCGACCGCCGTGTCTTGCCGTTCCCTCCCTGTTCCCTATTCCCTGTTCCCTATTACGCTCGTCCGATGTCGCGGTGAATCAACTTCGTCTTGTAGCCCTCGCTCGCCAGCGCTGCGCTGACGCGTTCTGACAGGTCCACAGACCGGTGGCGGCCCCCGGTGCAGCCAAACCCGATGGTGAGATAGCTCTTTCCCTCGCGCAGATAGTGCGGCAGGAGGTAGAGCAAAAGGCTCATGACCCGGCTCACAAACTCTTTGGTTTGGGGGTAGGATTCCATTAAGCGCCGGACTGCCGGGTCCTGCCCTGTCTTGTCTTTGAGCTTCGGCACATAGTTGGGGTTGGGAAGAAAGCGCACGTCGAAAACGAGGTCCGCATCGGAGGGCACGCCGAAACGAAACCCGAACGAGACGATACTGAGCAGCATATTCTTGCGCTCGCGGGCGCCGCCGAAGCGAACCTGAATCGTATCGCGCAGCTCATGAACGTTCATCCGCGTGGTATCGATCACCACGTCCGCTAGCTCCCGCATGGGCCGCAAGAGCTTGCGCTCCTGGCGCAGGACCTCCTGCACCGGGATGTCCCGCCCCAGCGGATGGGGGCGGCGAGTCTCATCGAAGCGGCGGACCAGCGCTTTGTCGGAAGCCTCGAGATAGACCAGCGAGAGGTTCCGGTTACGCACCAGTTCCCGATAGAGGGCGGGAAACTGGTTCAGCGCTTTTCCCTCGCGAATATCCACCACCATCGCGGCGCGCTCGATCCGGCTACCTGCCTGGCTCGATAACTCCACGAACTTGGGAATGAGGTCGACCGGGAGATTGTCCACGCAGTAAAAGCCCAGGTCTTCAAAGGCCTTCAGGACCGAGCCTTTACCCGACCCGCTCATTCCGGTGATGAGCACGAATTGCCGCAGGGACTTTTTGGCGCTCGGCGTCATGGGAAGGGAACAGGTTACAGGGAACAGCGGAAAGGGAACAGGAAGAGATCTTCCCTGTTGCTATACCCAATTGCCTATTCCTTGTTCCCTATTCCCTGGTCATTTTTCGCTGTCCGGCTCGATCAGGCCCAGATTCCCGTCATGGCGGCGGTAGAGCACGTTCACGCGCTCGGTCTCGAAATTCCGGAACACCACCACGCCGCTGCGGATGCCATCCAGAGCGTCGATGGCCTCGTCCACAGTGAGCGGTTTGATAGCGATACGTTCCGTCTCGAGAACCCGGTGCTCCTCGTGGTCCGTACCGGTTCGCAGTACGTTAAGCAAGATGGCCGAAGTCGGATCGGGCCGCCGCTTGCGTGTGCGTTTCCTTTCCATCAGGCGCACGGCCTGGCGCTCAATCTTGTCCAGGGCCCCATTGATGGCACTGAGAGCTTCATTGGTCTGTTCGACGGCCATCAGCGTGTGATCGCGAAAAGTAACCCCAACCTCGGCGATCCGCCGGTGCTTCTCGGCCGTCAAGATCAGTTTGACGTCAAACCGGCCACGCAGCACGCGCGTGAGCTTGCGCAGGCGCTCTTCCGTATACCGGCGCAGGTCCGCGGTGATTTCTGTTTGCCGACCCGTGAAATCGAGACGCATGGGTGACCTCCTCGAATTGTTAGTACACGGGAAATGGGAAGGAAGGTTTCTCTCAAGCCTTTACCCGGCGCTGGTGAGTACTGGGAATTCGCATGTCCTCGCGGTACTTGGCCACCGTTCGACGCGTGACAACGATTCCCTGTTCTCGCAGACGATCGGCAATATGTTCGTCGGTCAAGGGATTGCCGGGGTCCTCCTCTTCGATCATTTTCTTCACCAGGCGCTTCAGATTGATCAGCGACGTGGACCCGCCCGAGGGTCCCTGGACCGCCTCGGAGAAGAAGTAACGCAACTCGAAAACACCCTGGGGCGTGAAAGCGTATTTGCTGGCGACGGCGCGGCTCACCGTGGAAGGATGAACGCCGACCTCTTCCGCCACCTCCTTGATCATCATCGGCTTGAGATAGTCGATGCCCTGGTCCAGGAAGTCGCGCTGCCGCCTCAGGATGACCTCACAGACCCGGATGATGGTTTGCTTTCGTTGCTCGATGTTCTTGATGAGCTGGATGGCGGAAATGAAGCGTTCCTTTACGTAGTTGCGAACTTCGCGGCTCTCCGACGCGTTCTGCAACATACGCCGATAGCGGTGGCTCAGCCGCAACTGCGGGAGCCCCTCCTCGTTCATCCGTATCTTGTACTCGCTTCCGTCCTTTTCGAAAACCACGTCGGGCTCAATCAGACGCGGCTGAGTGTTGTTGTAGCGTTGTCCGGGCCGCGGATCTAACTTCTTGATCAACTCCACCGCCCGCTCCACCAAGGGCACCGGCCGGTCCACCGCCCGCGCGATCTCCCGATACTGTTTGTTCTGGAGTTGCTTCAGGTGGTCGGTGACAATCTTTGGCGCCAAGTGGTTATCCGGCGCCAGCGTTTGAAGCTGAATCAGCAGACATTCGCTGAGATCGCGGGCCGCTACGCCCACTGGGTCGAGGTGCTGAATCACTTTCAGCGCTTCCTCGACGTCCTCCAACTTGTTCCCGCCACTCTGGGCGATCTCCTCCAAGGTGGCAGTGAGATAGCCGTCCTCATTGAGGTTGCCAATGATGGACACGCCCGCCTCGTAGACTTCCGGCGAGGTATTGGAAAGCCGGAGCTGCCACTCCAGGTGGTCCCCCAGCGAGGGACTCTCGCTGAGAAAATTCTCGAAGGAAGGCTTTTCGATCTGCTCCGCTTCTTCCGCGGCGGGTGACTTGAAGCCCGGGTCGAGGTAGTCGTTGAAGAACGACCCGAAATCGACCTCTGCGAAAGCGTCCTGGCCGTTTCCCTCGTTAGCGGCCTGGATCTCCTGATCGGCGGGAGGTTCAGGCGTTTTTTCCGCCTCCAGCTTCTGATCCACCTGCTCGATGGTCGGAACTTCCTCTGACAGCTCTTCGAGGACGGGGTTCTCTACCATCTCCTGATTGATCATCTCGCGCAACTCAAGCTTGTTGAGCGCGAGGACGCTCACCATTTGCACGAGACTCGGCGTCAGAATCTGCTTCTGCGCCACCTTGAGGCTTAACCCGAGTCTTGGTTGTGAATTTCCCATAAGAACAGAAGTCTGGAGTCAGGAGCCAGAAGTCAGAATGAAGAAAGTGCCTTCCCTTCCATCATCTCCATTCTGACGCCCGAATCCTGAATCCTTCTTCCTCTTCTTCCGACCCCTGACTCCGGACTTCTGACTCCTTGCTCCTCGCTCCTTCTTAGATCATCAGCCGGAAATTATCGCCGAGGTAGATTTTCTTCACCTCGGCGTCGTTACCCAGTTCCTCCGGCGTGCCGGCTCTGAAGATCCGGCCATTATTAATTATATAGGCTCTGTCTGTTACCTGCAAAGTTTCTCGCACGTTGTGGTCTGTCAGCAGAATGCCAATCCCCGAGCCTTTAAGTTGGAGGATGATTCTTTGGATGTCGATCACCGTAAGGGGGTCGATTCCGGAAAACGGTTCATCGAGAAGAATAAAGGAGGGTGAAATCACCAGCGACCGAGCAATCTCAACCCGACGCCGCTCACCCCCCGAGAGAAGATATCCATAACTTCGGCGGACCGGCTGCAAGCCTAGTTCCTCAATCAATTCCTCGAGGCGTTCGCGCCGACGATTGGCGGTGAAAGGCAGGGTTTCGAGCACCGCCAGGATGTTCTCTTCCACCGTGAGCTTGCGGAAAATGGAGGGTTCTTGGGGAAGATAACTGATGCCGTTGCGCGCCCGGAGGTACATCGGGAAACTGGTAATGTCAACGCCGTCCAGAAGTACCCGCCCGGAATCGGGGTTGGTGAGTCCCACCACCATGTAAAAGGTAGTAGTCTTACCGGCGCCATTCGGTCCCAGAAGTCCAACGACTTCGCCCTGACCAATCCTGAGGTTAATATCGTCGACTACTTTGCGACCTTTGAAGGATTTGTTGAGGTCGACAGTGGAGAGAATCTGCATGGCCGTTCATTGCTCGACGCGATGCTTAGTGATGGTGGGCGATTGGTCACCTCCGTCCACGTAAAGGCTATCATCGTGGACGAAGAAAGTCAAACGCTGGCCCGTGGTGAGCCCGTTTTGCTCGTCATACACAGTGGGTGGGCCTCCCGTAAGCGTCACTTTGCCCGGCGCTGCCAGATATTCGCAGTGGTCCCCGGTTGCCCGCCGCCCAGGCTCCGCCACGGTGACGTGATCATCGGCCAGGACGTGATCGACCTCCGAAACCTCGCTTCTGGACTCGCCCTTCCCGCCGGTTCGAGTGAAATAGACGTCCATTTTGTCGGCCTTCAAAGTCGTCTGCTCGGTCCGAAGCTCCACATGACCGCGGTAACTGGCCTTCTGGTCCTCGTCGAAATAGGTCAAGCTATCGGCACGGATCGCAACCGGCGCCGTCTTTGAGTGCGCCCGCTCTTTGGATGCAGCCGAAGCGGTTGGCGACGCCCGGGAGAGGGGAGACGCCGTTGGAGCCAGATGCGACGTCAGCACTTGGCTTCCGGAGCTAAGACGACGGGTGACACCATCGTAATCCAGGGAGGAAGACTCGATCACATCATGATCGTGCCACGCCCGCACGTGGCCCTGATAGTGAACCAACTGGCTGCGCCGCTCCACGATGACTTGGTCCGCCAGCACGTTGGTGGCGACGACGACAGCGTTGGCACTGGCGCCCGGGGGACCCGTGGCAACGACTTTTCCCGCCGTCCGCGGCCGGTTCTCCGTGGTCGGTATCGGGGTTTGGAAATGGGTTGACTGAACCTTGCCCAACCCTTCCCCGGTCTCGGTATCCAAGTGCCACAGAATTCGATCGGCGGCAATGCGCGTTGTGGCGTCCCACAGTCGGGGTCGGCCGCTCAACGTCAAAACCTGCGACTCGGAAGAGTACTCGGCCTTGGCTGCGGAACTCTGACGTTCGCCGTTGCTGAAGCGGAAGTTGCCCGATTGTTCTAGGCTGCGGAGATCGCTGCTGGCGGTGTCAAAGACGGCATTCAAGCGGTCGGAAAAGCTCTCCTCGATTGCCTGCGGCTGCGGTGGCGCGGCGGCTGGTGACCGCCCGACGGCGGGCGCGGGGCCGGGCTTATAAACAATGTGGGTTCCCTTCACCCCATCGAGAGTTCGCAACCGGCTTTGTTCATTGAAGGTCATGAGAAACTGGCCGGCGGTTATCACCTGTTCGCCCCGTCTGGCATCCTCGGAGTTCAGCACCAGCTTGCCGGCCCCGACTGTTTGCGCCTCTTTCAGGCTGCGACCGTCGGGTCGAAAGCCGAACAGCATCTCAGGCGCCGTCAGGGTCTCCGTTTTCTGCGGCGAGCGCGCAGGAGGCGGAAGGCGGTAGGCAGTAGGCAGAAGGCAGTCGGCGGTCGGCAGTTGGCAGTCCGCAGAGGGCGGTTGGCAGTCGGCGGTCGGCGGGCGACAGTCGACAACGCGCGGCAGTTCGTAGGAGGCAGACAGAAAGCGGAAGGTGTCACGGACTCCAAGGGGCTCTGCTCGCGAGCCGCTGCCCACTGCCTTCTGCTTGATGCCTTCTGCTTTCTGCCAACTGCCTTCCTTCTGCCTACTGCCTTCTGCTTTCTGCAGACTGCTGACTGCCGACTGCTTACTGCCGACTGACCTGAATATGAACTTGACGTTCCCGAAAGCGTCGGCCTTCACGGGCTCCGGATGATGTCCGGCCGAGAAGGTGACGCCGAGTTGCCGTGCCTCAAAATCGCTCGGCTCGTCGGGTCCCCCTTGGGGCCGTGACTCGCCCTCCACGCCATCCTCGGCAACCAGGTGACGAATCTCGGCGGTGGCGGGATTAAAATCCGCCACCAAACGGGGCGTTGTGCCGGTGAGCACGCTGGACGTTGAATCGCTGGAGAAATGAACGTCACCTTCCAGGACAGTCTGAGTGGGGCGATTCTGGCTATCCAGAAAGACCTTTCCGCCCGCACCCGTCAATTTCCACCCCGTCTGGCTGAGCTCGACGGGGCCATCCAGCGTCAATTGGTTGCTTTCCTTCTTGTAAAGCACACGATTGGCAACCACGCGTGTGATTCCAGGTTCAGCCTCAGCGTTCGTAGAGGTGGGCTTCAGCCCGGCATCTTTCGCAGCTCCCGCCTTTAGCCCGGCATTTCCAACATCGGGTTCCTTAGACCCGGCCCGCGAGGGCTTCTCTGCAGGTGGCACACTCTCCGAGCGGAGATCCATGACAACGTCTTTCGTCAGTTCCAGCCAGCCCTCGCGGGTGGCATAGGTCATGCCCACCGCCGAGCCGGACGCCGGACCGATGCGAAACCGCACCGGCGCTTCCGTTACCGCCAGCGACTTCTCCTGATCGAAGTGAACTCCCGAGGTCTCGAGGTACACCGGTTGTTGCCCGCGCAGGCTTGTCCCCGGCAACAAACCGGGGCGCGCGTTCAGTTCGATCTCCACCTTGCCGGGGCCAGTGAAGTCGCCGGAACGTGAGTTGTACTCGGCGCGCTGGGTGCGAAGTGTGTCACGACGAGTACCGGTCTTGCCGTAGATTTCCACATAAACTTGGTCGAGAACGCTCGACCCGCCCTCATTGAGGGCTTGCGTGCGCGCCGCCTGAATCTTGAAGACCTGCCGCCCTCCGATCGAACGCGTGAAGGTGAAGCCGGAAGCCTGCTGGTCGACGTTACTCGGCAATTCCACCGACGCCGGAGGCTTGCCTTCCCGGCGCGCCTTTTTCGCTATATAGACCACCAAGATCGCCACGACGGTGACAGCCAGCATGCCCAACACCGCCGCGGTGATCCAGCGCTTGCGGCGCTGGGTCGCCGGGCCGATGACCGATCGTTCCGAGGTGACTGCCGCGCGTTCGGCAGTGAGGGCCGCTTTATCCACGGAGG
>Ga0335081_10018719_pt1 | contig 11200 bp, 16 predicted proteins | sample Lox_Sample_35_FD_206713 | JGI IMG/M metagenome (GOLD analysis project Ga0335081, IMG submission 206713) | Soil microbial communities from Loxahatchee National Wildlife Refuge, Florida, United States - Lox_Sample_3.5 | ecosystem: Environmental > Terrestrial > Soil > Wetlands | place: USA...
ATTGACAAATGGCAACGACACGCACGGCTTCGGCATTCTATTCATGCACGACAGGAGGAGCAGCAAAAGGGAGCAGTCTCATGTGAAGGGCTGAGACTCAGCTTCACTTCAGCCCTTCATCTTCTTGGATACCGAAACTCACCCGCAGTCGTTGCGGCTAGCGAACGCAAAAGTCTTTAAAGTACCCGGCGGACTTTGCACCATGAGGAATACCGAGAATGCCTTGCGGATTTTGCGGTGTGAACTGGCATTCGCGGAGCAGGGTGGCTATCGCTCGCCACTTGGATGGAGGTGGCCTCTGGTATTTGAAGATTCTCCAACCGTCGAAAAGAGGCATCGCGTAAGTGCAAGCCTGCCGATTGTTTGCTAATGGATTTTGTTCCAAAGGGGCGCCATTCTGAGGTCGCTCCCTGTCGCCATATTCCTCTCAATGAGCGAGGAGATACTCTCGACAGCCTGTATAGGACGGGTACAAACGAGGAAATTGAGCAGTCATTAACCATCTGGCTGCGGAAAACCATCAGCCAACTCGAAGCACCACCAAGCACGACCATGTGTGATAAGGAGGCGGCATAGCAAAGCGCGGCTGACTGAAAATCGCCAGCGGCGGCGAGGAGTGCGTAGGCTGCAGTCGTTTCACAACAGCGCGCGCGCCCTCACTGACGCGAACGTTGGCGGATGGTCACCTCGGCGCTGCTTCGTAAACTCTCAGGAAAATGGATCCAGAGGACAGCCGTCTCCTAGCTTGGCGGAGCTTGTCTAAGAAATGGCCGGTTTCCTCGACTGCATGGTGAGGATGAAAGATGACCGGTACCTCGCAAACAGGCAGCACTCCGTGGTTACTGCCGACCACGCCACCCACCTGCCAGCCCCCAGAACATCGAGGCCAACCAATTTCGGGCGTTGCCGAATCTTCCGTCTCAGTACTGACCCACCCGCTGCAAAGGCATTACATCTTGAGCAACGCTCCTGTTCAAGGGCGTGGGTTGCCGGCTCCCAACTGTCTCTTCCTCCGAAGAAAGGAGGTGTTCCCATGATTGCCAGGTGTGCCAATCCGGAGTGTTCGCGCACATTTCGTTACCTGCACGAGGGCAGGCTTTTCGCGTTCGACATCGCAGAAAGGCCTGGAAGCCAGGCTTCAATGCCGCATTCAGAATTCTCATGTCAAAAGCAGCGGACACAGTTCTTCTGGCTATGCTCGGACTGTTGCCTGCGCAATACTCTGAGCTTCACCCCGGTTGAAGGCAGGGTGAGAGTCAGCTTGCAACCGATTGTTCGAAGGATGGAGAAATTCTATGAAGCAGCGTAGCGCCAGGGCTCCACTGCAGAGAAAAGATGTAGTCGTCGAGTTTTCTCTTCAAAGGCAAACAGACGTTAGCGAAGAAAAAATCCGGCATCGTGCTTATGAATTGTTCGAACAGCGTGGCGGTGAACACGGCCATGCCATGGAAGATTGGCTTCAGGCAGAAGCCGAGATTCTGAAAGAGCGTGTGCCGGCAGCATGAAGGCAGGCATCCTTGGGGCAGCGAGTGCAAATGCCGTCGCCCGGTAGAAAGATACACATGGGAGAACCTGTTCGTGTCCTGATCGTCGAGGATAGTGTCAACGATGCCGAGTTGATGATTGGGGTCATCCGGCGTGCCGGCCATTGCGTGACGTATGACGTGGTTGGCTCCCCTAATCGGCTTCAGCAGCGGTTAGAGGACGACTATGATGTGATCCTTTGTGACCACAATCGCAGTGTTATCGGTTGTGTCCACCAACACGAAAAACGAACACGAGGCGTGAAATGAAAGGTTTGTCGATGAAAAAGAATGTGATCTACCTGGCAATTGTCTGTGTGGCGTTGGCATGTGTCCCTTCTGCTGACGCGGTACCGGCGAATCAACTCTTCCAGACCTTTGACGAACAGCTTCTAACTGGGCTCTGCTGTTTCTCTTGGAACGCGAGCGTCTCGGTGGTAGAACCGAGCGCCCTTGTTCCCGTGGTCGTGACCGGGAGCACGGAATATCACTTGCAACCGCTGGTCTTTATCCAGGCTGGACTCAGTGTGAATGATGGACCGTGCCTGGTCGAGTCTGGGCGCTTCGAGGAACCGATCTCGCTGGAAAACCAGTTAGACACGCGCACCCTGCAGTTCATCGTCGAGCCAGGGCAGGGTCTACATGTGGGAAGCAACACGTTCACGGTGTGCGGTGGTGGGCTGGTTTCGGCAACGGATTCAATCGGGATCGGAGCCAACACATTGGAAGTGCGCCTGAAATGAGGGCGGCAGGACTCAGCCGGGCAATGCAAGGAAAAGATATTTCAAGGAGCGAACTTGTGAACATGATTCCGAAGTCGAAGTGCAAGGTGTTGTGCGTGGGCGTTTTCATTTGTCTCATGACGGCGACGGCACTGGCGGTCATTGCCCCGGGCGAGGTTCTTCGCTCGACAACTCCGCAAACATTTACCGGCCAGTGTTGCTTCAGCTGGTTCGAGACCGTGAAAGGATATTCGAACTGAGCCCGGACGGCACCTTCAAAGTGTTGTACAACTTTCAGGGACTCGAGGACGGCGCATTCCCTCAAGGCGGACTGGTCCGCGATGAGGCAGGCCACTTCTACGGGACAACAGTCACGAACGGCCTGGGCCAAATCGTGCAAGGTGGAAACGTATTCGAGTTCACCCCCTAGGTTAGGGGCACAAGCGGTTGTGTACAACCTGAGCCCGATTGTGCCGCTGGTGGCGTAGGACTTCGCGGGGAGCATCCTACGCCAAAGCCAACCAGCGGCCGCTACCTTGCGTGCCCATGGAAGGACTCAAAGGTGCAGCCACTCGATTGCAGTTGGTGGAGGTCGCCTGAGTTCTCTGCACGCCGCTGTGCTGCGATCTAAGATCACCAATGCCGCAAGCAACAGGTCGTAAGATCATTCATTGTGGTGCGCCGACTTGTCTGAGAAGAGCTTCAAAGCGTTGCTCTCCATGAAGTGTCGCAAAATGACGGTCCTGTCCGACCGCGCTTAGATCCCCGACGTCTTTTTCGTTGGCCTTTTCCAGCCAATAAAGTGACTGATCTTTTTGCCCTAAACCCGAATAGACGACCGCCAGATCGAGCGCCGCATGTGCGTGTCCCGGCCAAAGCTGTTTCAGTTCGCGGATCATTCTTTCCGCGTTCACCTGATCTCCCGTGGTGGCGTACACATATCCCATGAGTCCGCGCATTTCCCCAGGCGCTCCTCCTAATTGCAAGGCTGTGTTGTATTCGTTGATGGCATCGGCATACATTTTCTTGTCTTCGTATACGAAGCCGAGGACAGCATGCGTGACGGCCGAGTTCGGATCAAGTTCCAATGTCTTTTTAGCCTGGCTGATGGCTCGATCGTACTCAACATTTTCCTGAAGTTTCTTTGCGAGGTTTGCGCCGACTACCGGTGACAGCGGATCAAGTTCGTATGCCCTTTCAGCTTCCGCAAGCGCCTGTTGCTTCCGGCCCAGGAAAGCAAGATACATCGAATACCAATGGTGCGCGGGCGCATAGTTGGGATCGATTGCGAGCGCGCGCTTGAACTCCCGTTCCGCTCCGACCCAGTCTCGATCGAACTGGTACAACAGCTGAGCCAAGGAGTTATGTGCCCCGGCAAGTTCGTTGTCCAGCGCAAGCGCTTTTTGCACTGACTCGCGGGCAAGCCGTGGATTGTCCGCCAAGAGGTAGATGTTAGCGAGCCCGGCGTAGGGGGGAGGATAGTTTGGATCGTTCTGGATCGCCTGTTGGAAATACCATTGCGCTTTCTCGTTGCTATTCCTCTTGTTAAGGAAGAAATTTCCCTTCAAATAATTTTCGTACGCTTCCGGATCGACGGTTGCAGTTTTCTTCAGCACTGCCTGTTCGTGTGGTGTCAATTGAACCCGGATCTGGTCGGCAATGGCCTCGGCAACCTGCTTTTGCAACGACAGCGTATTGCGCAAATCTCCTTCATAGCTCTCGGCCCAAAGATGCTTGTCGGCCGAGGCTTGGATAAGCTGTGCAGTGATCCGAACCTGGCTGCCAGAACGAAGCACAGTACCTTCCACGATGGCATCGACGTTTAACTCGCGCGCAACAACTGGTAAGGGCTTTCGTGCGCCTTTGTACGGCATCACCGAGGTTCGAGAGATGACTCTCAGGGCCGCGATTTGCGCCAGGTCCGTGATCAACTCATCTGTCATCCCATCGGCAAAGTAATCCTGTGCGTCCCCTGAAAGGTTTTCCAGCGGAAGCACGGCCAGTGAGCGAATGGGATTTGAGGGGACCGCGTTCTCCGTGGAGTAGCTGCGCCAGCGGACAATCGCGAAAACGAAGATCGCCAGGAGAGCGAGCGAGGCGGCAATGACCTCCCATGCCAGCAGCCGCGGCAGCCGTCGAGAGACACCCGGCGGTGGGCCAGCAGCCCAATGATCACTGGAAGATACCGCTCCGACCTCTTCCTTTGCAGGCCCGGGCCTTGCCGAATCCCGCTGGAGACCGGCAACTTCCGCAACAAAACGGTATCCGCGGCGAGGGACCGTTTCAACAAACCGTGGGTTGTCGGCGGAATCGCATAAGGCGCTCCGCAGCTTGGCAACTGCAACATTAACTGCCTGATCGAAATCCCCAAAACTCTCATTCGGCCAGATGCGAGAGCGCAATTCCTCCCTGGTGACCACTTCCCCAGGATGTTCCAGGAGAATTTCCAGCAGCTTAAGTGGCTGCTGTTGCACCTTGATTCGGATTCCGGCCTTGCGCAATTCTCCCGAACGCAGATCAACCTCGTAGGCCCCAAAGCGCAAGACTGAGGCTCGCCGCAGCCTTTCCATTACGCTCCTCGCATTGGCACGAGAGTCTAGCAGATTCGAACGGCCATATCCTTAAGGATATGTATCGAACTAACCATTGCAATATCAATCACTTAGACGGAGAGGAGCTGGTAAGCACGAGAAAAGTCAGCGTAAAGAGACATATTGCCCCGACTTGCGTCACATTGTGTGAAAGACAAACGAACGACCGAGGTCTCAGAATTATTTATGACGAAGGCGTCGAAATTCATGCTTGCCATCCTGATTCTGACCGCAACCGGGTGGGGGCAGAGTTTATTTGCTGTCCAAGTGATAGGAAAACAGAAGTGGCCGACCGAAGAAGCCGACAAACTCTACCTCTCCGCCTGCTCGGTGGTCCAGCAAGAGTTTGGAACGCCGCAACCTGTGCGGCCACGGGTAAAGCTGGTGTTGGGGGCCGAGAGCAACAAGGCACTCATCGACAAGCGGGAAATTCGGCTCACCCACTGGGAGCCTTATCTATTCACCCAGGGGGTTGTGATCTTCGCGTTTGAAGAACTCATGGGTCGCGATAAACAGCTGGCAATAGCGATGCGTGCGGTTAGATGGGCGAATTCGGTGGTCGAGGTAAATGCGATTTCGAAGTAGCCGAATTGCGCAGAATGAGGCGATGCTATGGCATTGAAAACGACATCCATCTTGCACAACACGGATCACTTGTACCGGAAAACAATGCTGTCAAACACTCTGGAAGTGGTCGACGAGATTCAGATGGAACACTCTAGGGATATGATTCCATCGGCGATTGCTCAACAGCGGCATCTTGAACATGACGATTACCAGATTGCGCTCGTACCGCGACAGGAGCACATGTCTGGGACAAAGGTACTTCCCTCCCCAGTGATCCCTCAAGTTTTCCTGCTGCCGCTCACTTGGCAGGAGCTGTTAACTCGTATACGTGGCGAGCTCAAGTCGGCCCAATCAGCGAATTCACCAAAATGGTCGCGATTCGGTGACGTGCGAGTCAACTTCCAGACAATGCAGGTAACAAGATTTGATCACCCTGTGGACCTGACGGCTCAGCAATTCAAATTACTCAAGTTCTTAATGCAGAGTCCGGAGCGGGTCTTCTCGAGAGACGAGTTGCTGCAAGAAGTCTGGGGATATAACCACTATCCGTCCACCCGAACAGTGGATAACCACATTTGTTCGTTACGGCAGAAACTGGAAGTTGACCCAAGGTGTCCGCTTCATTTTTTGACTCTCCGTGGTATCGGTTACAAGTTTGTTTCTTGACCGGCAGGATGCCGTCATGCTCAACCTCTGAGGTGGTATATGGAACTCGCGATGATGGAAGGACTGGAACGGCCTGAAACAATCGATATTGCCGACCCGGACGTCCCGCTGGTCGAGGCAAGCGCATGCGGAGACATGGCGGCATTCGAAGAGTTAGTTCGACGGCACGACCAGAAACTGCTGAGGATAGCCCGGCAGGTGACGCGAAACCTGGAAGACGCCCAAGACGTGGTCCAGGAGACCTTCCTCAAGGCCTTGGAAAAACTCCACCAATTTCAACGCGCCTCGAAGTTTTCCACATGGTTGATTCGCATCGCGATCAATCAAGCTCTCATGAAAATCCGAAAGATGCGATACGCTCAGGAACTGCCGCTCGAGTATGAGGTTTCAGATGGTGGAAGCCTTCCAATTGATCTGACCGACTGGTCTCCGGGTCCGGAACTGCTCTACAGTCGCTCTGAGCTGCACGAGATCCTGCACAAAGCATTGGAGAAACTGTCGCCAAGTCTGCGAATTGTTTTCATCCTGCGCGACGTAGAGGGTCTGTCTCTTCCTGAATCCTCCTCGGTATTGCAACTGCACCCCAGCGCTGTAAAGGCGCGGCTTTACCGGGCGCGGCTGCAGCTTCGTGAGTCTTTGAGCAAGCACTTCCGGCAGCCGATTCATGACGCTCAATATCTCTCATGACCAACGAATGTCGCGCTGCACATTAATGCCTTTCGCGCACTTTCAGGAACTACCATTCCAGCCGCATGCACACCGCACCGACTCATGTGGAGCTGACTTCCTTAGAACTGCCTTACAAAATGCGCACAGTTTCATCCGCATACCGCCCCCAATCCTGTGATTCCGAATCGGCCGGGCGAGCTCACTCGAGCACGCGTCCTTGTCCCCGTTTGACACCGAGACAGATTCGCGGACTGCAGGACAAATGTCATTGATTGTTAACATCGTGCGAGGGGTCGATCAAGCTATCACTGGTGTGAAGTGTCCCCGCGATCTCTTCAAGAACTCCTTATTCTTGGGTTTGAAGCATTGCCCGCGCGAAACATTCAAGGAGGTACACTGAGAGACTCTGGCGCGGAATCCCACGAATCCGCGCCAGAAACGACATAGTCGAGCGTTGCTCACCCCGGCGGCGCAAGAGTGTCGCAAACCTAGGGTGTGATCTCAAAGACGTTGCCGCCTTGAACTAGCTGGACCAGGAAATTCTTAACAGTTGTGCCATAGAGATGGCCAGCCTGGTCACGGAATAGTCCAGCAAACGGAACTGCCCCGTCCTCGAGTCCCTGAAAGCTATGTAGTAATTTCAGCGAGCCGTTAGAACTGAGTTCGAACACGGTGCCGAGATTCTGATCACCACCAAGTTGAGTTGTGCCGTAGACGTTTGCGCTGGGATCCTCAACCAGACCTCCATTCGGATTTTGTCCGTCTACCTGAGTAAAGCGATGAAGGACCGTGTAGGTGCCATCTTTCGCGACTTCATAGATGGTTCCATTTCCGGAGTTGCCGCCCTTCAAGGTCGTGCCGAACAGATTGCCCGATGCGTCCAGCAGAAGGCCGCCTTGCGGAACGGCGCCATCGGTACCGCCAGTGAAGGTGTGTAGTACAGTAAGCACACGGCGGCTGTTGATCTTGAAAACCACGCCACACCCGTCCCCCGCCCCTAGAAAGAACTCCGGGCACGAATGGTCTCCACCAGACTGGGCGACACCGTAGAAATTCCCTGCAGCATCTCCGACAAGTGGTCCGATGGGATTTGAGCCGTCAGCGGCGCCAGTGAACTTGTGGAGGAAATGGATTCCGCCAGTCGCATCCAGGCGAAATATGCTGCCGCAGCCGATATTGCAATTCAACTTATTGCCAAACTGCGCAGCGCCGAAAATGTTTCCATTTTCGCCCAGCAGAACTCCGCCGGTGGGGAGTTTTGGAGTCGTATTCTTTAATCCGCCCTGAAAGGCGAACAGAATCGTTTCGTTGCCCTGCGGAGAAAGTTTATACACGATGCCGGCACCCCCCGATCCACCTTCAGCGACACCGTAGAGATTTCCCGCAACATCGCGTGTCAGCGAGCCGGTAGGAAAAATTCCACCGTTACCGCCGTTGAGAAAGAACAGGACCGATTCCTTGCCATTGCTATCGATCTTGAAAACGCTTCCCGTATTGGTAGTCGTTCCGTAGAGATTGCCCGCCGAGTCGCGGATCACGGAGCCTTGAGGGAACGCGCCGTCATTCGGTTCGCCATTGAACTGGTGCAGCGGAGTAAACGTCTGTGCTTGCGCGGCGGTTAGCGCGGATGCCAGCACTAAGAGAAACATTCTTACAAGTAAAGACTTATGTGTTTTCATTGTTTTGCCTTCCCATGTATTGTGTCCGCATTTATCCCTGCGACACTTCCAGTTCTGTCTATTAGTGTCTCTGTCATGACCCGTTGTCAGCTGCTATGACACGGGCTTCGATCTTATGAAGCCTCGGTCACGCTCAGCTGGCAAGAGGGCAACGGATCGCGAAAACAAGAGGCGGGATCTTCTCCACCTCTTCTGTGCGAAAGGGTTACGGGGTGCAGGTTGCCGGATCCGTGGTTAAATTCGGGTTCGTGCACAGTGGGCCGAGATTAGCGTCGCTCGGAACACTGATCATCGCGATCGGACCAGCCTTGTGCTCGCCATTGAAGGGTGTCGGCTTAGTCACGTCGAACGTGCAACCGTTCACGTTGGCATCGTTGGGATTGTCGAACCAGAAACCGAGGTGGAACGTGTTGGTAGGCTTCACGCCGGCCAGAGGATCGACGTCGAAGGCATCATCCAGCAAAACGCCCTTGATGGTGGTCTTGAAGTGGCCCAATTCGTTAGCCCGGAGGTCGGACTGATAGTGCGCCATGCCAAAGGTGACAAAATTGGTATCGGGGGCGCCGCTTGCCAGCAGATTGGTATTTTCTACTGTAAACATGTCGAACGCCAATCCCGGCTTGAGGTTGTTGCCCTCGATCGTCAGCCTATCGTTGAATTTGCCTCGCGTCACGGTGACGTGAGCAGTCGGAGTGGGACCGCCAGGAGCCGCCAAACAGGACAGGAATTTCGGATTCGGGAGCAGATCGAATTCGACGGCGTTAACTTGAGCAGCGGCGAGCGATGCAATTGACGCGAGGCCGATCGCGGCACCGAGCAGTTTTTGTGTGAACGTTCTCATTTCAAATGTCTCCTTGTTTTATCGGTGTCTGCGCCTTGCACTTTAATCTGCAGAACGGCGCATAGGGCTGGTACTGGAAACAGTTGCGCGCGAGCGCAAGGGATTTCTGCTTCGCTGACCTGTGACTTATAAAGCATGTAACTGCCCTCAATATGTACACACGTAATCTGGGTAAATTTTGCTTTTGGACCGCAGTCGACGCGGTCTTGGCACACACACGGCGCGTAATTAAGCAATTAAATGAGTTCACGGGACAAGCGGATGGGAGTAGTGGATGGACAGATTAGCGGAACTCCGGTGTGGAAGCAGCTGAAACCACGCTTTACGATCCGGGCCGGTGAGCTGCTGTACCGATAGGGCCACTGCGGGCAAGTTGGCGCCGTTCGGTCGTCGCCACAATATAGCGACGGTTCCATTTTGGGAACAACGTTGCGCTCGTAACGAAATGCTAACGTTTGTCTTGAGCAACTTTCTTGTAATGTATTAAATAGAGAGACGTCTGTTTTGAAGAGCCGACGAAGGCCAACGACAGCCACTTCCGACTCTAGTGCCCCGACGTACCCGTGGCACGTAACGTACGATGGGCGAATCATGTGAGTCCGTTTGCCTTACCTACCGCTTGGTGAATGTGGGTGCGTCCGAATCGCCTGCGCACAGACCGTCGGGCACGTCATAAGTACCCGTCATACTCGTCGGATTCGTCGGGCTATTCAAGAGCACGGAAGTGTACTCGATAGATCCGGTTGAGCCATCCTGTTCGAGCGTAAGCCCGTTGATCAACAGATACGGACCGGCAATTGAGCTATTGGTGATAGTGCCCGTTACCGAACAAGCCGAATTGTAATAGGTGAGATTCCCAGTCAGGGCAAACGATCCATCTGAAGAAGGGGTAGTGGCCTGGGTAATGGACATCGAGAGTGTGACATCGGATCCGCCCGAGCCCTGAATGGGACCCGCCCATATACCAGTTACAGTGGGCACGATGTTCGCATTCAACGAACCCGTGTCACCGTTGGCGCAGTTGCCTCCCATGATGCTGTAAGTACCATTCATATTTGAGGCGCTCACAATGGTTGCATTGATCGAGATAGTCTGTCCGTTCGAGTCGGCGATTGAAGTGAGGGTTACTGCGCCATTCTTCACTGTTCCCGAAAACGCAATCGGCTGAGATGGATCGAAGCAGGACGAAGAGATGACATACATCGTGCCGGCAATGTTGCTCTTGCTCTGAGACATGTTACCGCCGACATAAAAGGTACCGCTACTTGCGGAATTCGCCGTTAAGGTCCAGTTTCCAGCAGCCAGACCGGGAACCATGCCGGATTTGGCATGGTCACTGCCGCATCCGGTCAACAAGAATGACAAAGCTATGAAAACCGAGATTCGTGCTGACTTCATCCGCTTAGTGACGTTCATGACGTTCTCCTGCGCGCTCAGGCGGAGTGCCGCTCCATAGAAGTGCAGTTCTTTATCGGAACCGCAGGGTAGATTCTTTAGCCTAGTTCCAGAGGTGAATTATCGGCAGCCGTGAGGGTGTGCAGAAAACCGGCTCAACGGGTGGGAGCCCAGGCCGGGCCAGCGATCGACGAACAGAGATAATGATTTATCAGATCTTTTGTGACTTGCGGGAGATCATCAAATTCAATCCCCATGCCGACACCGGGGTGGCAGGTATGAACCGTTCCTTGTGCTCTGATTGGTTCATTTCCTACTCTTAACACGAACTCAATTCGGCGCCCGATGGGGAGCGGGAATAGTGTGTCCACGTAACATCCGCCCAGGCTGATGTCGACCGTCGCAGCTCTCAACGGAATCTTATTGTCAAGATCGCGAACCTCTATTTCGAAACGGAGCTGATATCTCCTGTATCTTCGTCTCTCCATGGACAATGGCTCCCTATAGCGATGCACCGTCTAGAGGTGTCGCTCTCGACCGATTTTCT